>Ga0194132_10002207_pt1 | contig 37310 bp, 27 predicted proteins | sample TA2KigOf80mmetaG_FD_148612 | JGI IMG/M metagenome (GOLD analysis project Ga0194132, IMG submission 148612) | Freshwater microbial communities from Lake Tanganyika, Tanzania - TA2015054 Kigoma Offshore 80m | ecosystem: Environmental > Aquatic > Freshwater > Lake | place: Tanzania: Lake...
TGGCGATCGTCGACGACGTGCGCGGCGGCCTGCGGCGGCGCGGCTGCAGGATCGTGCTGCCTGCCCCGGGCGACGACGGGGCGGCTGACGACGGGGTGACCGAGGCGCGGCCGGTCCGCGCCGCCCTCGAGCCGGATGCGCAGCCGGCGTTCGTGCCCGCCGAGGCCGATGCGGTAGCACCGCCCGTCGGCGGTGGCGGCATGCTGCAGCAGCGCCTGCGCATCGCACGGCACGGGCTCGTCCGCGTCGACGTGCACCCGGTCACGTTCGGACAGGCGATCGCGCGGCGCGTCTCGCTGGTGCTGCGGCGCGAGGATGGTCCGGTCGTGGGGTCGTGCACCGTGCCGGCGGCGGAGCTGCCCGACCGCGCCTGGCTCGCGCTCGACCTCGACGCCCCCGAGATGCTCTCCGCGGGCCGGACGTACCTGCTCGAGATCACGGTCGACGGTCGCCGCGGCGGCAGGGCGCCGACGTTCGGCTTGATGACGCGGGGCGTTGCCGCTGCCGGCGACACGACCGCGACCGGGCCGCTGGGCATGGCGCGGCTCGACGGCACCGCCCTCGAAGGTGTGCTCGCCGTGCGCGCGTTCGCCGACTGGCGGGTCGCGCTCGGCGCGGACGACGCGACGGAGAGAGCGCGCGACCGCGCGCATGGTGGCCCGGTCGCCGGCTGCGGTGCGACCGCGTCGGACGTCGGCTGGGCAGAAAGCGAGGGGCCGTCGTGAGGATCGCGCAGGCCATCGCGCTCTACCTGCCGGAGTTCCAGGGCGGCGCCACGCTCGTCTGCGATCGGCTCGCCCGCGCGCTGCAGGCCCGCGGCCATCAGGTGGAGATCTTCAGCGGTCGCACCACCGCCGCCGAGCCGCTCGGCACCCTCAAGCGCGACATGGTCGGTCCGTTCCTCACCTGGCGCGTCAACCTCGGCCACGCCTTCCATCCGTGGTCCCGTGAGAACTACGCGAATCCCGTCGCGGCGGAGTCGTTCGCGGAGTTTCTCGCGGCGACGCGGCCGGACGTCGTCCACGCGCACAGCATCCAGGCGCTCGGCGGCGGGATCCTGCACGCGGCGCGCGACGCAGGCGTGCCCGTGGTGCTGACGATGCACGACTGGTGGTGGCTCTGCCCGTGCCTCTTCCGCCTCTCGCCGGCGGGAACGGTCTGCTCGCCGATCGTGCGCCCGGAGCGCTGCTCGGGCCAGGGCACCGACTTCCTCGACCGCCGCGCCGCCCTCGACGCGGCGATCGCCTGCGCCGACCGCATCCTCGTGCCGTCGGCGTACCTGCGCGACAACCTGATCGCGAACGGCTTCGATGCCAGCCACGTCTCGGTGCAGGAGAACGGCACCCCGCCCCCGGGGCGGGTCCGTGACCGGTCGCGCGACGCGTACGATCCGTCGCGCCCGCTGCGCGCGGTGTTCCTCGGCGGGGCGGGCAACCGCGAGAAGGGACTCGGCGTGCTGCTCGAGGCCGCGTGTCTCCTGCCGCCGGGAGTCGTCGTGCACGCGCACGCGGTGTCGGGCGACGACGTGGCGCCGTACCGCGACCGCCTCGCCGGACGCCTGGTCCACCACGCGCCGTTTCCGGCCGAGCGGCTCGACGACGTCCTCGAGGACGCAGACGTGGTCGTGATCCCGTCGCTGATGCGCGAGTCCTTCTCGCTGGTCGCCCGCGAAGCGCTGGTGCGCGGCGTGCCGGTGGTCACCAGCGACTGCGGCGGGCCCGAGGAGGTCGTGCGCGACGGCGACAACGGCCTGGTCGTGCCGACCGGAGTCGCGTCGGCGCTCGCCGCCGCGCTCACCCGCCTGGCGCACGACCACGCACTGCTCGCGCGCCTCGCGGCTGCGCCCAGGCCGCGCCTCGCGACGCCCGACGAGCAGGCGGCTGCGGCGGAAGCACTCTACGAGGAGGTGGTGCAGGAGGCGCATGCGCGCCGCGAGACGTCGGGGGCCGTCGTCCCGCAGAAGAGCCTGTGGCGGCGCGTGTTCGACCTGCGCGCGCTGTTCGGCATGGGCACCGGGGACGCACCCGCGGCCGACTCCGCTGCGGCTCCTGCCGCCGGGACGGCGTCGCGCGCGGTCCCGCGCCACGCAGCGCGCCCGCGCCGCTTCGGCGAGGGCCGGCGCGTCCTGTTCCTCACCGGAATCGACGGGGCACCGCTGCGCTATCGTGTGCGCCACCTCGCCGAGCAGCTCGCGGAAGCCGGGATCGACAGCCGCACGTTCTACCACTCCGACGAGCGCGCTCTGGTCGCGGCGCGCGGCGCCGACCTGATCGTCCTGTTTCGCGCACCGTACAGCGTGAGCGTAGCGGCGGTGATCGCCGAGGCGCGACGCCGCAGGGTTCCGGTGATCTTCTCCGTCGACGACCTGATCTTCCGCCCCGAGCTGCTCGGCGACGCGCCGGCCCTGGAGCACGCGCGCGCGGAGATCGTTGCGGGCTTCCGGCAGAGCGTCGAGAGCCACGCGCGCAGCTTCGCCGCGTCGGACTACTTCCTCGGCAGCACCGAGGCGCTGGTCGCGGCGGCGAAGGACGCCGGCCGCACGGCGTTCCTGCACCGCAACGGCGTGGGCACAGAGCAGCTCGCGTGCGCCGCGCGCGCACGGTCGGCGCTGCTCGCGGCGGACGCTGCCGCGAACGGAAACGGATCGGCTCGTCCGCTGCGCGTCGGGTTTCTCTCCGGCACCGACACCCACGATCGCGACCTCGCCGTGATCGCGGCGCCGCTGCGCCGGACGCTCGAGCGCTTTCCCGACGTGCGGCTCGTCGTCGGCGGACCGGTCGCGATTCCGACCGAGCTCGACGGCCTCGGCGAGCGCCTCGAGCGCTGGCCGTTCGTGCCGTGGAGCGAGCTGCCGGCGCGCCTGGCGAGCCTCGACGTCAACCTGGCCCCGCTCGAGCTGCCGAACACGTTCAACGAGGCGAAGAGCGAGGTCAAGTATCTCGAGGCGGGCCTCGTCGAGGTGCCGACCGTGGCGAGTCCCAGCCACGCGTTTCGCGCGGCGACGCGCGAGGGCGCGACCGGGCTGCTCGCGCCGGACCAGGACGCGTGGGAGCGCGCGCTCACCGGGCTCCTCGCCGACGGCCACGCCCGCGCGACGCTCGCGCGCCGCGCGCGCCGCGACGTCTTCTTCCGCTACGGCCCGCGCGTGCAGGACGCGAGCCTGCTCGCGATCCTCGACGAGGTCGCCGAGCGCGGCCCGAGCGCGGCCGGTCCGGCGCCGTCGCCGATCCCGATGGAGGCGGGCGGCGGCTCGCTCGTGGCGCTCGAGCCCGCGGCCGCGGCGTACGACGTCCACCAGCTGCTGGCCGAGTCGGGCGGCCCGCTCCGTCCGGGTGCGGAGGTCGAGCAAGCCTTCACCTGCAGCACGGACGGCTTGCGTCGTGTCGACGTGATGGTCGGCACGTACGCACGTCGCAACGCGCACCGCGTGCTGCTCGAGATCGTCGACGAGAGCGGCGACGTACGCGGCTCCCGCGAGCTGCCGGCCGCGAAGCTCGTCAACCAGACGTTCGTGTCGGTGGATCTCGATGCCCCCGCCGGCGACTCCGCAGGGCGCACGTTCACCGTGCGCGCCAGCGCCCCGGAAGCGCGCGAGGGCAACGAGATCCTGCTCTGGACCGCGCCCAGCGCGATGGAGGGCCTCGCCATCGGCGGTGCGCCCGTGCCCGGGCGTGCGCTGACGTTCCGCACGTTCGCACGGGACCTCGGATGAGCGTTCTCGTCCTCTCCTGGGATCGCGTCGGGGAGCGCATGGCGGGCTCGGCGATCCGCACGGTCGAGCTCGCACGCGCGCTCGCCGCGAGCGACCTCGACGTCGTGCTCGGCGCCCCCGAGGGCAGCACGCTGCCGGAGGCGGGCCGCCGTGCGCTGCGCCTGCGGACGTTCGCGCCGGAAGGGTCGCTGGCGCCGCTCGTCACGGGCGCCGACGTCGTGGTGGTCTCGGGACGGGTCGAGCTCATGACCGCGATCAAGAAGCCGCTCGTCGTGGATCTCTACGACCCGTTCGTACTGTCGAACCTCGACCTCTACGGCGATCGCTTCAACCGCTCCGGTGGGCGCTCTTTGCTGTCGCTGTGCTGGCTCGAGCACCACCTGGCGAACGGCGACTTCTTCCTGTGCGCCAGCGAACGCCAGCGGAGCTTCTGGCTCGGCATGCTCGCCGCCGCCGGCCGCATCAACCACGCGAACTACGCGGACGATTCCGAGCTGCGCCGTCTCCTCGCGATCGTGCCCTTCGGCGTGCCGGACGTCGATCCGCAGGCGGGCGCCCCGGCGGTGAAGGGCGTGCTGCCGGGCATCGACGCGGGTGACCGCGTGGTGACGTGGGCCGGCGGCATGTGGAACTGGGTCGATCCGCTGACGCTGGTCCGCGCGACGGCGCTGCTGCGCGCGCGTCGCCCCGACGTGAAGACGCTGATTCTCGGTACACGCCACCCGAACCCCGAGATCGGCGAGATGGCGATCGCCCGGGAGGCGCGCGAGCTCGCGCGCCAGCTCGGAATCCTCGACCGCGGCGTGTCGTTCCTCGACTGGGTGCCGTACGCCGAGCGTCACCGCTACCTGCTGGAAAGCGACGTCGGCGTGAGCCTGCACCGCTCCGGTGTGGAGTCGGAGTTCGCATTCCGCACGCGCGTTCTCGACTACCTCTGGTGCGGCGTGCCGATGGTGCTGACGGCCGGCGACGAGCTGGCGGCGCGGGTCGAGCGCGAGGACCTGGGGCGCGTCGTGCCGCCCGACGACCCGGCGGCGGTGGCCGGCGCGATCGAGGCGATGCTCGACGCACCCGACGCCGCCGCGCGCCAGGCGCGGATCGCCGCGGCGCGCGACACGCTGCGCTGGTCGCGCCTGGTCGCTCCGCTGCGCGAATTCTGCGTGGCACCGCGCCACGCGCCGGACCGCGCCGGCGACGCCTGGTTCGCCGCCGGCAGCACGCGCACCGAGCTGCCGCATAAAGACCAGGCCCTGATCGCCGAGGAGATGGTGAGCGACGCGCGCAGCATCTCGCCGGCGCTGGGCGCTGGCTTCGCGCCGGCGCAGCGGTTCCGGGCGACCTACGATGGCCTCTGTCAGGTGGAGGTGCTGTTCTGGGTCGAGCCGCCGGTCGCGGGAACGAACCTGCTCTTCGAGCTGTACTACGTGGCCGACGAGCCCTCGCTCGCCGCGCGCGTGCTCGTTCCGGCGTCGCACCTGCCGCGCTCCGACTGGCAGCGCTTCGAGTTTCAGCCGCTCGTCGCGTCGCGCGGCCACCTGATGGAATTCCGCCTGAGCCTGGTGCCGCCGCCGACGCCGGGGCGTCCGGAAGGCCGGGTCTGCGTGTGGCAGTGCGCGCCGCCTCCGGGCGAGGTCCTGCACGGCGACGGTGTCGCGTTCCTCGCGCGCTACCTCGTCGGCGGCGTGCTCGACGAGGTGCCGACCCCGCCGGAGGACTTCCTCTTCATGCACAACACGACGGTTCCGCTGCACCCGGGTGGATCCCGCGCACCGGCGATCGACGACGGCGTCTCGCTGGCGACCGAGGAGGGCGCCGTCGACCTCGACCAGTTGCGTGCCGAGCTGGCGCGTGTGTCGGCACAGGCCGCGGCGGCGGAGCACCGCGCCGACGCGCTCGAGGCGGCGCTCGAGGCGCGCGTCGCGGCGCAGGCGCACGCCGCCGCGCGCGAGGAGATCCACGCGCGGACGGGCGTCGGCGCGCTCGCGATGCGCGCGCTCGAGGACCTGTTCGGGGCGGCGCTGGCCGGCGTCCGCGCGCTGAAGCGGCTGGGCGTCAAGCTGCTCGTCCTGGCGTTGATGGCCGCCACGGTGCCGCTGGCCGTCGTGCTCGCGCTCGGGCTCGCGGGCTGCGACCTGCTCGCGCGCCTGCGCCGTCCCGAGCGACGGGCCACGACGCCGCGCGCGCACCGGCCAGGGCCGTCGGATGCGGTGTCGGTGGTGATCCCGACGTGGAACGGGCGCTCGCTGCTCGACATGAGCATCCCGCCGCTGCTCGAGGCGCTGCGCCGGCACGGCCACCCGGACGACGAGATCATCGTCGTGGACAACGGCAGCGACGACGACACGCTCGCGGCGCTCGCCGGGATGGTGACGGCGGCTGCGAGCGCCGGACCGGGGCCGCTGCTGCGCTGGATCTCGCTGCCGACCAACGAGGGCTTCGCCGGTGCGACGAACCGCGGCGCGCGCGACGCGAAGAATCCGGTCGTCATCATGCTCAACAACGACATGGTGGTGGAGCCGGACTTCGTGCAGCCGCTGCTCGACGCGTTCGCGGCGGAGCCCGACGTCTTCGGCGTGTCGTGCCAGATCGACTTCATCGACCCGTCGAAGCCGCGCTGGGAGACCGGCAAGGTCCACGGCGAGCTGGTGCGCGGGCTCGTCCGCCTGTTCCACCTCGACCGCTTCGACGAGGATCTGATCTATCCGATCTTCTTCGCGGGCGGCGGCGCGTCGGCCTACGACCGCGAGCGCTTTCTCGAGCTCGGCGGCTTCGACGACCACGTCTTCTCGCCGGTCTACATCGAGGACGTCGACCTCGGCTATCGCGCGTGGAAGCGCGGCTGGGCGTCGGTGCTCGCGCCGCGCAGCAAGGTGCACCACAAGCACCGCGGCACCACGCGGCGCCTGTGGAGCGAGGGCGTCATCCACAGCTTCTTCCTGAAGAACCTGGCGGCGCTGCTGTGGAAGAACGTCGGCTCGTGGTCGCTGCTGTCGCGCCACCTGGCGGGGCTCGTGCTGCTGCCGCTGAAGGCCTTCCGCGAGGAGGGCGGACGCTGCGCGATCGCCACGGTCAAGGGGCTCGCGAAGCAGATCCCGGTCGCGCTACAGGGTCGCCTGCGTGAGGCGCGCGTCACGCGTGTTCTGACCGACGAGGAGATCCTGCACCTGTCGCGCTACCGGCACGCGTACCGCGCGCGCTTTCATCCGGAAGATCGTGCCGCGGGCGCGCGTCCGCAGGTGCTGGTGATCGCACCGTACAGCCCGGCGCCGCCCGTACACGGCGGTGCCGTGCGCATGCTGAACCTGATCCGCGAGATGCGCGCCGCGTGTGACGTGACGCTGATCGCGTTCACCGACACCGACGCCGAGCGCCGGATCGAGAACCTGACGGTGCTGCGCGACCTGTGCCGCGACGTGGTGCTGATCCCGCGCGACGGCCGCGGCAGCGGCGGCTGGCTCGAGCCGGGCAAGACGCGCGGCTTCCACTCGCGCGTGATGGACGAGCAGGTCGAGTACTGGCTCGACCGGCGGCGCTTCGACGTCGTGCAGGTCGAGTACACGCACATGGCGCACTTCCTGCCGCGCCCGAGCCCGGGGCTGCTGCGCGTGCTGGTCGAGCACGACGTGACCTTCATCGCGCAGCGCCGCGCGCGCGCGATCGCGACCTCCGCGCCGCGCCGCCTGAACCTCTGGTACGACGGGCTCAAGACGCTGCGTCACGAGGTGGCGGCCGTCGAGGACGCCGACCTCGTTCTCACGATGAGCGACGACGACGCGGCGAGCCTCGCCCGCTACGTCGATCCGGCGCCGCTGGTGACCGTGCCCAACGGCGTCTCGTGCCGCGACTTCCCGCTGCGCGACGCCGCCGAGGAGGAGCCCGCGACGGTGCTGTTCGTCGGCTTCTTCCGCCACGAGCCGAACGTCGAGGCCGTGCTGTGGTTCGCGCGTGAGGTACTCCCGAAGATCCACGCGCAGCGCCCCGAAGCGTTGTTCCGCGTCGTCGGCGCGTACCCGCCGCAGGCGCTCGCCGCGCTCGCGGCAACAGACCCGCGCATCGAGGTCACGGGCATGGTGCCCGAGACCGCGTCGCACTACCGCCGCGCGACCGTGTTCGTGGCGCCGATCCTGCGCGGCTCGGGCACGCGGCTCAAGATCCTCGAGGCGATGGCGAGCGGCTGCCCGGTGGTCTCCACCACCATCGGCGCGGAAGGTCTCGGCGCCGGTGCCGGCGAGATCGTCATCGCGGACCGCGCCGAGGAGCTCGCATCGGCGGTGTGCGCGCTGCTCGGCGATCCGGCGCGGCGGCTGACGCTCGCCGGCAACGCGCGGCGCTTCGTCGAGCGCACCTACGACTGGCCGGCGATCGCGCGCACCATGCTGCGCGCCTACGGCATCCCGACCGGCGCCGCCGAGGCCGCACGCACCGAAGGCGACGGCGCGAGCGCCGCCGGTGATGCGACCGAAGGCGGCAGCGCGAGCGCGGCGACCTCGCCGCTGGTGAACGGCGCCGCGTCGCCGTGGGACGCCGGGAGCGTCCAGTGAGCGGTCCGCTCACGCTGCTGCGTCCGCTGCGCTACGACCGCGTGCGCGAGGTGCTGGTCATCCAGACCGAGACGGGCGCGCAGCTCGGCGGCATCGTCGAGCGCGTGCGCGGCATCTTCCCGGGCTGCCGGATCCACCTGCTGGTGCGCGAGGCCGACAGAGGGCTCGCGGGCGCGATCGACGTCGAGCAGTTCGACGTCGCGCGCTGGGAGGAGCGCTTCGACCTGCTGTCGCGGCTCCGCCGCCGCCGCTACGACGTGACCGTGCTGCAGCTCGGCACCGGCGGACCGAGCGAGCTCCGCCTGCTGCCGTTCCTGATGCGGACGAAGAGCCTGGTCGCGTTCAACGCGAGCCTCGACTACTTCCCGCTGAACGTCTTCCGCCTGACCACGCTCGCGCATCACTTCTCGCTGGTGCAGGGCGAGGCTGGACCGCTCCGCGCGACGCTGTCGCTGCTCCGCGGCGCGGTCCTCGCGGCGGCGTCGACGGCGGCGAGCGTCGTGGTGCTGCTCGCGTCGGTCGGCGGGCTCGAGCTGCGCGGCTTGTGGCGCCGGCGCCGGCGCGCGTCGCGTACGGGTGTCGCCGGTGCGCGCGCCGCCTGAGGGCGCGCGCGGCGACGCGGCGCCGTTCGCGCCGCGTCTCGACTCCGGCGAGCGGCCGCGGCTCCTGTCGCTGCTCTTCGGGATGAACCTGATCAACTACGTCGATCGGGTGAACGTGACGATCGTGGCGCCGGTGATCCTCGCCGACCTGGGCTGGGACAAGGCGAAGCTCGGCAGCGTGATGTCCGCGACGCTGCTCGGCTACGCGGCGGGACAGATTCCCGCGGGGCTGCTCATCGACCGCTTCGGCGGCGTCGTGATCCTCGCCGCGATGTGCGCCGCGTGGTCGATCGCCACCGCGCTGACGCCGCCGCTCTTCGGCTGGATGGCGGCGCTGCTCGCCGTGCGCTTCCTGCTCGGCTTCTTCGAGTCGGTGAACAACCCCGGGCAGACCTCGCTCAACACGCGCGCGTTCCCGCCGTCCGAGCTGGCGCGCGCGCAGGGCCTCTGCTTCGCCGGCACGCAGGTCGGACCGCTGATCGCCTCGCCGCTGATCGCCTGGCTGGTGACGCTCTACCCGTGGTCGTACGTCTTCTACGGCTGCGCGGCGCTCGGGCTGGTGTGGGTGGTCGCGTGGCTCGCGCTCGTCCCGCGACTGCCGGCGCCCGGGGACGGCGCGCCGCCGGGCGGGCCGGGAGCGCTCGCGGGCGCGGCGCGCGCGACGCCGCCGCCGCTAGCGATCCTCACCGCGCCGCCGGTGCTCGCGCTGGCGCTCGCGGGCCTCCTCTGGGGCTACGCGATGTGGCTCTTCGTCGCGTGGTTCCCGACCTACCTGTCCGACGCCTGGGGGCTGTCGCTGCAGTCGATGGGCTGGGTGAACGCCATTCCGACGCTGGGCGGCATCGCCGCACTGATCGGCGGCGGCTGGATCTCCGACCGGCTCGTGCAGCGCGGCGTCGCCGAGGGACGCGCGCGCAAGCTGCTCGCGGTCGCCGGGCTCGGCGGCTCGTCGGCGTGCATGGTCGCCGCCGCACTCGCGCCCACCGGCGTCGCGGCGGTCGCGTTCTTCACGCTCAACGGCTTCGTGCAGGGGCTCGCGGTGGCGCCGCTGTTCAGCCTGCCGGCGGTGCTGGCACCGCGCGCCGCGGCCACCATCGCCGCCGCGGCGAACTTCTGCATGGCGCTCGGTGGCGTGGTGAGCCCGTACGTCGCGGGCCTGCTGCGCGACCGCACCGGCGAGTGGTCGATCGCGTTCCTGACCGCGGCCGCGGCGCTGCTGCTCGCGAGCGTCGTGCTCGGGCTGGTGTTCCGCGCCGAGCCGCTGCCCGGGCACGGGCGGGATGCGGAGGTCGCGTGATGGCGCGCGTGACGCTCTACACGCGCGACGGCTGTCCGCACTGCGCACGCACGCGCGAGGCGATCCTCGGCACAGGCGATCGTCTCGTCGAGGTGAACCTGTCGCACGAGCCACAGGCGATGACCGAGTTCCTGAAGCTCACCGGCGGACGGCGCGTCGTGCCGGTCGTGGTGCGCGGCGGAAGGATCGAGGTCGCGCCGGACGGCGGCACGGAGTTCTGACGCGGCCCGTGCCGAGCGCGCGAACGCTTCGAGAGCCGGCGCCTCGGCTGCACGTCGCGTGGGCGCGGGCGCGGGCAGCTGGCCGCTAGCCGCGGCCGCGTCGCCAGGCGCGCAGCGCGTTCAGGCCCAGCACGAGCCCGCGTCCCGCACCGAGGATCGCGGCCGGGATCACGACCAGGCCGACGAAGTACGTCTCGGGGTAGGCCGGCCAGCCGTTCTGCATCCACCACGCGATCATGTAGGGCCACCAGCCGAGCGCGGCGAGGATCGACGCCCCGGTGATCGTCTGCTCGACGCGGCTGCTCCCGCCGAGCCTGCGTCGCGGCGGCGGCCCCTCGACCTGCATGGCGTCAGGCGGCCGTGCCGCGGTCGCGCGCCAGCGCCTCGGCGAAGCGGCCGGTCGGGTACGGCTGCACGCCGAGGTAGTCGTTCAGCCGCGTGCGGCCCTCGGCGACCACGCCGTCCACCGCATCGATGACGCGCCAGTGCATGGTCGGTCCGAGCAGCGGCTGCGACTCGACCGACACGATGCGGACCTCTCCGCGCTCGAAGCCGCAGATCGGCTGGATCGCGCGCAGCAGCTGCTCGCCGTTGAGGTGTCCGTCGCCGAAGTTCCAGCCGAGGATCATGCCGCCCATCAGCTCGCCCTCGTGCCACTCGTAGTCCTCGATGTCGTCGACGGCGGCGGGCAGCGCTTCGAGCAGGGCGCGCCCTTCGAAGTGCATGAAGCGGCTCACGGTCATCATGATCTTCGCGACCGCGAGCTGCTGCGGGTCGGGGACGAACTTCGCGAGCTGGTCGTACACCAGCGGCGCCGACTTCTTGAGCTTGTCGAACTTCTTCGCCGTGTCGCCCTTGCGGACGAGCCAGATGTTGTAGGCCCAGTTGCCGGCGTAGTAGCGCATCGACAGCAGGAACGACGCCTTCGACGGGAAGAAGTTGCCGAAGGTCGGCACGACGGCCAGCGACAGCAGCAGCACCGTGAGCAGTAGCGGGTCGCCCGTCAGCGCCGACAGGTGGGCATCGGGGTTGAAGCCGAACAGGACGATGCCGCCGTAGATCATCAGGATGTTCCACTCGACCGGCATGCCGTTGGGATTGTTCATGCCAATGAAGCCGTGGAAGCCGGTCATGAGGATCAGGCCGAGCACCGTGAGGATGGTGCTGTCGGAGCCCAGCACGAGGATCACCGGGATCGAGTACTCGGCCACCGTCCCGAAGTGCGCCATCAAGGCCGCGAGGCGCGACGGACGCAGGTCGGTGGGGAAGCTCGTGAACAGGCCCTTCTTCAGCGCCTTCGGGAAGAACGGCCCGTTGTTCATCATGAACATGATGACCGACGGGAAGTGGCGGTTGAGCTTCGACGTCGCCGCCCAGAACCAGATGAAGCACCACACGAGCTTCGCGCCCGAGATCCAGAGGTCGTTCGCGTACGCGAAGACGATGCAGAACAGGACGACGAAGTAGTGCTCGGCGCGGCACGCGAGGTAGAGCGTCTTGTCGAGGACGCCCATCACCGGGATGGTCAGCATCACCGGCGCGAGCAGCCACGGCGCGACCTCGGGCGCGATCAGGGCGCGCAGCAGGAAGAGCTGGTTCGCGCCGTAGACCACCACGTCGAGCCAGTTGCGCGTGTCGCCGCCGATCAACGGTGCACCGCGGAACACCGGCAGCTTGATCGTTCCCGTGCGCAGGAAGTGGCGATAGCCGCCGAACCACGGGTCGAAGCGCGCGTTCATCGGACCCCAGCCGCAGCCGAAGCCGGCGAGCTCCCAGAACATCGACCAGACCATCGCCTTCTTGAACGCCTCGGCGGTGAACGCCCACTGCCCGACCGACCAGAAGCCCGGATAGTCCGCGTTGAAGCTGCACCAGAACGCCCAGCCGCCGATCAGCGGGAAGAAGTACTTGATCCAGTAGAGCGCCATGACGCTCGGCAGGTTCGGGCTCGCGTTGGCCCAGGTCACGCAGGCGAGGCGGACGCGCTCGGCGAACGGCGCGGACAGGATGCGCTGCGGGTCGAACGGCGGCAGGTCCGCCGCGGCGTCGGGCTGGCTCATGGCGGCGTTTCTCGCTTGGCGTCGGGCGCGGTGCAAGCCGACGCGCAGGCCTCCGACCGCGGCCGGGGCCGCCGCCGAGCCGGGCGCCGAGGCCGCGATCGCGCGATCCTCACCGCCGCACTAGCGTCGCAGCATGTCGGCCCTCGGATACCGCAGCCGCACCTCGACGTTCGGCCGCAACATGGAGGGCGCCCGCGCGCTCTGGCGCGCCACGGGCATGAAGGACGAGGACTTCGCCAAGCCCATCGTCGCGATCGCCAACAGCTTAACGCAGTTCGTCCCCGGGCACGTCCACCTGCACGACGTCGGGCAGCGGGTGAAGAAGGTCATCGACGCGGCCGGCGGCTGGGGCGTCGAGTTCAACACGATCGCCGTGGACGACGGCATCGCGATGGGCCACGGCGGCATGCTGTACTCGCTGCCGAGCCGCGACCTCATCGCCGACAGCGTCGAGTACGTGGTGAACGCGCACTGCGCCGACGCGCTGCTGTGCATCTCGAACTGCGACAAGATCACGCCGGGCATGCTGATGGCCGCGATGCGGCTCAACACCCCGACGATCTTCGTCTCGGGCGGCCCGATGGAGGCCGGCACGATGGCCGGGACGCACGACCGCGACGGCAGGCAGGTCGTGCGCAAGCTCGACCTCATCGATCCGATGATCGCGGCGAGCGACGCCAGGGTCTCGGACGAGGAGCTCGCCGAGATGGAGCGCTCCGCGTGTCCGACCTGCGGCTCGTGCTCCGGCATGTTCACCGCGAACAGCATGAAGTGTCTGAACGAGGCGCTCGGGCTCGCGCTGCCCGGCAACGGCGCGTACCTCGCGACGCGCGCGCGCCGCTGGGAGCTCTTCGAGGAGGCGTCGCAGCGCATCGTCGAGCTGGCGAAGCGGCACTACAAGGGCGGCGACGCCTCCGTACTGCCGCGCAACTTGGCGACGTTCGAGGCGTTCGAGAACGCGATGGCGCTCGACATCGCGATGGGCGGCTCGACCAACACCGTGCTGCACATCCTGGCGATCGCGTGCGAGGGCGGCGTGAGCTTCACGATGGCCGACATCGACCGGATGTCGCGCCGGGTGCCGAACATCTGCAAGGTCGCGCCATCCTCGCACTACCACGTCGAGGACGTGCACCGTGCAGGCGGAATCTTCTCGATCCTCGGCGAGCTCGACAAGGCGGGACTCATCCATCGCAACGTCGGAACCGTGCACGCGACGACGATGGGCGAGGCCATCGACCGCAACGACATCATGCGAGCGACCGCGACGCCCGAAGCGAAGGCGCGCGCGCTCGCCGCACCGGGTGGCGTGCCGACGCAGGTCGCGTTCTCGCAGGACCGGTACTTCGCCGACGCCGACGCCGACCGCGCGCAGGGCTGCATCCGCGACGTCGAGCACGCCTACGGCAAGGACGGCGGCCTCGCGGTGCTGTACGGCAACTTCGCGTCGGACGGCTGCATCGTGAAGACCGCCGGCGTCGACGCGTCGATCCTGGTCTTCGAGGGGCCGGCGCGCATCTTCCACTCGCAGGACGCCGCGTGCGACGCGATCCTCGCCGATCAGGTGAAGGAAGGCGACGTCGTCGTCATCGTTTACGAGGGCCCGAAGGGCGGACCCGGCATGCAGGAGATGCTCTACCCGACCTCGTTCCTGAAGGGGAAGGGCCTCGGCAAGGCGTGCGCTCTGGTCACCGACGGTCGGTTCAGCGGCGGCACGTCGGGCCTCAGCATCGGTCACGTGTCGCCGGAGGCGGCCGAGGGCGGTGCCATCGGCCTCGTGCGCGAGGGCGACCGCATCCGCATCGACATCCCGGCCCGCCGGATCGACGTGCTGGTGGACGAGGCGACCCTGCATGCGCGTCACGACGAGGAGAGCGCGCGCGGCGCGGACGCGTTCAAGCCGCAGCGCGCGCGCGAGGTCTCGCGCGCGCTGCGCGCCTACGCGCTGATGACGACGAGTGCCGCGAACGGCGCCGTGCGCGACATCTCGAAGCTCGTCGACAACACCGCGCGGCGCTGAGCCCGCGTCGCAAACCCGCACCGCGGCGCGGGTCGGAGGTCTTTCCGCCGCGTCAGCGCTGGGTGCGGTCGTGCGCGAGCAGCACCAGCGCCACGCCGATCAGGATCACGACCATCGCGCCGAGCGTCGCGGGGCCGAGGCGCTCGCCGCCGAGCCCGACGCCGAGCAGCACCGCGACCAGCGGGTTGACGTACGCGTTGCTGGTCGCGAGCGCCGGCGAGACGTTGCGGATCAGGAAGTTGAACGCGCTGAACGCGAGGATCGAGCCGACAAGCACCAGGTAGGTGAAGGCCGCGAGCGAGGTGGCCGACGGCACGACCGTCACGCGCTCACCCGCGACGAGGCCGAGCACGAGCAGCGTCGTGCCGCCCGTCAGCATCTGCGTGGCACTCGCCATCAACCCGGAGGGCAGCGCCATGCGCCGGTTCAGAATCGTCCCGGCGCCCCATGCCAGCTGTGCGACGAGGAGCAGGAAGGCCGCCATCGGCGTCGCGCGCAGGGCGCCGTCGCCGTTCAGCAGCACGACGCCGCCGAAGCCGATCGCGAGCCCGAGCCATTCGAGCGGCCTTGGCCAGCCTTCGAGGATCCCGGTCGCGAGCGCGATCCAGAGCGGCGTCGTCGCGACGCCGAGGGCCGCGAGGCTCGACGGGATCGAGCCCTGCGCCCACACGACGGCACCGTTCGAGATCGTGACCATGAGCACGCCGATCACGGCGGCGTTACGCCACTCGACGAGCGGCGGTGCCGGCACGCCGCGCAGGCGCAAGGCCGTGAGCAGCAGCGAGCCGGCGATCATCGAGCGCGCGCCGGCCATCACGAAGGGCGGCATGGTCTCGAGCGCGAGCTTGATCGCGAGGTACGTCGAGCCCCACACGAGCCACACCGCGAGCAGCGCCGCGCCGATCGCAGCGTGCGATGGTGGCGCGTGTCCGGCCGCGAGCGCGTGCACCGTCCGTACCTCCGGCTTGGCGGCCACAGCACTACGCTATCCGCCGCGATGACGCACGGCCAGAGCGCGTCCACGAGCGTGTCGCGCCGTCGTCGCGCCGCACGGGCGACGCCCGGTCGTCGCCGGCCGCCGGTGGTCGCCGTTGGTCACCGGTGGTCTGGTCCGGTTCCGGGCGCTGCGATAGAAAGGTGGTGCGTGGAGGACTCGACGACCGGCAAGCGCCTGTACCTCAGGCTCGGCGACCGCGTGACGCACCTTCGCTACGACGAGTGGGGCGAGGGCGCGGTGGTCGAGGAGCGTACGTCGGTCGTTCCCGGTGGTACGTGTCTCGTGCGTCTGCTGTGGGAGGATGGACGGCAGCGCACGTTCAACAACGACCTGGACCACGAGCAGTGCTGCTACTTCTTCGGCGTGCGAAAGGTCCGGTCGTTCGACCCGTTCGAGGGCACCGAGACGCACCGCGCCGAGCGCCGGCGCGCGCCGACGCCGGTCGAGGACCTGCGTGGCGAGCCGGCAGCGAGCGCACGGCGCCCGCGTCGCGCGACGAAGCCGCGCGAGATCGCGCCGCCGAGGCGTTTGCCCGCCAAGTAGACGCTCGTGAAACCGCGTCCGGCGCGCCTTCAATTGAAAGCCCATCCGGCGGTTGGTACCCGCACGGGATGGACTACCGCGGCACCCTGAACCTGCCGGAGACGACGTTTCCGATGCGCGCCAACGCGCCGAAGCGCGAGCCGGAGATGCTGTCGCGGTGGAACGAGCTGGGCGTCTACGAGCGCATGCTCGCGCAGCGCGAGAGCGCCCCGCTGTTCGTCCTGCACGACGGCCCGCCCTACGCGAACGGCAACATGCACATGGGCCACGTGCTGAACCGGGTGCTGAAGGACATCGTCGTCAAGTACAAGCACCTGAGCGGCCACCGCACACCCTACGTGCCCGGCTGGGACTGCCACGGACTGCCGATCGAGCTGCAGGTGGAGAAAGAGGTCGGGCGCGCGAAGAAGGCCGAGCTGCCGGTGACCGAGGTGCGCCGCCTGTGCGACGCCTACGCGCGCAAGTTCGTCGACATCCAGCGCGGCGAGGTGCGCCGCCTGGGCGTCGTCGGCGACTGGGACCACCCCTACTTGACGCTGGCGCCCGAGTACGAGGCGCAGGAGATCCGCGAGCTCGGCAAGCTCGCGAGCGCCGGCGCGCTCTACCGGCGGAAGAAGCCGGTGTACTGGTGTGCGTCCTGCGAGACGGCACTCGCCGAGGCGGAGGTCGAGTACGAGGAGAAGCGTTCGCACAGCGTCCACGTGAAGTTCCCGGCCGCGCGCGGCGACGCGCGGGTCGCGGTGCCGGTGGCGCTGCTCGGCGCGGTCGATCCCGCCGCGCGCGACGCGCTGCAGGCGACGGATGCGCGCGATGTCGCGCTGGTCGCGTGGACCACCACGCCGTGGACGCTGCCCGCGAACCTCGCGCTGTCGCTGAACCCGGAGTTCGCGTACGTCGGCCTGCAGGTCGGCGGCGGCGTGCTGATCGTCGCGGAAGGTCTGGTCGAGGCGTTCCTGCGCGACACCAAGCTCGTCGAGGACGAGGGCAAGCCGCGGCTCCGCTTCGTCGCCAAGAACCTGGAGAGCGTCGAGTTCCACCACCCGTGGCTCGACCGCCGCGTCCCCGTGCTGCTCGGCGACCACGTGACGCTCGAGACCGGCACCGGCATCGTGCACACGGCGCCCGGGCACGGCCAGGAAGACTACGAGATCGGGCTGCGCTACGGCCTCGACGTCTACTCGCCGGTCGACGCGCGCGGTCGCTTCACGAAGGACGTGCCGGAGCTCGAGGGCGAGCGCATCTTCGACGCCGACAAGAAGGTCGTCGAGCGCATCCGTGAGGTCGGCAACCTGCTCGCGGACGGTCCTTTCACGCACAGCTACCCGCACTGCTGGCGCTGCAAGAAGCCGCTGTTCTTCCGCGCGACCGAGCAGTGGTTCGTGTCGCTGTCGACCAACCGGCTGCGCGAGGAGACGCTCGCCGCGATCGAGCGCGTGCGCTGGATCCCGCCCTGGGGCCGCGACCGCATCCACGGCATGATCTCCACGCGTCCCGACTGGTGCATCTCGCGCCAGCGCAGCTGGGGCGTGCCGATCGTCGCCGTGCACTGCGACCACTGCGGCCACGCGCACGCAAGTAAAGAACTCGCGGAGCACGTCGCCGGCATCGTCGAGCGCGAGGGATCGAACGCGTGGTTCGCGCACCCGGTCGCGGAGCTGCTGCCCGCGGGCTTCCGCTGCGAGCGCTGCGGATCGCACGAGCTGAGAAAAGAGACCGACATCCTCGACGTCTGGTTCGACTCCGGCGTGAGCCACGCGGCGGTGCTCGAGCGCCGTCCCGAGCTGCGCGCACCGGCCGATCTCTACCTCGAGGGCTCCGACCAGCACCGCGGCTGGTTCCACACCTCGATCCTCACGTCGGTCGCGACGCGCGGCAACGCGCCGTACATCGCCTGCCTGACGCACGGCTTCATCCTCGACGGGCAGGGCAAGAAGATGTCGAAGTCGGGCGGCAACGCGATGTCGCCGGACGCGATCATGAAGGACTCCGGCGCCGACGTGCTGCGCCTCTGGGTCGCGGCCGAGGACTACCGCGGTGACGTCAAGCTGTCGAAGGAGATCCTCGGGCACCTCGTCGAGGCGTACCGCCGGCTGCGCAACACCGCGCGGTTTCTTCTCGGCAACCTCGGTGGCTTCGACCCGCAGCGCGACTCGGTGCCGTACGCGGAGCTGCCCGAGCTCGACCGCTGGGCGCTCGACCGCCTCGCACGCGTCGTGCAGCGCGCGCGCGAGGGATACGAGGCGTACGAGTTCCACACCGTCTACCACCTGCTGAACAACTTCTGCGCGGTGGACATGAGCGCGCTCTACCTCGACGTCGTCAAGGACCGTGCCTACTGCAGCGCGCCCGACGACCGCGGACGCCGCGCCGCGCAGACGGTGATGCACGAGAGCGTGCGCGCGCTCGCCGGCCTGCTCGCGCCCGTGCTGACGTTTCTCGCCGAGGACGTCTGGCAGGCGCTGTCCGGTGGCGGCGGAACCGACAGCGTGCTGCTGTCGGACTTCCCGACGCCGCCTGCCCGGTGGCTCGACGACGCGCTCGCCGAGCGCTTCGAGAAGCTGCTCGCGGTCCGGTCGGCGGTGACCAAGGCGCTCGAGGTCGAGCGTCAGGCGGGGCGCATCGGCCAGTCGCTCGAGGCGCGCGTGACGCTCGCGCCGCCCGCGGACCTCGAGCCGCTGCTGCGCGAGCGCGCCGGCTCGCTCGCCGAGCTGTTCATCGTCTCGGAGGTCGAGCTCGCGGACGGTCCGCTGCCGGAGAGCCCGGTGCTCGCCGGGCTCGGCGTCGAGGTCGCGGCGGCGCGCGGCGAGAAGTGCACGCGCTGCTGGAACTACCGCCTCGACGTCGGCAGCGTCGCGGCCTATCCCGGCGCGTGCGGACGCTGCGCCGACGTGCTCGGCCGCATCGGGCACGCGGTGGCCTCGTGAGCGAGACCGGCAAGTACGTGCTCGTCGGCCTCGTCGCCGCGATCGTCATCGCGCTCGACCAGGTGACGAAGCTCTGGGTCGCGCGCGAGATGCAGCTCTACCAGTCGATCCCGATCTTCTCGTGGTTCAACCTGACGTACGTTCGCAACCCGGGCGCCGCGTTCAGCCTGTTCGCCGACCACTCGTCGGCGTTCCGCATCCCGTTCTTCACGCTGGTGTTCATCCTCGCCGGCGGCGCGATCGCGTTCTTCGTGCGCCAGACGCCGGCGTCGCAGAAGTCGGTGCTGGTCGCGTGCGGGCTGGTCCTCGGAGGTGCGCTCGGCAACCTGATCGACCGCATCGCCTACGGCGCGGTGATCGACTTCGCCGACGCGCACTGGAACGGCATGCACTGGCCGGCGTTCAACGTCGCCGACGCGTGCATCAGCGTCGGAGTGGGACTCCTGCTGCTGCGCGGGGTGTTCGTGCGCGACGACGCGGACGACCAGGCCGAGCGTCCGGCGGCGGCCTGACGGTCGGTTCGGCGCCTGAGCCTTGCCGCGGCCGAATCGTTGGCGCAGCTTCCGCATGCGCTGGCAGCGCGCGTGATTCGATACCATCAGTGCAGGGGATGGGCGTGGTCGTGCCGGTCGACGTGCTCTTCAAGAAGAGCCTCGAGCTCGGACGGTTCAATCCGTACGTGGCGATCGGGCCGAGCATCTCGATCGACGTCGTGGACGGCGAGGCCGAGACGTCGGTGGGCTGTGCCCTCGCGCTTGGAAGCTACATCTGGCTCAGCGATCACGTCGGTATCGACGTCGACCTCGATTGCGCGCTGGTGAGCAAGGACGGTGTCGCCCAGGAGCTCGCCGTGTCGCTCGGCCCCGTCTTCCGCTTCCGAAGACCATGTCGCCGGCAGGCCGCCGCGCGAGGGCGGGGTCCGCCACCGTTGCCGCCCTCGGTTCGCGCTGCCACCTGGCGGCGGCGCGAACCGAGGGCGCTGCGCGCCCAAGGCGCGTATCGCGGAGACAGTCGCTGCCGAGCGGCACCGCCGCCCGCCCCAGGGTGCGCCGGTCGCCCGCGAGGGTCGCAAGGTCGCGAAGAAGGAGCCGTACTGGTGCTGGACATCGTCGAGCTGCGCGAACGCGTGGTGCGCGTCAGTGTCGTCCGGCTCGGCCTGACGCGACCGTTGGGGCGGCCGTTTCGACCGGACAGAGGCATTTCGCATCGATCGACGGTTGCGCGCGGGCCCGGGCGTACCGAGAATCCCACCACCTCCGGGAGCCTGACCCGGGGACCGGTCGAGCGAGGGCCGGATGGAGGATCCGCCATGCTGAACCGCCCGGTGTGCTCCCTTTGGAACGTCGCGCTGGTCGCGGGACTGTCGGCCCTGCTCGCCGCCTGCGGCGGTGGCGGAGGCGACGGCGGCTCGACGCCGCCGCCCGATCCGGGCACGCCATCGTGCGAGGACGCGACCGCGTTCGACAGCACTTTCGAGGCGATCCAGGAGGTGATCTTCGAGAAGCGCGGCTGCACGCAGCAGGTCTGCCACGGCAGCGCCGCATCCGGCGGTCTCGACCTCTCGCCGGACGTCGCCTACCGGAACATCTTCGAGCAGCCGTCGCGCGGCAGCCGCTTCCCGTACGTCACGCCGGGTGACAGGACGCGCAGCTACCTCTTCATGAAGGTCGCGGCGGCGACCGAGCCGGGCAGCTACGAGATCGCCGGCTCGCCGATGCCGAGTGGTCTCGAGCCACTTACCCCGAACGAGCTCGAGGCGCTGCGTCTCTGGATCTACGCCGGTGCGCCCGAGACCGGCACGGTCGGCGGCACCGAGACGCTGCTCGACGCGTGCCTGCCCGAGCCGAAGCCGATCACCATCGAGCCGCTCGACCCGCCGGCGCCGAACGAGGGCATCCAGCTCGTGATGCCGCAGTGGACGATCGACAAGAAGAGCGAGCACGAGTACTGCTTCGCGACCTACTACGACTTCACGCAGCAGGTGCCGGCCGAGTTCCAGATGAACGGGATGTTCCGCTTCAAGGGCTTCGAGCTGCGGCAGGACCCGCAGAGCCACCACCTGATCCTCTACTACCCGACCGAGAACTTCACCGCGGAAGGCGTCGACCTCGACGACCCGTCGTTCGGCGCGTGGCGGTGCGCGGGCGGCGAGCGCGCCGGCGAGTCGTGCGAGCCGACCGACGTCTCGTTCTGCGGCGGCGGCTTCTGCGCGAGCGAGCTCCAGGAGACCTTCGCCTGCATCGGCTTCGGTCCCGGCGGCGGCCGCGCTATCCCGGTCGGCGGCGCGCAGCAGGCGCAGTCCTACACCGTCTTCCGCGACGGCGTGTTCGCGCAGCTGCCGATGAAGGGCGTGTTGTACTGGAACTCGCACGCCTTCAACCTGACCAACGAGGCCGCCGTGATGAACGGTCGCCTCAACTACCTGTTCGCGACCGATCAGCGCTATCCCGTCAACAGCATCTTCAACGCATCGCGCATCTTCGCCGCGAACGCAGCACCCTATACCGAGCAGACCGTGTGCGGCGACCAGGTGCTGCCGCAGGGCGCGCGCCTGTTCGAGGTCAACTCGCACACGCACAAGCGCGGCAAGAAGTTCACCGTCGACCTGCCCGACGGGACGCGCATCTACGAGAGCTTCATCTACAACGATCCGGTACGGCAGCAGTTCGACCCGCCGCTCGCGTTCGACTCACCCGACGTGAAGGAGCGAACGCTGCGCTACTGCTCGCTGTACAACAACGGCATGAACCTTGACGGCTCGCCGAACCCCGAAGAGGTGACGCGAGCCTCGCGGGTGCCGGCCAGCGCGTCGCAGACCGTCGGCCGCTGCACGCCGATCGCCTGCGTCTCGGGACGCATCGGAGCCGCGTGCAACGGCAGCGCCGACGACGCGACTTGCGACTCGTCGCCGGGCGCCGGAGACGGCGACTGCGACGCCTGCCGCATCACCGGCGGCGAGAGCACCGAGAACGAGATGTTCATCCTGTTCGGCACGCACTACATCGACCCGGCCGCGGGAACGGCGAGCGACGGCGTCGCACGTGCCCAGGCATTGACCGGCCTCGACGCCAACGGCCGCTCGACGTGGAGCGAGCCGGCGGCACCGAGCGTGATGAGCTGCTCCGCGACCACGCAGATGGCGCACGGGCTCGGCGCCGCCGACTGACCTCCGAACCTGCGCCCGGCCCCCCACCCGCGGCCCATCGGGCCGCGGGCGGGGCCGGCGCTCAGCTGGTTCGCGGCAGGAAGAACGAGCCGGGCAGCGTCACCTCGCCCGGTAGCTGCATCCAGTCGGACTGTCCGGGGCACTGGTCGTTCGTGCACTTGTTCGACAGCGAACAGGAGAAGCGGATCCGCACCTGCGCCGCGTCGGGATTGCCGTCGTCCCCGACGCGGGTGCACAGCAGGAACTGGGGCTCCCGCCCGTCGGTGAAGAAGATGTTCCCGGTGACCGCACCGGTCTGGGTGTTCTGCGTGATGGACCACTGCTCGGCGCCCGCCGACTTGTTGATCAGGGTGAGGTTGCCGTCGGGCAGAGTCTGCAGCCGGATCGGCTTGCCACCGACGACGAGCGCGCGGGGCGCAGGGCGTTCGTTCCGGCTTCACTGACCCGCGCGGCCTACCGAACGGACGGCGGCGACGCGGCTGCTCCTAGCGGCCGGCGCTCCAGCTCGGATCGTCGTTGCAGGTGCGGTCGGCGAGCTCGACGACGTTGCCCGTCGCCTCCTGGCCGCCGCGCGCCGCGAGGGTGACCGGGCTGTTCTCGGGCGGCGCGCAGCGCGTCGGGTCGACGCGCGACTCGGTCGACGTGTTGTCGAACGCGCCGAAGAAGCGGTAGCAGAAGTCGGTCTTGCGGATGCAGTCGCCGTGTATCTCGTTCTCGCTCGGGAACGTCCAGCCCTCGGGCTCCTCGAAGGCCTCGAAGAGGTAGCCGTTGCCCTTGAGGTAGTTGCCTTCGAAGACGTTGCGCTTCGAGTCCCCGCGAACCTGCACCGCCGCGTCCTCGATCCAGTTGCGCACGAACACGTTGCGGCTCGAGTGCTTCACGAAGACCGCCGCCGCGTTGCTCGGGTTCATCAGGTTGCTCTTGAGGAGGTTGCCGTTGCTGCGCAGCAGGTAGACGTTCTCGCGCTTGTTGTCTTGGAACGTGTTCTTGACGATCCTGTTGCGGTGCGACTCGCCGATGTGGATGCCCTCGTCCCTGTTGATCCGCACCAGGTTGCGCTTCAGGACGTTGCGCTGCGTGCCGCCGGCGAGGTCGATGCCGTACTTGTTGTCCCAGGACTCGTTGTCGAGGAGCGCGTTGTCGCTGCCGCCGTAGATCCGGATCCCGCGGCGGAACTTCGTGACCTTGCAGTTCCTGACGGTGGCGCCGACCGCGCCGTCGACCTCGATGCCGAACTTCGCGTTCGACAGGTCGCTGCCGGTGATCGTGAATCCGGCGCAGTCGAGGACGATCCCGGAGCGGATGCGGAGCCCCGTCGTGTCACAGACGCCGAGATCGCCGGTGAGCGTCGTGGACTCGACCACGGTGTCGCCGCAGGCGCAGGCGACGGTGCCGCCGCAGAGCGCTGCCGCCGCCGGAGCGAACGACGCGAGGAGGGCGACCAGGGCGGTCGCGACGATCGTCGGGAGCATCTTCATCTGTTGTGGGGTGGGATCGTGCCGGCGGGATCCTCGGGCGCCAGCATCAGAGTAGATGCCTTCCGTGGGGCGCCGCAAGCCAGGATCTGATCCGGCGCGGGTGACGCTCCGGGGGGCGGTCTACCGCTCCCGGGCGGGGCTGAACTCGGCCTGCCGGTCGATCATTGCCGCGAAGCTGCCCAGCAGCGCGTCGAGCCCGTCGATCCCGGGCTCGAGGATGCGCAGCGCCGCGACGATCGCCTCGAGCGTCGCGACGTAGTCGGGGCGCGGCTCGCGGCGCAGGCGGTAGCGGCTCGGCTCGGCCGGCGTCAAGCACACCTGCGGCAGCTCGTGCAGCCAGGTCTGCGTCGCGTACATCTTCCGCGCGTGCGTCCAGGTGCCGTCGAGGATCACCAGGTGTCGCGGGTGCTCGGAGCGCGGTAACGCGGCGAGGTCGGGCGCCCCGGGCGCCGGGTAGAGTACCGCCGTTCGCGGCGGCAGCGGCATGCTCGCGTCGGTGCCCGGCACGCAGGTGCGGACGCGGACGTGGCGAAGCCCGAGGCGCGCGAAGCGCACCGTGCCGATCGCGTGCAGGCGCTCGCGCGGGTGCTGCAGGATGACGATGCCGGTGCGGTTCGCGGCGCGCTCGATCGACGCGCAGATGCAGGTCGCGGCGGCCTTGAAGCAGCGGTAGCACTGCGCACGGTGCGGCGGCGCCTCCGCGACGCGCGGCGCGCTCGCGCGTGCGCGAATGGCCGCTAGCATCGCGCGCGACCTCGGCTCGTCGTGCTCACGTCCGCGCCAGCTTCTCGCGGTGGTAGGCGAGGTACAGCGCGGTGCCGATCGAGCCGGTGAGCGCGATCGCGAGGTAGCCGAGGATGAAGCGCAGCGGCGGGATCTCGGGGCCGATGTTGCGATACCAGAACAGGACGAGGTTCAGCGGGACGTAGAACGCGTAGACGATCGAGAGAGGTGCGACCCAGGGCTTGAGGGTCCAGAGGCCGTACGCGTACGCGGCGAGCACCGCGCCGAGCAGCGGTCCGAGCAGAACGTTGGCGAGCACGCTCTCGAAGCGGACGCCGAAGATGACGATGCCGAGGTGGCTCGGGTTCATCAGGAACTGCAGCGCCTTGGTGGTGTTCGACACTGCGAGCACCGCGAACAGGATGGCGACGACGGTGAGGAAGGCGCCGCGCTGGCGTTGGTCGGGCATCGCGTGGGCCTAGCCCACGGTGCGCGCCTGCGCGAGCAGGGCGATGCCGCTACTCGTCGACGAGGAAACCAGCGCCACGTCCTTCACGAAATCGGCGTACTTCCCGTGCGTCACTTCCTTGCAGAGCAGGGTTTGGAGCGCAAGGTCGCGCTCGTGCCGCGGCAGCGTCGGGTCCTGCGCTTGACGCCGCAGCAGGTCCGGGCCGGCGACGCTGCGCAGCTGGATCTCGCGGATGTTCGATGATCGACGCCGCCCGGTCGAACGGCGGGAGCGTACGACGCCCGGGCCGCGGTCGGCCAGGCCTGCCTTCCTGCCCGGTTGCCCTCGACACGTTGCGAATGCAGCCGACCCGGTCCATGGCGCCGCAGCGACCTGACGGATAAACACCCCGTCGCGGCTCGGGCCGCGAGCCGTCATGACCGATCTCGCCGACCTTCTCACGACCCTCCACCCCCTCGAGGCCAAGGTCCTGCGCGCCCTCGACGGCACGGACGCAGCCGCCGGCGAGGCCCGCATCGCCGAGCTCGCCGGCATCCAGGAGGCCCAGGCCCGCATGGCCAGCGAGTGGCTCCTCGCCAAGGCCGCGGTGGAGGTCGCGAGCGAGGACTCGACCCCCTTCGTCGCCCTCGACGAGACCGGCCAGCAGTTCGCGAAGGACGCGATCCCCGAGCTCGCGATCCGCCGCAAGCTCGAGCAGGGCCCGGCCGCCATGGCCGACCTCGGCGACGCGAAGGACCTGTCCGCCGCGATCGGCGCGCTGAAGAAGCAGGGCCTGATCACCGTCGCGCAGGGCAAGTTCACGCTCGCGGAGCAGGCCGACTGGTCGGTGATCGAAGCGGATCAGCAGCTGGTCGCGAAGCTCGCAGCAAGCCAGCGCTTCTTCGAGAGCGACCTGGCCGCGGCACAGTGGAAGCGCGCGACGGAGCTCGCCGGCAAGGCCGGCAAGGCGTCGCTCGGGATCAAGCGCGGCGAGCAGAAGCGCCGCACCTTGCAGCTCACCGCCCTCGGCAAGGACCTCGCAGCCCGAGCGGGCGACGTCGCCGACGAGGTGTCGCAGCTCACCCCCGAGATGCTGCGCGACGGCTCGTGGCGCAACGTCAAGTTCCGCGCCTACAACCTGCAGATCCCGCCACCGCGGAGCACGGGCGGACGCAGACACCCCTACCGCGAGTTCCTCGACGCCGTGCGCCGCAAGCTGATCTCCTTCGGCTTCGAGGAGATGCGCGGCCCGATCGTCGAGTCGGAGTTCTGGAACAACGACGCGCTCTTCATGCCGCAGTTCCACCCGGCGCGCGCGATCCACGACGTCTACTTCGTCGAGGGCACGCCGCGCGCGAAGGACCTGCCGGAGCCGGCGGCGAGCAACGTCGCCGCGGCGCACGAGAACGGCGGCGAGACGGGCTCGATCGGCTGGCGCTACGGCTTCGACCGCGACGCCACGCGCAGGCTCATCCTCCGCAGCCAGGGCACGGCGCTCTCGGCGAGACAGCTCGGCAAGCTCGGCGACCTGCCGAACCGGCCCGGCAAGTACTTCGCGATCGCGCGCTGCTTCCGCTTCGACGACGTCGACGCGACGCACGCGCCGGACTTCTTCCAGATCGAGGGCATCGTCCTCGGCGAGGAGGTCCACCTGCGCCACCTGCTCGGCCTCATGAAGCTCTTCGGTCTCGAGATCGCACGCGCCGAGGAGATGTACTTCACCCCCGGTTACTTCCCGTTCACCGAACCAAGTGTCGAGGCGCACATGCGCCATCCGAAGATCGGCTGGATGGAGCTCGGCGGCGGCGGCATCTTCCGCCCCGAGGTGACGAAGCCGTTCGGCATCGACGTGCCCGTCATCGCGTGGGGCCTCGGCCTCGACCGCATGGCGATGGTCGCCCTCGGCATCGACGACATCCGCGATCTCTTCTCGCCCGACCTCGATTTCCTGCGCAGCCGCAAGAGCCCGATTCTCGGGTAGACGACCGAGCGACGACGATGCCGACGATTCTGGTGGACCTCGACGACTTCTACGCGCTGGTGGGCGACGGCTATCAGCCCGCGCGCATCGAGGACGACCTCGAGCTGGTGAAGGGCGAGTTCAAGGGCCCGGACCCGACGACCGGCCGCACGCGCATCGAGCTCAACGACACCAACCGTCCGGACCTGTGGTCTGCCGCCGGCATCGCGCGGCAGATCCGCGCGCGGCGCCGTGGACAGGTCGAGAGCCACGCCGCGTTCACCGCGGCGCCGGGCGGCAAGAAGATCGTCGCCGACGCGCGCGGCAAGGACGTCCGGCCGTACGTCGCGGGCTTCATCGCGCGCGGCCCCGCGGTCACCGAGGCGTCGCTCGCCGAGCTGATCCAGTCGCAGGAGAAGCTCTGCGACGGCTACGGCGCGAAGCGCAAGACGGTCTCCGTCGGCATCTACCGCGCGCAGAAGATCAAGTTCCCCGTCCACTACCGGATGGTCGAGCCGAAGAGCGCGAAGTTCGTCCCGCTCGGCATGGACGACGACCTCGACCTGGCGCAGATCCTCGAGCAGCATCCGAAGGGCCGCGAGTACGCGCACGTCCTCGCCGGCAAGCCGCTCGTGCCGCTGCTGCAGGACGACGCGGGCCAGATCCTCTCGTTCCCGCCGATCATCAACTCGCGCGCCATCGGCGAGGTCGTCGCGGGCGACGCCGAGCTGTTCGTCGAGGCGACCGGCACCGATCTCCGCAGCGTGCTGCTGGTCGAGAACATCCTCGCGGTCGATCTCGAGGACCGGGGCTGGACCATCGAGCCGATGGTCGTCGAGTACCCGTTCGACACCCCGTTCGGACGCGAGGTGCGCGCGCCGTACCCGCTGGTCAACGAGGTCGAGGTGCCGGACGCGGACTTCAACCGCCTGCTCGGCGGTGCGCTGTCCGCGGCCGAGATCGCGAAGGAGCTGAAGGCGTACGGCTGCCACACGGCGCCGGGCAAGGCCGCGGGCCGGACGCGCGTCGCGACGCAGCCGTACCGGCAGGACTACATGCACCCGGTCGACGCGATCGAGGACCTCGCGGTCGTCGTCGGCGTGAATCGTCTCGAGCCGGTGTGGCCGGAGCGCTTCACGCCGGGACGTCTCGCGCTCGTGACGCTCGTCGAGGACAAGGCGCGCGAGCTGATGATCGGCCTCGGCTTCGAGGAGATCATCGCCAACGTCCTGTGCTCGAAGCGCGACGTGACCGAGCGGCTGCACCTCGATGGCGCGCAAGTCGTCGCGATCGAGAACCCGATGAGCGAGAGCTACGCGGCGCTCCGCCCGACGCTGCTCGCATCGCTGCTCGCGGTGGAGGAGCGCAGTGCGAAGACCGCGTACCCGCACCGGGTCTTCGAGGTCGGCGAGGCCGTCGTGCGCGATGCCGACCAGAACCACCACAGCCGCACCGAGCCGCTGCTCGGCGCGCTGGTCGCGCACCCCGAGGCGCGCTTCTCCGACCTGCACTCGGTGCTGAGCTACGTCGCGTTCTACCTCGACGTCACGATCGATCTTCGCCCGCTCGACCGCGGCTGCTTCCTGCCGGGACGCGGCGCCGAGCTGGTGCTCGACGGCCACGCCGTCGGCATGCTCGGCGAGCTGCACCCCGCGGTGCTCGAGCGCTGGGGCGTGAAGATGCCGGCCTCGTACCTCGAGCTGCGGCTGGCACCGATCGTCACGGTTCAGGGCTGAGCGGCACCGACTCCCGCGCGCAGCACGGGCCGAGCGGCAGCGAGCACGAACCGAGCGACAGCGAGCGCGGGGAGTGGGGCCCCGACGGGCTTCGCCCGTCGGGCCGAGGGGGCGCGTGCCCCCTCGTGGGACTAAAACGGACGCGTCTCGCCGATCTTCAGCAGGTAGACGTCCTCGGGTGCGATCGCGCCAGCGGCGGCGGCCTCCATCAGGCGCCGCGGCGGCTCGTCGGGCGACTCGTCGCTGAGATCGAACGTCCCGTAGTGCACCGGCACGATGCGGCGCGCCTGCACGTCGCGGCTCGCCTGCAGCGCCTCCTCGGGGCTCATGTGCCAGTGCTGCATCATCTCGACCGGCGCGTAGGCGCCGATCGGCATCGCGGCGAGGTCGAACGGCCCGTGTGCGGCACCGATCTCGGCGAAGCCGGGGAAGTAGCCGGTGTCGCCGGCGAAGAAGAAGCGGTGCTCCGGGCCGCGCACCGCGTACGAGCTCCACAGGGTCACGCGACGGTCGAGGAGGCCGCGTCCGCTCCAGTGCTGCGCCGGCAGGCAGACGACGCGCAGCCCGGCGATCTCGACCGAGCCGCCCCAGTCGAGCTCGACGAGGTTCGACACGCCGGCCCCGCGCAGCGTGGCCGCGTTCTCGAGTGGCACCACGAACAGCGTGTGCGGGTCACGCTGCGCGAGACGCGCGAGCGTGTCGACGTCGAGGTGGTCGTAGTGGTCGTGCGACACCAGAACGAAGTCGATCGGCGGCAGGTCTTCGATCCGCAGGCCGGGTGGCTGCGCGCGCTTCGGGCCCGTGAAGCCGACCGGGCTCGCGCGCTCCGACCAGATCGGATCGGTGAGGAAGCTCGCGTGGTCCATCTGCACGAGCAGCGTCGCGTGCCCGACCCAGGTGACCGTCGGCACGCTGTGGCGCGCGTTCTCGCGCAGGAACGAGCCGTCGTTCGCGACCGTCGCCGGGTGTCCGCTCCGCCCGGTGAGCATCGAGCCGATGCGGCGCGCCAAGAACGGCAGCGTGACCGTAGGGTCGGCGAACCCGAGCTCGCCTGCACCGTTGAGAAACCTGCCGCCGGCGTCGCGCCTTGCTCCCTCGATCGCCATCGCACCTCCGCTTGGAAGTGCTCCGTACACTGCGAGCGCCACGACGGCGAGGGCGATGCGCGCTCGCGCACCCGGACGTCCGATCATCGTGCCGCCGCGACGGGGACGTCCGATCATCGTGCCGCCGCGACGGGGACGTCCGATCATCGTGCCGCCGCGACGGGACCGGGAGCGCCGGCGCGCTGCGCCTGTCGCGTGACGCGCCGGTCGCCATGCCCGGTACGCTAGCATTCCCGACCGGAGAGGTGCAGCGGGTCTCCCGCGGCGCCCCGTTCCGGACAACCCTCCGGGGCCCGCTCCGTGGACGCACACCTCAGTCGCAGTCGCCGTGGTGGTGCTTCCAGCGATGCTTCCGCCAGTGCTTGCCGGGGTGACCGGCGTACACCGGGCCGCCGTAGACTCGGCCGCGGTAGGCCGGCGCACGGTACACCACCTGCGGCTGGGGCGCGTACACCACCTGTGGCGGCGGCGCATACACCACCGGCGGCCCGACGACGACCGGCAGCGGCGGCGGTGCGAAGACGACGCTCGGGAAGGGCAGGCCGATCCCGATCGCGACGCTCACGCCCGCGTGGGTCGTTCGCGGCGTCGCGATCAGCGCGAGAGCGAGGCTCAGCGCGGCGGTGGTTCCGATCAGCAGCTTTCTCATGCCGCTGAGAACAGCGCACCGAGGCGAAGGTTGCGCGGCCGCGCGCGGACTTTCGCGGCTACACCACGCCGTCCTTCTGCAGCGGATCGATCTCCGCGTCGCCCATGCCGAGCAGCTCGGCCAGGATCGCGCGCGCGTGCTCGCCGAGCTTCGGTGGCGGCGCGAGCGGCGGCAGCTCCGCCGCGGTGCTGCCGGGATCGCGCAGCTGGATCGGGCTGCCGAGCACGCGAACCTCCCCCCAGCCCTCGTACGTCACGCGGCGGAGCAGCCCCTGCTCCTCGTTGTACGGATCGTCGACCGCCTCGCCGAGCGTGCGCACCGGGGCACACGGGATGCCGGCGCCGGAGAGCTGCGCGATCGCGGTCTGGCGCCCGAGCGCACACGACCAGTCGCGAACGCGCGCGTCGATCTCGTCGCGGCGCGCGGCGCGCTGCGGGCCCTTCGCGAGGGTCTCGTCGGCGAGCAGCACGTCGTCGCCGATCGCCGTGCAGAACTGTCGCCAGTGGGCATCGGTGACGCACATGATCGCGATCCAGTGGCCGTCGCTCGTGGGGTAGATCCCGTACGGGCTCGATCCCGGCACCGAGTGACGGTTGCCGGTGCGGCCGACGTCGAGGCCCTTCTCCAGGTACGGCGACGAGTACGCCATGAGCGCGGGGAAGGTCGCGTCGAGCATCGGCATCTCGACCGCGCGCCCGCGCCCCGTGCGCTCGCGCTCCCGCAGCGCCAGCAGGATCGCGCCGAACAGGTGAACCGAGCCCAGCATGTCGCAGAGCGTGGCGCCCGCCTTCACCGGCGGCTGGTCGGGAAAGCCGGTGATCGACATGTGCCCGGAGATCGCCTGCACGGTGAAGTCCATCGCGCCGAACTGCTCGTAGACGCTGCCGTTCCGGTAGCCGCGTCCCGAGGCGAGGATCACGCGCGGGTTGCGCGCCGCGAGGACGTCGTACGCGAGGTCGAGTGAGGCGAGAACGCTCGCGTCGCGGAAGTTCTCGAGCACGACGTCGGCGTGCTCGACGAGGCGCAGGAAGATCTCGCGTCCGCGCGGGTCCTTGAGATCGAGCGTCATGCCGCGCTTGCCGGCATTCAGCATCAGGAACGAGTAGCTGGCACCTCCCGGTGAGATCGCGGCGCGCCGCACGATCTCGCCGCCCGGTGGCTCGATCTTGATGACGTCCGCGCCCTGCGCCGCGAGCAGCATCCCGCAGTAGGGGCCGTTGTAGACCTGGCCGAGGTCGAGCACGCGGACGTCGTCGAGCGGGCGTGGCGGCATGGCTCCTCCCTCAGCGGCGCTCGAGGCGCGTGATCTCGGGCGACACCAGCGCGATCGTGAGCGCCATCACGGCGACGATCCCACCGCCGATGGACAGCGCATGCGTGATGCCGATCCGGTCGCCGAGCGCGCCCAGAATCCAGGCGCCGAGTGTCGGTAGGCCGAACAGCGACACCGTCATCATGCTCATCACGCGCGCGCGCATCTCGTCGGCGACGGTGATCTGGATCAGCGTGTTCAGGCTCGCGATGCAGACGATCATCGCGAAGCCCGCGCACGCGAGCACGCTGGCCGCGGCGACGAACGTCGTGACGTTGCCCAGCACGATCAGCAGGAGGCCGAACACCCCCGAGCAGCTCACGACGAGCAGGCCCTTGCGGCGGACGTCGCCCGCGTACGCGAGTGCGAGGCCGCCCGCCACCGCACCCGCACCGACCGCCGAGAACAGCAGCGTGAAGCCGGTCGCCTCGAGGTGCAGGACGTCGCGGGCGACGGCCGGCATGAGCACGATGTACGGGAAGCCGAACAGGCTCATCGTGATGCACAGCACGAGCAGCGCGCGGATCAGCGGGTGTCGCCGCGCGTAGTCGATCCCGGCGCGCAGCACGTGCCCGATGCGCGGCTGCGTCGCCACCTGGCGGCGCGGCATGTCGAGCGCCAGTGCCGCCCCGAACATGACGAGAAAGCTCGCGCCGTTGAGCGCGAAGCACCAGCCGACGCCGCCGGACGTCATCACGAAGCCGCCGATCACCGGGCCGATGATGCGCGCCACGTTGAACGAGATCGAGTTCAGCGAGATCGCCGTCATGAGGATCGCGGGCGGAACGGTCGACGGCAGCACCGCCTGGAACACCGGCATGAAGAACGCGGTCGCCGTTCCCGAGACGACGGAGATCAGCATGATCATCCAGATCCGGACGACGCCGGTGAGGGTGAGCGCGGCGAGCGCGGCTCCGCAGAGGGTGAACACCAGCGAGCAGGTGCACAGCAGGCGGCGGCGGTCTGCGTGCTCGATGATCGCGCCACCCACGAGGCCGAGGAGCAGAGTCGGCACGGCGGCGGCGAAGCCGACACGCCCGAGCCACGACGCGGAGCTCGTCAGGCTGTAGATCAGCCAGCCCATCGCGACCGACTGCATCCAGATGCCGACGTTGGCGACGAACGATCCGGTCCAGAGGAGAGCGAAGTTGCGCGAGCGGAACGCGTCGAACAACGGACGACCCGCTCAGAGCCCGCGGCTGCGCGCCGCGAAGACGCGCTGCCGGCGGCCCGAGCTGGCGAGCGAGCGGAACAGGAAGCCGCGGAACAGCATGATCCACGACAGCACCACGCTGGCGCCGATCAGCACGAGGAACTGGCCCGCCTCACCCATCGCGGGCAGCCACGTGCGCAGCGTCAGCTCGACCACGCCGAGCGCGCTGGTCGCGCCGACGTGCGCCATCGCTTCCAGCCCTTCGCGGAGTCCGATCGCGAAGATCGGCAGGAAGAGGATCGCGACCGGCAGCAGCCACTCGACCGCGTTCTCGCGCATGAACTGGACGGCCTCGTCGACCAGCCCGATGCCGTCGCGCTGGCCCTGGTAGACCAGCTCGGGCAGCGGGTTGCAGAGCAGGAAGACGCCGACGTTCACCGCCAGCGAGACCCACTGCATCGCCGGGTTCTGCTCGACGATGAGGGTCAGCAGCAGCTCGATCACCCAGAACAGGAAGAGCACGCCCGCGATGCTCGAGAGGTAGCGTCCGAAGCCCGGCCCGAGCTCGTTCACGCGGATGCGCTCGTGCGCGACCGCTTCCGCGAGCACGCTCAGGATCGAGCTCGCGCACCCCGCCGTGGCGAGGAAGATCACGAAGCCACCGAGCAGCCCGAGCGGTCCGGCGACGCCCTGAACGAGCGCGAGAACGACCGAGTAGAGCGGCGGCAGCGCGACGATCCACACGTTGCGGGCGAGGGCGCTGGCCGCGTCGCGCGCGGCGTCGCGGTAGATGGCGAGCGTCGCGCGCAGGAGCAGTGTCGGTTCGTTCACGTCGGGATGCTCAGGGCCGATAGGCCCGGGTCAGGTCGCGGGTCAGGTTCTTCTGGTGCGATTCCAGCGTGCCGCCGCCGATCTCGAGCAGCTTCGCGTCGCGCAGCAGCCGCTCGACGGTGAACTCCGTGCAGTAGCCCCAGCCGCCCAGCACCTGCATCGCGTTGTCCGCGACCTCTTTTCCGACCGGTGCGGCGAACAGCTTCGCCGCGTCGGTGCCGATGCGGTTGCGCGCGTCGGGTCCGACGCTGCGCGCGATCGAGTAGACCAGCGCGCGCGCCGCCTCCGTCTTCGCGTACGACTCCGCGATGTACCGCTGGATCTGGCCGAACTCCGCGATCGGCTTGCCGAATGCGTGCCGCTCGACCGCGTAGCGCAGCATGACGTCCATGCAGCGGTCGGCGATGCCGAGGCTCATCGCGGCGAGGCACAGGCGCTCGATCTCGAGGTTGCGCATCATGTGCACCATGCCGCCGCCCTCGGCACCGAGTCGGTTCGCGGCGGGCACCACGCAGTCGTCGAACATCAGCTCGGCCATGGGTGCCGCGCGCATGCCCATCTTCTCGATGTGCGGGCCGCTCGAGAAGCCGGGGCAGGTCCGGTCGACGAGGAACGCCGTGATCTTCCCCTCGACCTTCGCGTAGACCAGCAGGCAGTACGCATCCGGGCCGTTGGTGATGAACGTCTTGCGACCGTTGAGCACGTACTCGACGCCGCGGCGGACGGCGGTGGTCTGCATGCCGAGGACGTCGGTGCCCGCACCCGGCTCGGTCATGCCCATGGCGCCGATCCACTCGCCGGAGAGCGTCTTCGCGAGGTAGCGCTCGCGCTGCTCGTCGTTCGCGGCGTGGAAGAAGTTGTTCACGAAGAGCACCGCGTGCGCGAGGTAGGCGAGCGTGAAGCCCGGGTCGACCTTCGCGAGCTCGTGGTGCGCGATGACCGCCGCGGTCGCGTCGAGACCGGCGCCGCCGGCCGTGGCCGGGATCGTGAGCCCGTGCAGCCCGAGCTCGCCGGCCGCGTGCATCAGATCGACGGGGAGCGTCCCGGTTCGGTCGTGCGCCGCGGCGCGCGGCTCGACGTCGGCGGTCGCGAAGCCGCGCACCAGGTCGCGGAGCATGCGGTGCTCCTCGCTCGGGGTGTCGAGGCGGTCTGCCGGGTCGGCTGCGGACGGTACTGCGGGCATCCTGGCGATGGTCGCGGTTTTTCCCGGCCCGCGCCAGTCGTATCGCTCGGGCCGTGGGCCGGACCCGTGACGGGCGCGAGGCCGCGGTTGTGGCCATCGTGGCGGGCGCCAAGCCGCGGCTGTGGCCCTCGTGGCGGGCGCCAAGCCGCGGCTGTGGCCCTCGTGGCGGGCGCGAGGCCGCGGTTGTGGCCCTCGTGGCGGGCGCCAAGCCGCGGCTGTGGCCCTCGTGGCGGGCGCCAAGCCGCGGCTGTGGCCCTCGTGGCGGGCGCCAAGCCGCGGCTGTGGCCATCGTGATCGGGACGGTCTACTGCCGTGGCTGGAAGGAGGCTCGTGATGTTCGAGCTTGCTCCGGAAGAGATCGATGCCCTGCGGTCGCTCGAAGAGGCGCTGTGGCGGGAGGAGACTCGGTTCGATCGAGCCTGGATGCGTGCCGTCCTGGCGCCGGACTTCTTCGAGTTCGGCCGGTCCGGCCGGATCTACCAGCTCGAAGACACCCTCGCGGTCGAGAGACAGCCGATCCGGGTCGTGCTGCCGCTGCCCGCCTTCCGAGCCCGGCTCATCGCTTCGGAGGTCGCGCAGGTCACGTACGACAGCGCCGTCACGTCCGACGGCGTCGTCCAGCATGCGCACCGAAGCTCGATCTGGTCGCGGTGCAACGGGAGCTGGCAGCTCCGGTTTCACCAGGGCACCCCGTTCGGCGGGGGGACCTGAATGAACCAGCAAGGGGCTCGAGGACCGCTGGACGAGCTGACGAGCGGGCTCCTCGGCCATCTCCGCCGATCGCTCGGCGGTGGGGTCGCGTACCGCGAGCCCCTCCGGCCCTTGACCGGCGGCTTCGTCACCGACGTCTACTCGTTCCGGCTCGATGGCGCGGCCGATGGCTGGCAGGGCGCGCTCGTCCTGCGGGTCTATCCGCCGGGGACCGATGCCGCGAGCGTCCGGCGGGAGCGCTGCGCGCAGGAGGTCGTGTCGGCGCAGGGTGTCCCGGCCCCCCGGGTCCTTGCGTGCGAGGACACGGCGACCTCGCTCCCGCGCCCGTTCATGATCATGGAGCGTCTGCCCGGACGACCGCAGCTGGTCATCGCGTTTCCGCAGATCCTGGTCGAGGGACACCGGTTGCTCAGCCTGCCGGGACGGCACGCCGCGGCGCTCGCCATGGTCCACGCGCTCGATGCAGCCCCTCTCCTGCGTGCGTTCGAGAACGCAGGGATCGACCGGCGGGCCGCCGGTCCCGAGCACTGGCTCGACTTTGCCGGCGCGACGATCGCGCGCTGGGGTCTCGACGATCTGCGACCGGCCCTCGACTGGCTGACGGCGCACCGACCGCCGGAGCCGCGACGGCACGCGATCTGTCACGGGGACCTCTTCGGCGCGAACATCCTGGAGCAAGGGAGATGGGTCACCGGGATCATCGACTGGAACCTGGTCACCGTCGCCGACCCGGCCTTCGACCTCGGCGGCCAGATCGCGGCCTACGAGATGTCCCCCATGCCTGGCCCACGCGGGGTGCAGCTCGCCGCGATCGGGTTCGGCAAGCTGCTCGCGCGGGGCCTTCGCCGTGCCTACGGCAGGCTCCGGAAGATCCCCGAGGAGAGCATTCGGTACTACGCCGTCATGCGCGCCTTCACCGAGCTGACCTTCAAGCTGGGTCTTCAGGCAGAGGTTCGTGCGACCGGCCGGTCGCGGCGGATGCCGACCTGGCGTCCCGATCAGTGCGCGCGCTACATCGCGCGGCGTGCGGGTGTGGTCGTCGAGACCGCGAGGTACGAGCGGCCATGAGCGATCCATGCTCCTGCGTCGCCCCGCGGGATCGAGACATGCACACCACGATGCCGGAGCGTTCAGCAGATGGCTGAGGAGACGTTCGTTCGCCTCCAGTGGCTCCAGGTGAGCCCGCGAACGGGCCAGCCTCAGGGCGTCTTCGCGGCGGTCTCGATCGTCGAACGATCCGGGATTCTCACCGAGACGGAGACCCGCCGCTTGGCGGAGATCCGCGATTGGTTCGAGGAGAACGTTCCCAACCCACCATTCTACGAGAACGGGAATCCCGAAGGTGCCGTGACCTGGTTCAAGTCGACCGCCCAGCAGTGCCTCACGCTTGCCCGTGAGATGGCGGACATCGTCCGGGCACACGGGGTCGAGGTTCACGAGGTGTCCCATGGGGCTCCAGGCCGAGTCATCTACGAGGATGCCTTCCAGGTCGCCGTTCTTCCGCAACCGGAGGTCCGCTGACGGTGCGCGCCTTCTCGGAGATGACCGGTGGTCCATGCTCCTGCGTCGCCGGCGGCGCGAGGCTTCGTCGGACCAGCACTGGCGCGCTGGGAGATCGGGCGCGGTTGCGTCCCGGGGGCGTCCATCGTTCAAGGTCCGCATGGACTGGCGCAGGATCCCGCTCACCGAGCACATGACCGAAGCCGCGCGCGTCGTCTCCGAGGCCGAGGTCGTGATCGACTTCGGCGAGAGCGCGCGCGGCTGGTTCCGCGTCGGCGTGTTCGAGGACCTGCGCGCCGCGGACGACGCCGAGCGCTACTTCGCGCGCGCCGTCGAGAAGGCCGACCCGGCGGTGCAGGCGCTCGCGACCGGGCCGACACCCGAGGACGCGGCGACGGCCTGCCTGCGCGAGGCCGGCGTGTCGCTGCGCCGCGCGC
>Ga0194132_10002208_pt1 | contig 37309 bp, 30 predicted proteins | sample TA2KigOf80mmetaG_FD_148612 | JGI IMG/M metagenome (GOLD analysis project Ga0194132, IMG submission 148612) | Freshwater microbial communities from Lake Tanganyika, Tanzania - TA2015054 Kigoma Offshore 80m | ecosystem: Environmental > Aquatic > Freshwater > Lake | place: Tanzania: Lake...
TCAGCCGGAAGGTTGGATCCTGCGAGAGCCGCTCGGCATCGTTGACATCCTCGTAGCCGGCAATCCGGCTGTAGACGGACTGGCGCAGTAGGTCCGCCAGCGGAAGCTGGGTATTCTTGCCGCGCCGTGAGTCAGTCAGGTGTTGGGCAATGAGAGCACCGAAGCCCAGCCGTTCATCCAACTCACGCACCAGGATCAGACCACCATCGGAAGTAACGCGCGATCCCTGGAAGTCGATCTTGAGAAGGCCGTTGAACGAGAGCTGAAAGGGCTGGTTTTGTTTGTCACCCATTGGGTGCTGTCCTCCGCAGGGGTCTTCGCTGCCTTCAAACCCCTATCGATATTGATGCGGACGAGCATCCAGGAGATTCGCACGCGCGGCTCAAAACGGAAATGTGGGTCCAGTTGGCCCGCAACTCCACCGGCAGCCGGAACAGGTACACGTACCCGGCCAGCCCGAACAGTGTCAACGCCAGCGGAGCTGAAAACGCCGCGTGGCGAATGGCAAACGAGCGCACGGCCAGATTCCCCAGCCCCGCGGAAGCAAACCCGCTCACCACCAGCGCCGTCGCCACCGCCACAAACAGCGTCAGTACCATCCGGTGCTGCCGGCTGCGTCCCAGCGTCGCCGTCAGGAACTCATACACCGCCCGTTCGCCCGGCTCCAGATTCCGGTTCACGAACTCTCGCACCGCGCCCGAGTTCCCGGCCATCCCCGGCTCCACCGGAGTCTCGATCAGCCGCACACGGTGCTTGCGATAACTCCACACATAGGCAAGTCCGGCGAACAACATCGCCGCCAACAACGCCCACAGTCCGCGTTCGGCCAGACGCGGCGCGAGGGGATCGGCGAATCCCAGCATCGCCTGCCCCAGCCCCATGAACCAAAGCGGCGGCGCCCACACCGCCCAATGGGGCCGCGTCGCCATCTCCGCCGTCCAGCCCGGAATGCTCAGCACCAGCGGCAGCGCGGCCAGCAGCATGAAGAACAGGCCCCCCTGCGCAACCAGCGAAATGCGCTGAAACTGCCGGGCCGGAACCAGGTTCAACAGCAAACCCTGCAATGCGACCAACGCAAAGAAGACGAAGAACCCGGCCGCCACCGTCGACACCAGCAGGATCATGAACCGGTGGCCGCCGTGCACCTGATAGCGCCCCGCCATCACCGCCGGCAGCATGATGGCCGGCAGCAGGTTGATCGCCACAATGAACGTCCCCACGAACACGCCAAGCGCCGTGAACTTCGCCGTGAAAATCTGCCGCGGACGCACCGGCAGGCCTGCCAGCACCAGATAGTCGCGCAGGCCCGGAAACAGCGCCGGCCACTGTAGCGCCGTCATCAGGCCGGTCAGCGTCATCGATAGCGTCACGAAGAATAGATGGTCGGCCAGCCATGCCAGGTTGTACAGCTCCGGCGTCTCCATCTCGATCAGCGCCAGATACTTCGAGTAGTAGGCCTGCGTCAGCACGATCACCAGCGAAGCGACGATGCCCATCGTTCCGTAAGCCACCACCTGCCACTGCCCCTGCGAAGCCACCAGTTCGCTATCGAAGAAACGGGCGAAGAAGTGACGCCGCAGTTCGAACCCCGCCGAATGGGTCTCCTCCAGCCACTCGCGCACCCTCACGCGTACGCCTCCACCGCATTCAGAATGCGCCCGGCGCGGACATCCGGGTCCTCCTGTTCGGTTAGCTGCGCGAACACCCCCTCCAGGCTCTCCTTCCGCAGCACCGTTCTCAGGTTCTCCACCCGGTCATGCGCCACCGCGCGCCCCTGCCGCAGGATCACCACCCGATGGCACACCTTCTCCACCACCTCCAGCACATGGGAACTGTAGAGAATCATCCGGCCCGACGCCGCCAGCCGCCGAAGCAGCGCCCGCAGCACCAGCGCCGTGTTCACGTCCAGCCCCGAAAACGGTTCATCCAGGATCAGCAATTTCGGATCGTGCAGCATCCCCGCCGATAGCAGGACCTTCTGGCGCATGCCCTTTGAGTACGCCGAAAGTGGAGAATACCGGTCCTCCCACAGACCGAACTCCTTCAGCAGTGCGTCGATTCGCGCCTCCAGCACCGCGCGCCCCAACCCGCGCAGCCGCCCGGCAAGCTGCAGATACTCGCGCCCCGATAAGTGCGGATACACATGCGCCTCTTCGGGGACATAGCCAGTCATCCGTTGAAATGCCGTGAAGTCCGCCTTCACGTCCACGCCGTTCCAGAAGATCTCGCCGCTGGTGGCATCCATCAACCCGGTCAGGATTTTCACCGTCGTGCTCTTGCCCGCGCCGTTCGGGCCCAGGTAGCCCAGAATCTCGCCCGGCGCGATGGTGAAGCTCACGTTGTCCAGAGCCGGAATGCGATTGTAGCGTTTGGTCAGGCCGCGCACGTCAAGCATAGGCCGTTAGACACAAAGCCTCCGGCGCGGGTTCCCGGGAACTTTCAACGCGTTCCGGTTGTCCAAACCCAGGAATTGACCGGCCCAGCGGCACTGCGGTTCCTGCAATACCTTGGCGTCGGGCTCGCCGCCGTGGGCGCCGCCTGGACCGCCTGGCCCCCCGACGCCGATTCGGACTACTTCCCAACCCTCCGCTTCGGGCCCACCTACACCTGGCCCGGCCCGAATGTCGTGTTCGATGAGGCGCACTGGAACTCACACACCACCGGCGGACGGTACAATCCGTTCGCCCGCCTCCTCAGCGCCGATGGCTACCGCGTCCACCCCACCCGGCAGCGTCTGGTCATGGCTTCGTTTCGCAACGTCCACGTGCTCATCTCAGCCAACCCGATGGGGTTCCAGGGGTGGGCCGCCCGGGCCGGTCTGGACACCCCTGGCGGGTCAGCCTTCGATCAGGACGAGCTTGACGTGGTCACCGAATGGGTCCGGAACGGCGGCGGGCTGCTGCTCATTGCCGGGCCCGAATCCGCCGCCGGGGCTGCCGGCCTGGCCGCCCGTTTCGGTGTCCGTTTCAGCCGTCAACCGGTTGCCCTGGGCCGCTTCATCCCATTGAATGGATTAGGCTTACATCAATCCGTGGCGGGCCGTGCCGAATACCCTGAGACCGTGGCCTGGGTTCGTTCCTTCGGAGGTCAGGCCGTCACCGCTAGCCACGGAACGCCGCTGGTGGAACGCCCCGGCGAAACCCTGGCCGTCGCCCTCGAACACGGCCGCGGCCGCGTGGTGGTGGTGGGCGACCCGGAGATCTTCGGCGCCCGCGTCCGCATGGAGAACGGCCGTCAGGTCCGTCTCGGCATCAACGAGATTCGCGGCCGGACAACGGTGGATGGGAATCGCCAGTTCGCTCTGAATGTAGTCCACTGGTTGACGAAGCTGATGTAAAGCGCCCGATCACCGCCTTGGCGACTGCCTTGCCGCGCTCATACGACTCATCGAACGCCGCCCGCCGCTCGGCCCTCGTGTAGGCGTAACCCAGCCGGTAGAAGCGGTCAAGCGAAAGCCCCGCCGCGTACGTGCCCGCATAGGCGATGGCAGCCTTGGGCAGCAGCCCGCCGCCGAACGGCACCTTGCCCGCCAGTTCCCGGGCCACCGCCCGCCACCCGAACGCCCCTGCCACAATCCCTGCGATCTCGCCCCGCTGCTCCCCGAACCCGGCCGGCCGGTCATTGGCCGCCGCCAGAAGGAACGCGAGCCGCACTTGATTCGCGGTCAGAACCGCGGTGTCCCCGGCGAACTCAGCCACCGCCGTGCCCAGGCCCAGAAACGGAGCCACGCCCGGCAGCGCCGTGGCCAGAGCGAACAGAGCATTATCGCGGGCCGCCTCATGAATGGCGCGGCGGGTGTAGGCTCCCCGGAACGGCTCGAACTGCCGGGCTAATGCCAACGCCAGATCGGGCCGCGCCGCCACCGCCGCCCCGGGCAGCCGCTCCGTGTCAAACGGGAAAGACGAGTCCGGCGCTAACGTGCCCGGAATGTGGATGTCGAGATCGTAAGGGCCGGTCCCGGCGTCCGCCGCCCGGAACAACCGCCGGGCCGCCTGGGCCCGCCGTGCTGGCGTAAGCTGCTCAGGAATCAGGAAGCACTCAATGGCTCCATAGCCCGCCTCATCCGGGCTCCACAACCCGATGCGAAGACGCTGCTCAGCCGCCTGCCGCACCTCGTGCGGGTTGAGCTGGCTCACCATCTTCCGGATCTGGTTGAAAATACTCACCGCTCTGTACGCGTCCGTGCCGGAACAGCACCGAGAATCCGGCCGGCGGCCGGCTCACGCCAATCCGTTCCACCGGAATCTCCGGTGAGAAATAGCGTAGCACCGCTTCGTTCGCCGGGTGAAAGTCCAGTGCCGGCGCCACCAGGAACAGCCGCGGCGCCCTGTCCGGAAGGACGCGGCCGGGGAAGTAGCCGTTCCGCCCGAAATCCCCTTGCTGTAGGTGCCACCGGATCCGCATCCAGTAGTCCAGCGCCTGCAACGGCAGGTGGATATCCTCCGAGGCCTTCAACTCAATCACCGCCAGACGGCCCTCGTGGTCCACCGCCACCAGATCCGCAATGCCCCGGTCCAGCCCTGAAAGCGCCAGCACCTGCCCATACACCGGCGAAGGCTCCAGCGCCGGATGCAGCGCCCGCAGGTCCGCCCGCACGGCTGCTTCCAGATGCAGTTCCGGGTGTGAGCCGCGCGGCGGTGGCGGCGCCGCCAGTTGTCCCGGCCGGTTCAGAACCGTCTCCAGATTGCCCGTGTCAGCCAGATTGGCCTGCCAGCAGGCGCCCTCAGAAGTGTAGAGATACAGCCCGAATTGGGCAGTCTGCGTGTCCAGGTGCCGCATCCGCAGCGCCAGCGAATGATGCCGGTCCTCGGGCGCCAGCACCACCAGACCCTGCATCGTCAGGCGCTGTTCCTGGCGGCGAAGATAGTCGAGCCAGATCAGCCCGTAGGTCAGCGCGCCGTCCGGATTGCCGGTCTCAGGCGCCCCGATCGCCGCCCAACCCGTTGATCCCAGCCGTAACAAGGCCCTGGGAAACACGGCTGAAAGGCGGCACTCCAGGTACTGCCCGCTGGACACCCTCTCCACCTGCCAGCCGGGAAACTCCCGTCCCAGCATGCGCCGGAACTGCTCCTGGAAAACCTGCCGCACCATGGTCCGCTCGCGGGGGATGGATTGCACCCGGGCCAAATCCGTCAACACAATCCGGCTGGGCGGCTGGCCCCACCGCTCCACCTTCACTTCGAGCAGCCCCGGCTTCAACGGCTTGGCATGCACCGCGCGGCGCACCAGATTCCGGGTTTCGTCCCAGACGTGGATCTGCACCCGGGTCCCAACCGTCGAAATCGCGTGGTTATCGGGCTTCAGCGGGAACGTCTGCTCGCCCGGTTCCAGAATGGCCGGCAGCCGCGCCGTCTCAATGAAACCCTGGATGGTGGCCAGCAGTCCGGCGGCGGATTCCTTCGGTTCTGGCATTGCTCCTAGAATGTAAGTGTGTCCACGGAGCCTTTTGCTGCAATAAAAGATCGCCTGGAGGTGGTGGAATCGCGCATTGCGCGGGCCTGCCAGCGCGCCGGACGCCGCCGGGACGAGGTCACGCTGGTGGCGGTGTCGAAGGTCTTTCCGGCGGAGGCGATCCAGGAAGCCTATCAGGCCGGTCTGAGGGTGTTTGGCGAAAACTACGTCCAGGAGTTCGAAGCGAAAAAGCCGCTGCTTGGCGATCTGCCGGGCGCCGTTTTCCACTTGATCGGCCACCTCCAATCCAACAAATCGGCCCGTGCGGCTGAGCTGTTTGACGTCATCCAGACGGTGGATTCGGCCCGCCTGGCCCGGAGGCTCTCCGGCTCCGGGCGCGTTCTTGAAGTCATGATCGAGGTGAAGCTGTCCGGAGAAGAGGCCAAGCATGGCGCTGCCCCTGATTCCCTGGCGGAAGTGGTGGACGCGGTGCGCGCCTGCCCGGACCTGCGCCTCACCGGTTTCATGACCATGCCGCCCTGGACCGAGGACCCGGAGCCCTCCCGCCCCTACTTCCGGCGCCTGCGGGAACTCGCCGAACCGTTCGGCGCCCCGGCCCTGTCCATGGGCATGTCCAACGATTTCGAGGTGGCCATCGAAGAGGGCGCCACCCACATCCGCGTAGGCACGGCGCTCTTCGGGCGGCGCCGGCGGCCGGAGTGACCGCCGGCTTCCACGCCCCCATGCCCCCGGCGCGCACCGGGGTGGCAGCCTATGCTGCTGAGATGCTGGCCGAACTGCGCAAGCTTGGAACCGTCGAGGCGGGCGCCACGGCCGCCGATGTCCACCTCTATCACATTGGAAACAATGGCCTGCATCGGGAGATCTACCAGCGCGCGCTGAGCCACCCGGGCGTGGTGCTGCTGCACGACGCCGTTCTGCACCACCTGCTCCTGGGAACGCTCTCCCAGACGGACTATATCGCCGAGTTTGAGTACAACTACGGCGCCTGGCACCACGGTCTGGCCGGTGATCTCTGGGCTGGCCGGGGCCGCGCGGCCAGTGGCCATCACTACTTCGCCTATCCCATGTTGCGGCGCCTCGCCGAGCGGTCCCTGGCTGTGCTGGTGCACAATCCCGGGGCCGCGCACATGGTGCGAAAACACGCCCCAAACGCGGAAATTCACGAAATCCCGCACCCCTTTTCACCTCCCACGCACCTCCCGGACGCCATGGACACCGCACGCACCCGGGCCCAGCTTGGCGTGGGCCCCAACGAAGTTCTGTTCGGGCTCTTCGGCCACCTGCGGGAAGCCAAGCGTGTGCAACCCGTCCTGCGAGCCTTTGCCCGGCTCCGCAACCGCCGTCCCAACCTGAAACTGCTGCTGGCCGGGGCGTTTGCCTCGACGGACCTGGAGCGGGCCGTCATTCCGTCTCCGGGTGTCATCCGCACCGGCTACCTCAGCGAATCCGCCTTCTGGCGCCATGCCGCCGCCGTCGACGTCTGCCTCTCGCCCCGATTCCCGGGGGCGGGCGAGACCTCCGGCATCGCCATCCGGTTCATGGGCCTCGGCAAGCCTGTCATCGTTACCAGAAACGAGGAAAACTCACGATTTTCCGCCGATATCTGCCTTCAGGGCGATGCCGGGGCCGCCGAAGAGGCGATGTACGAGACGATGATGGACCTGCTGGTGGCGGAGCCCGCCGTGCGGCAACGGCTGGGCCGGAACGCGGCCCGCTACATCGCGGAGCAACATAGTCCTGGAACCACCGCCCGTCTCGTGTGGGACGTGCTTCGGGTACACTCGATTAGAAAGCCCCTCTGACTCATCGCTTTGCCATGATTCGCGCCGCCGCCGTCCTGGTTGCCCTGACCCTCCGCGCGCAAGCGGAGATCGATCAGCGGCTTGGCGTCCGCATTCCGATGCGCGACGGCGTCCGGCTGAGCGCGAACATCTTTCTGCCGGCGCCTGAGGGCCGCTGGCCGGCCTTGCTGGTGCGCACGCCGTACAGCAAGGGCAGGGAACCCCCGCCCCAATACCGGCCGTTTGCCGGCCGCGGGTATGTCGTTGTGGTTCAGGATGTGCGTGGACGTCACGAATCGGAAGGGGCGTTTCGCCCGTTTGAACAGGAAGCGCCGGACGGCGATGACACCTTGAACTGGATGGCCCGTCAGCCCTGGTGCAACGGACGGATCGGCATGCTGGGCGGGTCTTATTCCGGCATGGCCCAGTGGAAGGCAGCCACCACGGCGAACCCTCACCTCAAGGCGATTTTCCCGGTGGTTTCGGGCGTTGACGACTACACGGACCGCTTCTATTCCACCGGCGGCGCCATCAAGCTGGGTCACCGGCTTCAGTGGCTGGCCGAGAACCTGCGCGCTCCCGGATTCCCGCTCCCCGGGTTTTCGCAGTTCGTGCACAGCCTGCCGGTGCGGAACGCCGATCGCGCGGCCACCGGCCAAAGGCTGGATATCTTCCAGGCGGCGCTCGATCACCCGCACTATGACTCGTTTTGGCGCGCCTTCAGCGTGCGGGAGCAGTTGCACAAGGTACGCGCGGCGGTGTTCTCCGTGGGTGGCTGGTTTGACAACAACGCTCAAAGCGAACTGGAGGCGTTCGCCGCCATGCGCCGGATGGGGCGCCCGCACCGGATTCTCATCGGACCTTGGCCTCACAACATGTCCCAGAAGTTTCCCAACGCCGACTTCGGGCCGGAAGCCATGGAGCCCATCCGCCGCTACCAGTTGGAATGGTTCGACTACTGGCTGAAGGGCGAACAGAAAACGGTCCCGCCGCCGGCTCCCGCCGCCCGGTTTTTCCTGATGGGCGAGAACCGCTGGCATCACGAAACCGATTGGCCGCCCGCCCGCAGCGTGCCCACCGCCTTCTATCTGGATTCCGCCGGCCAGGCGAACACCGCCGACGGCGACGGCAGCCTGTTGACGCGCCCGGCGCGCCGCGACACCCAGGATGCCTACACGTACAACCCCCGCGACCCGGTGCCCACTGAGGGCGGGCCGGTGTGCTGCAACCCCCAGGTGTTCCCGTGGGGCCCCCGGGATCAGCGAAAGGTGGAGGCCCGCCGCGACGTCCTGGTCTATTCCTCACCCGTGCTTCGCGAAGGCGTCGAGGTGACCGGCCCGGTGCGAGCCGTGCTCTGGGTTTCCACTTCTACGTCCGACACCGATTTTACGGCCAAGCTGGTGGATGTCATGCCCAGCGGCGAGTACCGCGGCATCACCGATGGCATCCTCCGCCTGCGGTATCGCGAGGGGCTGGACCGCGCCGTGCTCGCCAAGCCCGGGGAAGTCTACCGGATTGCCCTCGATCTGGGCGTGACCAGCCATCTGTTCGAGGCTGGACACCGGATTCGCGTCGAGGTCTCATCCAGCAATTTCCCCCGGTTTGACCGGAACCCCAACACCGGCCGGCCCATCGCCGATGAGACGGAGCTCCGGCCGGCCTCCCAGGTTCTTTACCACGGGCGGAAGTATCCTTCCCACCTGATGCTTCCGGTGGCGCCACGATAGACGCCGGGAGGTCCCCGCCGGGGCTGCACGGATTGGCCGGCGGCAGCGTCATACCGTATGAAGGAGTGCCCTCGGGGCCCGATGACGGCCGACAAAGCGAAACAGCAGCAGCTTGAACAGGAGACGGCGGAGGCGCGCCATCTCGCCGGGCGCTACCGGTGCGACTTTGTCGACCTGCGGGAAGCCAAGATCGATCACGACCTGCTCAAGACCGTCCAGGTGGACCTGATGTTCCGCTACAACTTCGTTCCCCTGGCGGCGCAGAACGGCACTCTTGAGATCGCCCTGGCGGACCCGCGGAACCTGCATCTGGTCGACGAACTGACGCTGCTTCTGGGCAAGAAACTGCGGGTGAAGGTGGCCACGCTTTCGCAGATTTCGGACCTCCTCAAGAAGACCGAGCAGTCGCAGCGCGTGCTGGAAGAGGTGACTGAAGGCTTCACGCTCGACGTGGTGGGCGACGAGGAGAACCGGGAAGAGACGCTTTCCATCGACCGTCTGGCGGCCGAGGACAGCGACATCGCGCCGGTGATCAAGCTGGTGGACACCACCATCTTCAACGCCCTTGAGCGCCGTGCCTCCGACATCCACATTGAGACCCGCGACCAGGAAGTGGCGATCAAGTACCGCATTGACGGCGTGCTGCATTACGCCATGCCGCCCATCGCCAAGGATTGGCATTCCACCATCATCAGCCGCATCAAGGTGATGAGCGAACTCGATATCGCCGAGCGCCGCGTGCCCCAGGATGGCCGTTTCCGCGTGCGGTACAAGGGCCGTCTGATCGACTTTCGCGTCTCGGTGATGCCGACGATTCATGGCGAGGACGCCGTGCTGCGCGTGCTCGACAAGGAGTCGATGAGCGAGAAGTTCTCGAAGCTTTCGCTCGATGTGGTGGGTTTCTCGGACGACGACCTGGTGAAGTTCCGGCGCTACATCAAGGAGCCGTATGGAATGGTGCTGGTGACCGGGCCCACCGGGTCCGGCAAGACCACCACGCTCTACGCCGCCTTGAGCGAAATCAAGAATGACGAGGACAAGATCATCACCATCGAGGATCCCGTCGAGTATCAGATCAAGGGCATTACGCAGATTCCGGTGAACGAAAAGAAGGGGCTAACGTTTGCCCGCGGGCTGCGGTCCATTCTGCGTCATGATCCCGACAAGGTGATGGTGGGCGAAATCCGCGACCAGGAGACCGCCCAGATCGCCATCAACGCCGCGCTCACCGGCCACCTTGTGTTCACCACGGTTCACGCCAACAATGTGCTTGATGTGTTGGGGCGGTTCCTCAACATGGGCGTTGAGGCGTATAACTTCGTTTCGGCGTTGAACTGCATTCTGGCCCAGCGCCTGGTGCGCATGATCTGCCCGCACTGCAAGACGTTCGTCCGGTACCCGGATTCCCTGTTGATCGAAAGCGGCCTCGATCCCGCCGAATGGCGAGAGATCGACTTCGCCGAGGGTGCGGGTTGCTTTGAGTGCGGCGGTACGGGTTTCCGCGGCCGCACCGCGATCCATGAACTGCTCGACCTGACGGAGCGCATCCGCGAGATGATCCTTGACCGGCGGCCCACGTCGCAGATCCGGACCATGGCGCGCGAGGAGGGGATGACGTTCCTGCGTGAGTCGGCCGTGGAGAAGGTGCGGCTGGGGATCACGACCCTGCGCGAGATCAACAAGGTGACATTCATTGAGGCTTGACCGATGAGCTTCGCACGAAAGCTGATGCGGCTGATCGAGGACCCGCCGCCCTCACATATCTTCGAGATCTCGGAGTCCGGCATCGCCTACGCTGTTCGCCTGCCCACGTTGAAGACAGGCTTTGAGCCGTTTCCGGAGCCGATGGTTTCGGTTTCGCCGCTGCACGACAATGTCACGGCGCCCGACGCGCTGGAGGAGTTTGTGGCGTCCCGTTTTGGGGGACAGGCCGGGCGCAAGCGGCCTGCCGTGCTGATTCTGCCCGATTTCTGCGGCCGCGTGGCGGTGCTGGATTTCGACAGCTTTCCGGCGGACCCGGCCGAGCAGGCCGAGTTGGTTCGGTTCCGGGTGAAAAAGAGCGTTCCCTACGATCTGGATTCGGCGGCGGTGGCGTTTGCGCCCCAGGGCGGCCGCGGCAAGCAGCAGGAAGTGGTGGTGGCGCTGGTGGCGATGGAAGTGGTGTCCCGGTACGAGGCGCCGTTCCGGGCCGCCGGTTTCCATCCCGGGTTTGTGACCACTTCGGCGCTGGCCTCGCTGGCCCTGGCGCCAAGGACCGGTGTGGCGATCATGGCGCGCCTGCATGGCCGGTTAATGACGGTTTCGGTGACCGATCGCGGTGCGGTGAAGCTCGTGCGGTCCGTGGAGTTGCCGGAGTTGAACGAAGAGGAAGCCTCGGCGGTGCTGTTCCCGACGATGGCCTTTATCGAAGATGAGTTGAAGAGCCGGCCGGACGTGGTGCGGCACTGTGGGTTCGAGCCCTGGAGCGGCACGCTGCTCGACCTGCTGGGCCGCGAGTTCGGTGTGGCGACGGAGCCGCTCAGCACACCCATGGGCCTGGCGAAGCCGTACAACTGCGGGCTGCTGGGACAACTCGCCGCCGGGGAGGCGATGTAGCGATGGCGCAGTTGCGCATCAATCTGGCCAGTGAGCCGTTCCGGCGCGACCGCCCGGTCCTTGTGGCCGGGGCGGCCATGGCCGTGGCGTTGACTGGTCTGCTGACCCTGCTGATCCTATTGGTTCTGGGCGAACGCGACCATTCGCGCGATGCCCGCGAGACCCTGGCATCGCTTGAAACGCAGACGGCCAAGGTAACCCAGGAGCGGGCGCGTCTGGAAGCCGTGCTGCGCCGGCCGGAGAATGCCGAGGTGTTTGACCGCAGCGTGTTCCTGAACGCCCTGCTGTCGCGCAAGGGGATCAGTTGGACGCGGCTGTTTGCGGACCTGGAGAGCGTGATGCCGCACAACGTACGCCTGGTGTCCATCCGGCCGCAGGTGACATCGCAGAACCAGGTGGTGCTGGACATGGTGGTGGCGGCGCAGGCCACAGAGCCGGTGATCCAGTTCACGATGAAGCTTGAGGGGTCGCCGGTGTTCGGATCGGTGGCGGTGGCGAACTCATTGCCGCCGTCACAGACGGATCCGCTGTACCGGTACCGCATCACGGTGAACTATGCCCAGAAACTTTAGCCTTCTTCCGGGCGGTCTGGCGGGGCTGCGCAACCCCCGGGCGGCGGTGCGGGTTCTGATCGCCGTGCTGGTGTTTGCCAATCTGGCTGCGTTTGCGCTGGTTCTGTATCCCCCCGGGGGGTCCGCCGAGGACCTGGAGCGCGAGATCAACTCGCAGCGGAAGGCCATTGCCGCCGGCGAGCGCCGTAATCGGGAGTTGAAGGCGCTGGCCGACAAGGTGGAGGCGGCCCGCAAACAGGGCGACGGCTTCATGCTGAAGTACTTCATCGATCGGCGGGTGGCCTCATCCACCATCGTTTCCGAACTGGCGAACGCGGCCAAGGAAGCTGGCATGAAGCCGAAGGAACATGCCTTCATTTTCGATGCCGTGGATGGCAGCGACACGGTGACCATGATGAACATCACGGCGAACTACGAGGGCACGTATTCGGATCTGATCCACTTTGTGAACCGGCTGGACCGCTCGCCGCGATTTCTCATCATCGACAGTCTGACCGCGGCGCCGCAGCAGCAGGGCGGCCAGTTGAATGTCGCGGTGCGGATCAACGCGTTTGTCGAAGAGCATGCGGCGCCACAGGGGCTTCCCACCCTTACGCCCGCGGCGGTGACGGCGCCCGTTGAGCCGCCGGCGCCGGGAGGTCCCACGCAATGACGCTCGGCGCGGAACCGAAGAAAATCGCGGCGCTTGTGGTGCTGATGGGCGTGGCGGCAGGGGTGTTGTACATCAACGTCTTCTCGGACGAGGAGCCTGCGCGGCCGGTAACGGCGCCTTCCGCGGCCCCGTCGAACGCGGCTGCACCGCCGGTCACTCCGGCGCCGGCGTCCGGCGCGGCGGCCAATCCTCCGGCGGCGGGACCCAACATCTCGCGCGGCACCGCCCGCGGGGGACGCGGCGGCGCGGAGTTCCGGCCGTCGCTGCGGCCCAAACGGCCCGAGGATCGCGCCGACCCCACAACGGTGGACCCGACGCTCCGCATTGACCTGATCAGTCGGCTGGAGACCGTGCTTGCGGGTAGCGGCGGACGGAGTCTGTTCGAGTTTTCCACCGCCCCTCCACCGCCCGCGGTGGCCGCCAAGCCGGCCAAGCCGGAGCCGAAGATCATTCCCGGCCCGGTGTCGCCGGTGAAACTGGAACCGGCCGACACGGCCAAGGTGGATCCCGGTCCGCCGCCCAAGGCCAAGGCGCCGCCCATTCCGTTGAAGTACTACGGCTATTCGTCGGGCCGGGGGTCCGGACGGCGTGCCTTCTTCCTGGATGGCGAGGACATACTGGTCGCTGGGGAGGGTGAGATAATGAAGAAGAAGTACAAAGTGGTTCGCATCGGCGTGAATTCCGTCGAGATGCAGGACGTTGATTTCGAGGATGACCGGCAGACGCTGGTGCTGGAAGAACAAGCCGGTTTTTGAGGCGGATTGTGTGAAGCGGTTCCCTGAGAGCTTGGTCGAAACTCCGGGCCAGCCGGCGCTCCCTTGCGGTCGCGGCCCGGAACGCGGGGCAGGTGTCCGGGGCGCGCGGGCCAGCGAGGAAGTGCTATGAACGTGCGGCGAACAAGGCGGAACCAGGGTGGCTTCGCGCTGTTGCTGGTGTTTGCGATGTCGGCCGCGATCGCGGTGCTGCTCTACACCGAGATGCCCCGGGTGCTGTTCCAATCCGTGCGTGTGAAGGAGCAGACCCTCATCGACCGCGGCGAAAGTTACAAGCGCGGCATCCAGCTTTTCTACCGTAAGTTCCGGCGCTATCCGGCCACGCTCGACGAACTTGAAAAACAGGGCGAGCAACGCTTCCTGCGCCGCCGGTACAAAGATCCGATGACGGATAAGGACGAATGGCGCCTCATCAACATCGGCCCTGCCGGGCTGACGAATTCGAAGGTTCAGAAGCCTGGTCAGGGTATGGGTCAAGGGGCGGGCCAGGAAGGCCAGAAAGACCAGAAGGCCGAGAACCGGAATACATTTACCAGCGAAGGCTCGATTGTGGGCGGCGGTCTGCCGAACGGCCAGCAGCCAGTGAATCTGGCGCTGCAGAGGCGGGGCAGCGATCGGGGGCCCACCAGCGGCGCGAGCGGCTTTCCGGGCACCGGCCAGGACTTGCAGCCCGGCCTGCCTCAGCAGGACCCACTCAGTAATCCAGCCAATCCCGGCCAGCCGTTTCCTCCCGGAACGTTTCCCGTGAATCCGCAGCAGTTTCCCGGCGATCAGCAGGGTGCTCCCGGCCAGAACATGCCCGGGCAGGGCTTCCCGGGTCAGAATCTTCCGGCGTTCCCTGGACAGCAGCCATTTCCGGTTCAGCAGCCGTTCCCGGGCCAGCCGTTCCCGGGCCAGCAGCCGTTTCCAGGCCAGCAGCCGTTTCCAATAGTTCAACCCGGTCAACCGCAGCCGTACCCTGGGCAACAGCCCTTCCCGGTGGTGCAACCGGGCCAGCCGCAGCCATATCCGGGCCAGCAACCTTACCCTGGCCAGCAACCTTACCCTGGCCAGCAGCCCTACCCTGGCCAGCAGCCCTACCCTGGCCAGCAGCCCTACCCCGGCCAGCAGCCGTATCCTGGACAGCCTGCTCAGCCGTTTCCCGGAGGGCAGCCCTTTCCGCTGAACCAGCCGAGTACCCAACCGTATCCCGGCAGCCAACCATACCCTGGCGGCCAGCCTTACCCGGGGGCTCAGCCGCTCCCGGTGATTCAGCCGGTGCAGAATCAGCAGCCCTTCCCGTATCCGGGCCAGGCGCCGAACCCGCAGCAGGGGTTTCCGCAATCGTATCCGGGAGTCGCCAGTTCCCAAACCGGCGGGCAGGTTGCGACCCCGGTCGCGACCCCGGGCGGCAACGCCGGGCTCGACATGATCCGGAACCTGCTCACCACACCGCGCCCGGGTGGCGCGCCGCCTGGATTGACCGGCGGCCCGGCGGCGCCCGTGATGAGCGGCATTGCCGGCGTGGCCAGCAAGTACGAATCCGAGGGAATCAAGGTCTACAACGAGCGGTCCAAGTACGATGAGTGGGAGTTTGTCTACGACTATTCGAAGGACAAGTCGATGACGGGCGGCGGGTTCAACCCCGGGGGGCAAGGGTTTGGCACCACACCGGGCGCCGCGCAGGGCTTCGGTTCGGGTGCTCAACAAGGCGGGGGCGGATTCGGTTTCGGGAACAGTTCGTCTTTTGGAAACAGTTCAGGCTCAAACAGTTCGGGTGGGAACAGTTCCGGTGGAAACAACAATCAATCGCAATCGTCGGGAAGCTCGGGAACCGGCTCCATTGGAACCGGGTCAACGGTGGGCGCCCCGGCGGCACCGCCGCCCAAGACACCCACCGAGCCCGTCCCGTTCGGGCCCTCCCGCCGCAATCAATAGCGCAAAGGCCCCTCCGTCGCGGCTCCAAACGTCCAGGAACAAGCGACTTAACGGAGAGCCGGAGCGAGTCCGTCTTGCGCGGTTCCTCAAAAGCGCAAAGGCCGCTCCGGCGCGGCTCCAAACGTCCAGGAACAAGCGACTTAACGGAGAGCCGGAGCGAGTCCGTCTTGCGCGGTTCCTCAAAAGCGCAAAGGCCGCTCCGGCGCGGCTCCACACGTCCAGGAACAAGCGACTGAACGGAGAGCCGGAGCGAGTCCGTCTTGCGCGGTTCCTCAAAAGCGATCAGGCGGCGAGGGCCGCTGCGCGCCGCTTGCGAGGCCGCTCGATCAGATCCACCGCCTGGCTGGTCACCTGCACCAGGCCCTTCCAGTACAGCACCTGACGGCCGGGCACCTCCACGCGGTCGAGCACGCCGTTCACGTAGATGTACAGCACCTCGAACGGATCGCCCGCGACGCGGTGGAAGTAACGCGCAACAACGTCCGGCCGCTCGCGGGGCAGGCGCTCCGCCCACCGTCCGCGCAAGGGGCAACGGACGTCGCAGATCTGGACATCGAATCCCAAGCCGCACAGGCGCGTCAAGCCTGGTTCGAGCACACGCACAAACCGCCCGTCGCGCGCAACGATGGCTCGTTCAGCGCTGCCAAGCTGGATCCGGGTATGAAACAGCATGGGCTTCCTCCTTGGGGAAACGGAAACGGTGGAGAGGTCAGGCCGCTGCTGGTTGGGGGAAGGGAAACGGCCAAGAAGAAAAAGACAATCGCGGTTTCGGGGAACCTGAGAGGGTAACGGACTTCTAACGGAGCAGTACCGTCAGAATCTGGCCGGTGCCGCGGCTACCAGACGCGATCGGTCTGCGCAGCCTGCGCCGGGATCGTTGACCCGAGACAAGCCACGCGCCCGGCTTTGCGCCGTGGTGGTGTGGACTGGAAGCCACTGTGTCTGGGTCACCATGAGGATAGATCTCCGTTAGGAAGAGAGTACCACCCACGGCGGTGTGGTGTCAAGTGAAAAATCCTTCTGATTCTTCCACCACCCTTGATTCAAAAACACAAAGAGCCCGACCGTGGGGCCGGGCTCCTGATCGAGAGTCTGCCTGTCCTTTCGAGGAACCGCACAAGACGGCCTCGCTCCCGCTTTCTCTTAAGTCGCTTGTTTCTCGACTTTTGGAGCCGCGCCGGAGCCGCCTTTGCGCTTTATCACGCCTTGCGGAACCGCCGCAGCGCGAGGGCGCCGGCGCCCACAGCCAGCAACGCCAGCGTGGACGGCTCAGGCACGGCGCCGGTCACGAATTCGAGGGTCGAGACCGCCGTGAAACCGCGGGCGCCATCAAGCTCGAGACGCGCGATGTTGGTGGCTGCGAAGGTGTAAGTAAGAACCCAGCAGGTGGCCGCCGGTGGCGGCCACGATCAACTGATCCAGCAGATTGTTGCCCGCGTCGTACACGCGGTACGTCCCTGTATGACCGCCGAGCACAAGGTAGTCCATCCGCAGGCTCGATGCCACGCTGGTGAAGGACACCTGGCCTGGGGCTCTATCGATGGAAATGCCCACCTGGTCGAACGTGTCGCGGCCGTCCGAGTACCAGTAGACGTCACTCATTGTGATTCCATAGGCAGCCCACTCGGTGGTGACCGGCGGGCAGCAGGACATCGGCACCTCCTGAAACGTCACGGTGGTCGCGGCGGTGGCCATGCTGATGCCGGCAAAGGTCAAAGCAAGCAGTTTTTTCATTGTTTTTACTCCTCAACTAGTGATGTAACGGGCTGGTGAGCCCGGAGGCTGGTTGTTGCCAAGCCACAAGAGGAATGTATCCCGCCGCCACCGGGCGTGTCCACCTAAACTCTGACTATTTGGTACTGGTACCCGATCGCTCTGGCTCAGTACCAGAACTTCATCCCGAGTTGGATCGTCCTCGGCAGCCGGGCGCTGGTGATCCGGCCGAAGGTGGGTGTTCCGAAGCTTCCGCCCGGGGCGCCGAAGTTCACGCGGTTGATGGCGTTGAAGAAGTCGCCGCGAAGCTCCAGTTTCATCCCCTCTCTCCCGGGGATTGGGAAGTAGCGGATCAGGGAGGCGTCGACGCTCACCAGCCCCGGCCCCTGGATATCGGGGAACTTCGCGCTGTTGCCCAGCGTCAGCGGCGCCGGCGCCGAGAATGCCGCGGTGTCGAACCAGCGGCCGATGGAACGGTCCGCTGCGGGCAGCGCCCCATGCCGCGTGCGGTTCGGCCGGAACTGCCGGCTGAAGGTCCCCGTGGTGATGGCCGGCTGCTGGATCCACACCTGATCGCCGCTCTGCAGCGTCAGGATGTTTGACACCTGCCAGCCGCTGGTCAACCAGTGCCGCCGCGGTAGGTCATACACCAGGGCCGACACGAAGCGGTGCGGGTAGTGCGATTGGGAAAGCCCGCGTTCCAGGCGCAGGTTGTAGGGGTCCATCGGGAACATGGACGAGAAGTTGTCCTCGTTGTAGTCCAGGAACTTCGAGAAGGTATAGGAGACGGACCAGAACAGACCCCCGCGGTACCTCCTCTCCAGGCCCAGTTGCAGAGCATTGTAGCTGGAATTCTGCAACTCGCAATGGCAGAGGATGAAGCCGTAGTCGGGATAAGGGCGCATCTGCTGCGTGCCGCGTCCGGCTCGTTGCACATCCTCGATCCGGATGACGTTGTAGTCCTGGTTGAGCATCAGATGGTGGCCCTGGCTGCCCGCGTAGGAGGCCTCGAAAAGGAACCCCCGCCACTCCTGCTGAAGGTCGAAGTTCCACTGGTTGAAGCTGCCCAGTTTCGCCCGCTCGATCTTGGTGTCGATGGCAAAGCCCCGGCCGTCGGCGCTGGGCACAATCGGGGGCGTGCGCGAAAGCACCACCGCCGCGTTCACGCCATCGCTTTGCAGCCCCAGCCGCTGATCCACTGGAAAGCGCGCAAACGCCGATGTCGCCCGCCCGGTGAGCGGGATAAAGAACATCCCGAAGTGGCTGCGGATCACCGTGCCCTTCGTTCCCGGCGGACGCCACGCCAGCCCCGCGCGCGGCGCGAAATTCACCCGGTCCGTGTACTGGATGAAATCACGGCCCAGTTCACGCATCGTTCGCGGCCGGCCCAGCGCAAGATCGAAGTTCGACCCCTGCTGACGCGTCTCCCTGGGGTTCTGCTCCACGTCATAGCGCAGTCCCAGGTTCAGCGTCAGCGAGCGGTGCAGTTTGAAATCATCCTGCGCGAACACGCCCAGATAGCCGGACCGGTAATAGAACCGCCCCCGCAGCGTGCTGTTGTTGAACGTGTTCGCCTGCCCCAGCAGAAGGCTTGCGATGGGGTGGCCGGTGATGCCCGCATTGGACGGGTCTGCCGTCTGGTTCTGCTGGAAGGTGTACTCGCCGGTGAACTGAAGCTGCAGGTCGTTGATGGGGAACTGCCGGTAATCCACGCCGGTTTTGATGATGTGCCGCCCGCGGACGAAGGTGGTGATGTTCTGAATCTGATACTGATTCTCCACCGGGTTGAACGCCTGCGAGTCGCCAATGCCCGCGAAGCCGGCAACCGCGATGCTCGGCAGACCCACGATGTTCAGGTTCGGAATTCCCAGTTGATCGCCCGCGCCCTGGCTGAGCAGCCGCTCCTGAATGCCGCGGAACATCGATACCCGCGCGTCATTCAGCGTGGTGGGCGTGAGAGTGCGTGTCCAGGTGACAGCGCTGGTGAGGTAGCGGTTGAAGTTGCCATTGTTACCGCCGTTGCTTGAGCCCGGAAAGGGCCGCGCCGTTCCGCCGAACTGGTGATCCCAGGAAAAGCGGCCAAACAGCAGGTCTTTGTTCGAAGCACGCCAGTCGAGCCTTGTGTCGAACTTGTTGTTCCTGGTTGCGTTGGGGATGAGGCGCTGAAAGTTCTGTGCCAGCCCGGCGCCGTTCGGTTCCGGATAGATGGCCGCGATGCGGGTGCCCGGAGTGTCGAAACGCGCCGCCGGAATCATGTTGCCGGGGAAGGGATCCCGCAGGAAGCGCCTTCCGTCCGCCGCCAGGCGCGTCGAACCCGGGTCAAAGATCATCCCGCGCTGCACCGGGCGTCCGGCCGCGTCGGTGCCTGCGTTGGCGCCCAGCACTTCGCCAAAGTCGCCGCGTTTCATGCGCGAGGTGGGCAAAGTGAGGTTGAACAGTGCCTCTTCGGCCTGCCGGAAGCTTTCGAAATCGGCGAAGAAGAACAGCCGGTCACGCACCACCGGACCGCCAATCATACCGCCGAACTGATTCTGAATCAGCTTGGCGTTGCGGGCCGCAAACCAGTTGCGGGCGTTGATGCTGTTGTTGCGATGAAACTCGAACAGGTTGCCGGTGACGCGGTTGCCGCCGGATTTGAGTGTTGCGTTCACCACGCCGCCCACCGTTCGCCCGAACTCGGCCGACAGGCCGCTGGTTTGCACCTTGAACTCCTGAATCGCATCCAGATTCGGCTGTGTGAACAGTTGCCCGCGCCGCGGTGTGGTGATGGAGCCGCCGTCCAGCACGAACTCTCCCGTCCGCGCCCGCCCGCCGCTCAGCCGGGGCAGTTCGTCGTCCCCGCGCTGCTGCGCGCCCGGGGTAAGCAGCACCAGTTCAAACGCATTGCGGCCGCGCAGGGGCAGCTGCTTCATAGTCCGCTCATCAACCACCCGGCCCAGAGTATTGTTCTCGGTCTGAATCAGTTGTGCTTCGGCGCGAACCTCAACGCTCTCCGACACCTGCCCAAGCCGCAGCGTCACATCCACACGCAGGCGGTCTTCCACCCGAAGCGTCACCCCGCGTTGCACATAGCGCTGGAATCCGGACGCCTCCACCTCCAGATCGTACGGCCCCGGCCGCAGTTCGCCCAGAAAGTAGAGGCCCGCCTCATTCGCCGCCGCCCGCCCTTCCAGGCCCGTGTTCGTGTTGCGAGCCTTCACCGTGGCGCGGGGCACCACCGCCCCGCTCTCATCCGTCACCACGCCTTGAATCGATCCGAAGATCGATTGGGCCATCGCCGCGGAATGCGCCAGCAGCCACGCCGCCAGCACGGCCCGGCCCGCGCGGCCTACCACTGAAGCCGTCCGGCGATCTGCAGAATACGCGGATCGGCCGCGGCTGTCACTCGCCCGAACGTCGGCGCATTCTGCGTCCCAATGGGGTTGAAGAACTGCGTGTGGTTGAAGAAGTTGAACCATTCGAACCGCAGTTGCAGCTTCCCGGCCTCACCCAGCGGCGTGAACGCGAAGTTCTTGGCCAGCGACACGTCCCATTGGTTGACGCCGAAGCCAGGCTGCGTGTTGCGTGACGCCGAACCGAACGTGCCGAAGGCCGGTGTCGAATAGGCCGCGCGGTCCAGCCCGATCAGGCCGTTTGTCCGGGGATTCACCTTCTGCGCCTTCACACCGGTCGCATTCGGCCGCTGGGAGCCGCTGCCCACGCGCGCCAGATCGCCGGCCGTGCTCACCGAAAACGGCGCGCCCGTCCGCATGTTGACAATGCCGTTCAACTGCCAGCCGCCCAGCACCGCGTCGAGCGCCCTGTTCCGAAGATCGATCTTGCGCCCTTTGCCCAACGGCAGTTCGTTCACGAACCCAAGGATGAAGTTGTGGCGAATGTCGTTGTCCGCCAACGCCCGTTCCGGCCGCCGGTTGTACATGTTCTGGCCCGCCGCGCCGCTGTCGATTACCTTGCCGAACGTGTAGGCGCTCACCATCGAAAGGCCCTTCCACACACGCTGCTCCACGCGCACGAACGCCGCGTTGTAGTTCGACCACTGATAGTTGGTGGTCTGGCTAAAGCTTGGCAGGGCGCGCGGGAACGGTGACCGCTGGCCGAACGGTTCAGGATTGGCGGGGTTTGCGGGCAGCCGCGGCTGATTCACCAGTACTCCACCCACCTGCTTGTGGCCCGTGTTGCCCATGTATCCCACCTCAACCATCAGGTTGTTGCCCAACTGATGCTGGATGTTCAGGTTGTAGGAGTACATGTAGCCATCGCGGCGGCGCAGGTCATTGTTGCTTCCCACGCTGCCGGCCAGTTCGGCCGCCGTGGGGAAGAGATCCGTAAGCAGGCGCGGTGTCGCGTTCGGCAGGTTGATCACCGTGCCCTGCACGAAGAACGGCACCGTGCTGGTCATCGCCACCAGGGTCGCGCCGCCGGTGTTGAGCAGGGAAAACACACCGCCGCCCGCGCGCAGCACGGTGCGGTTCGAAACGCGATAGGCCAGCCCGAAGCGCGGCATGAAGTTGTTCTTGTCGGTGGCAATGGGCCGCTCCGGCAGCGCGAGTCCGTTGCTCTCACGCAGGCCCACGCCGGGTTCGTAGTAGCGGTTCTGGCCCGCCAGCAACTGGCGGTTCGTGCCCAGGTCAAAGTTGGCCAGGCGGCCGCGCCAGTTCTGAAACACCTCATACCGCACGCCGATGTTGAGCGTCAGCCTGCTTGTGATCTTCCAGTCGTCCTGAAAGAAACCCTGGTAGCGCGTGCCGATGGAGTACTTCGCGACGCCGCCAAAGGTGGGAGAAATGCTTCCCAGGCCGCCCGTGGCCGATTGCGGCATCCCAAGCAGGTAGTCCGCGAAGCTCTCGTCGGTGTAAAAAGCGTTCTGGAAATTGAAAATCCCGTTCTGGTTCGATCCCTGGTCGTAGCCCACCATCAGCCGGTTCACGTCACCGCCGAACTTCAGCGAATGGTTGCCCTTGATGTAAGTGAACGTCTCGGCCAGACGGTAGTAGATGTTGTTCTGCACAATGCGCAGGCCATAGCCCGCGAACCCCGACGAGGCGCGCCCGGCGCCCGGATTCCAATCCGGAAAATTCACGCTCGGCTCGGTGTAGTCCCCGGGGATGGCCGCCAGATTGCGCAATCCCAATTCCGCCGCGTAGTTCTTACTGAAGCGGTCACCATCGCTCACGCGCGCCAGGTACGCCTTGGTGAAGCCCAAACGCGTTTCGCTGATCAGATTCGCTCCAAACGTGTGTGTGTAACCCAGAGCCGCGTTCTGCGACCGGTCCGGCCGGATCACACCCTTCCCCACCCGGTAAGACGCATCCACAAGGCCGTTGTCGGCAAAGCTCCAGCGGCCGAACAGATGGCCGCGATCGCTCACCCGGTGATCGATACGGATGGTGAACTGATCCCGGCGTTCCTTGTCCGGGGGCGTCGTGATGTAGTTCAGATTGCCCGCCAGAGGCACGTTCGGGTCCGGGAAGAACTGAAGCAGTTCATTCGAGATCCGGTTGAAGCGCGTACGCGGAATCATGTTGCCTGGAAACGGCGTGCGGTTGTTGTTCGGATCGCGGACGACAACGGTGGGCTTGTTCGGAACCGCCGTGAAATCGCCCTGCTTCATTGCCTGCGTGGGCACCAGGCCCAGCAGGATGTTCCCGGTGCGCCGCCGCCGGGCTTCGTAGTTGCCGAAGAAGAACGTGCGGTCTTTCTTGATCTTGCCGCCGAACGCTCCGCCAAACTGGTTGTAGGTGAAGCGCGGCGCGCCGCGGGCCGGCCGGAAGAACTGCCCCGCCTGCAGGGCGCGGTTGCGCACATAGTCGTACACCACGCCGTGATAGCTGTTGGTTCCGCGTTTGCTCACCATATCGATGCCGGCCGCGCCCTAGCCGTAGCTGGCATCCATGAAGTTGGTCTGCACCTTGAACTCATCCAGCGCGTCCAGCGACAGCGCAATGGCCGGATTATTGATGTTGGCCACCGAGAAATCGACGCCGTCAAGCATCGCATTGGTCGACGTGTTCCTGACGCCGCCGATCTCAATCGACCGTTCATCCATCACCGACGACGCGCCGCGCACCTTCACCGCCCCCGGCGTCAACGCCACCAGATCATAGAAGTTGCGGGCGTTCAGCGGCAACTCGATCATGGTCCGGTTGTCGATCACCGTGCCCATCGCGGCCGTGTTCGTCTGCAATTGCGGCGCCACGGACTGCACGGAAACGGTCTCCGACACCGCGCCCAGTTGCAGCACGATATCCACGCGCGCCTGCGAGTTCACGCGCAGTTCCACGTCACCAACGCTCGCCGTCTTGAACTGCCCCGTGGATGTCGCCGTGACGGAATAACGGCCGCTGAGCAGCGCGTTGAACTGATAGTTGCCGCTCTCGTCGGTGGTGAACTCGCGGGCCTCGTTTGAGCCCAGGTTGCGAGCAGTCACCTTGATGCCCGGCACCACCGCCCCCGTGGGGTCGGTGACCGTGCCCAGTAGAGTGCCGCGTCCGTACTGCGCATGCAGCGCAGCGGCGAAGGTAATGGACAGAGCCAGCGTTCGTTTCATGATTCACCTCGTGAGTGAGGGAATCATATCACCGCTTACCCCCTTCCGACGAGAGGCATGGTGGTGGCCATCACCGTGATAAACAGAACATTGGCGTCCAGCGGAAGGCTGTCCATGTACAGGATGGCGCTTGCCACGTTGCCCACGTCCATTCGCGGCTCGATCATCGTTGTTCCGTTGGCCTGCGGAACGCCCTGCACCATGCGCGCAGTCATCTCCGTGGCGGCGTTGCCGATGTCGATCTGCCCGCAGGCGATGTTCCACGGCCGTCCGTCGAGCGCGATGCACTTGGTGAGCCCGGTGATGGCGTGCTTGGTGGTCGTGTACGGCGCCGAATTCGGCCGTGGCGCGTGCGCCGAAATCGAGCCGTTGTTGATGATCCGGCCCCCTTGCGGCGATTGCTCCTTCATCAGCCGCATCGCTTCCTGCGCGCACAAAAAGGACCCGGTGAGGTTCACGCCCACAACCCGGCTCCACTGCTCGAACGTCAACTCGTCCATCGGCACGCCGGGAGCGGTGGCCCCCGCGTTGTTGAACAGCAGATCCAGCCGTCCGAACTCCGCGCGGATGCGTGCGAAGAGCGCCTTCACCTGGTCGGGCTGGCTCACATCCGTCGCCACCGCGATCATCGGTCCCGCGGCCTGTGCCACAGTCTTTTCCAGTTCCTCGGCCCGGCGCCCGGCCACAGCCACGCGGTAGCCCGCGCCCGACAGGGCCAGCGCCGCTGCCCTTCCAATTCCGCTGCCTGCGCCCGTCACGAGCGCGATCTTTGATGTACTCACAATTGGTTCCTTATCTCAAAACGACATCCCAAACCTTGGACCGTCGCGACTTGCCCTTCGGGCCTTCCACATACAACGTCACCACGAACTCGCCGCCTTGCTTATAGGTGTGCACCGGATGCCGCTCTGTGGAACTTTCGCCGTCGCCAAACTCCCAGCGCCAGGCGGTGACCTCACCCACGGACTCGTCGCGAAATGCCACCACCCGCCGCGCCATGTCGGCCACCCGGAATGACCATTCCGCCTCGATCGTCTTGCGCTGATCCGCCTCCAGCGGCATCAGGCGGAATGCCACCAGGTCGCTGGCGTTGCCGTACATCGTCGTCTTGTGCGACAGGTTCCAGAAGGACCGGTAGCGCGGCGACTCGCGGTCGTCATAATCCAGGATCGCCCATGAAAGGCCGATCACCTTGTTCTCCCACAGCTTCGATTCCACGCTGCGTTCCGGCCCCTCATAGGCCGCGTAATCGAAAGGCGTGATGAAGAACTCAAGCGTGTACTTGCCGCTTTCACCCGGCTTGAACGCGTAGCGCTGCGCCGAGTTGGCGTACGGCAGGCTCTTGATCCAGGGCTGGCAGCCCCAAACCATCGTCCAGTCCTTGCCTTCGGCCGGGGTGAAGATGTGATAGTTCTGCGCGTGGATGCCGTGGAACTGATAATGCGCGTCGGCGCGCTCAAGCCCCGCGTGCGGGTGCATCTGCTTGATGAACGGGCCGCCCGAGAGATCGCCATCCACCACCACTTCGAAGATGTCGTTGTGCAGATCGGTGCTGGCGAAGTCCCAGTAGTTGTCCGTCGCTTCGTAAAGAAAATAGAGCCGGTTCAGGCCTTTCACCCAGCCCACCTTCACGGTGACGTTCAGGTCGGCTGAGTCCGGCTTGGTGCCGTTCACGTTGTCTTTGAGCTGATCGCTGCCAATCGCGTAGGAGGCCGGTACACTCCGCCAGTCCGACGCGTCGCCATCCACGCGCGGAATCTTGTCCGAGGGAAACTGGTACACCTTGAACTCCACCCCCGGCCGCTCCAGGGCGGTCATCAGGACTGGAAGAAGCAGGAATAGTGCGTGGCGCATGTCGTTCTGCCATTCTACAGCCGCCGGATGATACCCTCGAAACTGATGCTCCGCCCGATGTTCCTGTTCGCACTCCCGGTGTGGCTGGCCGCCCAGCCCACCGGCCCTGGAATCAACTACGACGAAGCCAAGGTCAAACCCTACACGCTGCCTGACCCGCTTGTCTACCAGGATGGAACGCGCGTCAAGTCGCGTGCGGGTTGGGCCAGGCGCCGCGCCGAAATCCTCCAGGCGTTTGAGACACAGGTCTATGGCAAAGGGTATCCCAAGCTGAAGAGCACGGTCTTTGAGCCCACCGATGTCGATACCAGGGCGCTGGGTGGCAAGGCGGTTCGCAAGCAGGTGCTGGCGCTGTTTTCCGGCAAGAAAGATGGACCCAGGATGGAGATCCTGCTCTACCTGCCCGCGGGCGTCTCCAAACCCGTGCCCGTCTTCGTCGGCCTGAATTTCATGGGCAACCACGCCGTCCACGCCGATCCGGCCATTCACGTCCCCGATGCCTGGGTGCGGAACAATGCCCAACTCGGCATCACCAACAACCGGACCACGGAGAAGCAGCGCGGCGCCGAGGCCAGCCGCTGGGCGATTGAGAAAATCCTTGCCCGCGGCTACGGCGTAGCCACCGTCTACTATGGCGACATCGACCCCGATTACGACGACGGCTTCGCCAACGGCATTCATCCGCTCTTTTACAAGCCCGCCCAGACGCGCCCTGCGCCCGATGAAGGCGCCACCATCACTGCCTGGGCCTGGGGCATCAGCCGCATCGCCGATTATCTCCAGACCGACAAAGCCGTCGACGCAAGCCGGTTAGCTCTGATGGGCCATTCGCGCCTGGGCAAGGCTGCTCTCTGGGCCGGCGCGCTCGATGACCGGTTCTCCCTCGTCATTTCGAACAACTCGGGCGAAGGCGGCGCCTCGCTCGCCCGGCGCTGGTTTGGCGAGACCACCGAGCGCATCAATACCTCCTTCCCCCACTGGTTCGCCGGAAACTTCAAGCAGTACAACACAGCCGTCGACAAACTGCCCGTCGATCAGCACATGCTGATGGCGCTGATCGCCCCGCGCTCCGTCTATGTCAACAGCGCTCAGGAGGATACATGGGCCGATCCTCGCGGCGAGTTCCTGGGCCTGCGCTACGCCGATCCCGTGTTTCAACTCCTTGGCAAACCCGGCCTAGGTGTCGAGGAGATGCCTGGCATCCACCAGCCCGTGGGCCGCTCAAACGGCTACCACATCCGGGCCGGCAAACACGACGTCACCGATTACGACTGGGAGCAGTGGATGAACTTTGCCGAACGCCTGTGGGGCCGCCGGTAACCATGCGCCGTACCACCTTTCTCCTGGTTCTTCTTTCACCTCTCGCCGCGGCCGATTTCGATCTTCTCATCGTCAACGGCCGCCTGGTCGATGGCATGGGCAATCCCTGGTTCCGCGGCGACCTCGGCGTCCGCGCCGGGCGCATCGCCGCCATGGGTAACCTCGCGGGCAAAACGGCGGACCGCACACTCAACGTCGACGGCCGCATCGTCGCCCCGGGGTTCATCGACGTGCACACGCACATCGAAGGCGACGTGGAGAAGCTGCCCGCCGCGGCCAACTTTGTGCTCGACGGCGTCACCACCATGGTCACCGGCAACTGCGGCGGTTCCGTCACCGCTGTCGCCGAATGGTTCGAACGCCTCACAAAACTTGACCTGGGAGCCAATGTCGCCACCCTCATCGGCCACAACGCCGTGCGCCGTGCCGTCATGGGCGACGCCAATCGCGACGCGACGCCGGAGGAATTGGACCGCATGCGAGCCCTCATCGATCAGGCCATGCGCGATGGAGCCGCCGGCTTCTCCACCGGACTCATCTACATCCCCGGGACCTATTCCAACACCGCCGAAGTCGTCTCGCTCGCCGCGGCCGCCGCCCGCCACGGCGGCGTCTACGCCAGCCACATGCGCGATGAAGGCGAGCACGTCCTGCAGGCCATTGAGGAAGCCGTGCGCGTTGGCCGCGAAAACGCCATGCGCGTCCAGCTTTCGCACTTCAAGATCGACAATCGCAAGCTCTGGGGCGCCTCGGAAAAGAGCCTCGCGCTCGTCGAGAAGCACCGCGCCGAAGGCGTCGACGTCGTGGTCGATCAGTATCCCTACGACCGTTCCAGCACCAACCTCGGCATCACTCTGCCTAGTTGGGCGCTGGCCGACGGCCAGGAAAAAATCCTCCAGCGTCTCAACGATCCGCTGGCCAAAGCCAAAATCAAGGACGACATGGCCAGCATGCTCGATCAGAAGGGCTTGAAGGACTATAGCTATGCCATCGTCGCCTCCTTTCCGCCGGACCGGTCCTATGACGGCAAGACCATCAGCGAAATCAACCGTCTCAAGGGCCGCGAATCCACGGTTTCCGCCGAAATCGAGACCATCCTTGAAATGATGGCCGCCGGCCGCGCCCAGATGGTGTACCACTCCATGGGCCAGGACGATGTCGATCGCATCATGAGATATCCCTGGACCGCCGTTGCCAGCGATGGCGGCATCCAGGAAATGGGCGTCGGCGTGCCCCATCCCCGCTCCTACGGAACGAATGCGCGAGTGCTCGCGCGCGCCGTACGCGAGCGTAAGCTGCTCACCCTGGAAGATGCCATCCGTCGAATGACCTCGCTGCCGGCCCGGACCTTCGGTCTGCGCGATCGTGGCGTGCTGCTGGAAGGCGCGGCCGCCGATCTTGTGATCTTCGATCCCGAAAAGGTGGAGGACAAAGCCACGTTCGCCGAACCGCACCAGTATTCGGCCGGTTTCCAGTGGGTGATCGTCAACGGCGTGATCACCGCCGAAGAGAGCCGTCTCACCGGGGGCCGCGGCGGGAAAGTGCTGCGGCATGCGGTTGAGTAGCCTGCCAGTCTGGGCCCTCTGCGCGGCGGCCTTTGCCCAGGATCACGATATCGTCATTCGCGGCGCCCGTGTCGTCGATGGCAGCGGCAACCCCTGGTTCCACGCCGATGTCGCCGTGAAGGATGGCGTCATCTCGCGAGTCGGCCGGCTGGCAAGCACAGGCGCCGCGCGCATCGTCGATGCCGGGAGCCGGATTCTGGCCCCCGGATTCATCGATCTCCACACTCACATCGATGAGTCGATCGAGGAGCATCCCTCAGCCCTGAACTTCCTGCGTGACGGCGTTACAACGGCCGTCACCGGCAACTGCGGAAGCTCGCACCTCGACCTTGCGGCGTTCTTCGGCCGTCTCTCGAAGTCTGGCGCTGGCATCAACGTGGCATCGCTTATCGGCCACAACAGCATCCGGCGTGATGTGATGGGCAGCGCGGATCGGGCGCCCAGCGCCGATGAGTTGGCGCGCATGCGCGGGCTTGTCGCCACAGCCATGCGTGATGGTTCCATGGGCCTGTCCACAGGCCTGGAGTACACGCCGGGAACCTACGCCTCCACCGGCGAAATCATCGAACTCGCATCCGAAGCCGCGCGCGCCGGGGGCCTCTACGCCACACACATGCGCAGCGAGGACGCCGGTCTTATCGCCGCCCTGGAGGAAGCGGCGCACATCTCCGAAAAGAGTGGAGCCCGCCTTCACATCTCGCATCTGAAGCAGGACGGAAAGGCTTTCTGGGGTTCAGCCCCGCGGCTCCTTGGCATGATCGAAGGCTTCCGCGCCCGCGGTCTCGACGTCACGCTCGATCAGTACCCCTACGATGCCTGGTCCACCGGGCTCTCCCTCCTGCTGCCCAACTGGGCGCTTGCCGGCGGATCCACGGAACTGAAGAAGCGCCTCGCCGATGCCACCACGCGCGCCAGGCTTGCGCGCGAGATTGTCGAACACAACCGCACCCGCGGTAACGATGACTTCTCCTACGTGCGAATCGCCCGCATGGCGGCCCTGCCGGAGGTGGAAGGCATGACGCTCGCCGCCGCCGGCCGCCGCCTGGGGAAGGCGGACGAAGCGGAAACCATTCTGTTCCTTGCCGGCCTCGGCGGCGCATCCATCATTGGCCGTTCGATGAGCGAGGCGGACGTGGAGCGCATCATGGCATATCCCAACACCGCCGTTGCCAGCGACGGCCGTGTGGCTGTGCCGGGCCAGGGGTCGCCGCACCCGCGTTCCTACGGGACCAATGCCCGTGTACTGGCCGAATACACGCGCAAACGCGGCGTGCTGCGTCTGGAAGACGCCATCCGCCGCATGACCTCGCTGCCGGCGCGTGCGTTCGGCCTGCGGGACCGCGGCCTCATCCGGGAAGGCCTTGCGGCGGACCTCGTCCTGTTTGACCCGGCCTCTGTCGCGGACCTCGCCACCTTCGAGCGTCCGTACCAATACTCCAAGGGATTCGATTACGTCATGGTGAACGGACGCTTCGCCATCGACAACGGCGCACCGGCGGGCCTCCACGGCCGGCCCCTGCGGCGCCGCTAGCGGAGAACGATGATCACACTGAACAATGCGGGGAAGCGGTACGGCCACAAGCTGCTGTTTGAAGGCTGCAACTGGATGATCACCCCGAATGACCGCGTGGGCCTGGTGGGCGCCAACGGAACCGGCAAGTCCACGCTGCTCAAGATTCTGGGCGGATTTGAGACGCTCGACATGGGCGACCTCAACGTCACCAAGGGCATCGATATCGGGTACCTCCCGCAAGACGGGATGCAGGCAAGCGGACGCACCGTGTTCGACGAATGCCTCAGCGTCTTCGCCAACCTGCGCGAGATCGAGCGCGAACTGGAAGAACTGCTCCATCGCATGAGCGACGTCGACCACACCAGCGCCGAATACGAGGCCATCGCCGACCGTTTTGCCCGGCTCGATACCGAGTTTCGCAATCGCGACGGCTACGCCCTGGAAGCCCAGGTGGGCACCGTCCTCGCCGGCCTCAGCTTCCGCAAGGAAGACTGGACGCGGCCCTGCGAAACCTTCTCCGGCGGCTGGCAGATGCGTATCGCCCTCGCCAAGCTCCTGTTGCGCCGGCCGAACCTCCTGCTGCTCGATGAGCCGACCAACCATCTGGATCTTGAAGCCCGCAACTGGCTGGAGGAGTATCTCACCAGCTATCCCAACGCCTACCTGCTCATCTCGCATGACCGCTACTTTCTGGATGTCACGGTCAAGCGCGTCGTCGAGTTGTGGAACAGGCAGATCCACTTCTTTGCCTCGAACTACTCACGCTATCTGGTGCTGAAGCAGGAGCGCCTGGAACAACTGCAATCCGCGGCCCGCAATCAGAATGACCGCATCGAACAACTGGAAGCCTTCATCAACCGCTTCCGCTACCAGGCCACCAAAGCCAAACAGGTGCAAAGCCGCATCAAGGAACTGGAGAAAATCGAGCGCATCGAACTGCCGCCCGAAGAACGCACCATCCACTTTTCGTTCCCCCAGCCCAAGGCCAGCGGCCGCATCGTCGCCGAGTTTCAAGGCGTGGCGAAATCCTATGGCGAAAAGCTGGTGTTCTCCAACGCCTCCTTCTTCATCGAGCGCGGCGATCGCATCGCCCTCGTTGGAGTCAACGGGGCGGGGAAGTCCACGCTCATCAAACTGCTGGCCGGCGCCGAGCCCCTCACCGCCGGCTCCTACACCCTGGGCCACAACGCCCAGCCGGACTACTTCGCCCAGGATCAGTACAAGGAACTCGACACCGATGCCCGCCTCATCGACGACATCGGCCGGGTCGCGCCGCGCAGCGGCGAAACCGAACTGCGCAACCTGCTCGGGTGCTTCCTGTTCAGCGAGGACGACGTCTTCAAACGCATCGGCGTGCTCAGCGGCGGTGAGCGGAACCGCTACGCGCTTGCAAGGATGCTCCTCCAGCCGTCGAACTTCCTCCTGCTCGATGAGCCCACCAACCACCTCGACATGCGCGCCAAGGACGTGCTGCTCAAGGCACTCGAAGACTATACCGGCACCGTCGTCTTCGTCAGCCACGACCGCTACTTCATCGACCGGTTGGCAACCCGGGTCTTCGAGATCGGCGAGGGCGAAGTGCGGCTCTACCCCGGCAACTACGAAGATTACCTCTGGCGCAAACAGGGAATGCCCCTTGATGTCGCCGCGCCGGCAGCCACGGAGGCACCCGCTCAGCCGGCACAAACCGCCGTCAAGCGCGCCAACCCCCAAAAACTCAAGTCCGCCGAAGACCAATGCGCGAAGCTCGAACAGCAGGTGGCCGCCCTGGAAGCCGAAATCGCCCGGACGGAAACCGGCCTGGCAAGCTTCGTCAGCGTGGAAGAGACGCTGCGCCTCACCGGCCGCCTCGACGAACTAAGAACGTCGCTTGAACAGGCCATGGCCGGCTGGGAAGCCGCCCAGGCCGCCGTCGAAGCCTTGCGCGCCTGACCGGGTCCACGTGCCCAGCCGCCCGCTCACTCGTGTGACAATACGGCAGTGACGAACTTCGAGCGAATCACAGTCGATCCAGCCCAGATGGGCGGTGTCCCGTGCATCCGCAGCATACGCATCCCCGTGGCAACTGTTCTTCGTCTGTTGGCCGGCGGTTGTTCCGAACGGGAGATCCTCGAAGAGTACCCAGATCTAGAACCAGCCGACCTTCGTGAGTGCCTGCGGTTCGCCGCTGCCTCCGCCATGGAACGCGAGTTCCCGCTGCTCCGCATCTCCCGACATCGATGTTGAGGAACGCGCTCGCGAGGAGAACCTGTCGGCGAACTCGGATTTCGGCGCGATACTTTCAAGCGGCCTCGCCGTCTTTCATTCTGTTCCGAGGACCCACCTTGCCGCGGGCCCAAGACTACATTAACCGCTCCCGCCCTTGAACCGGAACTGACAACCGGAGGAAAGGCCGTCTGCGGATCCGCAAGGCTACCGTTCTAATGACCCGTGCGTTCGGAGGCCCCTACCGGACCTCAAATCGCGAGTTCCGCTCCACCGCCTCGAACCCCGCCTCTTCAATCAACCTCACGCACTCACGCCGCCGAGCCTCACCGCTCTCCAACAGGTTCCGCGACGCCGCCTCCAGGTCGCTAGCCCCAAACCGCAGCGCAATCTGAGCCACTCGTGGCGTCATCAGCCCCCTGTGAGCCGAAACATGCGGAACCCTCAGAAACAGCCGGGCCACCGCAACACTCTTCATATCCTCAAATCCGGACCCCAGCTCAATCGCCCCGTCGGCCACCGGATTCGCCGCCACCGGAACAACCGAAATCAACCCGTCCATCTCCCGCCACGCGGCAAATCGCGAGATCTTCCTTGCCGCCGTGTCGTCGCCCGCCTCCAGCATCGGGGGCTCTGCCCCGTCACTCGCCATGTGAAAGGTCACCTGCCGGCCATGACGTGCCGCGCGCACCCGATCCGCCATCGCGCCCAGCGCCAGCAGGTCCGTCGTCCCAAACAGCGCCACGCCTTCGGACTCGGTCAGCGCCCGGCCGGCCTCCACGGCTTCGAAAATCGGAACAAGCCGTGAATCGGAAATCGCAATCCCGTTAAACAAGCGTGCTTCCCTCCAGCAACAGGGCATCCCCGGCCCAGAACAGAAAGAACAGCACGCCGATCCACCCGTTCACTGTGAAGAAGGCCGCGTTCACGCGCGACAAGTCGCCCGGCCGTACCAGGCTGTGCTCATACACCAGCAGCGCGGCGGCCACCGCCACGCCCGTCACCGCCAGCCAACCCATATGGAATGCCGCCACCAGCGCCACCAGCGCGCCCAGCATCAGAACATGCAGCCCCCGCGCGATCGCCAGTGCCCGGGCCTCTCCAAACCGCTGCGGTATGCTGTGCAGTCCCGCTGCGCGATCAAACGCAATGTCCTGGCAACTGTAGATGATGTCGAACCCGGCCGTCCAAAGCGTTACCGCCGCCGTCAACCAAAGGATTCGCCCATCCAGCGACCCAGTCACCGCGATCCAGGCCGCCGCCGGCGCAATGCCCAGCGCGAATCCAAGCACCACATGGGCCAGCGCCGTAAAGCGCTTGGTGTAGGAGTAGAAGAACACAATCGCCAAGGCCACAGGCGATAACTCGAAACACAGCGGGTTCAACATCCGCGCCGCCATCAGGAACACGAATGCCGAAACACCGGTAAATCCCCACGCGAATCCGCGCGACAACAGCCCGGCCGGAATGTGCCGCCCCGCCGTCCTCGGGTTCCTTCCATCGATCTCCGCGTCTAACAGCCGGTTGAACGCCATCGCCGCGCTCCGCGCGCCCACCATCGCCAGTACAATCCACGGCAGCTTGGCCCAGAGAGCCCGGTCGAAGCCAAGCTCCTTCCACCCAAGAAGCGCTCCCGTCAACGCAAACGGCAGCGCAAAGATCGAGTGCTCGAACTTGATCATGTCCAGCGTCAGGATGAGCTTCCGCCAGGGGCTGGTTGGAACATTGGAGGTCATTCGGTGGGATCGTCTACCATCTTAAGTGATGCGCGAGACAACGCGGCGAAGCCTGCTTCTCACACCCGTGCTCATGGCTGGCTGCGCGGGCGGCCGCACTGACGAGAACGGCGATCTTGCCCTCCGCCGCGTCAAGCTCCCCAACGGCGTTGAACTGCGTTGCGAAGTCAGAATCACGCAGGAAGACATGGCCCGCGGCATGATGTTCCGCGACGCCCTGCCGGAAGGCCGCGGCATGCTGTTCGTGCACCAGACGGAAGGCCGCTTCTCCTATTGGATGTTCCAATGCCGCGTCCCGCTCGACATCATTTGGATGGATGCCTCGCGCCGCATCGTTGAGATTGCGGCCAACACGCCGCCCTGTGCCGGTCCGGCGCCCACATGCCCCAGCTACGGCGGGAATGCGGCTGCCCGGTTCGTCCTTGAACTCAACGGCGGCCAGGCCGCGCGCTACGGCCTCAGGAACGGCGACCTGCTCGAGTTCTGATCGCCTACTTCCGCAACAGCGGAGTGACAACAACGTTGCGGAATTCCACGCCGCCGTGATCGCCCTGCAAGGAAATCGGGCCGGGCTGCTCTTCGTTGGGATTCTCCGCCATTCCAGTCAGCCCGCGGATGGGTGCGTGGTCCATCACCGTGATGCCATTGAGCACAACCGTCAGGTCCCGCCCCACCAGCGTAAGATCCACACTCTGCCACTCGCCGGCGCGCCGGCTTGCGTTCACGCGCGGGGCGATCTGGCTGTACAGAGACACATTGCCATGCAAGTCCGGAGGCTCCCCGAAGTCGTCCGCAAGCTGCAGTTCGTAGTGGTTCCGCAGCCCGATTCCGCTGTTGCCCCTTTTGGGCAGCCGGAACTCCGTGTGCAGCCGGAAGTTCGTGAACCGCTCCCGCGAAACCAGCGCGCTCGCTCGCGCGGACGTATTGAAGAGCACCCCATCGGCGCGGCGCTGCCAGCCCTGCGGCGGTTGGCCGGCGAACAGCTTGACGGGCTGTCCCTCGTGCCACGTGCCGTCATCCCCATCCGGCAACGGCCGTGTGCGCCATCCTGTCCACGCGAACGAGCGGCCGCCTTCAAGTTCCGTCGTTCCCTCAATCTGGGAGTCACCCTTCAACCGCACACGGCTCAGCGCCCGCACCGTCCGCGGCGGCGAGCCCTCGAACGTACGCTCCACCCGAAACGTCAGTTCGCCATCGCGCTCCCGGGCGTCTTGAATGGACGCGAGCCGCCCGCCCGTCACGCCGAAGAAATTGCCCGAAGCCGGTGACGACCCGAAAATCTCCATCCAGAACACCTTGCCCGCGGCTGCCGTCCCTGTCACGGCCTGCATCGTCCACCGGCCCGCGAACGGCGTGCCCGCGGCGGGCGGCGCTTGCGCATGGATCACGACGGCCTCCGAGCCGCCCGTGTTCTTCAAATCCACACGCTCCGCCCCCTGCACGAAAACACTATCCCGCGCCCCGGCCGCAAGCGCGCCATTGGCCGTCACGGAGCCCTTCCAGACGAACAAAAACTGCTCAGAGTCCGCCGCGGACTGCACCGTGAGTTCAGCGCCGGGCGCAAGCCGATGATGCGCGGCCTTAACCTGCACCGCCCCAATCGAACCATCCACGAAGAGCCCGTTGCGCGCGGCGAATTCAACGAACCGCACAGCTCCCGGCGTGATCACCCCCTCCGGCCGGCCCGCGCCCGGCTTCAACGAATCCCGAGCACCGGTGTACAGCACCAGGTCAGGCGGGGTCTGGAAACTGATCATCACCGTGTTGTCGTCAGCCGTCACCGTTCCGTGGACCTGGCCGGCCGGGACGAACGCCGCCTGGCCCGCGGGCATCCGCCGAAGCGAGGCGCCCTGGCGAAGGTTGGCCGCGCCGCGCAGCACCAGAATCGTATCGTCCGATGTGCCGTGAACGTGCGGCGAGAACTCATCGCCCCGGTTCGATTCGGAAAGGTTCAGCGTGATCCGCTTGGCGCCCATCCCGGGATGGATGATGCGGTTCGAGGTGACCTGTCCCATCCGGAACGGCGTCGCCTCCCGGAAACGGATCAGCCGCACCTCGGCCGTTGCGGGGGCCATCGCGGCGGCTGCCATCAGCGGTACAATCAGGACCCGTCGCATCCAGCCTCCCCGTCAACTTCTACCGCACGCTGATCTCGCGAAAATACACAGTCGACTTCGCATCGTGATTCTGCAGGCCAATGTAGCCCACGTCCGGCCGCGGCCCCCGCACCGGCTCATACCACTGCTTCCGCTCTGGCACCGCCTGGCTCCCATGGAACCGGTTGATCACATGCCCGTTCAGCCTCACCGTGGTCTGTTGCCCCTTCAACACGATCTCCATGGTGTTCCACTCACCGGCCGGCTTCTGGCGGCCCTTCTCCGCCTTCGCCAGCGAGTACAAAGCGCCCGTGCAATGCCACTCATCGCCGGCCGCATCAATCTGCACCTCGTATCCGTTGTGGACTCCGTACCAGGGATCGTTCGGACGCTCCGGCAGCCGGATAAACACCCCGGAGTTCGAATGCTCTCCCGTGGTCTTGAAAACCACCCTCACCGTCGCATTCCCAAACGCCTTGCCCTCGAAGAAAAGCAACCCCATCCCGCCCACGGTCTTCAGCGCCCCGTCTTCCACCTCAAAGCGCCCCGGGCCCACCATCTTCCACCCGGAAAGGTCCCGGCCATTGAAAAGCTGAACAGGCTCTGCGGCCTTGAGTAATCCAAGCAGAACAAAGGAAGAAAAGAGGCTGAAACGGAGCATTCGTCCATTGTAGCGGGCGCGCGCGCCCGGTCCTGTCATTCCATGGAACCAGCCGCCTGCCTTGTGAGCCCCCGCAGTGCCCCGAACCGCAAGAAAGAACTCGCCAGTCGCTAGGCGAGACGGCCCATGCTGGAATCTCAAGGCGGGATGGTGTGGGCTTGTTCCGTTCGAAGGGGCCTGCGTTTGTACGATGCCGCTCGAATCGGTCAGTCAGCGCAACGGGTCTTGGCTGGACGCTGATGCTCCTACCGCCGCTGCGTAGCGCGCGATGAACCTCGGTGGACCGCAATCCTCTACCCGCTCCGGACTAGCCACCAGGATGAAGCTTTCCAGCATGCGGCCATTCGCGGCCGGTTCCACCATCCCGAAGCAGGACACCCTCACGTCCTCCGCAGCGTCCGCCGAAATCGATAAAGCTCGCGATTATATTAGAGTTGTCCTCCTCAAGCACCCTGACGTAGAGTTGTGTCACGGCCACGTGAAAAGTTCCTAATCGAGCCAAGTAGAAAGTTCCTCTTGACAGCCTTTAATGGCAGAAGGATGGAACGAATAGCGATGAGCCAGAGGGAGCGAGACGAACTGCACTGGTTAAAGCAGGCGCAGCAGAGAACGGTGACCCAGCAGGAAGCAGCCCAGCGGATCGGTGTGAGCGAGCGGTGGGTACGGA
>Ga0194132_10002210_pt1 | contig 37297 bp, 32 predicted proteins | sample TA2KigOf80mmetaG_FD_148612 | JGI IMG/M metagenome (GOLD analysis project Ga0194132, IMG submission 148612) | Freshwater microbial communities from Lake Tanganyika, Tanzania - TA2015054 Kigoma Offshore 80m | ecosystem: Environmental > Aquatic > Freshwater > Lake | place: Tanzania: Lake...
CACCGGAAGCTTGTTCGATTTCGATCTCGATCGGGCTTGCCACACCGATCGAACCAGAAGAACGACGAGCGTCGCGGAACTTAGGGGGGTCGAAACGGAATGTCGGCGATCGAAGCGCGCCGCAGAACGCGCGAGCGTCTCGGGTCGGACGGAAGCTACGCGGGAGATGTGACGCCGGCCGAGGCATGGGAAATTCTTGAAGGCGAGGCCGACGCGATACTGATCGATGTCCGCACCGACGCGGAGTGGAACTATGTCGGCGTGCCCAATCTCAGCTCGCTCGGCAAGAAGCCGGCCTTGATCGCCTGGCAGATATTCCCGACCGGTGCGCTCAATCCGCGCTTCGTAGATGATGTCGCGAAGCTCGGCATCAGGAAGGACGCCACCGTGCTCCTGCTCTGCCGCACCGGCGGACGCTCGAAGGCAGCAGCGCAGGCGCTGACCGCCGCCGGCTTCAGCGCAAGTTACAATGTGCTCGATGGCTTCGAGGGTGGCCACGACGCCAATCAACACCGCGGCACCCGGGCCGGCTGGAAAGCCGTCGGCCTGCCCTGGGGGCAAGGCTGAGCGATGCAGCGGAATCCGGCAGGGCGACTGGAGTCGCTCGAGGAGCAGTGGCAAAAGGTCCGCGGCCGCCTGCGTGACGAAGTCGGCGACAAGGCCTATCAGAACTGGCTCAAGCCGCTGACCTTGAAGGGCCTTGATGGCAGCGAGGTGAGCCTGGGCGCGCCGTCACGCTTCCTGCGTGACTGGGTTTTGTCGCGTTATGGCGATCGTATCCGGGCGCTCTGGTCGGCCGAGAATCCGTCGGTGCTGCGCATCGGCTTCAAGATCGACGCGACCGATGGCCAGGAGCCGCAGCCACTCGTCTTCAAGGCAACGGCCCCGAGTTCGGTCGGTGAAAATGCCGCGCCTGCCGCCGACGTGACGTCGGATGGCGCGCGGGCTTATACGCCTCGCCCCGCGGAAGATGAAGACGGTGCGCCGACCTCGCCGCTCAATCCGCGCCTGCGCTTCAGCACCTTCGTGATCGGCAAGCCCAATGAGTTCGCCTATGCGGCCGCGCGGCGCGTGGCGGAATCATCGGCCGTGCCGTTCAACCCGCTCTATCTCTATGGCGGTGTCGGGCTCGGCAAGACGCACCTCATGCAGGCGATCGCGTGGCACATCCGCGAGCGCGATCCCTCGCGCCGGGTGCTCTATCTCTCGGCCGAGCGCTTCATGTATCAGTTCGTGCGTGCCGTGCGCTTCAAGGACACGATGGCGTTCAAGGAGCAGTTCCGCTCAGCCGACGTTTTGATGATCGATGACGTGCAATTCATTTGTGGCAAGGATTCGACGCAGGAAGAGTTCTTTCACACCTTCAACGCGCTGGTCGATCACAACCGGCAGATCGTGATCTCGGGCGATCGCAGCCCGAGCGACCTCGACCAGATGGAAGAGCGCCTGCGCTCGCGCCTCGGCTGGGGTCTTGTCGCTGACATCCACGCCACGACCTACGAGCTCAGGCTCGGCATCTTGCAGAGCAAGGCCGAGCTGATGGGCATGCCCAATATTCCGAAGGACGTGCTTGAGTTCCTGGCGCACCGCATCACCGCGAATGTGCGCGAGCTTGAGATGGCGCTGAACCGCGTGGCGGCGCATTCGACGCTGGTTGGACGCGCCATTTCGCTCGAGATGACGCAGGAGATTTTGCGCGACGCACTCAGAGCGAGCGATCGGCGCATCACGATCGAGGAGATCCAGCGCAAGACCGCCGAGTTCTACAACCTCAAGCTGGCCGAGATGTCATCCGAGCGGCGCGCGCGGGCGGTTGCGCGTCCGCGCCAGGTCGCGATGTACCTCTGCAAGCAGCTCACCACGCGCTCGCTGCCCGAGATCGGGCGCAAGTTCGGCGGACGCGACCACACCACGGTGATGCATGCGATTCGGGTGATCGAGGAGCTCAAACAGAGCGATCCCGCGCTCGCCGAGGACATCGAGCTGATCCGGCGCCTGATCGAGGGCTGACGGGCTTATTTTCGTCGTTAGATCAAATATTTATAGATAAGCTCCCGGGGCGCCGAATCCGGTTTGTCAGGCCCCTCCCGATGCTATAATCGCCGGCCCTTCGCGTCGCGGCCGGGCGTATCTCGGTGCGCCCGATACGGGATCTCGCAGCCCTGGTCGTCCCACAGAACAACACGCCGGTCGTCATGAAGCTCACGATCGAACGCACCGCCCTTCTCAAGTCGCTCAGCCATGTCCAGAGCGTGGTCGAGCGGCGCAGCACCATCCCGATCCTGTCGAACGTGCGCCTCGAGGCCGCGAGCGGCGGCCAGCTCAGGTTGACCGCGACGGACATGGACCTCGCGATCGTCGAGGCTTCGCCTGCGGCGGTAGCAAAAGCGGGCGCCACCACGACGAGCGCGCATACGCTCTACGATATCGTGCGCAAGCTGCCGGAGGGCTCCCAGCTCGAGTTCATGCCGTCAAGCGCCGATGGCCGCCTCGTCTTGCGCTCGGGCCGCGCGAAATATGAATTGCCCTGCCTGCCGGTCGAAGATTTCCCGGTCATGGCCGAGGGCGAGCTGCCCTATGAGTTCGAGCTGCCGGCGGCCGATCTGCGCCGCCTGATCTCCAAGACACGCTTCGCGATCTCGACCGAGGAAACGCGCTATTATTTGAACGGCATCTACCTCCATGCCGCGGTCTCTGACGGGCAGGGGCGGTTGCGCGCGGTCGCGACCGACGGGCACAGGCTGGCGCGCGTCGATGTCGCGCTGCCGGACGGCGCCGCGGGCATCCCCGGCGTCATCGTGCCGCGCAAGGCGGTCGGCGAGCTCGCCAAGCTGATCGAGGAGAATGACGGCGCGGTCGCGGTCGCGCTCTCGGAAAACAAGATCCGCTTCGGCCTCGGCAGCGCGACGCTCACCTCGAAGCTGATCGATGGCTCGTTTCCCGACTATGAGCGCGTCATCCCGACCGGCAATGACAAGCGGCTCACCGTCAACAATGACGAGCTGCGCCAGGCGGTCGACCGCGTCTCGACGATCTCGACCGAGAAGTCGCGCGCCATCAAGCTTGCGCTCTCAAAGGGCAAGCTCGTGCTCTCAGCCGCGAGCCCCGAGGCCGGCAGCGGCACGGAAGAGCTCGATGCGCAGTTCGACGGTCCCGCGCTCGAGATCGGCTTCAACGCCCGCTATATCCTCGACATGACCGATCAGATCGAAGGCAATGAAATCAGCTTCATGGTCTCTGACTCGGCGGCGCCGACCTTGGTCGGCGATTCGGGTGATGCGGGCGCGGTCTACGTCATCATGCCGATGCGGGTATAGTCGTTGCGGTCAGTGGGGCGCGGTTCGCGTTCGTTCGATGTTGCGCTGACGCTTCCGCTCGCGGCTCGGGCGCCCGCGCGCCTTTCGATCGATCGGCTGGCGCTGACCGGGTTTCGCGGCTATGCGCGACTCCGGCTCAACCTCGGGCCCGAGCCCGTCGTACTCACCGGGCCGAACGGCGCGGGCAAGACCAATCTGCTCGAAGCGGTCTCGTTCCTGAGCCCGGGGCGGGGCCTGCGCGGCACGCACCTGTCGGACGCGCTCTGCGACCGTGCCGATATTGAGCCGGCACCGACCGCCTGGTCCATCGGGGCGAGCGTCTCGACCCAGCATGGCAGTGTAGAGCTGGCCACCGGCTGGCCATTGCCCGGCGGCGCCAAGCCCGGCAGCGAGCGACGCATGGTACGCATCGACGGCCGTTTGGCGGGCGGGCAGGCGGCGCTGGCCGAGCATGTGTCGCTGGTCTGGCTCACACCCGCCATGGATCGGCTGTTCGTCGAGGGCGCGGCGGGGCGCCGTCGCTTTCTTGACCGTCTGGTCTTCGCGCTTGATCCTGCCCATGCCGGCCGCACGCTCGCCTTCGAGCGCAGTCGGCGCGCGCGCGCCAAGCTGCTCGCCGAGGGGCGCTTCGATGAGGCTTGGCTCGGCGCGATCGAGCACGACATGGCGGAGCGTGCGGTTGCGATCGCGGCCGCGCGGCTCGATCTGATCGGGCGGCTCGAAGGCGCGATCATCGAGGCGGAGACGCCGTTTCCGAAACCGGCGCTGGCGCTCGACGGGCTGATTGAGGGTTGGCTCAGCGATGCGCCCGCGCTCGAGGCCGAGGAGCGCTATCGGTGCCATCTCGCCGCCATGCGCCGGCGCGACGCCGAGGTCGAGACCTGCGACGGCCCGCAGCGCAGCGACCTCGTCGTCAGCTTCGAAGCCGGCGGCCGCGCAGCCGAGCATTGCTCGACCGGCGAGCAGAAGGCGCTGCTGATCGCGCTTGTGCTCGCTCATGCCCGCCTGATCACGAGGCTCAAAGGGGCGGCCCCGATCCTTCTGCTCGATGAAGTGGCGGCGCATCTCGATGAAGGTCGGCGCGCCACGCTGTTCGACGAGATTCTCGCGCTCGGCTGCCAGGCCTGGATGACCGGCACCGAGACCCAACCGTTTGCACTTTTGAAGTCGGCCGCGCGCTTCCTGGCCGTGCGGCAGGCCGATGTGACCGAGGAGTCTGTTCATGGCTGACACACCCGAACGCCCCGACGAGCCGCGTGATGCCGTGGCCGGCGCCGAAGCCTATGGCGCCGAGGCGATCAAGGTGCTCAAGGGCCTCGATGCGGTGCGCAAGCGGCCCGGCATGTACATCGGCGACACCGATGATGGCTCGGGCCTCCACCGCATGATCTATGAAGTCGTCGACAACGCGGTCGACGAGGCCCTGGCCGGCTATTGCGATCATGTGCAGGTCATCTTGAACGCCGATGGCTCGTGCACCGTGCGCGACAATGGCCGCGGCATCCCGACCGCGATCCATGAGGAGGAGGGCGTCTCGGCGGCCGAGGTGATCATGACGCGCCTCCACGCCGGCGGTAAGTTCGATCAGAACACCTACAAGGTGTCGGGCGGCCTACACGGCGTCGGCGTCTCGGTGGTGAACGCGCTCTCCGAATGGCTTGACCTGCGCATCTGGCGCGAGGGCAGGGAGCACTATATGCGCTTTCGCCACGGCGACGCGGTCGCGCCGCTCGCCGAGGTGGGCGAGGCACCACGCGAGCGCCACGGCACGGAGGTCACCTTCCTGCCCTCGACCGCGACCTTTACCAAGACCGAGTTCGATTTCGAGACGCTCGAGCATCGCCTGCGCGAGCTGGCGTTCCTCAACCCCAATATTCGCATTGACCTGACCGACCAACGCTCGGCCGAGCCCCGCACCGTGAGCCTGCACTATGCCGGCGGCATCGCCGAGTTCGCCGCTTATCTGGATCGCGCCAAGCAGCCGCTGATCCCGAAAGTCGTGCACTTCCAGGGCCAGATCGATCGGGTCACGGTCGAATGCGCGGTGCAGTGGAACGACAGCTATCACGAGACGATGCTGTGCTTCACCAACAACATCCGACAGGGCGATGGCGGCACGCACCTCGCGGGTTTTCGCGCGGCGCTCACCCGCACGATCAACAACTTCGCGGTCTCAACCGGCCTCGCCAAACGCGAGAAGGTGACGCTGACCGGCGATGACGCGCGCGAAGGCCTGACCGCGGTGCTCTCGATCAAGGTGCCCGATCCCAAATTCTCCTCGCAGACCAAGGAGAAGCTGGTGTCGTCTGAGGTGCGGCCGGCGGTTGAAACCGTGGTGGCCGAGAAGCTCGGCCAATGGTTCGAGGAGCGCCCGGGTGAGGCCAAGGCGGTGCTTGCCAAGGTGGTCGAGGCTGCGATCGCGCGCGAGGCGGCGCGCAAGGCGCGCGATCTCACGCGCCGCAAGGGCGTGCTCGACATCGCGAACCTGCCGGGCAAGCTCGCGGATTGTCAGGAGCGCGACCCCAAGCTCTGCGAGCTGTTTCTCGTCGAGGGTGATTCGGCCGGCGGCTCGGCCAAGCAGGGGCGCGACCGGCGCTTCCAGGCCATCCTCCCCTTGCGCGGCAAGATCCTGAATGTCGAGCGCGCACGGCTCGACAAGATGCTGTCCTCGGCCGAGATCGGCACCATCATCGCGGCGCTCGGCACCGGTATCGGCCAGGAGGATTTCGATCTCACGAAGCTGCGCTACGACAAGATCATCATCATGACGGACGCGGACGTCGACGGCTCGCACATCCGCACGCTCCTGCTCACCTTCTTCTTCCGCAACATGCCGGAGCTGGTGAAGGAGGGGCATCTCTATATCGCCCAGCCGCCGCTCTATCGGGTGAAGCGCGGGCAGAGCGAGGTCTATCTCAAGGGTGAGCGCGAGCTCGAGGACCATCTCACCATGGCCGGCATCGAGGATGCCGTGATCGTGCTCGGCGATGGCACGCAGCGCGCCGGCGCGGATTTGCGCGCGCTGGTCAACGAGGCGCGCGAGGTGTCGGGGCTGGTCAAGGCGCTCACGCGGCGTGTGGACAGGCGCATCGTCGAGCAGGCGGCGATCGCTGGCGCGCTCAATCTTGACCTGCTGGCCGATCGCGCGCTCGCGGAACAGGCCGCAAGTTACATCGCGCGCCGGCTCGACCGCCTTTCGCCCGAAACCGAGCGTGGTTGGCAAGGCCATGCAGTCGATGGTGCCAAGGGCGCGCGCACCTTCCACTTCTCGCGCACGGTGCGGGGGGTGAGCGAAACCCATGTGGTCGATGCCGTGCTGATCTCGACGCCCGAGGCGCGCCGGCTCGATGCGATGGCGGGCGACCTTCAGGTCACCTATGGCAGCCTCAACCCGGTCGCGCGCCTGAAGCGCAAGGATGAGAGCCGCGACATCACCTCGCCGAGCGCGCTCACCGAAGCCGTGTTCGAGGCCGGGCGCAAGGGCCTCACCGTGCAGCGCTACAAAGGCCTCGGCGAGATGAACCCCGGGCAGCTCTGGGAGACCACGCTCGATCGCAATGTGCGCATTCTGAAGCGCGTCGAGATCAAGGACGCGCAGGAGGCCGACGAGGTGTTCACGACCCTCATGGGCGATATCGTCGAGCCGCGCCGCGAGTTCATCCAGGAAAACGCGCTGAAAGTCGTCAATCTCGACGTGTGATCGCGCGCCCAAACGAAAAACCCTCCCTCCGAGAGCGGAGGGAGGGCTTGGGTGGGAGGGTGACCCCACGCCTCGCTGCGATCCTGTCCGCTACTCCTCCTCCGCCTTCGCGCGCATCGCGGCGGCGCCTGCCGCGGCGCCGAGCTCGGCCGGCGAGGGCATGCCGCCGCCCGAATGGACGACGACATCGCGTGACGAGAGCTTAAGGCCGGCGGCGTCGAACGCCTTCAGGAGTCGGTGATAGATCTCGCGGCGCAGCACGAACTGCTCGCCCGGCCGCGACATGAACTTGACGCCAATCACCGCTGAATAATCCTCGAGCCGACGGATGCCCTGGCTCTTCGGCGGCTCGAGCAGGTCCTTCTTGAGGTTGGGGTCCTCCGCGATTGCGGCCGAGACCTGCTTCACCACCTTCTTCACCTTCTGCGGGTCGACATCGAGCCCGAAGGGGAACTCGATCTTCACGATCACCCAGTCGCGGCTGTGATTGGTGAGCGAGCGAATCTCGCCGAATGGCAGCGTGTGCAATGGCCCGCGATGGTGGCGCAGTCGGAGCGAGCGGATCGTGATCGCTTCGACCGTGCCGCGGATACTGCCGACCTCGACATATTCGCCGACGCGGAACGCATCATCGATCAGGAAGAAGATGCCGGAGACGATGTCGCGCACCAGCGCCTGCGCGCCGAAGCCGACCGCGATGCCGACGATGCCGGCGGCGCCGAGCAGCGGCGCGATCTCGACGCCGAGCGCCGAGAGCGCGATCAGGCCGACCGCGACAAGCAGCACGATGCCGAGCGCCTTGCGGAACAGCGGCAGGAGTGTCGCGAGCCTGGTGCGCCGCGCGGTCTCGTCCGGCTCATCGGCCGCGTCCGCGATGCGTCGGTCGATCCAGCGCCGCGCCGCGTGCCACACGAAATCGGCGATCAGAAGCGCGATCAACACCTGCACGGCCGCGCGGAGCGCTCGCGCCTCGCTCGTGTCCTCGCCGACGATGCGGGCGGGCGACAGGCCCCAGGCATTGATCACCAGCGCGATCGCGCCGATCACGATGAGCGCGCGCACGATGCGCTCGATCAGGGCGGCCAGGTCGCTCGCCGGCACTTTTTCGGCGTCCTCGGCATTGCCGGTGCGTGCATCGACCGCGGCGCGCAAGATCGAGCGCGCGATGCGAATGACCGGTCCCAGCATGGCGACGATGAACACGGTCATCGCGAGTGCCGGCATGCCGGCGTAAATTAGCGCTGCGGTGCCGAGCGCGGCCACCGTCCAGAGCCAGCGCTCGAACTCGGCTGGCACGGAGCGGCGGGTTTCCGTCTCGGGGTCGGCGCCGCTCACCTGGCGCCAGCGCCAGACGAACGCGACGAAGAGGAGCGCGAGAAGCGCGGTCGTGCCGTCGCGCACCAGAAGCGCGCCATCGGCCGAGACGCCGAGCTTCTCCATCCAGCCGGCGCTCAAATAGCCGAACACGCCAACGGCCGGCAGCGCGATCGCCCAGCGATAGACGACGAAGGCCGGCTTTCGCCCCATTGGCACCATGCGGATCGGCTTGAACCAAGGCGTTACCACGAAGCGCGCAACCATGGCGGAAAAACCGGCAGTGAGCGCGACCCAGAGATACGCCTTGAGCACGGTCTCGACCGCCTCGGGCCAGCCGACCGCGTAGAACGCGCCGATGCTGCCCAGGGCCACCATGCCCATCGACATCAAGGTGACCACGACGCGGGCGAAGAAAAACATCACGTGATCGCCTCTGGTCACGCGTGGCGTATTGACGATGCGGTTGCGCACGCCGCGCGAGACGCACCAGAAGAGCCGCTCGGCGAGGTAGCCCGCGAGCGTGAACATGACGATGAAGCCGATCAGCTTGCCCGAGCCGAAGCCGCCGATCGACGTGCTGAGGCGATCGCCGATCACGTCCATCTCCACGGGGAGCCGGTTGGCCCCCGCCTTCCAGCGCTCAAAGCGCTGGGCGAGCGCCGAGCCCGCGCCGGACGCCACCTGATCGACCTCCGATGCAGCAGTCCGAAGCGGGTCGCCCTGCGACGCGTTGGAGGCCTGCTGCAGGAAGGCGCGCACTGCGGGGTCGTCCATCAGCTCGATGAAGCGCTTCACCGGTTCGCCCTCCTGTGCCCAAGCGGCGGACCAGGGAGCGGCGATGGCGATGAACAAAAGGAGAAGTGCGGCGGTGATGACTCGGCGGACCAGAATGGTGATATCCTAGGCCGAGGCTCGGAAAAGGAAAGCCGGGGCGACCAAGGTCATCCTAGCCACGGTCGATCAGGTGCATGAACGAGCCGAACACGGTGCCCGCGCGCCGTCCCTGCGGTCCGAGCGAAGAACCCGAGGCGTCTGACGCCTGAAACAGCGGCTCACCAGCGCCTTCGCGCGTGATCGTCGCATAGTGGAACTCGTGGCCTCGAATGCGTGCCCCGCGGTCGCCGAGCGGGTTGGAGTCGATCAATTCGAGGGCGCGATAGCCGAGATGGAGCTTGCGGGCGGCAAAGCTGGTCTCGAGTGGCAGAAGGCCCGCCATGGCGTGGCGCGCGCCCTTCTCGTCGATCAGCCCATCGCCCAGCACCATGTAGCCGCCGCACTCGCCGTAAATGACCGCGCCGCGCGCGGCCAAATCGCGCAAGTCCCGGTGAAAGTGGCTAGCCTGCGACAAGCGCGCGGCATACAGCTCCGGATAGCCGCCGGGCAGAAAGATCGCGTCGCAGTCAGCGCGCGGCGCCTCATCGGCCAATGGCGAGAAGAAGGTGAGTTCCGCACCCGCCCGTCGCCAGCCTTCGAGAATGTGGGGGTAGGCAAAGGCGAACGCGTCATCGCGCGCGACCGCGCTGCGCTGGCCGAGTGGGGGAAGCGTCGTCGGGAATGCCGCGTGCGACGTCTTCAGCGCTGGGCACGCCGCGGAGCTGCGCAGGGCCGTGAGGTCGACTGAACGCTCGATGCGCTCGGCGGCGCGGGCGACGAATTCCTTCAGGGCCGCGTGCTCGCGCGCCTGCACGAGGCCGAGATGCCGGCTCGGCAACGCCAGTGCCTCATCACGTGCTATTGCGCCGAACACGAGGATCTGCGCGACGCTCAACGCGCGGCGCAGCGCCGCCTCATGCGCCGCTGAGGCGACCCGGTTGAGCACGACGCCTGCGACGGCGACATCCTCACGATGCCGGGCGAAGCCCTCTGCCAGCGCCGCGATCGAAGCGCCCTGGCGGCTCGCATCGATCACCAGCACGACCGGCAGACGGAAGCGCGCGGCGATGTCCGCGGTCGAGCCCGAGCCGTCGGCCGCGCCGTCGAACAGGCCCATCACGCCCTCGCCGATGACGAACGTTGAGTCGGCGAACAGCGCGCCGGCCAACGTGCTCAGCGTCTCAGGCCGCATGGCCCAGCCATCGATATTAAGGCAGGGGTGACCGCCGGCAGCCTCGTGAAAGGCTGGGTCGATATAATCGGGCCCGACCTTGAAGGAGCGCACGCGCTCACCCCGGTGCGCAAAGGCCGCGATCAGCCCGAGCGTGAGCGTCGTCTTGCCCTGGCCTGAGGCCGGGGCGGCGACGATCAGGCCGGGTGCAACCATGGAGGTCGCCTAGAGAAACTTCTTGATGCCCTCGGCCATCGCCTCGGGGCCCTGCCCGCGCACGAAATGGGCGACGTACTGGCCCTCGCGATTCATCAGATAGACGTAGGAGGTATGGTCCACCCGATAATCGTCGCCGAGCTCGGCGCCGTCCTTGGCCGGCGCATAGCGGTAATAGACCCGATAGGCCTTGGCAACCGCTGTCACTTGCGCCTCGCTGCCGGTGAGGCCGACGAAGCGCGGGTGAAAGGCGTCGACATAGTCCTTCATCTTGTCGGGCGTATCGCGCTTGGGATCGACTGTGATGAAGATGGGCACCACCTCGGCGCCCTGCTCTTTGAGCAGGTCGACCGCTTGTCCCATCACCAGGAGTTCGGTCGGGCAGATGTCCGGGCAGAAGGTGAAGCCGAAATAGACCAGCATGAACTTGCCGGCGAAATCGGCCTGGGTCACCGTCTTGCCGGTCTGGTCGACGAGCTCGAACGGGCCGCCGATCTCAACACCCGCCAAGGCCTGCGGCACCAGGGAATTGGCCGGCTCGCCGGGCCGGTTGCCCGGCAGGCCGCCCTCGACCACCATGTAGAGGACGATGGCGCCGACCACGATCAGCCACATGGCTGGGTTCTTGCGAAACTGATCCATCAAGCTCTCCTGTGAAACTCAGCCGGCAATACGGCGTGCGCGGCTCAACAAAGCCTCGGCGGCGCGGGCGCGGGCCTCTGGCGTGGCGCCGGGGTCGAGTGCGGCCCGCAGACCGACAACCTCGCCGATCACGGTCAGGCACGGCGGTTCAAGGCCTGCGGCGAGCGCGTCCTCGGCCGCGTGCGCGATGGTTGTCTCGAGCACGCGTTGCTCGGCGGTCGTCGCCTTGGACACGAGGGCCACCGGCGTCTCGGGCGCGAGGCCGGCATCGATCAGCCGAACCGCGATGCTCTCGAGGTGCGAGAGTCCCATATAGAGCACGAGCACCGGCGCGCCGCGCACCAGCCCATGCCAATCGAGCGAGTCCGGCGGCTCGCCGCCCGCGTCATGGCCGGTGAAGAACGTGACCGACGAATTCACGTCGCGGTGCGTGAGCGGAATGCCGACGGCGGCAAGCCCGCCGAGCCCGGCGCTAACACCCGGCACGATGCGGAAGGGCACCCGTGCCGCAGCCAGCGTCAGCGCCTCTTCGGCGCCGCGGCCGAACAGGCACGGATCGCCACCTTTGAGGCGCAGCACCCGGTGGCCCTGGCGTGCCAGCTCGATCAGCCGCTCCGAGATGTCGCGTTGCTTCGGTGAAGGCTTGCCGCCGCGTTTGCCGGCATATTCGAGGGTCGCCCCAGGTCGCGCGAGGGCGAGCACCTCGGCGCTTACCAGCGCGTCATAGATCACGAAGTCTGCCTGCTGCAGCGTATGGAGCGCGTGGAGGGTCAGGAGGCCCGGGTCGCCCGGGCCGGCGCCGACCAGCCAGACATGCCCCGGCGGAAACGCCGGGAGCGACGGCGGGCCCAGAGCACCTTCACGTTCCTCGATCATGGGGATGATCTTAGTCGGCGATGCGCGGGCCGACCAGCGGGCCATGGCCTGATACAATCCGCCCATGGATGAGCCGCGCAAACCGCCGGGCCCGCTCCGCACCGGTTTCACCACGGGCGCCTGCGCCACGGCCGCCGCCAAGGCGGCGTTCGAGGCGCTTCTGACCGGGCGGTTTCCTGATCCGGTGATGATCGCCTTGCCGCGCGGCGGCGAAGCGCGCTTCGCCTTGGCCGAGCAGCGAATCGAAAATGCGGTGGCACACGCCGCCGTGGTCAAGGACGCAGGCGACGATCCGGACGTGACCCATGGCGCGCTGGTGCGCGCCTCGGTGCGGCGCCTGCCTGCAGGGGCGGGGGTTGTATTCCGTGCGGGGGAAGGTGTCGGCACGGTGACCTTGCCTGGGCTGCCGGTTCCCGTGGGCGAGCCCGCGATCAACCCGGTGCCCCGGCGCATGATCGCGGAGGCGATCGCAGGTGTCGCGACCAACCACGGCGTCTCGCCTGGTGCCGAGGTGACGATCGCGATACCGAACGGTGCGCGCCTGGCCGAGCGCACGATGAATCCGAGGCTCGGCATTGTCGGCGGACTTTCGATCCTTGGCACGACCGGCATCGTCGTGCCCTATTCCTGCGCCGCCTGGATCCACTCGATTGAGCGCGGCATCGATGTCGCGCGCGCGCTCGGCCTTGGCCACATCGCGGGCGCGACCGGGCGTACGTCGGAAGCGGCGGTGCAGCGGCTTTTCGATCTGCCTGAGAGCGCGCTGATCGACATGGGCGATTTCGTGGGCGGCATGCTGAAATATCTGCGCCGCCATCCGGTGCCGAGGGTCACCATCGCGGGCGGCGCCGGCAAGCTTGCGAAGCTCGCGACGGGCCAACTCGATCTGCACTCGAAGCGTGGTCAGGCGGACCCGGCCTTCCTTGCGGCGCTCGCGGCAGAGGCCGGCACGGCACCGAGCCTCTGTGCCCTGATCAAAGGCGCGCGCAGCGTGGCGCAGGCCCTAAACCTGGCGGAAGACGCGGCGCCCACCATTGCGACGCGAATCGCCGAGCGTGCGCGCCTGACCGCGCTTGGAGTCCTGACGCAAGCAGGCGAGCGCATCGCGCTCGACGTCGTCGTGTTTGATCGCGACGGCCGGCTGATCGGTCGCGCCGGGTCGTGACCAAACGACTCTTGATTCTCGGGGGCACGCACGAAGCGGCTGCGCTCGCCGAGGCCGTGACCGCCCGCTTCGGAGCAGCGGTCGAGGTGATCAGCTCGCTTGCCGGCCGCACCAGCGCGCCGCACCGGCCGGTTGGCGCGGTCCGCGTCGGCGGCTTTGGTGGTGTCGCCGGGCTCGAGACCTTTTTGCGCGCCGAGCGGATCGACGCGCTGATCGATGCGACTCATCCGTTCGCGGCCACGATCTCGCGCCATGCAGCCGACGCCAGTGCACGCGCCGGCGTGCCGCGCCTCGTGCTCGCGCGCCCGCCATGGTTGCCCGAGCCTGGCGATCGATGGGCGTGCGTCGCGGACAACGAAGCCGCCGCTGGCGCGGCGAAAGACAGCGGTGCGCGGCGTGTCTTTCTCACCATTGGCGGCCGTGGGCTCGCCCCCTTTGCGACATTGACCGATCTCTGGTTCCTGGTGCGCCTGATCGAACGGCCATCTGAGCCGATTCCGCTCGCCCATCTCCGCCTCATCCTTGCGCGCGGCCCGTTCAGCGTGGCGGCCGAACGCGACTTGATGGTGGAGGAGCGGATCGATCTCCTGATCACGCGCGCGAGCGGGGGTGCGGCCACCGAGGCCAAGCTCATCGCGGCACGTGAGCTTCTCCTGCCCGTAATTCTGATCGATCGTCCGCCAGGGCCGGGCGGTGAGGTGGTCACGACGATCGACGAGGCCCTAGTCTGGCTTGCGGTGCGGCTTTGATGGCCGCAGCACATGACTGTGGCGCGGATCGTAGAGCCGGCTGTCGTCGAACGAGTCTTCACCCAGCGCGCGGCCGACCAGGATGAGCGCGGTGCGGGTGAAGCCATGGGGTTTCGCTTTCGCACGGATATCGGCGAGCGTGCCCTGCACGATCGTCTCGTCGGGCCAGCTCACGCGATGGGCGATCGCCACCGGGCAATCCGCGCCGTAATGGGGCGTCAGCGTGCGCACCACGCGCGCAAGGTTGTTGATCGAGAGATGAATGGCGAGCGTGGCGCCGGTGGCAGCAAAGCGTGCCAGCTCCTCGCCCTTTGGCATGGCGGAGGCGCGCACCGCGGTGCGGGTCAGGACCACGCTCTGCGCGATGCCGGGCAAAGTCAGCTCGCGCTTCAGCGCCGCGGCGGCGGCGGCAAAGGCCGGTACGCCCGGTGTCACGTCGTAGGGAATGCCGAGCGCCTCAAGCCGTCGCATCTGCTCCGCGATCGCGCCATAGAGCGAGGGGTCGCCGGAATGCACCCGCGCGACATCCTTGCCCTTGGCGTGCGCCCGTACGATCTCCGCGATGATTTCATCCAGGGTGAGGGGCGCGGTATCGATGATCCGCGCTGATTTCCGCGCGCTTGCCAGCACCTCGCGTGGTACCAGAGAGCCGGCATAGAGCACGACCGGGCAGCGCTTGATGAGCGCGAGCCCGCGCACGGTGATCAGGTCGGGCGCGCCGGGCCCCGCGCCGATGAAATGAACGATCACGGCGTTGCCCGGTAGCCGCGCGGCGTCAGCATGAACCGGCGGCCTTCATGATCGACGATGCGCGACTCGCTGTTGCCGATGATCACGAGGCTCATCATGTCGATGCGCTCAGGCTCGAGCGCATCGAGCGTCATGACCTCGATGCTTTCCTCCGCCCGTCCGACCGCGCGTGCCAGAATCACCGGTGTCGCAGGCGCTCGCTTTGCCTGGATCGCGGCGAGCGCGCGCTCGAGCGGCTCGCGCCGCGTCGCCGCCGCCGGGTTGAACAGGGCGATCACGAAGTCACCGGCGAGCGCGCCATCGAGACGCTGCTCGATCATTGCGAGCGGTGTCAGACGGTCCGAGAGCGAGATCGTGCAGAAATCGTGACCGAGCGGTGCCCCGGCGCGCGCCGCCGCCGCGAGCACCGACGAGAGCCCGGGCGCAACCACCAGCTCGACGCCCTTGCACGCATCGCGCTTCGCTTCGAGCCGTTCGAGCGCGAGCGAGGCCATGCCGTAGACGCCGGCGTCGCCCGAGGAGATGAGCGCGACCCGCCGTCCGGTAGAAGCGAGCGCAAGCGCGGCATCGGCGCGCGCGGTCTCCTCGCCGAGCGCGAAGTCGTGGCGTTCCTTGCCGGCCACGATCGGCCCGAGCAGATCGAGATAGAGCGAATAGCCGATCAGATCGTCCGATCCCGCGAGCAGCGCCGTCGCTTCCGGCGTGCGCCAGGCGGCGGCGCCCGGCCCGATGCCGATCACCGCCAGCCGGCCACGCGTGCGACCAAGGGACGTCGGGTCGATCGGCGCCAGTGCCCGGGCGATCGCAACGGTCGCGTTGGCTGAGCGTCGCTTCGGCACGATCAAGGCGCCGCCATCTCCGGCAGCCGCGAGCGCCGCGGCCTCCGCTACGCCCTTGAGCCCGACCGCCCGCTCGACCTCGTCGGACGGTGTATGCAGGTGATGTTGCTCGGCGGCCAGTTGCGCGTGATCGAAGACGCGAAAGGGAACGCCGAAATGCGTGGCCGCCGCGTGCATCGCCGGCTCGTCGAGTTTGAGGTCAAGCGAGAAGAGCCCCGCAATCGCTGCCCGGTTGAGGCCTGCCTCTTGGAGCGTGGCATCGATCAGCGCGATCAGCTCCCCGGCCGGAGCACCCCGGCTGCAGCCAACGCCGATCGCGAGCACGGCCGGATGGATCACGACCATGTTGGCCGTCGGCACCAGCGCGCGATCAGTCAGGACAATGCGATGCCTCGCACCGGGCACCGAGTGCTGTACGAGGCCCAGTAGCCAATCGGCCTGCCCCGCCTCGACAACGAGATCGACCGGCTCGCCACGCAGCAGCGCCGCGCCAACCGTCTTCGCATCAGAGCCGGGCGCCAGACCGTAGCCGGCAGGTGGATCGTCCAGCGCGCCGCCGAAGATGAGCTCACTCGCGGTGGTGAGGGCCGCGGCGATGCCCAGTCGATCGGCCAATTGCCGCGCCAACCGATTGGCCCCGCGGTGACCCCCGAGCAGCGGAATAACCGCCGAGCCATCATCCGCCAGCGCGAGCACCGGTGGCTCGGTCGCCTTGTCGTTGAGCCCAGGCGCGAGCGCGCGAATGAGAATCCCGGCGGCGCACAGGCCGATGATCGTGGTGCCCTCTTCAAACAGCGCACGCAGATGCGGTGCGACCCGCTCGATTGCGACGTCGCTCTGACCCGCGGCGACGGTCGCGTGAATCGACGCGCCGGGGACAACGGGAGAGAGCCGCCGCGCGAGCGCAAGCCCGCGCGGCGTGAGCGCGACAAAGGCGCAGGCGCTCATGGCCGTGCCGGCACGAGGATCAACGAGAAATAGGGCGCGGGATCCGGTGCTTCATCGAGCCCTGCAATCTGCTCGCTTGCCATGGTCGCGTGCTCGACATAACGCGCGTCGGCCGCGCGACCAAGCTGGCCGAGCAGCGCGCGAACGCGCCCGACATGCCGCCCGAGCTTGAGGATGACCGCGGCATCCCGGCCCTGCAGGCGCGCGGCGATCGCCTCATCCGGCAGCGGTGCGGGAACGACGGTCAGCACCTCGTTCTTGAGCGCGAGCGGCCGCCCGGCGCGGGCCGCCGCCGCGGTGAGCGAAGAGACTCCGGGCACCACCTCGACCCGATGCGTCGTCGAGAGCCGCGCAAACAAATAGGCGAAAGAGCCATAGAGAAAGGGGTCGCCCTCGCACAGCGCGGCGACGTCCGTGCCGGCGTCGAGCACGGCGGCGATCTCGCGCGCCGCGTTGTCATAGATCTCGGGCGCCGGAAAGCGCCCGGCCTCGAGCGGCATGCGGATCGCGATTTCACGCTGCGTGCCGTTCAGGTGCGGCGCCACGATGCGGCGGGCGAGCGACGGCCCTCGCTCCGGCGCGGGAAAGGCGATCACGCTCACACGGGTGAGGATGCGGTGGGCCTTGAGCGTGATCAGCTCGGGATCGCCGGGTCCGATGCCGAGACCAAAGAGTGTGCCGGTCACGGCCACTCCTTGGTGACGGCATATTGCGTGACCGGCAGATGCGGGCGCCACGCGGCAAACGGCCCGAGCGGCTCGGCCCGCGCGATGTCGATCCGCGTCAGCGTGCCGCCGAAGCGCTGGCGCGCGCGCACCAGCGTGGCCTCGCCCTCGAGCGTGACCGCGTTGGCGACGAGGCGCCCGCCCGGCTTCAGGCGCTCATAGCAGGTCTCGATCAGGGAAGGCTCGCTCAAGCCCCCGCCGATGAAAATAGCGTCAGGATCGGGCAAACCATCAAACACCTCTGGCGCCTCGCCCTGCTCGATCTCGAGCTCCGGAGTGCCGAGCGCCTCGGCATTGCGCGCGATGAGCGCGACGCGCTCGGCCTCGCGCTCGATCGCGATCGCCTCCGCGCGCGGCTCCTGCAGCAGCCATTCGATCGCGACCGAGCCCGAGCCGGCGCCGACATCCCACAGCAACGCGCCCGGGTGCGGCGCGAGAAGCGAAATCGTCACCGCGCGCACCTCGCGCTTGGTGAGGAGGCCGTCGGTCTCGAACGCGCGATCGGGCAGGCCGGGCGCGCCCCGATAGCGCTTGGCGCGCGGGCCGGCGACGCAGTGAATGGCGAGGGTGTTGAGATCGGCGGTCCTGGCTTCGCTCCAGGTCGACGCCGTGCCGTCGACGCGCCGCTCGGCCGGGCCTCCCATGTGCTCGAACACGCTGATGCGGCTTTCGCCATAGCCGGCACCGACCAGCAGCTTGGCCGCCGCCGCCGGCGTCGAGCCATCGGCCGCCAACACGATGAGCTTGGCGTTCGGCGCAAGGTGGCGGCGCAGGCCCTCGAGCGGGCGACCGTGCAGCGTGATACGATCGACATCCGCGGAGTCCCAGCCGAGGCGCGCGCCGGCCAGGCTAAAGGCGGAGGGGGCGGGAATGAGGCGAAGCTCGGGGAGCGCAAAGTGGCGCAGCAGCTTGTTGCCGATGCCGTAACAGAGCGGATCGCCGGTCGCGAGCACGACGACGCGCTGGCCGCGCCAGCGCTCGATCTCGGGAAAGGTGTCTGCTAGCGGCGTGCGCCAGGGGATGCGGATGGCAGTCGATGGCAGGGTCGATGCGAGGCCGAGATGACGCGCGCCCCCGACCAGCAGCTCGGCGTTCGTGATGAGCGCGCGGCTCGCGGGCGACAAAGCCTCGACCCCCTCTTCGCCGATGCCGAGCACGGTGAGCCAGGCGGTCATCAGAGGTGGTCCTCGCGCGCGAGCGCATTGACTGCGGCGGCCGCGAGCGCGCTCCCGCCGCGCCGTCCGCGTACCGTGACATAGGGCACGCCGAGATCCGCCGTGATCAGCGCTTCCTTGGACTCGGCGGCGCCGACGAAGCCGACCGGCATGGCGATGATGACGGCCGGACGATTCCAGCCTTGCGTGACGAGCTCGATCAAGCGAAAGAGTGCGGTCGGGGCCGAGCCGATGGCGACGACAGCGCCCGCGAGATCATCGCGCCAGCGCTCGACGGCGACCGCCGAACGGCTCATGCCTCGGCCCTCGGCTTCGGCCGTGACGCCCGGCTCGCCGAGCGCGCAACGCACCCGATTGGACGCCGGCAGGCGGGCCCGCATGATGCCAGCCGCGACCATCTCGACATCGCATAGCACCGGCGCGCCCGTTATGAGCGCTGCGCGGCCTGCAGAGATCGCGCTTTCGCTGAAGACAAGGTCATCGAGCAGATCGATCATGCCGCAGGCGTGAATCAGGCGCGTGGCGAGACCGCGGGCCTCGGGCGCGACGCGGCTCAAATCGGCTTCGGCCCGAATCAGTTCGAACGAGCGCCGCGTGATTGCGTTGGGGTCGCGCAAATAGGGCGTGCCGATCTCGCCCATCGACGTTCAGTCGGTCGCCTTGCGGCGGTTCGGCCGCGGCACCGGCACGGGCTCGTATGCATGGTCATGATGGTGATCATGGCCGTGGTGATGGTCGCGATCGTGGTGGTGATGGTCGTGGGCATGATGATGATCGGCCTCGGTGCCGATGCCTTCGACATGGTGGTGATGGCCCATCTGCGGCGCGCCGAGATCGCGCTCATAGCCGATGATCTGCACCCGATACTTGCAGAGCTGGCAGTTCATGCGGTTCTCGCCCGCCGCAATTTCGTTGAGCCGTGCCAGGAACGCCTCGATGACGAGCGGATGATCGCTCAGATAGGGCGCCTTGATGATCTCGACCTCGCGCTGTTGTCGCGCCGCCTCATCGGCCGCAGCATAAATGCGCTTCACCAGGATGCCCGTGAACAGGAAATAGGGAAATACGACGATGCGCTTGAAGCCGAGGCGCAACAGCCGGTCGAGCGCGGCATCGGTGCGCGGGTGGGCGACGCCGCTAAAGCCCGCCGCGCCCCAGCCATAGCCCATGCCCTCTGACAATAGGCGCGCGACCTTAGCGACGTTCGAGTTGGCGTCGGGGTCGTTGGTGCCGCGGCCGATCACCAGAAGCACGCTCTCGGCGCGATCGATGCGGTTGGATGAAAGGCGCTCGGCCAGCTCGATGCGCTCGCGCGCGGCTTGCAGCAAGAGCGGGTCGATCGCGAGCTCGCGGCCATAGCGCACCGTGATGCCTGGCTCCGCCGCGCCGAAATCATTGAGCACCGAGGGGATATCATTCTTGGCGTGGCCGGCGGCAAACAGCATGCCCGGCAGCGCGTCGATCGCACGCACGCCCGTCTCTCTCAGCGTCCGCAGCCCTTCGCCGATCGTCGGTCGTGCGAACTCGAGAAAGCCGTGAGCGAAAGCGCGACCCGAAAGGCGCGCGCGAAGCTTGGTCGCCAACGTTTCGAACTCGCGGATCGCGTCGACATCGCGGCTGCCATGGCCGCAGAGAATGACCGCGGGGGCGCTCATGCTATGGTGCGTCCATGCTGGCAGGCGGGCTCGACGGAGCGGGATTCCTTGGCGCCATCGACTGGGTCGCGGGGCCGTCGGCCGCCGTCATCCTGCTGCTTGCGCTTGCGCTCGACTGGCTGATCGGCGATCCGCGCTGGCTGCCGCATCCGGTGCGGCTGATGGGACATGCGATCGCGGCGCTCGATCGCAAGCTCAACCGGCCCGAGCGGGGCGATAGGGCGCGCCTGATCCGCGGGCTGATCAGCACGCTGGCCGTGACCGCGATCGCCGCGGGTGTCGGGCTCGTGGCGCACTATGTGATCGCGCTCATTCCCTATGGCTGGGTGATCGAGCTTCTGCTGGTCGCGATCATGCTGGCGCAGCGCGATCTGTTCGATCATGTCAGGCGCGTGGCGCGTGCGCTCGCGCGAGATGGGCTCGCGGCGGGGCGCCGCGCGGTCGCCCACATCGTGGGGCGCGATGTTGAATCCCTCGATGAGCATGGTGTTCCGCGCGCCGCGATCGAAAGCTGCGCCGAGAGCTACGCCGATGGCGTGGTGGCGCCGGTCCTCTGGTATCTCGTGCTCGGGCTGCCCGGCCTGTTCGCGTTCAAGGCGATCAGCACGATGGACAGCATGATCGGGCACGAGACCCCGCGCCATCAGGCCTTCGGCATGATCGCAGCCCGGCTCGACGATGCCGCCGTATGGCTGCCGGCGCGACTCGCCGGCGTGCTCCTTTGCCTTGCCGCGCTTGCCGTGCCCAAGGCGAGCCCGCGTCAGGGCCTTCGAATCATGTTTCGGGATCATGCCAAGCACCGCTCGCCGAACGCGGGCTGGCCCGAGGCTGCGACCGCCGGTGCGCTCGGCCTCGCACTTCTCGGGCCGCGCCGCTATGGCACGGAGACCGAGAACGCGCCCTGGCTCGGCGATGGTCGCGCGCGCGCCACGGCGGACGATATTCGTCGCGCGCTGGTGCTCTATGTGGCCGCCTGCGCGCTGCTCGCTGCGCTCGTGGCGCTGATCGCGCTGCTGGTGCGCTGAACTGATCACGCTAGGCATGGTCGGCCGTCTCGCGTCGGGCGATCGCTAGCAGCCGCTCGAGCTTGAGCGACGCCGCGAGGTGATCGGCGAGGCCGTCGAGTGTCTCTTCGATCGAGACCTCGAAAGCGAGGCTGCTTTGCGCGTGCAATTTCAGGCTGGCAAGGAACGCGTGACGAAAGCCGTCGCTGTTGAACAGGCCGTGGACATAGCTTCCCATGACGCGACTATCCGCCGAGCGCGCCCCTTCGGCCCGTCCGTCCAGCAACAGAAATGGGCGATCGGTGTCGGTGCCGGAGGTTCGACCCATGTGCATCTCGTAGCCGGCCACCCTCTGGCCGCTTCGCTCGTCGGTCGCGGCGACGGGCGCCAAGGTCTTCGAGTCCTCGAGCGTGGTTTCAACATCGAGCAGCCCGAGGCCCACTGACTCGCCGACCGCTCCCTCGGTACCTGCGGGATCGGCGATGCGCTGCCCCAGCATCTGGTAGCCGCCGCATAGCCCGATGACGCGGCCGCCGGCGCGGACATGGGCCTTGAGGTCGATATCCCAGCCGGCTGCGATGAACGCGTCGAGATCGGCCCGCGTCGCCTTTGAGCCGGGCAACAGGATGAGGTCAGCGTCGCGCGGCAAGGGCGTGCCCGGGCGCACCAACTCGACCACGACATCGGGCTCGGCCTTGAGCGGATCGAGATCATCAAAGTTCGCGATCCGCGGCAGCACCGGCACCGCGATGCGAATGGCGTCAGGCGTTCGCTGTGCCAGCGACGCGTGAGAATCCATGCCGAGCGTGTCTTCGGCCGGGAGCCGCCGGGCCGCCGCGAAGTGCGGCACGACGCCGAGGCACGGCACGCCGGTTTCGCGTTCGATGATGGGCAGCGCATCGGCGAACAAGGTCGGGTCGCCGCGGAAGCGATTGACGATCGTGCCCGCCAGCAATCGCCGCTCGTTTGGCTCGAGCAGGCCGACGGTGCCGATCAGGCTTGCGATCACGCCGCCGCGCTCGATGTCACCCACGAGAACGACCGGGCAATCGACCGCCGTCGCGAAACCCATATTGGCGATGTCGCCCTCGCGCAGGTTCACTTCGGCGGGGCTGCCCGCACCTTCGATGAGCACGAGATCGGCCTCGCCAGCGAGCCGCTCGAAACTCTCGATCACCTTGCGCAGTAGCCCGCGCCGCAAGGTCTGATAGTCGCGCGCGCTGGCGTGGCCGGCGACCGCGCCCTGCACGATGATCTGGGCGCCGCGCTCGCCTTCAGGCTTTAACAGCACGGGATTCATGTCGGCACTCGGCGCGACGCCGGCGGCACGCGCCTGCAACGCCTGGGCTCGGCCGATCTCGCGCCCATCCGGCGTCACCGCCGCGTTGTTCGACATGTTCTGCGGCTTGAACGGCCGCACCTTGAGGCCGCGCCGGGCGAAGGCGCGGCAGAGGCCGGCGACGAGGAGCGACTTCCCGACATTCGAGCCGGTGCCCTGAATCATCAGTCGGGGAGTCGCGCTCGTCACCGGCCTTGGCCGCTCAGTAGCCGCCGAGCGCGCTGCGCAGCCCGTCGGCGCCGCGATTGCCCCGCACGTCGGTCGTGACCAGCTGCTTCGTCGAATAGGCCTTGCCGTGATAGACGGTGTTGGCGGCCTGATCCTGCGAGAGCACGGCGCCCTCGATCGAGAGGCCGGCGAACAGGCCCTTGGAGCGCGCGAAGGTCACGACGTCGGCGCCGACCGCGGTCGTGGTCGAGCCCTCGCGCCCGGCGCCGATCGTGAGGATGGCGATGCCCGCTTCGGCACCCAGCTTCACGCCATTGTGGAGCAGGGCGTTCATGCCCTTCTCGGTCAGCACCACCATCATGATCTCGGATTCATCGACGCCGATCTGCAGGCCGAGCGAGCCCTCGGTCAGCGAGATGAAGGCGGGATAGCGCCACGCACCTGTCTTGGTGTTGCGGCCGATGATGACGCCCTCGCCATGCGCGCCGCCCACGATGAAGCCGGCCTTCACGAACGAAGGAATGATCACCACGGCGCGTGCGCCCTTGATATAGGGGCGGATCACGCCGACATCGTTGAAGTTCTTGAGGGAGGTGACGGCGATCGTGGCGCGCTGGACGAGCTCCTCCTGTTCGGTGAGGGCACTGGCCTGCCTTGTGCCTGCCAACGTGCCCAGCCCGAGCACGACCATTGCCACGATCAAGAGCACGAGTCTCATTTGCCTCATCGTTCCTGACTCCCTGTTTGACTAGAACTCGATGCCAATCTGCGCTCGGATGCCCGCACGAAACGGATGTTTGAGCTCGACCATCTCGGTCACCAGGTCGGCATCCTCGATCAGCTCCGGCTTGGCATTGCGCCCGGTGATGACGATATGGAGTCCGGCTCGCCGGCCGGCCAGTAGCGCGCGCACCTCATCGAGCGGCAGATAGTCATACCGTAACACGATGTTGAGCTCATCCAGCACCACCAAGTCGAGCGTCGGTTCGGCGATCATGGCGCGTGCCGCCTCGATGCCGACGCGCGCCATCGCCATGTCACGCGCGCGATCCTGCGTCTCCCAGGTGAAGCCCTCGCCCACCACCTTCAGGGTCACCTGATCGCCGAAGCGCTCGAGCACATTGCGCTCGCCGCTCGCCCAGCGTCCCTTGACGAACTGCACGATGCCGACCCGCTTGCCATGGCCAAGCGCGCGCAGCACGAGGCCAAACGCCGCGGTCGATTTGCCCTTGCCCTTGCCGGTGTGGACGATGAGCAGGCCCTTCTCGCCGGTTTTCTCGGCGAGCATGCGGGCACGCACTTCCTTCCGCTTTGCCATCTTTTCGGCATGGCGGCGGTTGATCTCGTCCTCCGACTCGGCCGTCATACCATCTCTCCCTGCGCCAGCCGGCTCAGCAGATCGGTCGCCATGTTGGAGCGTGGCAGCCACAGCCCGCGCCTGATCGCCTCCTGAAAGCGCGCGGCCATCTCGCCGAGCGCCGCCCGGTTGTGCTCCGCCATGAAGGCGCGAACCCGCTCATCGGCCACATAGGCGTCGTAGAGCGAATCGAACTGGTAGGACTTAACCGAGTCGGTGGAAGCCGCAAAGGCAAAGAGATAGTCGACGGTCGCCGCGATCTCGAACGCGCCCTTGTAGCCGTGGCGCATGACGCCTTCGAGCCATTTCGGGTTGCTGGCGCGGGCGCGCACCGTGCGGGCGATCTCGGCCTCGAGCGTACGGATGCGTGGTCGCTCGGGCAGGCTGTGATCATTGTGGTAGGCGACTGGCACACGCCCGCTGAGCGCCTCGATCGCGGCGCTCAGGCCGCCCTCGAACTGGTAGTAGTCGTCGCTGTCGAGCAGGTCGTGCTCCTGATTGTCCTGGTTTTGCACGATCGCCTGCACCTCAGCGAGTCGGCGCTCGAACAGCGCTCGTGCGCCCTCGCCCTCGGCCCCGCCGCCATAGCGAAAACTGCCCCAGGCGAGATAGGCCCGGCCCAAATCGGCGCGCTCGCGCCAACCGCCTTCATCGATCAGGGCCTGAAGCCCGGCGCCATAGGCGCCCGGCATCGAGCCGAACACGCGCGAGGCCGCGTGCAGCCGCGCTTGCGCCGCGTCCCCGCCGGTCTCCACAAGACGCTCGGTCTCCCCCGCGACCGCCGCGGCGATCGGGTTGTCGCGCGCAGGCTCGGGCAGCGCCGCGATCGCGCGCACGGCCGAATCGAACAAGTCGATCAGGGCGGGGAAGGCATCGCGGAAGAAGCCCGAGATGCGGAGCGTGACATCGACTCGCGGCCGCCCGAGCAGCGACACAGGCAGAATCTCGAAGCCTGAGACCCTCCCCGTCGTCGGCTCCCAGACCGGCCGGGCGCCGATCAACGCGAGCGCCTGCGCAATGTCATCGCCGCCGGTGCGCATGTTGGAGGTGCCCCAGGCGGATAGCGCAAGACACGCCGGCCAATCGCCGTTGCGCTGAGCACAGTCCTCGCAGAGCAGCTGGGCAGAGGCGAAGCCGAGCTGCCAGGCCGAGGGCGTCGGCACCGCACGGCTATCGACCGAGTAGAAATTGCGCCCGGTGGGCAACACCTCGGGCCGGCCGCGCGAGGGCGCGCCCGACGGTCCCGGCGGCACGAAGCGACCGGCCAGGGCATCCAGCGTGTGCGTGATCTCAAGCCCGCCCGATGAATCGAGCGCAGGCGCGAGACGCGTCGCGACGAGGGACAGGACCGTGCGGGTCGCGGTCCATGCCGGCGCAGGCGCATGGTGGCCTTCGATCAGCGCGAGCGCGAGTGCCTCGAGCCGCTCGACCGTGTCGGCGCAGCTGCGCCAGGGCGCCTCGCTCATGGCCGCGAGTACACGCGGTCGCGGGCCCGACCAGGGCTCGGCCGGCTCGGCCTGGAGCGGATCGAAGCCAAGGGCGAGGTCATTGCTCAATGCACGGAGCAGCGATTCATTGCCTGCGCCGGGCCCACGTGGCGCGCGCGCGAAGGCCAGCAGCGTCTCGGCCCTGGCGCGCCCGAGAGGCGCGCGCCCGAAAACGTGCAGGCCGTCGCGGATCTGCCGATCCTTCAGCTCGCAGAGATAGCCATCGAGCTTTTTCAGCGCGGCGCCGAGCGGCTCGTCCCGCCCGATGCCGCATTCGCCATCGAGGGAGGCCGAGCGCGCCCGCTCGATGATCGCCATGCCGAGCGACTTCAGTCGACGCGGGTCCAGGCTCGACGCCTCGTAATATTCATCGATCAACGATTCGAGCGCGGCCATCTCGCCATGGCCGCCGGCCTTCGCGAGCGGCGGCATCAGATGATCGATGATCACGGCAGCGGCGCGGCGCTTGGCCTGCGCGCCTTCGCCCGGGTCGTTGACGATGAAGGGATAGATCAGTGGCGTCGGGCCGAGCGCGACCTCGGGAAAGCACGAGGCCGAAAGCGCGAGGCCCTTGCCCGGCAGCCATTCGAGATTGCCGTGCTTGCCGAGTTGCACGATGGCGTGGGCGCCAAATGAGTGCCGGAGCCAGGCGTAGAACGCCAGATAGCCGTGCGGCGGCGGCAAAGCGGGGTCGTGATAGCTCGAGGCCGGGTCGATGTTGTAGCCGCGCGCCGGCTGCAGCGCGATGACGAGCTTGCCGCAACGAAAGGCCGGCACGGCAAAGGCTTCGAGCTTCGGCCGGAAGAAGGGGTCGGTCGAGGGCTCACCCCAGCGCGCCTCGATCGCGGTGCGTACCGAGGCCGGCAGGGCAGCGAAGAATGCGTCATAGTCGGCGCGCGGCAGCGTCTCGTGCGGAGCACGGGTCTGATTGCGGGCATGATCATTGGTGATGCCACAGCCAAGGCGTGCCATGAGCGCCGTGGCATCGGCCGGCCGACCGGCCAAATCATAGCCCGCCCGTTCCATCGCCTCGATCAGCGTGATCGCGCTCATTGGCACGTCGAGTCCGACGCCGTTGCCGAGCCGGCCGTCGCGATTGGGGTAGTTCGCGAGCACAAGCGCGATCCGGCGTTCACGGCAGGGGGTGCGGCGCAAGTTCAGCCAATTGGTGGCGAGGTCCGCCACAAAGCCGATGCGATCCGCCTCCGGCACATGACGCACAATCGTCGTGTCGCTGCGCTCGTCGCGCGCGGCCGGCGCCTTGAACGAGATCGCACGGCCATGGAGCCGCCCGTCCACCTCGGGCAACGCCACGTGCATCGCGATGTCCTTGGGCCCGAGTCCGCGCGGGCTCGCGGCCCAGGTCGCGCGCGTCTGGCCCGCGAGCGTCACCTGGACGACGGGCGCGTCGCCGAAGATCGGCGCGGCGTTGCTGGGTTCTAGGTCTCCTGCCATCGCGAAGGCTGTGGCGTTCAGCACGATGTCCGGCCGGTGGTGGCGCACAAGATCGGCGACGAATGTGGCAGCACTGCGGTCGCGCAGGCTCGCCACGAAAACCGGCAGCACGGCAATGCGTCGTGCCGCGAGCGCGTCGGCCAGCGCCTCGATCGGCGCGATATCGGAGGCCTGCACCAGCGCGCGATAGAAGAGGAGGAGGGCGGTGCCGAGGGGTGAGGCCAGCTCGCGGCGGGGGAGCGTGCCGAAGCGCGGCAGGATGATCGGATCGGGTGCAATCTCGGCCCGGCCGATCAGTGCATCACACTGCGCAAGAAACCCGACAGCGTTCTCGGGGCCGCCCTCGGCCAGATAGCGCTGCAGTCGGTCGAGCGCGCCGCGGTCGAGGGTGGAAAGCGCGGCGAGCTCCTCATCGAAGCGCTCATCGCCGCCGAGGAGAACCAGCGGAATTCCAGCCGTGCGGCTCAGCGCGACCAGCCGATCGACGCCGTAGGGCCAATAGCTGCGGCCGCCCAGAAGGCGCACGACAATCAGCTTCGCATGGCGACAGACCGAATCGACGTGATGGTCGATTGCGAGATTATGGTCGAGCTCAATCAGGCTCGCGAGGCGCAGGGTCGGCGCATCGGCCGGCCGCGCGCGCTGCACCTCGGCGAGGCAGGCAAGCTCGCTCGCGGCCGCCGAAAGCACCACCACATCACCCGGGCTTTGGGCGAGCAGCACCGGCCCGTTGCCATCGGCGATCTCGAGCGGTGTGGCGGCGAGCAGGTGCATCAGCCGCCCTAGGCCAAAGCGGCGCGAATGGCGACGTGGTCGAGCGGGCGCAGGCCGATCAGCACGACGCGGCTCTCGCGCGGCTCGTCCGCCTGCCACGGCCTGTCATAGTGCCCGTCGATGCGTGGGCCGACACCCTGCACGACCCGTCGCCTCGGTCGACCGGGCACGTCGAGGAAGCCCTTGGCGCGCAGGACGCCGTGGCTCGCGGCGAGACTCGCCAGGTGACGCTCGAAGACCTCCGGTTCGGAAATCGGGCCCGGCGCGATCACGATGCTCTCGAAGTCGTCATGGTCATGGCCGCCTTCGAGATCGTGCAAGGTCGGGCGCGCGGCGAGGTCCGCCTCCGCCGCGGCACCGAGGCCGATGAGCGCGGTCGCGGGCAGGGCGGAACCGTGGCTCTGCACCACGCGCACGCCGGGGCGCACCAGGGCCGAAAGTTGCGTGAGGGCGGCTTCGCGCTCGGCTTCGCTCAGCAGGTCGCACTTGCTCAGAACCACGAGATCGGCGCAGGCGAGCTGATCGTGGAATACCTCCTCGACCGGCTCATCATGCGCGAGCGCCGGGTCCGCGGCGGCCTGGGCAGCCAGCTCTGCCGCGTTGCCGACCACGCGGCCGGCACGCAGCGCATCGCCATCGACCACGGCGACGACGCCATCGACCGTCAGGCGGGTGCGAATCTCGGGCCAATTGAAGGCATCGACGAGCGGCTTGGGCAAAGCGAGGCCCGAGGTCTCGATCACGATGTGCTCGGGCTGCGGCACCCGCGCGAGCAGCTTCTCCATCGCGGGGGCGAAGTCATCGGCCACGGTGCAACAGAGGCAGCCATTGGTCAGCTCGACGATGTCGCTCTCGCTGCAGGCCTCATCGCCGCAGCCGCGTAACAGCGCTTCGTCGACGCCGATGTCGCCGAACTCGTTGATCACGAGCGCGAGGCGGCGGCCGTTCGCGTTGTTGATGAGGTGGCGGATCAGGCTGGTCTTGCCGGCGCCGAGAAAGCCTGTGATCACGGTCGCCGGCACGCGCCGGCCGGGGTTCGGGGCGTTCATGACGGCTCTCCCTTGAGCACGAGCGGCAGGCCGGCCGCGATGAAGACGACACGTCCACACGCGGCGGCGATGCGCTGGTTCAGCCGCCCGGCGGCATCGCGAAACTGGCGCGCCAGCGCATTGTCAGGAACGATGCCGAGGCCGACCTCGTTGGACACCAGCACGAGCGGCCCGCCGAGGTGTTGCACCAGGGACGCAAGACCTTGGCTCCGCGCTTCGACGTCCACGCCCGCCGCCATCAGATTGGCGAGCCAGAGGGTCAGACAGTCGACGAGCACGATTTGTTCGGGCCGTGCCTCGGCCTCGAGCGCCCGCTCGAGATCGAGCGGCACCTCGACCGTGCGCCAATCGGCGCCGCGTCGCGCGCGGTGGGCGGCGATGCGCGCGGCCATTTCTTCATCGCGCGCCTCGCAAGTCGCGAGATAGACCGGCGCGAGACCCGAATCGAGACACAGGCGTTCCGCGTAGCCGCTCTTGCCCGAGCGCGCGCCGCCGAGCACGAGAGTCGCCGTCACCGATTGATGGGCGCCCGGCGTGGCCAGGGCCACGCCATCGGATGCAGCCGCTCCCATCCTCCCTCCGAGGAAAAGCGTGTTCGCGACGGCGGGGAGGTCTCCTGGCTCGGGGTCATCGGCCGGATCCACCCTTCCCAGCGGATTGCGCCAGTGGGGCGCGAGGGTCACTCGCGCAGCGGATCGGCCTCGCCGCTCACAGTTGCGGGGGCAGCGCCGGCCTCACGCCTCGGGCCTCTCGGCCCTCGGCGCGTCACCGGCTTCCCTGTCTCGCCGTCGGGTTGGAGCCTAGCCTAGTCGCCGCTCGATGGCTATCGCCGATCGCGCAAGCCGAGGGGTTTCGGCGGGGCGTTGACCGCCACGACGCGCCACTGGCCGCCCTCGCCGGGCCCGTCGATATGGTCGATGCGCGTAAGCGAGAGGTTGTCGATCGTGAAGGCGAGGCAGCGATCGGGCGGGGCACCAAGTGCGATCTGCAGTGCCGCCCGGATCGTGCCGCCATGGGCGACCGCGACGATGTCACGTCCCCCGTGGTCACGGGTGAAGCGCTCGATCGCGCGGCCGGTGCGCGCGATCACGTCGAGAAAGGACTCGCCCTCGGGCGGCGCGTGGTGCGCCGGCGCGATCCAAAATTTGTGCTGGGCCCCGTTCATCGCCTGCTCGATCTCGGCGAAGGTGAGCCCCTGCCAGGCGCCGAAATGCTGCTCGACAAAGTCGCGCTCGATGAGCGCCTCCGGCACCTCATGGCCCGCGGCGGCAATCGCGGCGGCGGTTTGGTGGGTGCGCTGGAGATGGGTCGTCACCCAGAGCGCGCCGGCCGGCAGGCCGGAGGCCAAGCCAGCGAACGAGGTTGCGTCCGACACATCGGCCGGCAGATCGTCCTGGCCGTAGAGGCGGTTTTCGTGGCGGCGCACCGGCGCATGGCGAATCCACCACCAGCGGGTCACGACGGTATGGCGACGGGCATTCATCGGATGGCGGCAACGGTAAGGAGGAACAGAAGCTCAGCGACTTGTTGGGTGGCGCCGAGTACGTCGCCGGTCTGGCCGCCGATCTGCCGGCGCGCGAGAAAGGCCATGCCGCAGGCGCCGATGGTGGCGATGATGAGCGCAATGAGGCCGGTCCAATTCAGCAGGATTAACGAGAGCAAAAGCGCGAGGCCGAGCCCCATGAAGACGGCGCTGGCCGGGGGCCGACCGGCGGCGACGCTCAAGCCATCGACTCGTGCGGGCTCGACCCAGCGCATCATGGCAGGGAGCAGGGCGCGGCTCGTGGCGCCCGCGGCCATCAGGCTCGCCAGCACGAGCCCAATATGATCGAGGTCGACCAGCGCGCCGAGCTTGGCGCCGAGCACGAGCACGAGCGCGATCACGCCATAGGCGCCGATGCGGCTGTCGCGCATGATGCTGAGCTTGTCGTCGCGGCTCTGCCCGCCGCCGAAGCCGTCTGCGGTGTCGGCCAGGCCGTCCTCGTGCAGCGCACCCGTGACCAGCGCGCCGACCGCGAGCGCAATGATCGCGGCGATCACGTCGGGCAGCCCGATCGCGGCGAAGAGCGCGTAGGCCAGGCCCGCGACCAGGCCGATCGCCAGCCCGACAAAGGGAAATGCCCGCGCCGCCCGCCCGATCAGGCCGTCCGCAGGGATCTCGTCATCGAACCGGCTGCGGCGTATGAAGGGGATGCGCGTCAGCAGACCGGCGGCGGCAAAGAAATCCTTGAACCAGCCGCGCAGCTCGCGCTCCACCATTCGCGCCACGCGGGCCGCGCCGTCATTTCCGGGATCGTCGTTGTGCGCCACGCGGGCCTACCGTGCCGTCGCTTGGAGGCGGGGGTCGAACGGGTTATAGGATAGCTTCGCTCCCCCGCCAAGGCTGCCCAGGGATGAGACATGGTGCCGGCGCGCCGTCGATCGAGTCGCTCGATGATTTGAGGCGCCTGATGCTCGCGCTTCCTTCGCCGCGGGAGGAGGCGCGCAGTGCCGCGGCCGCGCGCCAGGATAGTTTGACCAAGCCGCGCGGCGCGCTTGGGCGACTCGAAGAGCTGGCGCTCTGGCTGGCCGCCTGGCAGGGCCGTGCGATCCCGCAAGCCGAGCGGATTCGTGTGGTGGTTTTCGCGGGCAATCACGGCATCGCGCGCCGCGGGGTTTCGGCTTACCCGGCGACGGTCACCGCCCAGATGGTCGGCAATTTCCAAGCGGGCGGTGCCGCGATCAATCAGCTGGCGCGGCAGGCGGGGGCGGAGCTCAAGGTCGTGGCGCTGTCACTCGATCGCCCGACAGGTGATTTCACCGAGGCAACTGCGCTCGCCGAGGCCGAATTGGTGGCAGCGCTCAATGCCGGCCTGAAGGTTGTCGAGCCTGGCCTCGATCTCCTGTGCCTTGGCGAGATGGGCATCGGCAACACGACGAGCGCGGCGGCGCTGGCCGCGGCGCTCTTTGGTGGCGACGCGGCGCGCTGGGCGGGCGTCGGCACGGGCGTCGATGATGCGGGGATCGCACGCAAGCGCGCGGTGATCGATACCGGCCTCGCGCTGCATCGTACGGCGCTGGGCGATCCGCTCGAGGCGCTCCGTCGGCTCGGCGGGCGCGAGCTTGCCGCCATCGCCGGAGCGGTGCTGGCGGCGCGTCTTGCCCGCGTGCCGGTGCTCCTGGATGGCTTCGCGACAACCGCAGCCGCCGCGGTTCTCGCGCGCATGGCCGGGAAGGCGCTCGATCACTGCATGATCGCGCATGTTTCCGCCGAAGCGGGACATCGACGCCTCGCCGACGCCCTGCAGATGCGCCCGCTGCTCGATCTCGACATGCGGCTCGGCGAAGCTTCGGGCGCGGCGTTGGCGGCGCTCCTCGTGCGCGCCGCCGTCGGCTGTCACGCCGGCATGGCCACCTTCGGCGAAGCCGGCGTGAGCAATCGAAGCCCTTAGACCACGAGTCCGGTCACGCCGCGACCAAGGCGCGGGTACGCACGATTTGGCCCGTGATCCGGGTCGGGTTGCGCAGATTGTCCATCAGCGGCGCATGGGCCTCCGCGCTCAAGCGGATCGCTTCGAGCAGTTCCGCCGGCGCGTCGCTCTCGACATGAACCGAATAGTCGATCCGGCCAACCCCGGCGCGGATGAGCGGGCTCAGGCCGGTACGACCGCGCAGATCGATGAGCGCGACCACGCGCACATTGACGCGGGCAAGCGCGACGCCGCGCAATTCCGCCTCGACCAACCAGGCGCCGGTCAGGCTGGCGCCGAGCGCGGCCAGCATCAGCTCGATCGGGTCGGGCGAGGTCGCGTGGCCACCGAGCGCGATCGGCTCGTCGGTCTCGACCTCGAACTCGCGCATGCAGCTCTGTGTCCGCGATCCGCTCTGCCACTGGGTGATCGATTCATAGACACCGCGGCCGATGGTCGGATCGGCCTGCATGGCGGCGCGTGTCGCCTGGTAGCCCGAAAGGTCGAAGGCGTTGTGCTTGTTGCGCATGACGCGTGCCCCTCAAGTGTTCGGGAGAAACGCTAGCAGCGCCGCCTTGCCGCCACGATACACAGCGGTTGACGTTGCGGTGAGCGGGCGCATGGCGGGCGTTCACGCCGCCGTGAGCCTACTCGCCCACCTGATGCAGCAGCCCGCGCTGGCGCGCTACCCGAACTGAGAAGAGGAAGGCTGCCGCCCCTCCCGCCAAATAGGCGATGTCGAGCAGCATCGCATTGCGCCAAAGATCGAAGCGGAACTCGTGGTCGATCAGCACCGCCCGCATGCCCTCGAAGATGTGCGAGGAGGGGAAGGCGAAGGCGATCGGCTCGACCCAATCGGGCAAGACGCTCACGGGGTAGTAGACGCAGCTCACAGGCGCCAGGGCGAAGACCAGGAACCAGGCGAGGCTCTCGGCGCCAAGCCCGAAGCGCAGGATGAGCGCGCTCACGAACATGCCGAACGACCAGCTCATCACCAGGAGCGCGGCAAAGAACGCAACCAGCGCAAGCCCCATGTCGAAGACAGAGTAGTGATAAAGAATGATCGCGATGACGGCCGCGCCGCCGGTGCCGATCAGCGTGCGCACCAGGCTCATCAACATGAAGGCCACGACCATCTCAACGGGTCGGAGCGGGCTCACGAACAAATGGCCGAGATTGCGCGACCACATCTCCTCGAGAAACGTGATCGTAAAGCCGAGCGAGCCGCGGAACAGCACATCCCACAGGAGGACGCCCGCAATGAGGGCGCCGCCCGCCTGCTGGACCCAGGTGCTCTCCGTGACCAGAAACTGCGTGATCATGCCCCAGAGGATCATTTGGACCGTCGGCCAATAGACGAGCTCGAGCAGCCGTGGCCACGAGCCGCGCAGCAAATAGAGATGGCGCAGCGCGAGCGCGTAGATGCGCCCGAGCGGCCCGGTCGGTGCGAGCTCGACGACGGCGGGCTCGGTCATAACGGCGTTGCCCGAGCGCGTGCGATGTCGAGAAACACCTCTTCCATGTTGCGCCGGCCATAGCGCTCGATCAGGCGCGCGGGCGAGCCATGGTCCACCATGCGCCCGGCCTTCAGCATGATCACGTCGTCGCACAGGCGTTCGACCTCGGCCATGTTGTGCGAGGCGAGCAGGATGGTCGCGCCGGTGGCCGCGCGATAGCGCTCCAAATAGGTGCGCACCCAATCGGCCGTGTCAGGGTCGAGCGAAGCGGTCGGCTCATCCAGCATGAGCAGGGTGGGCCGGTTGATCAGCGATTTGGCGAGCGCGATGCGCGTGCGCTGACCGGCGGAAAGCTTCCCGACCGGGCGTTTCATGAACTCGCCAATCTCAAGGTCGGCGGCGAGCGTCGCGATGCGCTCTTCGAGCCTGCGCACGCCGTAGAGCCGGCCATAGACCTTCAAATTCTCGACCACGGTCAGCCGGTGCGGCAGGTCAACATAGGGCGAGGAGAAGTTCATGCGCGGCAGGATCTGATAGCGATGCCGTTCGAGCTCGAGCCCGAAAATACACACTTCACCACCGGTCGGGCGGAGCAGGCCGAGCAGGATCGCCATGGTCGTGGTCTTGCCCGCGCCATTGCCGCCGAGCAGGCCGACGATCCGCCCCGGCCCGATCGAGAAGCTCGATGGCTGGAGCGCCACGACCTCACCAAAGCGCTTGGCAATCTGCTCCGCGACGAGAATCGGTTCGGCCATGACGCATCATGACCGGATCGCCCCCCGGCCCGCCAGAGAGTGGCGCGAACTCGCCTTGAATTGTGGCATATAGCGCTATGGCCTTTGTCTGGCGATCGACCCCTCAAGGAGTGGGCCAAGGGCGCGGGCCGGTTCGCCTGCGCACGCTCATTCTCATCCGCTGGTTCGCGATCGCTGGCCAGCTCGTCAGCCTTTTGGCGGTTCACTTCACGCTCGGATTCGAGTTGCCGCTAGCGCCCGCGCTCGGCGTGGTCGGGCTCTCCGCCCTGGTCAACATCCTGAGCACCGCTCTCTGGCCGCCCCAGACGCGGCTCGGCAACCGCGAGGCAGCGCTCTATCTCGCCTATGACATCGTGCAGCTCTCCGTGCTGCTTGCACTGACGGGAGGGCTCGAAAACCCGTTTGCCCTGCTCTCGCTCGTCCCGGCCACGGTAGCGGCCACGATCCTGAGTCTGCGTGCGACCGTCGCGCTGCTCGCGCTCGCGCTCGCCTGCATCTCGGTCATATCGGTCTACCATTGGCCGTTGCCCTGGGGCGGTGATCCGCTTTTGCTACCGCCGCTCTATCTCGCCGGTCTGTGGGCGGCGCTCGTGCTCGGCACGGTCTTTGTCGCCGCCTATGTTTGGCGTGTCGCGGCCGAGGCACGACGCATGGACGACGCGCTGAATGCGCTTGAGGATGCGCTGGCCAAGGAGCAGCAGCTCTCGGCGCTTGGTGCCCTTGCTGCGGCGACCGCGCATGAGCTTGGCACGCCGCTTTCCACCATCGCGGTCGTGGCGGGTGAGCTTGCTCGCGATTTGCCGCCCGGGAGCGCTCAGCATGAGGACGCACGGCTACTGCTCGCTCAAACCGCCCGTTGTCGGGAAATTCTGGGGCAGCTCTCGGGCCTGCGTCATGGCGAGATCGATTCGCCCTATGGCCGCCTGCCGATCACAGGACTGGTCGAGGCGGTCGCCGGGCCGCACCGGCGTCAGGATCGGTCGGTCAATGTGATCCCGGCTGCGCTGGAGGGCGCGCGCGCCGACGAACCCGAGGTCAGTCGCCGGGCCGAGATCGTGCACGGCCTCGGCGCAGTCATTGAGAACGCGGTCGAGTTTGCAATGACCGGCGTTGAGGTTCTGGTCCGCTGGGACGACCGCCGGGTGTCGATCGAGGTGAGTGATGATGGCCCGGGCTTCCCCCTGGGGATCCTGCCCGAGCTTGGCGAACCCTATGTCTCGACACGTCGGGAGGCCGGCCGGCTCGGCCTCGGCCTGTTCATTGCCAAAACGCTGCTTGAACGGACCGGTGCACGCGTTACGTTTCGCAATCGTCCCGCGCGAGGCGCGCTGGTGGAGATCATTTGGCCGCGCGCCCGGGTCGAGGCGAAGCCGGACACACCCGGGCCGGGGCCGACGATGGCTGCGGGGGAGCGAGGAGTCGATGGTCGAGCGGACGATGAAGAGCGGGGCGGACGGATCGAAACCCCGCGGTGAAGCGCGCACCCTGCTCGTGGTCGACGACGACGATGTGCTGCGCCAACGCCTCGTTCTCGCCATGGAGCGTAGGGGCTATCGGGTGGTCAGCGCGGGCGACGTAGAACATGCCATCGCTGCTGCGCGGTTGGAGCCGCCGGGATACGCGGTGGTCGACCTGAAAATCCCCGGGGGTGGCGGGCTTGAGCTCGTGCGCGCACTGAAAGACATGCGGCAAGAGATGCGCATCGTCATGCTGACCGGCTATGGCAACATCGCGACTGCGGTCGCAGCGGTCAAGGTCGGTGCGATCGACTATCTGGCCAAGCCGGCGGATGCGGATGAGATCGATCGGGCGCTCAACGCCACCGGCACCCATCTGCCGCCGCCGCCCGAGAACCCGATGTCAGCCGATCGTATTCGCTGGGAGCATATTCAGCGGGTGTTCGAGCAGTGCGATCGCAATGTCTCGGAAACGGCGCGACGCCTCAACATGCACCGCCGCACGCTCCAGCGGATTCTCGGCAAGCACTCGCCGCACGAATAGCGTCGGCGCTCCGGTTTTTCTTGGAACGTGGTTTAGCGCCGCGCGGCGCGCAGCGGCTCCGACGGCACGATAAAGCCTTCGGCCTGCTGGTCGAGGAACTTGCCCTGGAATAGCGCGAGGCCGAGGGCTCGGCCGGTGCTGAAGGCCGCGGGCGTATCGCAGCCCTTGAGGATCACGCGCAGCGGGTCGGCGCGCTCGATGCCGCGCATCAGCGGTTCCGCGGCCGGTGTACCGCTCTGCTCGAGCATCGGATTCCACTGCACACGCAGGAACTCCACGGCCAGGCGGGCACGGTTGATCAGCGGCAGGGTGTGGTGGCACAGGCCGTCGAGACACAGGCCGAAGCCGATCGCCTTCAGCCGCGCCGTGGCCGCCAGATACGAGCCAAGGTCTGCGAAGGCCACAAGATGGGGCACGTTGATGATCACCCTCTTGCCGGCGAAGCCCTGATTGATCGCTTCAAGCGTTCGGAAGTTCTCGCTATCGAGGCCGAGGATGTCGAGGCTGCCGCCGAAGTTCGCCGGCAATGTGCTCGGATCGGCCGCCCGGAGGTGGGCCAGCGTGCGTTGGTCGATCGTGCGTGCCAGCGAGCGATAGAGCCAGCGCTCGCTTTGCAGGTCGATGGCTGGCGCGAGCGCCCGCTGCAGGTCGGGCAGCGACACCATCAGGTCGGTGAACATGCGCTGCACCGCGCCGTTGCGCGAGATCGCGAACACTGGCTGCTTGCGAATGAACGGCCCGATCTCGATGTTTTCGAAGCCCTCGCAGATCGAGGCAAGTGATTGCGCGGTCAACCGACTGGAATCGTCCGTGCGCCCGGAAGTTTTTTTCGCCGGCGATGGGATGGTCTGATGCCGTGCCAGCGCGTCGGCCAAAATCGTTTC
>Ga0194132_10002217_pt1 | contig 37210 bp, 30 predicted proteins | sample TA2KigOf80mmetaG_FD_148612 | JGI IMG/M metagenome (GOLD analysis project Ga0194132, IMG submission 148612) | Freshwater microbial communities from Lake Tanganyika, Tanzania - TA2015054 Kigoma Offshore 80m | ecosystem: Environmental > Aquatic > Freshwater > Lake | place: Tanzania: Lake...
GTGCTGCTCAGTCCGTTCGAAGACGCGGCCGAACAGGCAGTCGATGCAATCACCACGGCCCGGGACCGTCTGTCGGACGTCGCGACGACGGTTCCGGGGTTCCGCGAAGTGCGCATCGCGTCCGGATCCCGCTGGGCGGGAGAACAGCTCGGCGAGATGTCGCTGCGGGAGGAGTTCTCGGTCACGGTGCTCGCGGTAAGCCGTGCCGGCCGCAGTTTCTTCAACCCGGGCCCCGCTTTTGCCCTCTTTCCGGGGGATCGCCTGTTCCTCGCCGGCAGCCCTGACGCCCTCGATCGAGCCGCGGAGTATCTGTCGCTGCGGGATCACCGGGTGTCGCCGGACGAAGAGGACTTCGCCGTGGCGCAACTGGCCATGCGGGACGTGTCCGGGTGGGAGGGGCGGACGCTGGCCGAACTCGAGCTGCCGAAGCGCTACGGCGTGCGGGTGCTGGCGGTGGCGAGAGGCGACGGTCCCTTCGAGGTTCCGGACCCCCACGTCGAGCGCGTGCTGGACGAGCGGCTTCTCGTGGCCGGTGCGCGCACCTCGATCGACGCGCTCTGCGTCGGCGCGGACGGCGCGCCGGACGGGCCGGCCGAGAATGGCTGACCTGCGGATCCGTGCGATCGTTCCGGTCGTGCTGAACGTTCCCGCGCCCGCCCCGCGCCTGGGGCCCCGGGCGCACTCGGCGTTGGCAGCCGCCCGTCCGGGATCTACTGGCGAGCCGACGGCCGCGCGATAATCAGATCATCGTGATGGACGTCTTCGTCGTTCCGGTCGGGCCCGATCGTTACGAGCTGTACTCCGAGGTGGCGGACGAACCGACCGACTCCGACACGGGCGCCGGCCTCTTCGGCGGGCTCCGGCATCGGTTCAACGTAATGCTGCGCGCGGCCGAGACCAGGAGCCTGGAAGGCGGCTCGCTCGGCACGCACGGGACCTGGCGCGCCCGGCTGCAGGAGCGTCTGATTCGCTGGGTGGCCGACCGCGTTTCCGAGCAGCGTCTGCTCTGGAGCCTGCGCCGCGCGAAGGCGGCGACGCTCGTCTTCCCCGAGGACCTGAGATTCGACCAGGCGATGACGCTGGTCCTCGCCCGGCTGACACGGGAGCGCCAGCGTCACCGGTCGTGGTTCTGGGTGGATCTGACGGGCCTGGTCGCTTCCGCCCTCGTCATGCCCATTCCCGGCCCCAACCTCATTGCCTACTACTTCGCCTTCCGCGTGGTGGGCCGCAGCCTGTCGATGGCGGGAGCGTCGCAGGGCCTGTGGCGGACGACCTGGACGGGCCGCCCCTGTTCACCGCTGGCGGAACTGCGTGCCGCCGTGGCGCTGGAGCCGGGCGCGCGCCGCGCGCGCCTGCACGACATCGGCGACCGCCTGAGCCTGCGGCATCTCGCCACCTTCGTCGAGCGCGTGGCGTTCACCCGTGCCTGATCGCCGGATCAGGCTGGGCGAGCTCGCCGAGGCGCTCGGGTGCGCCCTCGAAGGAGACGCGGAGACGGTCATCACGCACGTGGCTTCGCTCGACGAAGCGTCGCCCGGCGCCGTGACGTTGATGGCCAACCCGCGACTGCTGCCGCATCTGGCAGCCACGCGCGCTGCGGCGGTCATCCTCGCGCCCGGGGCGCCGGCCCCGCCCTGTGCGGCCCTCCGGGCGGACCACCCGTATCTGGCCTTCGCCCGCGCGCTGGCGCTCTTCGCTCCACCCGCGTCACCGCCTCCCGGCGTGCACCCGCTGGCGGCGGTGTCTCCGACCGCGCAGCTCGGCCGCGACGTGTCCATCGGTGCGTTCGTGGCCGTGGGCGAGCGCGTGACGATCGGCGACGGCACGGCCATCCTTCCCAACTCGACGATCGGCGACGACGTCGTGCTCGGGCGCGACTGTCTCGTTCACGCGAACGTGTCGATCCGCGAACGGGTCACCATCGGCGATCGCGTGGTCCTGCAGGATGGCGTCGTGGTGGGCGCCGACGGGTTCGGGTTCGTGCGGCGGCAGGACGGCTCGCACGAGAAGATCCCGCAGACCGCGCGTGTCGTGATCGAAGACGACGTGGAGCTGGGCGCGAACACGACGGTGGACCGGCCGCCGATCGGGGAGACGCGCATCCGCGCCGGTGCCAAGATCGACAACCTGGTGCAGGTGGGCCACGGGGTCACGGTCGGGCGCAACGTCCTGCTGGCGGCGCAGGTCGGCATCGCGGGCAGCACGCGCATCGAGGACGACGCGGTGCTGGGTGGTCAGGTGGGAGTGGGGGACCACCTCACGGTCGGCCGCGGTGCGATGGCGGTGGGCCAGAGCGGGATCACCGAATCGGTGGCCGCCGGTGCCCGCGTGGCCGGGTACCCGGCGATCGACAGCCGCGCCTGGGGGCGTTCGGCGGTGTTGTTCCGCCGCCTGCCGGAGCTGAAGCGCCGGCTCGAGGCGCTGGAGGCGAAGCTGCTGGAGCGGGAGCGGCCCCTGTCGTGAAGCGGTGGGCAGCCGGGTTGGCCGTCGTGCTTGGATCACTGGCGGCGGAACCTGCGGAGGCGCAGTCGGGTGCGGAGTTCCTGCCGCGCACGGTGTTCCGGATGGACGCCGCGCACCTGTGGACCGACGACATCCGCCTGACCTGGGACGCCGACCTGTCCGGGGAGATCGATCTGGTTCTCTGGGACGGGGGGCGCGCCACCTTCTTCGCCAACTACGAGGTCGTGCTCGGTGACGAGCTCCGCCGGTTCGATCCCAACCAGGGCAACTACACGCTGACAGGATCCGTGTCGCAGCGCGCGGCCGGCATGGAGTGGTCGGCCGTGTTCCACCACGTCTCGAGGCACCTGTCGGACCGTCCCAAGGCGCAGGCCGTGGACTGGAACATGGTCGGCGTGCGCGTGCGCCGCGAAGCGGCGCCGGGGCGGCTGCACATGGCCATGCAGGCCGACGTGCGCGGGACGGTGGCGCGGTCCTTCGTGGACTACACGCGTGAGTTCGAAGCGCGGGTCGAGACGCGGTATCCGCTGGGAGCGCGCGTGGCGCTCGTCTCGGGTGCGAGCCTGCGGGTGGTCGGCGTGGCCGCGTCGGGCGGCCGGGGGACGCAGACCGGCGGACGCGGCGAAGTGGGAGTGCGCCTGGCCGGCGAGGGCGGCGCGGTCACGCTGTTCGTGGCCGCGGAGCGGCGCGTGGATCCCCTGCCGCTCGAGTTCGGGCGCATGTCGTGGGTCGCGGCCGGATTCCGCCTGAGCAGCCGGGACGGCACGGAATGAGGGCGCGGCGGGCTGGAACTTGTCATAATCCAGGCATGTCCCGCCGCCTCCTCGTCGCGTCGGCCGTCGCGGCCGGATTGCTGCTCCTGTCGTGGCCCGCGCGGGTGTCGCTCGACGCCGCCGTCCGGCCGCCCAGGATCCAGTACCAGACGACGACCCTGCCGAACGGCTTGCGCGTCATCCTGTCCGAGGACCACTCCACGCCGATCGTGCACGTGTCGGTCTGGTACCACGTCGGATCCCGCGACGAGCGTCCGGGGCGCACAGGGTTCGCGCACCTGTTCGAGCACATGATGTTCAAGGGCTCGAAGAACGTGCAGCCCGAGGCGCACACGTCGCTCGTGGCGAGCATCGGCGGACAGAGCAACGCCTACACGACCGAGGACACCACGGTCTTCTGGCAGACGCTGCCGGCGCACTACCTGCCGCTGGCGCTCTGGCTCGAGGCCGACCGCATGGCGACGCTCCGGGTGGACGAGGCGGCGTTCGCGCGGGAACGGGAGGTGGTCAAGGAGGAGCGGCGGCTGCGGATCGAGAACCAGCCGTACGGCCGGCTGAACGAGATCATCTACGCCCACGCCTACACGACCCATCCGTACCGGCACCCGACGATCGGCAGCATGGCGGACCTCGAGGCGGCGTCGGTCGAGGACGTGCGTGCGTTCCACGACACGTACTACGTGCCCGAGAACGCCACGCTGACGGTGACCGGCGACTTCGACTCGGGGCTGGCACTGCAGCTCATCGATCGGTACTACGGCCGGATCCCGAAGGCGCCGAAGCGCGTGCCGCGCGACCTGCCGAAGGAACCGCCCCAGCAGGGAGAGCGCCGCGTCACGCTGGAGGAGCCGTGGCCGCTGCCCGTCGTCGTGGTCGCGCACCACATCACCTACGACGGGCATCCCGACTCGTACCCGCTGCACGTGGTGTCGAAGATCCTCTCCGACGGGCAGAGCGCGCGGATTACCCGCCGCCTGGTGTACGAGGAGCAGCTCGCGGTCAGCGCGTTCGGCAGCGCGAACATCAACGAAGACCCGAGCCTGTTCTACGCCGTGGCGATCGTCGCGCCGGGCCGGAGGCCGGACGAAGTCGAGGCGGCACTCATCGAGGAGCTGGAGCGGCTCAAGAACGAGCCGCCGGCGCCCAGGGAGCTGCAGCGGGCCAAGAACCAGTTCGCGCGCGACTACATCATCGGGCGCGAGTCGATCCAGGAGAAGGCGCTGCACCTTGCGCACGGGGCGGTGATCCACAACGACATCACGACCACCGACGGCGAGTTCGACATCTTCATGAACCTGACCGAGGAGGACATCCAGCGCGTGGCGCGGACCTACTTCACGAAGACGAACCGCACCGTGCTGACGATCCTGCCGGGCGGAGGGAGCGGACGGTGAGGGGCACCGCCGGTCGCGGGGTGCTGGTCGTCCTGGCGCTGGCGGCCGCCGTGCCGGCAGCCGGACAGGGGGTGGACTGGCCGCGCGAGTCGCCGCCCCGGCCGTTGCCGGCGCGCGAGGTGCGGTTTCCCCCGTACGAGGTCCGCACCCTCGCGAACGGCATGCAGGTCGTGGCCGTGCCGCATCACGAGCAGCCGGCCGTGACGCTGCGCCTTCTGGTGCGCGTCGGCGCGGCGCGGAACCCCTCCGACAAGCCCGGTCTCGCCAACCTGGCGGCGGGGTTGCTCGATCAGGGCACCACCACGAAGACCGCTGCCGAGATCGCGGACGCCATCGACCTGGTCGGCGGCGCGCTCGACACCGGCGCCGGCCGGGATCACACCTCGATCAACGCAATCGTGATGAAGGACTCGTTCGACATGGCGCTCGCGCTCATGGCGGACCTGGTCCGGAACCCCGCGTTCGCGCCCGAGGAGATCGAGCGGCAGCGCCAGCAGCGTCTGTCGGCGCTGCAGGTGTCGGCGTCCAACCCCGGCTACGTCGCCAACACGGTGTTCGACCGGCTCGTGTACGGGTTCCATCCCTACGGCCTGCCGGCGACCGGCACGCCCGAGTCGCTGGCTTCGATCACGCGAGCCGACCTGCAGGACTACCACGCGGCGCACTTCGTGCCGAACAACATGGTGCTGGCGATCGTGGGCGACGTCACGCGCGAGGAGGCGTTCGCCCGCGCCGAGCGGGTGTTCGGCGGGTGGCCGCGCGGCACGATTCCCGCGGCCCCGGCGACCGCCCCGCCACCGCCGACGCGACGGGTGGTGGTCGTCGACATGCCGGGCGCGGTGCAGACCGAGGTCCGCGTAGGGCACCTGGGCGTTCCGCGCAATCACGCGGACTATGTGCCGGTCGACCTGGCGTTCCGCATCCTCGGCGGCGAAGGTGCCAACCGGCTGCACCGTGTGCTCCGGTCGGAGCGCGGCTTGACCTACGGGGCGTCGGCCACGATCGAGGCGCTCAAGCAGACGGGCGCCTTCGTGGCGGAAACCAGCACGCGGACCGATGCCACGGGCGAGGCGCTGGGGCTGATGTTCGAGGAGTTCGTGCGCATTCAGCGGGTGGCCGTCAGCCGCGGCGAGCTCGGTGACGCGCAGGCGTACCTGGCGGGCAGCTTCCCGCTGACCATCGAGACGCCGAACGCGATTGCGGCGCAGGTGATCGACACGGTGTTCTTCGAGCTGCCTCCGGACGAGGTCGGGACGTTTCCCCAGAGGGTGCAGGCGGTGACGCCCGCGGACGTGCAACGCGTCGCGCGCGAGCACCTCTTTCCCGAGCGGCTCGCCGTCGTCCTCGTGGGTGACGCGAGGGTGTTCGTGTCGCAGTTGAAGGACGCGGGCATCGCGGAGTACGAGGTCATTCCGGTCGGCCAGCTCGATCTCGCGTCGCCAGGACTCCGCAGCCCGGCAGCCGGAACCTCGCTCCAGGTCCGGTGATCGCCGCCCCATCGACGCTCGATGGCGACGAGGCGACGGGGCTGGACCGCGCCGACCGCCCTCCGCGCATCCTGATTTCGTGCGGCGAGCCCTCGGGTGACCTGTACGCCGCCGAGCTCGTGCGCGATCTCCTCGCGCGCGTGCCCGAAGCCCGGGTTGCCGGGCTGGGGGGGCCGAGGCTGCGTGACGCCGGCGCGCACCTGATCGGTGACTTCGCCGGGCTGTCCGTGACCGGCCTGTCCGAGGCGATACGCGTGCTGCCGCGGTCGCTGGCGATGCTGCGGCGGCTGACGACCGACGCGCGCAAGCGCCGTCCCGACGTGTTTGTTGCCGTGGACTTTCCGGACTTCAACTTCCGTCTGATGGCCAGGATGCGCCGGCTGGGGATCCCGGTCGTCTACTACATCAGCCCGCAGCTCTGGGCCTGGCGGCCGACACGCATGCGCACGATGCAGGCGATGGCCGACCGCGTGCTCGTGATCTTCCCCTTCGAGGAAGCGCTCTACCGGCGGGCCGACGTGGACGTGCGCTTCGTCGGGCACCCGCTCGTGGACCTGGCCCGTCCGAGCGAGCCGCGCGAGACGTTTCTCCGCGGTCTCGGGCTCGACCCGGCCCGCCCGGTCGTGGCCCTGCTGCCCGGCAGCCGGCCGAACGAGCTTGCGCGCCTGGCGCAGCCGCTGGCCGGATCGGTGCCGCTCATCCACCAGCAGCGTCCTGGCGTGCAGTTCGTCGTCGCCTGCGCACCGGGATTGGACGCGTCGCTGTTCTGGCCCTTCCGCGCCGTGGCCCCGCTGCCCGTCCTGGTGGAGGGCCGGGCCGATGACGTGCTGGCCGCAGCAGACGTGGTCGTGACCGCCTCGGGGACGGCGACCGTGCAGGCGGCGCTGCACGAACGGCCGATGGTCGTCGTGTACCGGCTGTCGGCGGCGACGTACCTGGTGGGGAAGCCGTTTGCGCTCGTGGACATGTACGCCATGCCCAACCTGATTGCGGGGCGGCGGATCGTGCCGGAGCTGATCCAGGGCGCCTGTACGGCGCGGCGGGTGACCGCGGACACGCTGCGCTTCCTGACGGACCGCCACCTCTACGACACCACGCGTGTGGCGCTGGCCGACGTGCGGCGCCGGCTGGGGGCATCCGGCGCCAGCGGCCGGGCCGCCGAGGCGGTGCTGGAGATGGCCCACCGCAGCCTTGGCGCAGGCGGTCCGCGAGTATGATCGATCTTCTGTCCTGACCCTGGTTCCGGAGACCTGTCACCACATGCCGATTCTGAACAGCTTTGGCGCCCGCACCGACCTCCGCGTCGCTGACGGCACCGTGTCCCTGTACAGCCTGCCCGCGCTGGAGCGCGCCGGCTTCCCGGGCGTCGCGCGGCTGCCGTATTCCCTGAAGATCCTGCTCGAGAACCTCCTCAGGCGCGAGGATGGCGCTGTCGTGACCGCCGACGACGTGCGGACGCTGGCGGCCTGGGACGTGACCGCGCCGACCGAGCGCGAGATATCGTTCATGCCCGCGCGCGTGCTGCTGCAGGACTTCACCGGCGTCCCGTGCGTCGTGGATCTGGCGGCGATGCGTGACGCGGTCGTGGCCCTCGGCGGAAACCCGGAGCGCGTCAACCCGCTGCAGCCCGTCGAGCTGGTCATCGACCACTCCGTCCAGGTGGACTACGCCGGACGGCCGGACGCCTTCTCGCTGAACGCCGAGCTGGAGTTCTCGCGCAATCGTGAACGGTACGCGTTCCTGCGGTGGGGCCAGCAGGGGTTCCGCAACTTCCAGGTCGTGCCGCCCGACACCGGCATCGTGCACCAGGTGAACATCGAGTACCTGGCGCGCGTGGTGTTCTCCGAGCAGGTGAACGGCACCACGCTGGCCTATCCCGACACGCTGGTCGGCACCGACTCGCACACGACGATGGTGAACGGCCTGGGCGTGGTGGGCTGGGGCGTCGGGGGCATCGAGGCCGAGGCGGCGATGCTGGGCCAGCCGATTTCGATGCTGATTCCGCCCGTGCTCGGCGTGCGGCTGAAGGGCCGCCTGCCGCGAGGAGTGACGGCGACCGACCTCGTGCTGACGATCACCGAGGCGCTGCGCAAACGCGGCGTGGTCGGCAAGTTCGTGGAGTTCTTCGGAGATGGGCTCCGGCATCTGACGATCGCGGACCGCGCGACGCTCGGCAACATGTGCCCCGAATACGGCGCGACGATCGCGATCTTCCCGATCGACGCGATGACGCTCGACTACCTGCGCCTGACGGCGCGGGATGCCGCGCGCGTCGGACTGGTCGAGGCCTACGCGAAGGCGCAGGGGCTGTTCCAGTCCGACGACAGTCCCGAGGCGGTGTACTCGGAGACGCTGGACATCGATCTCGCCGCGGTGGAGCCGAGCCTGGCCGGACCGAAGCGGCCGCAGGATCGCGTGGCGCTCCATCGGGCGCCAGCCGCGTTCACAGCCGCGCTGCCGTCGATGCAGGGTCCGCCGAAGTCTGGGGCGGGCGGTGCTGCTGCGACGGCGACGGCCGCCGGCGGCGTGGCGGTGGCGAGTCCAGCCGATGAGCTCGACCACGGATCCGTGGTGATTGCGGCGATCACGAGCTGCACCAACACGTCGAACCCCAGCGTGATGATCGCGGCGGGCCTGCTGGCGAAGAAGGCGGTGGAGAAGGGGCTGTCGTCGAAGCCCTGGGTGAAGGCCAGCCTGGCGCCAGGGTCCAAGGTCGTGACCGAGTACCTCCAGGCGGCCGGGCTGACGCCGTATCTCGACAGGCTCGGATTCCACCTGGTGGGCTACGGCTGCACGACGTGCATCGGCAACAGCGGGCCGCTGCCGGACGAGATCTCGGCGGCCGTGCGCGAGCGCGGCCTCGTGGTCAGCTCGGTGCTCAGCGGCAACCGGAACTTCGAGGGGCGCATCCAGCAGGACGTGCGCGCCAACTACCTGGCGTCCCCGCCGCTGGTCGTGGCCTACGCCCTGGCCGGTGCGATGACCCTGGATCTCACGAGCGAGCCGCTCGGATCGGACGGAGCGGGGCGCCCCGTGTACCTGTCGGACATCTGGCCGAGCGAGGAGGAGATCCAGGAGGCGATGCTGCGTGCGGTCAACGCCGACATGTTCCGCCGGACGTACGCGGAGGTGTTCGAAGGCGACGAGCGGTGGAAGCAGCTGCGCGTGCCGGAGGGCAACCGGTTCGCCTGGGAGCCGGACTCGACCTACATCCGCCACCCGCCGTTCCTGGAGGGGATGACGATGACGCCGCCGCCCGCGGCGGACATCGTCGGCGCGCGCGTGCTGGCGCTGCTGGGCGACAGCGTGACGACCGATCACATCTCGCCGGCCGGGTCGATCAGGACGGACAGCCCGGCCGGGAAGTACCTGATCGCGCAGGGCGTGAAGCCGGCCGACTTCAACTCGTACGGCGCACGGCGCGGCAACCACGAGGTGATGATGCGGGGCACGTTCGCCAACGTGCGGCTGCGCAACCAGCTCGCGCCCGGTACCGAGGGCGGGTGGACGCGGATGCAGCCCGGTGGCGAGCAGACGACCATCTACGACGCGTCGGTGCAGTACCGCGAGCAGGGCGTGCCGCTGCTGGTGATCGCCGGCAAGGAATACGGATCCGGCTCGTCGCGCGACTGGGCGGCCAAGGGCACGCTGCTGCTTGGCGTGAAGGCGGTCATCGCGGAGTCGTTCGAGCGGATCCACCGGAGCAACCTCGTCAACATGGGCGTGCTGCCGCTGCAGTTCGCGGCGGGGGAGAGCGCCGCATCGCTGGGGCTGACGGGCACGGAACGCTTCGATGTTGTGGGCCTGGCCGATGGGCTGACACCGCGCGGGTCGCTGACGGTCGTGGCGACCGGCGACGGGGGCGTGAAGAAGACGTTCACGGCCACGGTTCGGATTGACACGCCGGAAGAGCTGACCGCGTTCCGGCACGGCGGCATCCTGCCGTACGTGGTGCGCCAGATCGTGAAGGCATAGTCAGAGCCGGCTGACGCCGGCCCGTGACGCCGGTCGCGGCCCCAGGCTCCAGGCTTGCCTCTCCACCGTCCCGCCTCCACCCGCATCAAGGCGAAGGCCGCGGAGCTCGGCTTCGAGCTCTGCGGCATCGCGCCAGCTGACGACCTGCCCGAGTTGTCGTTCTTCGCCGAGTGGCTCGCGCGGGGCTACGCCGGCGAGATGCAGTGGCTGACGCGGACGGCGGCGCGGCGTGCCGACGTCCGGGCCGTCGTGCCGGGGGCACGGTCGGTCATCGTCACCGGCACGCTCTACAACGTGGATCGCCCGTATTCGACCGAAGAGCGCGATCCGGCTGTCGGGCTCGTGTCCCGGTACGCCTGGGGTGACGACTACCACGATGTGATCGGCCGGCGCCTGGACCAGTTGCTGGCGTGGATGCGTGAGGAAGCCGCGGAGCCGTTCGAGGCGCGCGCGTACGTGGACACCGGCCCGGTGCAGGAGCGGGTGTACGCGCAGTACGCGGGGCTGGGCTGGATCGGGAAGAACGCCTGCCTGATCAACGAGCGGATCGGGTCGTGGCTGTTTCTTTCCGAGATCATCTGCTCGCTGCCGCTGGAGCCCGACACGCCTGCGTTCGACCGGTGCGGTACGTGCACGTTGTGCCTCGAGGCGTGTCCGACCGGTGCGATCGTCGAGCCGCACGTGATCGACTCGAATCGCTGCCTCTCGTACCTCACCATCGAGTTGCGCGGGGACATTCCCGAGGAGCACCGCGCCGCACTCGGTGCGCACGTGTACGGCTGCGACGTGTGTCAGGACGTGTGTCCCTACAACCAGGCGGCGCCTGCGAGCGACGATCCCGCCTGGCAGCCGCGCCCGTCGCTGGACCGGCCGCGGCTGGCCGATCTGTGGCGGATGCCGGACGCGGAGCTGCGCAGGGTGACGAAGGGCAGTGCGATGACGCGGGCGAAGCTGCCGGCGCTGCGCCGGAACGTGGCCGTGGCGCTCGCCAACGCGGGTCGGCCGCTGGACCTGGAAGCTGCCGATCCTGCGCGTCCGTCGGCAGGCGATCCGATGGTGCGCCGGCACGTCGGAAGCTCGGCCGGGACACCGCCCGCGGTGAGTGTGCCGCGCGACGTCCGGTCCGGTTGAACCCACGGCGCGGGCGGGATTCAGTACAATTCCGCATGCCCTCTCCTGCCCCCGTGCTCCTGCTGTCCATGCCGCAGATGGCGGATCCGAACTTCGCGCGGAGCGTCGTGCTGCTGTGCGACTACACGGATCAGGGGGCGTTCGGCGTGGTGGTGAACCGGCGGATCGACGAGCCTGCGTGGACGCTCATCACGACCGAGCCCGCGGTGCGCGTGGATCCCGCCGTGCACATCTGGGTTGGCGGGCCCGTGGAGCCGAACCGGACCTGGGTGCTGACGGGCGAGCCGACCGGTCCCGAGGACGAGCGGCGCGAGATCTGTCCCGGCGTCGTGCTGTCCGCGTCGCACGAGCTGACGCTCGAGGTGCTGCAGGCGCCGCCCTCCGGCCGGCGGCGCATCCTGGCGGGGTACGCCGGCTGGGGACCCGGTCAGCTCGACCGCGAGCTGGCGGCCTCCGGGTGGCTCATGATGGACGTCGATCCGCACCTCATCTTCGATGTGGCGCCGGACAAGATGTGGGAGACGGCGATCCGCCGGCTGGGCGCCGACCCCTCGGCGCTTCAGACCAGCACCGGCGTGCACTGACGCGCAGCCTGCGCTCACTCGCAGGGGCCGGCTTCAGCCGGCCCGACGCGTGTGGCGCCGAAGGCCCAGCCCTGAGCGAAGTCGGCGGGTCAGTTCAGCGAGCAGGCTCCCGGTCCGCGCGGGTCGCCGCAGGTGCCGCAGGCGCCCATCGATGGGCTGGCCGTTACGCTCGAACCGTTCGTGTGTGCGGCGAAGACCGACAGCCGGCGCGTCAGCTCGGCGCTGTCGCAGGAAGGGCAGACAGGCTGCTCCGTGCTCCTGACGAGCAGTTCGAACTCGCGGTGGCAGTCGTTGCAGGCGTATTCGTAGAGCGGCATTCCGTACTCCTCGAGGCCGACGGCCTCGCCCCATGATAGCCGAGCCCGGAGACGCTCCGGACTCTGGTGGTTGGAGTCACGAAAGCGAAGAAGTGTTTCCCGCAGCCGCCCCTCGACGTTGCCCGGGACGCCGGACGCGATCCGTTGGCCGCGGGAATCGAGCCCAGCGATTTCGGCAGAGGCCGCCGCCCCCGCGGCTGACACCGGCCCGCCCGATGGGTACCGTTCGATCGTGTCGAGGGTGTGCACGACGGCGTCGACAGGAAAGCTGGCGCTACAACGGATCGGACGGAGCCCTGGAGATCGGCCAGCTGCCTTCGACTTCGCTCGGGCCAGGGAAGCTGGCCGCTACGAAGACCAGACGGGGCAGGGCGGGGCGGCGCACACCTGCCGCGTGCCATACTGCTGTGATGGCTTCATCTTCAACACCCGGCTCCGTGGCGGTATTGGGCGCGGACGGGACCCGGGCCGCCGGCCCCGTGGCCAACCCGAACCGCCGCAACGTCGCGATCATCGCGCACGTCGATCACGGCAAGACCACGCTCGTCGATGCGCTGCTCCGGCAGAGCGGCGCGTTCCGGGCGAATCAGACCGTGGCCGAGCGCGTCATGGACAACACGGACCTCGAGCGCGAGCGCGGCATCACGATCCTCGCCAAGAACACGGCGGTCCACTACGGCGACCTCCTCATCAACATCGTGGACACTCCCGGCCACGCCGACTTCGGCGGCGAGGTCGAGCGTACGCTCTCGATGGTCGACGGCGTCATCCTGCTGGTGGATGCCTCCGAAGGCCCGCTGCCGCAGACCCGCTTCGTCCTCCGCAAGGCGCTCGAGCGCGGCCTGCCCCCGATCGTCGTCCTCAACAAGATCGACCGCGCCGACGCGCGGCCGAAGGAAGTGCTGAACGAGGTCTACGACCTGTTCATCGACCTGGACGCCACCGAAGGGCAGATCGAGTTCCCGGTCCTGCTGACCAACGCCAAGGCCGGCACCGCGGTGCGTGAAGGCGCTGGCCCCGGTGAAGACCTGCGCCCGCTGTTCGAGGCGATCGTCGACCACGTCCCGCCGCCCCGCGGCGACCCGGAGGCGCCGCTCCAGATGCTGGTCGCCAACCTCGACTCGAGCGACTATCTGGGGCGCATCGCGGTGGGCCGCATCTTCAACGGCACGGTGCGGCTGAACGACGCGATCGCCGTGCTGAAGCTGGACGGCTCCACGGAACAGACGCGTGTCACGAAGCTCTTCGCGTTCGACGGGCTGAAGCGCGTCGACATCCAGCAGGCGGCCGCAGGCGACATCGTCTGTCTCGCCGGCATCGAGGACATCACCATCGGCGAAACGATCGCCGACCCGGAGCAGCCGGTCCGGATTCCGCCGATCGCCGTGGACGAGCCCACGGTCTCGATGCACTTCGGGGTGAACACGTCGCCGATGGCCGGGCGCGACGGCCAGTTCGTGACCTCGCGCAACCTGCGCGACCGCCTGCAGAAGGAGCTGCTCGGCAACGTGTCGATTCGTGTCCTGGACACGGACTCCCCGGAGCAGATGAAGGTGATCGGCCGCGGCGAGCTGCAGCTCTCGATCCTGATCGAGATGATGCGCCGCGAAGGCTACGAGCTGCAGGTCTCGCGTCCGGACATCGTCACGCGCGAGATGGACGGCCAGCGGATGGAGCCGGTCGAGGAACTGATCATCGACGTGCCGGAGGAGTTCCAGGGCGTGGTGATCGCCCAGGCCGGCACGCGCCGGGGCGTGCTTGGGAAGATGGTGAACCACGGCAGCGGCCGCGTGCGCCTCGAGTTCCGCATCCCCACGCGCGGGCTGATCGGCTTCCGGTCCCAGTTCATGACCGACACCCGCGGGACCGGGATCATGAACCACCTGTTCGCCGCGTGGGAGCCGTGGCACGGAGCGATCCCGGCCAGGCCGACGGGCGCGCTGGTCGCCGACCGCTCGGGGGTGGCCACGGCTTACGCCATCTACAACCTGCAGGAGCGGGGCGAGATCTTCATCGACCCGGCCACGGCGGTCTATGAAGGCATGATCATCGGTGAAAACGCGCGGCCGCGCGACATGGACGTCAACGTCACGAAAGAGAAGAAGCAGACGAACATGCGCGCGTCCACCGCCGACGAGGCCATCCGGCTGATCCCGCCGCGCCGGCTGAGCCTGGAACAGGCGATCGAGTTCATCAACGACGACGAACTGGTCGAGGTGACGCCGAAGTCGATCCGGCTGCGCAAGCGGATCCTGGCGGCGAACCAGCGCCCGAAAGTCGGTGGCGACGACTGACGCGTCGCCAATCCGTCAATCATCAATCGTCAATCGCCAATTCAATCGTCAATCCTCAATCCCCAATCTTCAATTGTCTAGCTCCATTCCGGCGGCGGCTGGATCGTCGGCTCCGGCGTGCGTCCCGGATCCGGCCGGCCGCTGCCTTCCAGGCGGCTGATGGCGCGCACGGTCATGTCGTGGTCGCAGACTATCTGGCACGACAGCCGGACGCCGGTGAGCTGGCGATCGGCCAGCCTCGTCCGTTCGGCCTGCGTCATCCGCTCCGGCTCGCCTTCGATGAACTCGATCCGGCAGGTTGTGCAGCGGGCGTTGCCGCCGCACGCGTGCAGGATGTCCACGCCCGCGTCCTGTTCGATCGCGAGCACGAGGCGCTTGCCGGACTCGACCCCGACCGGCGTGTAGCCTTCAACAGTCAGCTTCGGCATACCGGCTATATTACCCGTGACCATGACCACTGCTCCCGACACCGATACCGAGACCGCCACGCCCCCGCTGCCGCCGCCCTCCCACCTGTGGAAGCGGCTGCCTCCGGATCGCCGGCAGCAGGCCGCGGAGGCGTTCTGGCGTGACGGGCAGGCTCGGGCCGAGCAGGCCGAGACGATTGCCGCGATCGCGCACCGCATCAAGTTCCGGACGAAGAGCGTGCGCGCGATGACGGTGGAGAAGAAGGCGCAGCAGGTGCTCCGCCTGGCCGGCGTGTCGGAACTGGTGGCCGCGAGGCTGCTCGTCTCGTACCACGTCGCGCATCAGCGGCCGATGATGGGGGCGTTCCTCGACGCGCTGGGCATCGCGCACGAGGACGGGTTGATTGCCGCCGAGGAGGTCGAGGCCCCGGCGCCGGAGCGGCTGCGCGAAGCCGTCCGGACGCTGACGGCGTCCTTCCCGGCCGAAGACGTCGCCCTGTATCTGTCAACGCTCACGTGGCAGGACCCCGACGCCTGGGGCGCGCTGGCTGAGCTGCCCGGGACGCGCCTGCCGGATGCCGAGCCGTCGGAAGGCGCCTGACCCGTGGAGGCGCTCGCCACCGCCGAAGGCTGGATCGCGCTCGCCACCCTGACGCTTCTCGAGGTCGTCCTCGGGATCGACAACGTCGTCTTCATCTCGATTCTGGCGGGACGCCTCCCCCCTGTCGAGCGCGATCTCGCCAGGAACGTCGGCCTCTTCCTGGCGATGTTCATGCGCATCGCCCTGCTGCTCTCGATCACCTGGGTGATGCGGTTGACGGCGCCCCTCTTCGGGGCGTTCGGGTACGAGCTGTCCGGACGCGACCTGATCCTGCTGGGTGGCGGGCTGTTCCTCCTGGCGAAGAGCACGCACGAGATCCATGGGAGGCTGGAAGGAGCCGAACACGGGGGGCAGGGCGCCGCGGCGGCGTCGATGGCGGGTGTAATCGTGCAGATCCTGCTCCTCGACGCCGTCTTCTCGATCGACTCGGTCATCACGGCGATCGGCATGGCCAACGACGTCTCGATCATGGTGATTGCCGTCGTGCTGGCGGTGATCGTGATGATGGCCTCGGCAGGCAGCGTCAGCCGCTTCGTCGAGCGCCACCCCACGGTGAAGATGCTCGCGTTGAGCTTCCTGCTGCTGATCGGCTTCTCGCTCGTCGCCGAGGGGCTCGACCATCACGTCCCGAAGGGGTACATCTACTTCGCCATGGGGTTCTCGCTCTTCGTCGAGGCGATCAACCTGCGCGTTCGGGCGAAGGCCGAGCCCGTACTCCTCCGTCAGCCGCGTCCATGACGCTCGACGACCTCGGCTGGGACGACGCGTTCGGGGCGGCGTTCGAGCCGTGGGCGCGTCAGGAGGACGTCCAGCCGGGCCGCATCGCCGTCGAGTTCAACCACCTGTACCGGGTGTTCGTTGCGGGCGGCGAGCAGGAGGCAGCCGTTTCCGGTTACCTGAAGCACCGCGCCCGCAGCCAGGCGGAGCTGCCGGTCGTTGGGGACTGGGTGGCCGTGCGCACGCGGCCCGGGGAGGCCCTGGCGTCGATCCGGGGGGTGCTGGCACGCCGCAGCCGCTTCTCGCGCAAGGTGGCGGGGCAGGTCACCAGCGAGCAGGTCGTGGCGGCCAACGTGGACGTCGTGTTCCTGGTCATGGCGCTGCACGGTGACTTCAGCGTGCGGCGCCTCGAGCGGTATCTGCTACTCGCTCGCGAGAGCCGGGCGGCGCCTGTCATCCTGCTGACCAAGCCCGATCTGTGTGACGACGTCGCCGCGGCGGTGGCTGAGGTGACGGCCGTTGCCGGCGGCGCGCCGGTTCTCGTCGTGAACGCGAAGCGCGGCGAGGGGCTGGAGCCCATGGGGAGCCTGCTGCCGGCCGGCCGGACGGGCGCGCTGCTCGGGTCGTCCGGCGTGGGCAAGTCGACAATCATCAACGCGCTGGCGGGCGTCGTTCGCCAGAAGACGCGCGAGGTGCGCGACTCGGATCAGCGCGGGCGGCACACGACGACGAACCGTGAGCTGATCGCACTGCCGGGCGGCGGCCTGCTCATCGACACCCCGGGGATGCGCGAGCTGCAGTTGTGGGACGTGGCCGGCGCCGCAGGCGGCACCTTCGAGGAGATCGAGACGCTGGCCGCCGCGTGTCGTTTCACCGACTGCCGGCACCGGGGGGAACCGCGGTGTGCGGTCGAGGACGCCGTCGAGCGTGGCGACATCGCGCGCGCGCGGCTGGACAGCTACCTGAAGCTGCAGGACGAGCTGGCGCACCTGGCGCGCCAGCAGGACCAGCGGCTGCAGATCGAGGACAAGCGCCGCTGGCGCGTCGTTCACAAGGCACAGCGCGCGCGAAACAGGCAGAAGGGGCGATAGCGCGTCCGCGCGGACGCGCTGTCGCGAAATCCCGAAGCCCAGGCACCAAGTCCCGAACCGAATCCCAAGGCCCAAAGCCCGATGGGACGGAGACCGCGCGGTTCCCTACTGGAACTCGGGCAGGGGGCTGGAGCCTGGCGGCGGGGGAGGCGGAATCCCCGCCGGTTCTGCGGGCCCGGGGGCGATGGTGGGTGGCGGCGCATCCGGCTGCGCGGGCGGTGGCGCGTCCACCCAGCCTTCGGGTGGGCCGAGCCACACGAGCGCGGCCACCGCGGCTGCGACCATCAGCAGAAGTGCCAGCCCGATCCAGAGCCCGCGTCGCCCCCGGCCGGCTCGGATGACATCCGGCGGTATCGTGATGTTCAGCGCCCCTGCGGCGCGGGCGACGTGCGCGGCCGTCACTGTCTGACTCTCGGCCTCGGCCGCGACCGCCAGCGCGCGATCGCACAGCAGGTTGATCAGGCGCGGCACGCCGTTCGAGCCCGCGTGTACCGCCGCCACGGCACGCTTGTCGAACACGGGCGTGTTCACCCCATGGGCCACCCCAAGGCGGTGCGCGATGTAGGCCTCCGCCTCGGGCGGCGTCAGCGGCACCAGCGACGCGCGCAGGGAAATGCGCTGGCTGAGTTGCCGGAGGTCGTGCCGCGCCAGCGTCTCGAGCAACTCGAGCTGACCGATCAGGACGATCTGCAGCAGCCGGTTTTCGCCGGTCTCCAGGTTCGAGAGCACACGAATCTGCTCCAGCACCCCTGGTGACAGGTGCTGCGCCTCGTCGATCAGGAGCACCGCCGTGCCCTGAACCGCCTGCAGTGACAGCAGGAACTCGTGCAGGGTGCCCACGAGCTCGTGGGTGCTTGCGGCCTTGAACTGTGCGTCGCGCGCCGCCTCCTTCGAGACGACACCGAAGTCCACCAGCACCGTTCGCAGCAACTCGTCGACGGACACGAACGGGTTCAGCACCAGGCACGTGAACGTGGTGGCCCCGAGCTCGGTCAGCAGCGATCGGCACACGGTGGTCTTGCCCGTGCCGATGTCGCCGGTGAAGACGATGAACCCTTCACGGCGGCGGATGGCGCGCACCAACTGGGTGATCGCCTCGTCGTGCGACGTGCTCCGATACAGGAACCTCGGGTCGGGAGTGAGGTCGAACGGCCGCTGGTCGAAGCCGAAGAAGGCCTCGTACGAAGGGGACTCTGGCGCGGTTGGCGCGTCTGATGTCGTGATCAGGCCCACTGAAAGGGGAGAATAGCAGGAAAGTGGCGTCGCCACCGGGCGCACGCTTCGGGTACTGTGCGATCGGGCCTCCGGCCCGAGAAACAGGTGATGTCCTCAGCCGCATTCTCGCTCCTGTACCTGGCCGCGGCGGCGGCGGCGTTCATCGCCGGCAGGCTCGTCCTGCCGCGTCGGCGCGAGCCGGGCGGAACCGCGCTGTGCCTGATGCTCTACGCCGTGTCGTTCTGGGCGATCTGCGACGCCATCGAGCTGCAGATGCCCACTGTCGCAGCCAGGCAGCTCGTCGCGCAGGTGCAGTACCTCGGCGTGGCAGCGGTCGCGCCGTTGTTCCTGCACACGGCCTGGGCGCTCGCCGGAGGGCGCCGCAGGACCCTGCGCCGCTACCGGCTGGTGGTGTGGGGGCCCTCGGCCCTGTCGGTGCTCGTGGCCTGGACGAACCCCTGGCACGGCTGGCTCTGGGCCAGCATCGAGCCGCCCGTGAGCGGGTCGCCCTTCGCGCTCTATCGCTACGGCTGGTGGCTGTGGCTGCTCATGGCCCAGCACTACGTCCTGATGGGCGTCGCCGCGATCGTGCTGCTGCGCGCCATGCGCCGGGTGTGGAAGGACTTCCGGCGCAGCATGGCTGTCGTGCTCGTGGCGGTGACGCTGCCGTGGGTGGGGAACCTGGTCTCCAACCTCAAGCTCGGTCCGTGGCCTGGCCTGGACTGGCTGGCGCTGTCTCTTGCCGTCAGCGGTCCGCTGCTGGCCTGGGTCGTCCTGCGCGGTGGGCTGCTGGACCTGCTTCCACAGCCGCGACTCGCCTTCATGAAGGCGATCGACGCCGCGGTGGTCGTGGTGGACCTGAAGGGCGGAGTCGTGTTCCGGAATGCGGCCGCTACGCGCCAGCCGTTCAACGACCTGGCTGCGCTGGCACGGGCGCTCGGGGTCGCGTCCCTCGTGAAGGCACCGGACATGTTCCGGTCCGATCTTCCCCTTGGGAGCCATCGCGTCGACGTGCGGCTGATGCCGGTGTCGGATCGCTGGGGCGCCCGTGCCGGCCGCCTCGTCGTTCTGCGCCACGCGGGCGGACCTCAGGGAGCACGCGCGGGTCGTCGCGATTGCCGGAGCGATCAGGGTGAGGCGGATCTGCTGGCCGTGTGCGCGAGTTGCCAGCGCGTGCGCGACGAGCAGGGCAACTGGCTCAACGTCGAGGACTACCACGCCAGTCATGCCGACGTGCAGTTCACGCACGGGATCTGCGGAGAATGCCTGACGCGTCTGTACCCCGAGGTGGCCGATCGCGCCGGAGCGTCGACGTTCCGGTCCGGCGCCGCGCGTGGATGACGGCATGGCCCGGGGCTCTGGTCTGGGGGGGCGCGGCTGGCTGACGGGCTTCGCGTTCCTGTGCGGGGTTTCGACTGCCGAGGCGCATCCCGCGCCGTTCAGCTACCTGGACCTGCGGCTCGACGGTGACCGCCTGACGGGGACGCTCGTCGTGCACGTCATCGACGTGGCGCACGAGCTTGGCCTCGATCCCCCGGAGCGGCTGCTCGATCGTACCGAAGCGGCGCGCATCCACGAAGCGCTGGCAACGCTCGTCAACGGCCGGCTGGCGCTCGCGGCCGACGGCCGCGGGCTGGTCCCGCGGTGGAGTGCACCGGTCCCGGTGCCCGAGCGGCAGGCGGTCCGGCTGACGTTCGATCTGTCCGGTGTACCACTGGCGGCGCTGACTGTCCGTGCCGGCCTCTTCCCGTACGACGGCTTCCATCAGACCTTCCTGAACGTCTACGAAGACGACGCCCTGCGCCGGCAGGCGGTGTTTGACGCGGATGCGTCGGCGCTGGTCTACTACGCGGGCAGCGTGCAGGGCCGGGCCGCAGTGGTCGCGACGTTCGTGCGGTCAGGCATCCACCACATCCTGATCGGACCCGATCACATCCTGTTCCTCGTGGGGCTGCTGCTGCTCGGTGGCGGTCCCTGGGCGCTCGTGCGCATCGTGACGGCGTTCACCCTCGGCCACAGCGTGACCCTGTCGCTCGCCGCCCTCGGCGTGCTGTCGCCCCCTGCGCACCTGGTCGAGCCGGTCATCGCCCTCAGCATCGTGTTCGTCGGCGTGGACAATCTGCTGGTAGGATCGGGCGGTCGTGACATCCGGGGCTGGGCCGCGCTGGGCTTCGGCCTGGTCCACGGGTTCGGGTTCGCGGGTGTGCTGCGCGAGTTCGGCATCCCGGCCGAGGCGCTCGGCTGGTCGCTCTTCGCGTTCAACCTCGGCGTGGAGATCGGACAGCTCGTGGTGGTGGGGATCGTCGTGGCGCTGCTGGCGGGGGTGACCCGCCTGCACGCCGGACTCGGCCGCCCGCTCGCCGTGGCCGGATCGCTGGTCGTGATCGTCGCAGGTGGATACTGGTTCGTGGAGCGGGTGTTCTTCACGGGAGGCGCATGATGAGACGGTCGGTGGTGCTCGGAGTGCTGCTCGGCGTCGGGATGGCCATGGTGGGCGCGCGCGCGTTGACCGCGCAGCAGAACACGGCGGCCATTCAGAACGTGCGCGACAACCTGTACCTGCTCACCGGCGGAGGTGGCAACACGGCCGCGCTGGTCACCGACGACGGCGTCGTGCTCGTGGACACGAAGCTGGCCAACTGGGGGCCGGCGATCATGAGCGCCCTGAAGACGGTGACCGACAAACCGGTGACCACCATCATCAACACGCACACGCACGGCGACCACGTGGGGAGCAACGAGTTCTTCCCGGCCGACGTGCAGGTGGTCGTGCACGAGAACACGCGCGCGAACATGGCGCGCATGGACGCGCTGAAGGACAAGCCGCAGGCGATGCCCGATCGCACCTACCAGGATCGGCTCACCCTGACGACCGGCGGCCAGTCGATCGAGCTGTACCACTTCGGTCCCGCGCACACCAACGGCGACACCATGGTGGTCTTCCCGCAGCTGCGCGTCCTGCACACGGGCGACCTGTTCCCAGGCAAGAGCCTGCCGTTCATGGACAGCTCGAACGGCGGCACGGGCCTCCGGTATCCCGACACGATGGAGAAGGCGGTGTCCACGCTGAAGGGTGTCGAGCGGGTGATCCCCGGGCACAGCCCGGTGATGGCGTGGTCGGACCTCGTGGAGTTCTCCGAGTTCACCCGGGCGTTCGTCACATCCGTGCAGGCCTCGTTGAAGGCCGGCCGGACGGCCGAGCAGGCCGCGGCGGAACTGAAGCTGCCGGAGCGCTTCAAGGGGTACAGCCTGCCGACGACCGGCAACTTCGCCACGGTCGCCAGCGCGGTCGCGCTGATCTACAAGGAGTCCGGTCGGTAGACGAGAGGGCGCAAGTCCCGAATCCCAGGACCCACGCCAGATCCCAATGACCGAATCCCAGTGCCCGAGTCCCCGAACCTCCTCGGGACCTGAGCCTTTCGGCGTCTGGCTTGGGATTCGGGATTCGGGATCTGACGCCGGTACAGTCCGGATGTTCTCGATCCTCTTCGCCTTCATCTTCCTGTTTCAGGCCCCCAAGCCCGGGGCGCCCGCGTTCTTCACGACGCCGTTCACCGCCGAGGACATGCGGGACAAGCAGGCCGTCATCGAGACCTCGATGGGCACGATCGTGCTGGACCTGCTGGCCGATGCGGCGCCGAATCACGTGGGGCACTTCATGGTGCGGGCGCGTGAAGGGGCGTTCGACGGGACGGTGTTCCATCGGGTGATCCCGATGGGCATCATCCAGGGGGGCGACCCGCTCTCGAAGGACCCGGCGGCAAAGGACCGGTACGGCACCGGCGGCCTGAAAGCGCTGCGGTTCGAGGCGAACCAGGAGCGGCACACGCGCGGCGCGGTATCGGCCGTGCTCGTGCCGGGTGACCGCGACAGCGCCGGGTCGCAGTTCTTCATCTGCGTGACGAATCAGGACGCGCTCGACGGCCAATACACCGTCTTCGCACGCGTCATCCAGGGGATCAACATCGTCCAGAAGCTCTCGACGGCTCCCGCGAGCGCCGAGGGGATGCCGAACGAGCGGCTGGAGGTCCGGACGGTCACGATCCGCGACACTCCTCCACCGGAGCCGGAGCCCTTCTCGACCGGCACGCCGGAGGAGCTGTCGACCCGCCGCGCGGTGATCGAGACGTCGATGGGGAACATCACGCTGGAGTTTCTCGCCGACCTGGCGCCGAACCACGTGCGCAACTTCCTGCGGCTGGCCGGGAGCGGCGTGTACGACGGCACGGCCTTCCACCGCGTGGCCAAGGGCTTCGTGATCCAGGGCGGGTTCCTGCCGTCGCGCCGTGAGCCGCTCGACGAGCGGCAGGAGGGCTTCGTCCGCCCGCTCGAGCCGGAGTTCAACGACACGACGCACGAGAAGGGAACGCTGTCGATGGCGCGCGGCGACGATCCCGCCAGCGCCACCACGTCGTTCTTCATCGTGACGGCGCCCTCGCCCGGCATCGACCGCCAGTACACGGTATTCGGCCGCGTGGTGGAGGGGATCGACGTCGTCGAGCGGATCGAGGCCGTGGCGGTGACCGGCGAAACCCCGGTCGATCGCGTCGAGGTGTACCGGGTGCGACTGGACTGAGCTTCGTTGAAGGTCGTCGACCCGCACGCCGCCAAGACCCGCAGCGGACGTGGCGCGACGTCCGTCAGTCCAGGCGCACGTTCACGTTCTTGATCTGGGTGTAGGACAGCAGCTCGTCGAGGTCCTCCTCGCGGCCGATCCCGCTGTCCTTGAACCCCCCGAAGCTCGTGCCCTCGTAGTGGCGCGACGTCTGGTTCACCCAGACGTACCCGGCCTGGACGTCGCGGGCGAAGCGGTGCGCCGTGGCCAGGTCGCGTGTGTACACGCTGGCGGTCAGGCCGTACCGCACGCCGTTGGCGATCGTCACCGCCTCGTCGTAGTCGTCGAACGGGATCACCGCCAGCACGGGCCCGAAGATCTCTTCCTGCGCCAGTCGGCTGTCCGGCTTCACGTGGTCGAAGAGTGCCGGGCGGATGAACAGACCTGCGCCGCAGTCACCGCCGGTCACCTGCGTCCCGCCGGTGACGAGTGTGGCGCCTTCGTCCTGACCCAGGCGCACGTAGCGCAGCACCTTGTCGAACTGCGCGCGGTTCACCATCGATCCGGTGTCGGAGTCCGGCTCGAGCGGTGGGCCGGGCCGAAGCGCGGCGAGCCGTTCAGCAAGCTGCTCGACCAGCTCGCGGTGGATGCTCCGGTGCACGAGCAGCCGCGAGGTCGACCCACACGACTGCCCCTGCCAGGTGAAGTTCATCCCGCCCTGCGCGCCGGCCAGCGCGAGATCGAAGTCCGCATCCGGGAATACCACCAGCGGGTTCTTGCCACCCATCTCCAGCGTGACGGTCTTGACCGCGACCTCCGCCGCGCGCCGCTGGATCGCCATGCCGGTTTCGACGGCCCCGATGAACGCGACGCGGCGGACCCGCGGGTGCGCCACCAGGGCATCACCGGCTTCCGCGCCGTATCCGGTGACGACGTTGATCACCCCGGGTGGAAACAGGCGATGCGCCTCCTCCGCGATCCGCAGGGCCGAGAGCGACGTGTGTTCGGACGGCTTCAGCACGACGGTATTGCCCGCCACCAGCGGCGCCGCGATCTTCGCGGCGGCGAAGAGCAACGGGTGGTTGAAGGGCACCATCCGGCCGACGACCCCGTAGGGCTGCCGCAGCGAGTAGTTCAGCCGTTCGTGTCCGGCCGGGATCGTCTGGCCGCGCGCCTGCAGCGACAGCCCCCCGAAGTAGCGCAGGTGCGTCGTCGCGAACATCACGTCCTTGCGCATCTCGTGGAGCGGGCTGCCGTTGTCCACGACGTCGAGCGTGGCCAGCTCTTCCCCGATCCGCTCGATCGCGTCTGCGAGCAGGAACAGCAGCCGGCCGCGTGCGGGCGCGTCCATCCGGCTCCACGCGGGGAAGGCCGTCTCGGCCGCCAGGACGGCCCGGTCGATCTCCGCCGCACCGCATCGGGGAATCGCAGCAAGCCGCCCGCCCGTCGCCGGGTTGGTCACGTCGATCGTTGCGCCACTGGCGGCCCGGTGCCATTCGCCCCCGATGAGCACGGGCTTGAGATCGGGCGTCGAGGTGGTCATGTGGGGATGCCTGCGCGCGGAGGGGTGACGTCCGCGCCGGTGGCCGCGAGGATGGCCAGCAAATCGTCTTCGGAGGCCTCGCGGCGGTTGTTGGCTCGAAACGGGTTGTCGAGTGCGGCCTCGACCATGCGCGCGGGTGCGTCGGTGCCAGGTTCGCCGGTTCGCCAGCGCGCGTCGATGCCGAGGGAACGGTACAGGTCGTCGAGCGCCTCGATTTCGCGGCGGGCCTCGCGGTCCACGACGGGCAGGTTGAAGGTCGCCACGTGCGGCAGGAGCACGGTGTTCTGCCGCCCGTGCGACACGTGCACGGCGGTCTGTGACGACAGCGCGTGGACCAGTCCGAGGCCGCAGCTGCCGCATGCGAGGTTCGCCATGGTGCTCGCCTCCAGCAGCAACTGCAGGTCGTTCGGGCGGCGATGCTCCAGGGCCGGTGGAAGAGCGAGCCGGATCGTGCGCGCGGCGGCCAGCGCAAGGGCGTCGGTGAACGGGGTGGCTCGGCGGACCCAGAGCGACTCGAGCGCGTGACTGAGCGCGTCCAGCGAGGCGTCGAGGAACGGCTCACGGGGCAGCCCGATCAGCAGCTCGCCGTCGAGGATCGCGACATCTGGCTCCAATCCCCGTCCCCGGACGACCAGCAGGTCCGGGCGCGTCGGCTCGTGGAGCACGACGACGTTCGAGACCTCGCTGCCAGAGCCAGCGGTGGTGGGAACGGCGACGCACGGGGCTGGAGGATTCGGCACACGGCCGATGCCTTCGTACGCATCGATCCTCCCGGCGTTCGTGAGCCTGACGGCCACGACCTTGCCGGCGACGATCGCGCTGCCGCCGCCGACGACGAGCACGCTGCGGCAGCCTGCCGCGCGCGCGATGGCCGCGGCGGCTTCGGTCTGGGCAATCGCCGGGTCGGGCTCGATGCCTCCACAGTCCACCCAGTCCACGGCTATGGCCGAGACGATCGGGTCCAGCAGCCCGGCGCGGGCTACGCCCGCATCGCAGACGACGGCGACCGGGCCGCTGCCGATCCGCCGCAGCTCCTCTCCGGCGCGAGCCCGGCTGCCGAGCCCGGTCACGATCCGCGTCGGTGCCGAGAACTCGAGGAAGGTCGGGGGCGTCATGCCCTCGGTCCCTGCGGGACGAAGCGCAGGGCAGCCATGGCGGCCATCGAGACCGCGGCGGGCAGGGCCAGCGCCAGGAAGATGGATCCCGTCGTCCACTGCAGGGCGATGAAGATCCCCGCCACGACCGGACCGACGATCGCCCCTGTGCGACCGATGCCGAGACCCCAGCCGACGCCCGTGGCGCGCAGCGACGTCGGGTAGAAGGCGCCGGACATGGCGTTGATGCTCGCCTGCCCGCCCACCACGCAGGCGCCAGCCACGAACACGATCGCCATGAGCAGGGGCAGCGAGAGCCCCGGGCTCCCGATGGCCGCGGTCGCCAGGGCGGCGACGGCGAACACGATCGTGAGCACGGGGCTGAAGCCGCGCCGCACGATCAGCCAGGCGAAGAGAAACGGCGAGAGAATGCCGCCGACCTGCAGCGTGGTGCCCACGAGCGCCGCGGTCGACACGCTGTAACCGAGCCCCTGCACGACCGTCGGGAGCCAGTTCGACAGCGAGAACACCATCAGCAGGTTCATGAAGTTGACGATCCACAGGAGCGTCGTGAACCCGCCCCGGCCCTCGCGGAAGAGCTGCGCCACCGACACGCCCGCGTGCCGGGTTTCCGAGACGACGAAGCGGACGTCGCCCTCCGGGACCTGTGCCGGATCGATGCGGCGGAGCCAGCGCGCGACGTAGGGCGTACTGCCAGGTCGATCACTGAGGACGATCAGCTTCAACGATTCCGGCAGCCACACGTACAAGGCGCCTGCGAGCACGACCGGCGCCGCGGCACCCACGTAGAAGACCGTCTGCCAGCCGAAGCGGGGAATGATCCACGCCGCCAGGAAACCTCCGAGTGCGGCGCCCACCGTGAACCCGATGGCCGTCCAGGTGAGCAGTGTCACGCGCAGACGCGCGGGGCTGAACTCGCCAATCAGGGCAAACGCGTTCGGGATCACCGCACCGAAGCCGATGCCGGCGACCAGCCGGATGGCCAGCAGCTGCGGCACCGTTGCCGCGAACGCCGTCAGGAACGTCATGGCGGCGAGGAAGACCACACCGGCAATCAGCACCGGCCGCCTGCCGATGCGGTCGGCGACGATCGGGACGGCCAGCTGGCCGATCAGCACGCCGAGATTGCCGCCGCCGAACACCGGGCCGAGCAGGGAGGGCGCGATGCCCCAGTCCTGGATGATCGCCGGCGCCACGTAGCTGATCGCCTGCACGTCGAAGCCGTCGATGACGAGGCACAGCGTGCAGATGGTGACGATGCTCACGTGCAGCGGCCCGACGGCGGCGTTGTCGATGACCGTCGAGACGTTGACCGTCGTGGCCGGGGACTCAGGCGGTGGCATCGTGGTCGTCAGCAGCGGAGGAGTGGTCAGAACTCCTGGAGGTCCTCGGCGACGATGATCGGCCCGGAGAAGAAGCGCTGCGCTTCCTCGACGTAGCGCTCGAAGCGATCGCCCGGCCCGGTCGGGGGCACGTGCGAGAAGATCAGCGTCTTCACCCCGGCCGCCGCCGCCATCCTCGCGACCTGTTCCGGCCGCATGTGCTCCTCTTCGAGGTGCTTGACCCAGTTCGCGCGGGTCTCCTCGCTCATCTCCTGCCAGGAGCCGTTCCGCTTCCGCATCTCGATCGCGTCGTTGGCGTCCAGCACTTCGCTGACGAGCAGGTCCACCCCCTGCGCGAGCGCCGTGACCGCCTCGGAGGGACCGGTGTCGCCGGTGAAGACGATCGATCGATCCGGCGTGTCGAACCGGTACGAATACGACGCCGCCTTCCCGTACGCCGGCGTGCCCTCCGGGAACTGGAAGTGGGAGTTCTCGACGGCCGTCACCGTGACGCGGTCGTCGGTGAACACCACTCCCGGCGTCACGTCCCGCGCGTGAAACACGTCTTCCATGGGCGTGCGCTTGCCCTCGGTCCAGCAAGTCAGGAAGTTGATCGTGGCGTACTGGATGGCGCCCGCGACGATCGCCTCGGTGCCCGGCGGGCCGTAGATCTCGATGGGACCCCGGTGCTGGTACTCCCAGCCAATCACGAGGACCGTGGCGAGGCCCAGCATGTGGTCGCTGTGCGGGTGCGTGATGAAGATCTGGTCGATCTCGCGGAAGTTCGCGCCCGACTGGACGATGCGGCGCAGGACGCCGTCGCCGGCGTCGATGAGGTACGGCTTGCCGTCGACCGTCAGGAGATTCGACGCCTGCGCACGGTTCGCCGTGGGCAGCGGGCCGCCCGCCGTGCCGAGCGTCACCAGGCGCGTTCGGGAGGTGGCCCCGGGCGCGGTGTCGGGCGTAGCGCCGGGAGGCGCGTCAGGCGTCGTGCCGGACGCCTGGCGCGTGGCGGAGTCGCCGCACGCTGCGGCGAGCAGCGCGAAACCGAGAACGACGACGAGTGCGGCACGTCTGTCGCGAATCGACATGGTTCGACCCTCGGGCCAAGCCGGCTGTCACGCGGTCGGCGGGAACAGAAGGGGAGTGTCCTGTCCGGAGCCGAAGCGTGTCAACCCTCGGCCGCGAGCGTTCGTCCCGCTTTCCCGCGTCTAGGGATCGACCAGAATCTCGTCCGCAACGCGGATGACCACATACTGCTGAAGCTCTCCGGGGCGCAGTTGGAGCGCCGCCCGGTCAGGCAGGGTCGCGAGCGCGTCGATGACGCGTGCCTGGTTGTCGGAGTCGGCATCGACCAGCAGATCGACGTCCATCGTTCGCCGGTTATGGCCCGCGGCCCGAATCGCGAAGCCGCCGATCACGACAGAGCGCGCGCCGCGCTTGTTGAGCGCGCGGCACAAATCGCGCAAGTCCTCGAGCGTGGGTTCGCGCGACTCCAGCGGCTGGCCGGACGCGTGATCGTCCTCCACAGCCATTCGTCAGCGTCTCGATGAGTGGGAAAGCGATAGACTCCGCGCGCGACTCGGATGCCACCGAACGCGTTCCGCCACGCGATCGAGTCAGCCCGTCGGCTCGACGCTATGGAGAGTGGATCGACCGGCTGCGTCCGGCGACCGACGACGCGATCGATGCGCTCCTCGACAGTGGAAGGGCGGGACGGCACGGTGAGCCAAGCGTAGCACCGACGGGCCGAATCACAACACCGACGCGTTGAGCGGCCTCCGGCCGGTCTGTCATGGTTCGTCCAGGGGCAGGCGGGCCTGGGGAGGTGACGGCGCCGGCGCAACGGCGTCGCTGTCGCAGAGGCCGTGCACGCTCGCACCCAGCAGGCGCACGGGTCGGACGCCGGCCTCCGTCTTCGCCAGCAGTACCACGGCCCGCGTCGCGATCGCGTCCGGATCGCGCGTCGGCGCCGCCGAGTGGCTCCGCGTGATGGTGGTGAAGTTGCTGTAGCGCACCTTGATGGTGACCGTCCGGGCGAACAGGCCACGGCGTTCCAGCCACGAAGCGGCGTCGCGCGCCATGCCGTCGATCTCCGAGCGGATCCGATCGAGCTCCGTCAGGTCCTGCGGGAACGTGTTCTCGCTACCGGACGACTTCGGCTCGTGGTGGGCGACGACCGGGCGATCGTCGATGCCGTGGGACAGTTGCACCAGCCAGCCGGTCATGCTGCCGACGGCCGCGCGCAGCGTCTCCGGGTCCGCGGTACGCACGTCCACGAGCTTTTCGATTCCGCGCGCGCGCAGCTTCTTCGCCGTAACCGGCCCCACCCCCCAGAGCGCGTCGACCGGCAGCCCCTGCAGGAACGTCTCGACGCGCTCGGGCGCGACCACGGTGAGGCCGTCGGGCTTCTTCCAGCCCGAGGCGATCTTCGCCAGGAACTTGTTCGGCGCGACGCCGGCTGACGCGGTCAGGCCGGTCGTCTCGCGGATCTGCTCCTTGAGCCGTCTGGCCACGGTGGCCCCGAGCGGTTCCCCCCAGGCGTTCTCGGTGACGTCGAGATAGGCCTCGTCGAGCGACATCGGCTCGACCAGCGGCGTGATCGCGCGGAACAGCCCGAACACCGTCTGCGACGCCGCGCGGTACCGGGTGAAGTCGGGCCGGACGACGACGAGCGATGGGCACAGCCGGAGCGCCCGCGCCATCGACATCGCGGAACGGACGCCGAACACCCGCGCCTCGTAGCTGGCCGCCGCGACAACCCCGCGCGAATCCGCAGCGCCCCCGACCGCCACCGGCTTCCCCCGGAGCGACGGGTCGTCGCGCTGCTCGACCGATGCGTAGAAGGCGTCCATGTCGAGGTGCAGGATGCGGCGAATCATTGAGAATTGAGGATTGCGGATTGGGGATTGCGGATTGCGTTGGCGATTGGCGATTGGCGATCGAACTGACGATTGCGGCGTAAGGTCTGCGTTGGGCTTTGGGCCTTGGGCCTTGGCTTGGGATTTGGGCCTTGGGTCTTGGGATTTGGAGCTGCCCCCTATGTCCCCGTAGACCCGAACCCGCCGCGCGTCTCGGGGCGGATGACAGGAACATCCTCCCAGGTCACGCGCGGCGCGGGGAGCACGACGCCCTGGGCCAGCCGGTCGCCGCGGGCCACGTGCACCTCCCCGTCGGTCACGTTGATCACCTGGATCCGTACCTCATCCGAGGGTCCCGCGTAGTCGGAATCGACGATCCCCACGCCGTTGGCCACCATCAGCCCCCGCTTGAGCGGCGTGCTGCTTCGGGCGAAGATGGCGAGGAGGTACCCGGGCGGCACGCCAATCACCAGGCCGGTCGGGACCAGCACAATCGCACGCGGTGGCACCGTCACGTCGGCGGCCGCGGCCAGGTCGAAGGCCGCCGAGCCATCCGTGCCGTAACCAGGGAGAGGCATCGTGGGATCCAGACGGGTGATCTGCAGGCGCATGGCTGGAGCATACCGAAGTCCGCACACGTCGCGCCCCTCGTGGCTGATGGTGGTTCTCCTCCTGCTCGCGGGCAGTCCCGCTGGGGCGCAGCAGGACGACCTGGGCGCCACGCTGCCGCTCGACACGTCCATCCGGACGGGACAGCTGCCGAACGGCTTCACGTATTTCATCCGCCAGAACGACCGTCCGGAGAAGCGCGCGTCGCTGCGGCTGGCGGTCATGGCCGGCTCCATCGACGAGGCGGAGCACGAACGCGGCCTGGCGCACTTCCTGGAGCACATGGGCTTCAACGGAGGCCGGCACTTCCAGCCTGGCGAGCTGGTGAAGTACCTCGAGTCGATCGGATCGAGCTTCGGCGCGCACCTCAACGCCTACACGAGCTTCGACGAAACGGTCTACATGGTGGAGGTGCCGACCGACCGCGAGGGGCTGCTCGAACGCGGGCTCGACGCGATGTACGACTTCGCGGGCGGCATGTTGCTCCTGCCGGACGAGATCGACCGGGAGCGGGGCGTTGTCATCGAAGAGCGCCGCATGCGGCGCGATGTCGGCACCCGGGTGATCGAGCAGCAGGCGAACGTGATGTTCGGCGATTCGAAGTACGCCGACCGGCTGCCGATCGGGCTGCCGGAGGTCGTCACGGGCGCTTCACCGGACACCGTCCGTGGATTCTACGAACGCTGGTACCGGCCGGACCGCATGGCCCTCATCGCGGTGGGCGATGTCGATCCGGCCGCGCTCGAGCCGCTGATCGTCAAGGAATTCTCCGCGCTCGAGAAACCGGCCACGCCGCCGCCGCCGCGGGACTACCCGATCCCGGATCACGAAGGCACACAGTACTCGGTGGCCACCGATCCCGAAGTGCCGCAGTCCACGGTCAGCATCATGGAGCGGCGTCCGATGGGGCGGCAGGATCGCGTCGGCGACTACCGCCGGTCGCTGGTGGAGCGGCTCGCCGTCCAGATGCTCAACGAACGCCTGGCGCAGATCGCACGCCAGCCGGACGCGCCGTTCCTCGGGGCGTCCGCCGGCCAGAGCCTGCTGAGCCAGGACGTCATTGCATCGATGCTGCGGGCGTCGGTCAAGGACGGCGGGATCGAAGCGGGACTGACCGCCATTGCGCAGGAGGCGGCGCGGGCCAGCCGCCACGGCTTCAGCGCCGCAGAGCTCGATCGGGCGCGCAGACGGCTGCTGGCATCGTACGAGCGGATGTACAACGAGCGCGACACGAGCGAAAGTGGTGGCCTTGCGTCTGAGCTGGTGCGCCACTTCCTGACGAACGAGCCTGTGCCCGGGATGGCCGGCGAGTTCGACCTGGCGCGCCGGTTCGTCCCGGCGATCACGGCCGAGGAAACGACCGAGGTCGCGCGGCGGTTCTGGAGCGGTGAGAACCGCGTCGTGCTCGCGGTCGCTCCCGACAAGGACGGCCTCGCTGCGCCGACGGAGGCGGGACTCAGGGAGACGCTGGAGCGGGCGCTGGCGGCAGAACTGGATCCGTGGCCGGAGGAGGACGACACGCCGGAGCAGCTGATGTCGAGTCTCCCGGTGCCCGGCACGGTGACCGACGACCGCGTCGTGTCCGAGCTCGGCGCCACCGTCCTGCGGCTGTCCAACGGCGTCGAGGTGTGGTTGAAGCCGACCGACTTCAAGGCCGACCAGGTGGTGTTCACCGCCTACGCGAAGGGCGGCCTGTCGCTGGCGGCGCCGGACGAGTACCACGAGGCCGATCTCGCCACCAACCTCGCCGATGTGTCCGGCGCAGGCGGGTTCTCACCGATCGATCTCGAGAAGCTTCTTGCCGGTCGCACCGCGGGCGCCTCCCCCTTCATCGGGACCTACACCCACGGCATCAGCGGCTCCTCGTCGGCGGCCGATCTCGAAACGGCGCTGCAGCTCGTGCATCTGTACATGACGGCGCCGAACTGGAACGACGAGTCGTTCACCCTGCTCAAGACGCGGCTGCAGGCCGCGCTGGCCAACCGGGCCCAGAACCCCACCGCGGCCTTCTCGGATGCCGTGGAGGCGGTGAACAGGATGGGCCACTACTCGTCGGTGCCCCTGACGGCGGACAAGGTGCCGACGCTCCGCGCGGACGTGATGCAGCGGTTCTACGAGGCGCGGTTCGCGAACGCGGCCGACTTCACGTTCATCTTCGCCGGCTCGTTCAACGTGAACAACGCCACGTCGCTGGCGGCCCGCTACCTCGGCTCGCTGCCGTCCACGGGCATCCGCACCGCCGAGGTGGGAGACGTGCGCTTCGAGTTCCCGCCCGACGTCCGGCGTGAGGCCGTGCGGAAGGGGAAGGAACCGAAGGCGCAGACGATGATCTCGCTCTTCGCGGACACCGGACTGGACGAGATGGAGATGCACCGCCTGCGCGCCGCCATCAGCGTGCTGGACATCAGGCTGAATGAGGTGCTCCGCGAACAGATGGGCGGAACCTACAGCGTGGGGGTCGGCTACCGGGATTCGCAGCCGGTGCCGGGCTGGGGCATGGTGCAGGTCGTGTTCGGCAGCGCGCCGGACAACGTCGCGGAGCTCACGGCGGCTGTCATGAAGGAAGTGGCGGCGCTGAAGGCCGAGGGCCCTACCGGCGAGGACGTGGCGAAGGTGAAGGAAATCGAGAAGCGCCAGCTCGAAACGTCGGCCAGCAACAACGGCTACTGGATGGGATCGATTCAGACCGTGCTGACCCTCGGGTGGGACCCGACGTCGATCGTGCGGCGCCCGCAGCGCACCGAGTCGCTGACCCGCGAGAACATCCAGGCGGCGTTCCGGAAGTACTTCCCGGAGGACCGCTACACCGTCGTCTCGCTGCTGCCCGAGCAGTAGGCGCGGCCCAGCCGAAGCCGGCCCCTGCATGTGCGGATGCGCGCTCGGGCCTGGTAGCGGCCAGCTCTGGCTGGCCGGGCGGCCGACCATCAGCGGTCCTGACGAATCTCGGGAGACGGGAGAGTACCCGGCCCACCGGGGAAGCTGCCGCCACCGGGGAACGGGAACGGCGTGTTCAATCCGCCACCCGGTCTGCCGGGTGTGCCTGGAGTGCCACCCTGTCCCGGGAAGCCGGGAGGTCTGGCGCCGATGGCTCCAAGCTCACCGGTGACGGGCGCGCCGGGCTGCCCCTGGCCGGGGGCGCCGGCAGGGCCCTGCGCCACGAACAGGAACACCCATTCGTTGTAGTGGCTGTACCCCTCGTACAGGCGGATCGACTCCTCGGTGCTCGTGCTGGTGACGCCGATGATGCCACCGCCGCCGGCCGTCGCCGTGCCCCCGACTGAGCCTGGCCGTCCAGGCAGGTTCTGCGCCGGAGCCCCGCCGGGGTTCAGCGTGTATAGCCGCGATCCAAGCCCGCCTGGCCCAGGGCCGGTCCGCTGCTCGAGTTCCCGACGCTCGGCCGCGAGTCTCGCGTCCGGTTGTCCCGACCCCGGCATTCCCGGCGTGACGCTCCCGCCGCCACCCGGCATCCCGGGCTGCAGCGCACCGGCCGCCTGAGCCGCCGTCAGGATCTGGAAGTTGCCACCGGTGATCGGGTCCTGGTACTTCTTGCGCAGGAACTTGCCGTCGACGAGGACGTCGATCGACGGTGGCAGCGCGCCGGGTCCCGCCTTGCGCTGGAACAGGCCGATCGCGCGCCCGTACTGTTCGCCGCGGAAGATCAGCTCGGCTTCCTTCTCGCGCCGCGCCATCTGGCTCCAGACCGGCATCGCGGCGGACGCCGCGATGCTCATGATGGCGATGGCCACGAGCAGGGCGGCCATGGCGAAGCCGGCGGCGCGCGAACCCGGCTCGATCATGCGATCAGGATACCCGTAGCCGGGCTCGCGCGCCGCCGACTTCGCAAGTGGAACAGTGGAACAGTGGAAAAGTGGAAAAGTAAAGTGGGAAGTTGGAAGTCAGAAGTCGGAAGTCAGTTGAAGGTTCGAAGTAGGGCGCTGGGCCGCGGTACTCGCACTTCCCAGTGAATTCCCACTTCCCACTTCCCACTTCCCACTTCCCACTTACTTCCGACTTCTGACTTCCAACTTCCCACTTTACTTTTCCACTTTTCCACCTTTCCACTTTTCCACCTATCATCGTCTCTGTCTCTGATGCAGTACATCTACACCATGAAGGGCCTCGGGAAGGTGCATCCTCCCGACGCCGTCGTTCTCAAGGACATCTGGCTCTCGTTCCTCCCCGGCGCGAAGATCGGCGTCCTGGGCCTCAACGGCGCCGGCAAGAGCTCGCTCCTGCGGATCATGGCCGGCGAAGACACCGAGTTCATCGGCGAAGCGTTCCCGGCCGACGGCATCAGCGTCGGGTTCCTGCAGCAGGAGCCTCGGCTGGACGCCTCGAAGACGGTGCTCGGCAACGTCGAAGAGGGCGTCGCCCAGACCAAGGCGCTGCTTGAGCGGTACGACGCGCTGAACATGAAGCTCGGCGAGGACCTGTCGCCGGACGAGATGGACAAGGTCATGGAGGAGCAGGGGAAGCTCCAGGACCGGATCGACGCGATCAACGCCTGGGATCTCGACTCGCAGCTCGAGCTTGCGATGGACGCGCTGCGCTGTCCGCCGCCGGACGCCGACGTGTCGACGCTGTCGGGCGGGGAGCGGCGGCGGGTCGCGCTGTGCCGGCTGCTCCTTCGCTCGCCTGACCTGCTCCTCCTCGACGAGCCGACCAACCACCTGGATGCCGAGTCGGTCGCGTGGCTCGAACGTTTCCTCAAGGACTACAAGGGCACGGTCGTGGCAGTGACGCACGACCGGTACTTCCTCGACAACGTGGCGGAGTGGATCCTCGAGCTGGACCGCGGCTCCGGCATCCCCTGGAAGGGCAACTACTCCTCGTGGCTGGACCAGAAGCAGCAGCGGCTGGCGCAGGAGGAGAAGTCGGAGACGAAGCGGCAGAAGACGCTGCAGCGCGAGCTCGAGTGGATCCGCATGGCGCCGCGCGCGCGGCAGGCGAAAGGCAGGGCGCGTCTCAACGCCTACGAACAGCTGCTCAACGAGGACACGGCGCAGAAGCTCGATCAGGTGGAGATCTACATCCCACCGGGGCCGCGCCTCGGCGACATCGTGGTCGAGGCCCGCGGGCTCCGCAAGGGCTACGGCGACCAGCTCCTCATCGACGACCTGAACTTCACGCTGCCGCGCGGCGGCATCGTCGGCGTGATCGGCCCCAACGGCGCCGGCAAGACGACGCTCTTCCGGATGATCACCGGGCAGGAGACGCCGGACGATGGGACGCTGCGGGTGGGCGAGACGGTCGTGCCGGGGTACGTGGACCAGGATCGCGACAGCCTGGACGGCTCGAAGTCGGTGTGGGAGGAGATCTCCGGCGGCGAGGATGAGCTCCTCGTCGGGAAGCGCACCGTGGCGTCGCGCGCCTACGTGTCCTGGTTCAACTTCAAGGGACCGCAGCAGCAGCGGAAGGTCGGCACCCTCTCCGGCGGCGAGCGGAACCGCGTGCACCTGGCGAAGCTGCTTCAGAAGGGCTCGAACCTGCTGCTGCTCGACGAGCCGACGAACGACCTGGACGTCGACACGCTGCGCGCGCTTGAAGAAGCGCTGGTCAACTACGCCGGGTGCGCCGTGGTGATCAGCCACGATCGCTGGTTTCTCGACCGGATCGCCACGCACATGCTCGCGTTCGAAGGCGACAGCCGCGTCGTCTGGTTCGAAGGGAACTACCAGGACTACGAGGCCGACCGCCGCCGCCGCCTCGGCGCGGAAGCCGACACCCCGCACCGGATCAAGTACCGCAAGCTGACGCGCTGACGCGCGGACGCGAAGTCCCAAGACCCGAATCCCGAATCCCAAGCCAAATCCCAACGCCCAAGTCCCAATGAGGAGGGTCACACTGACACTTGTAGGGGCCGGCTTCAGCCGACCCGGCCTGGAGTCGTAGACTCTCCTCTGTGTCATTTACCGACCTCCGGAGTTTCCTCGACCGCCTGCGCGGGGACGGCGACCTCGTCACTGTCGATGCGGAGGTGGATGCCCACCTGGAAATCGCCGAGATCCATCGGCGGGTGATCGCCGCCGGCGGTCCCGCGATCCTGTTCACGAACGTCCGTCTCGGTTCACCCAAGTCTTCCCGCGGGCAGTCGCGGTCCACGTTTCCGGTGGCGACCAACCTGTTCGGCACCGCGCGCCGCGCCGAGCTGGCGTTCGGCGAGCGCCCGCTGCGACTCGTGCGACGGGCGGTGGAGCTGGTCGAGCGGCTGATGCCGCCAACCGCCTCGACGTTGTGGGGCGCGAGGGACGTCGGGTTCGAGCTGATGAAGGTGGGGACGCGCCGCGTCTCCCGCGGGCCCGTGGTCGACCAGATCACGTCGGAGCCTGCGCTGACTCGCCTGCCCGCCCTCACGTGCTGGCCGGAGGACGGCGGCCCGTTCATCACGCTGCCCCTCGTCTACACAACGCACCCGGTCCGTGGCGGGCACAACCTCGGGATCTATCGCATGCAGGTGTACGACGGCCGCCGGGCCGGCATGCACTGGCAGATCGGCAAGGGCGGCGGCTTCCACTACGCGGCGGCCGAGGCGCTGTCCCAGAGCCTGCCGGTGACGGTGTTCCTGGGCGGTCCGCCGGCGCTGCTCCTGTCGGCGGTCGCGCCGCTGCCGGAGAACGTGCCGGAGCTCCTGCTGGCGTCGCTCATCGCGGGCGAGCGGCTGCCGCAGGTACACGGCCACGGCGCGCATCCGCTCGTCGCCACCGCGGAGTTCGCGCTGATGGGCGAGGTGCCGCCCGGAGTCCGGCACCCGGAAGG
>Ga0194132_10002222_pt1 | contig 37153 bp, 30 predicted proteins | sample TA2KigOf80mmetaG_FD_148612 | JGI IMG/M metagenome (GOLD analysis project Ga0194132, IMG submission 148612) | Freshwater microbial communities from Lake Tanganyika, Tanzania - TA2015054 Kigoma Offshore 80m | ecosystem: Environmental > Aquatic > Freshwater > Lake | place: Tanzania: Lake...
GAACTCGCGCTGGAGCGTGCGGTCGGCGAGCTTGCGCGACCAGCCGCGCAGGCGCTCGGCGAGCCGCGCCCGTCCCTCGGGCGCCTCGAGACCGCCGGCCGCCGCCTCGATGTCCCGGATCGCCCGGCTCACCGGCGCCGCGCTTGCGAGGACGGTCTCGAAGGCGGCCGCGCCGCCGGTCCGCACCAGACTGTCGGGGTCCTCGCCCTGCGGCAGCGCGACGAGGCGAACCGATTTCTCCGCGCTCAGCACGGGGAGCGCGCGGTCGATGGCGCGGAGCGCGGCGCGCCGGCCGGCGCCATCGCCGTCGAAACAGAGTACGAGGTCGGGGGCGAGCCGCCAGCCGAGCGCGAGCTGGTCCTCGGTCAGCGCGGTGCCGAGCGGCGCGACGGTCTCGCCGAACCCGGCCTGGGCCAGCGCGATCACGTCCATATAGCCCTCGACCACGAGGAGCCGCTTCCGCTCGGTCGCGGCGCGGCGGGCGGCCGCCAAGCCGAACAGGACGCGGCCCTTGTTGAACAGCGGCGTGTCGGGCGAGTTGAGGTATTTGGGCTCGCCCGCGCCGAGGATGCGCCCGCCGAAGGCGATCGGCCGGCCGCGCCCGTCGAGGATCGGGAACATGACGCGGCCGCGGAACCGGTCATAGCTCGGCCGCGCGTCGTCGGGGCGGATCAGGAGCCCGGCCTCGACCAAAAGCGGCTCGGCGATCCCCTGGCCGATAAGCGCGCGCTTGAGGGCAGCGCGGTCGTCGGGGGCGAAGCCGAGCCGGAAGCGCCGGATAGTGTTCTCGGCGAGGCCGCGGTCGCGTAGATAGGCCATCGCGCCGCGGCCGGCCGGGCCGTGGAGCTCGGCCTCGAACCAGCGGGTCGCCGCCTCGACGATCTGGTGCTGCGTCGCCTCGGCCTTCGCCCGCTCGCGCTCGGCCGGGCTCGCGGCCGGCACCGGGACGCCGGCGAGGTCGGCGAGACGCTCGACCGCCTCGGGGAACGACAGCCCGTCGATCTGCATCGTGAAGCCGATCGCGTCGCCGTGGGCGCCGCAGCCGAAGCAGTGGTAGAAGCCCTTCTCCTCGTTGACGGTAAACGAGGGCGTCTTCTCGTTGTGGAAGGGACAGAGGCCGGAGAACTCGCGCCCCTTGCGCGTGAGCTTGACTCGCTGGCCGATCAGATCGGCGAGCCCGATACGGTCGCGCAGTTCGTCCAGGAAGCGAGGCGGAAAGCTCATCGACGGCCCGTGTCGGGACCCTTCATCGGAGTATGGGGCGCCGGCCGCGCGGCGGCAACGACCGGCGTCGGACCGATGCCGTCGGCGACCGCCCTCAGCCGAGCGCGGTCAGACGCTCGCGGACCCGCGCACTCGCCTTGGTGAAGTCCATCTGGCCGGCGAAGCGCTCGCGGAGCACCGCCATGGCCCGCCCCATGTCACGCAGGCTGCCGGCGCCGATCTCGGCCAGGACATCGTCGATCGCCTTGTCGGCGGCGGCCGCATCGAGGGCCTTGGGCAGGAAGCCCTCGATGATCGCGATCTCCTCCGCCTCCTGCTGGGCGAGCTCGAGCCGGCCGCCCTGCTCGTAGAGCTTGATGCTCTCCTCGCGCTGGCGGATCATCGTCTGGAGGACCGAGTAGATGTCTTGATCGGTGATGCCCTCGGCGTTGCCGCGGCCGCGCGCGGCGATGTCGCGGTCCTTGATGGCGGCGAGGATCAGCCGCACCGTCGAGACGGTGCGCTGCTCGCGGCTCTTCAGGGCGGTCTTCAGGGTCTCGCTCAGCCGCTCGCGCAACATGGCGTACGACCTCCGATCGCAGGAAGGCGCGGAGCCTAGCCGAATTCGATCCCGGTGGCAAAAGCGCGCCCCCGGCACGCGGGCCCCCGCTGCGGCCGGAGCCGGGGCTTTGGGTGCAGTGCGTCAATCGGCCCGGGCCGGGTCGACGGATGGCATTTGATCGAGTCGGTACCGCGCCCCACATTGCGTCCATCCATGGCGACCTCCCACCACCCTTCCGGGCCGCCGCCGGCACGCGCCGCCCGCCCGCCCGCCGCCACGGCCGCGCTCGTCATCGCCGACGGCACGGTCTTCTGGGGCCGCGGCGTGGGCGCAATCGGCACGGCGGTGGGCGAGATCTGCTTCAATACCGCGGTGACCGGCTACCAGGAGGTGCTGTCCGACCCCTCTTATGCCGGCCAGATCGTCACCTTCACCTTTCCCCATATCGGCAATGTCGGCGCCAACGACGAGGACGTCGAGACGACGACCCCGGCGGCGCGCGGCCTCGTGCTGCGTTGCGACATCACCGCGCCGTCGAGCTGGCGGGCGGCCGGGTCGCTCGACCCGTGGCTCCGGCGCCACGGCCTCGTCGGCATCGCCGGCATCGATACGCGGGCGCTGACCCGAAGGCTCCGCGACGGCGGCGCCGCGACCGGGGTCGTCGCCCACACGCCCGACGGCGCGCTCGATGCCGCGGCGCTGGCGGCGACCGCGCGCGCCTGGCCGGGGCTCGAGGGCATGGACCTCGCCCGCGAGGTGACGTGCCGGCAGACCAGCGACTGGACCGAAACGCGATGGCGCCTCGGGCACGGCCATGGCCGCTATGCCGGGGCCGGCCCGCACGTGATCGCCGTCGACTACGGCGCCAAGCGGAACATTCTCCGCTCCCTCGCCGATACCGGCTGCCGGGTCACCGTGGTGCCGGCGATGGCGACGGCCGACGACATCCTCCGCCACCGCCCCGACGGCATCTTCCTGTCGAACGGCCCCGGCGATCCGGCCGCGACCGGGGTCTATGCCGTGCCAACGATCCGCGCCCTGATCGCGACCGGGATCCCGCTGTTCGGAATCTGCCTCGGCCACCAGATGCTCGGCCTCGCGCTCGGCGCGCGGACGGCGAAGATGCATCACGGGCACCGCGGCGCGAACCATCCGGTCAAGGATCTCGCGACCGGCCGCGTCGAGATCACGAGCCAGAACCACGGCTTCGTCGTGGTCGAGGAGACCCTGCCGCCGAGTGTGGCCAAGACGCACATATCCTTGTTCGACGGCACGCTCGAGGGCCTCGCGCTCGAGGGCCGGCCGGTGTTCTCCGTCCAGTACCACCCCGAGGCCTCGCCCGGCCCCAGGGACAGCTGCCACCTCTTCGATCGCTTCCGCGCGCTGATCGACCGCCACCGCGCCCAGTCCTAGGCGTGCCCGATCTCCACAACCGACCGCCGGCTCGATGCCCAAACGCACCGACATCCGCTCGATCCTGATCATCGGTGCCGGGCCGATCGTTATCGGCCAGGCCTGCGAGTTCGACTACTCGGGCACCCAGGCGTGCCGGACGCTCCGCGCCGAGGACTATCGGATCATCCTCGTCAACTCGAACCCGGCGACGATCATGACCGATCCCGATCTCGCCGATGCGACCTATGTCGAGCCGATCACGCCCGAGTTCGTCGCGCGCATCATCGAGCGCGAGCGCCCGGACGCGCTGCTGCCGACGATGGGCGGGCAGACAGCGCTCAACACGGCGATGGCGCTCGTCAAGGAGGGCGTCCTCGAGCGCTACGGCGTCGCGCTGATCGGGGCCTCCGCGGCGGCGATCGACAAGGCGGAGGACCGCGAGCTGTTCCGCCGCGCGATGCACCGGATCGGTCTCGAGACCCCGCGCGGCCGGCGTGTCCACACGCTCGACGAGGCGCGCGCGGCGCTGCCGGAGATCAGGCTGCCGGCGATCATCCGGCCGAGCTTCACGCTCGGCGGCACCGGCGGCGGCATTGCCTACAACCGCGACGAGTTCGAGGAGATCATCGCGCGCGGCCTCGACGCCTCGCCGACGCACGATGTCCTGGTCGAGGAATCCGTTCTCGGCTGGAAGGAGTACGAGATGGAAGTCGTCCGCGACAATGCGGACAACTGCATCATCGTCTGCTCGATCGAGAACGTCGACCCAATGGGCGTGCACACCGGCGATTCGATCACCGTCGCGCCGGCGCTGACGCTCACAGACAAGGAATACCAGATCATGCGCGACGCCTCGATCGCGGTGCTCCGCAAGATCGGCGTCGACACCGGCGGCTCCAACGTCCAGTTCGCGATCAACCCGGCCGACGGCCGCATGGTCGTGATCGAGATGAACCCGCGCGTCTCGCGTTCCTCGGCGCTCGCCTCGAAGGCGACCGGGTTTCCGATCGCCAAGGTCGCCGCGCGGCTCGCGGTCGGCTACCGACTCGACGAGCTCGCCAACGACATCACCGGCGTGACGCCGGCGGCGTTCGAGCCGACCATCGACTACGTCGTCACCAAGATCCCGCGCTTCGCGTTCGAGAAGTTCCGCGGCGCCGATCCCGTCCTCACCACCTCGATGAAATCGGTCGGCGAGGCGATGGCGATCGGCCGCTCGTTCGCCGAATCGCTCCAGAAGGCGCTGCGGTCGATGGAGACCGGCCTCACCGGTCTCGACGAGATCCGGATCAAGGGCCTCGAGCCGGGTCAGCCGGTCGACCTCAACCGGGTGCGCGCCGCGCTCGCCAACCCCTCGCCCGAGCGCCTCCTGGTCATCGCGCAGGCCTTCCGCCTCGGGCTCGACCGCGACGAGATCCGCCGCGCGACGAGCTATGATCCGTGGTTCCTCGAACAGATCGAAGCGATCGTCGCGGCCGAAACGCGGCTCCGCGACGAGGGCCTTCCGGGCGATCCGGATGCGCTTCACTGGTTGAAGCAGATGGGCTTCTCCGACGCCCAGCTCGCGCGGCTCGCGGGCGTTCCGACCGACGAGATCGGCGTGCGCCGGCGCGCGCTCGGCGTCCATCCGGTCTACAAGCGGATCGACACCTGCGCCGCCGAGTTCGCCTCCGACACGCCTTATCTCTATTCGACCTACGAGGGTCTTGGCGGATCGGGTGCCGAGTGCGAGGCGCGTCCCAGCGCGCGGCGCAAGGTGATCATCCTCGGCGGTGGCCCGAACCGGATCGGCCAGGGGATCGAGTTCGACTATTGCTGCGTGCACGCGGTCTACGCGCTCCGCGACGCCGGCTTCGAGACCATCATGGTCAACTGCAACCCGGAGACGGTCTCGACCGACTACGACACCGCCGACCGGCTCTACTTCGAGCCCTTGACGGCCGAGGATGTGATCGAGATTGCCCGCAAGGAGGCGGTCAACGGCACGCTCGAGGGTGTGATCCTCCAGTTCGGCGGCCAGACGCCGCTCAAGCTCGCGGGCGCGCTGGCGGCGGCGGGCGTGCCGATCCTCGGCACCGCACCCGATTCGATCGATCTCGCCGAGGATCGCGGGCGCTTCCAGGCGCTGCTCGAGCGCCTCGCGCTCCGCCAGCCGGTGAGCGGCACGGCGACGACCGAGGCCGAGGCCCATGCGGTCGCCGAGCGGATCGGCTACCCGGTCCTGGTGCGGCCGTCCTACGTCCTCGGCGGCCGCGCGATGGAGATCGTGCACGACGCCGATTCGCTCGCTCGCATCGCGCGCGAGGCGATGGCGGCCTCGGGGTCGAACCCGATCCTGATCGATTCCTATCTCCAGGACGCGATCGAGGTCGACGTCGACGCGCTCGCCGACCGGTCCGGCGCGGTCGTCGTGGCCGGGATCATGGAGCACATCGAGGAAGCGGGCATCCATTCGGGCGATTCGGCGTGCTCGCTGCCGCCCTATTCGCTGCCGGCTTCGATCGTCGCCGAGATCGAACGCGAGACCGCGCTCCTCGCCCGCGCGCTCTCCGTCGTCGGGCTGATGAACATCCAGTACGCGGTCAAGGACGACGCCGTCTACATCCTCGAGGTCAACCCGCGTGCCAGTCGAACGGTCCCGTTCGTCGCCAAGACGACCGGACGCGCGATCGCCAAGATCGCCGCGCGGCTGATGCTGGGCGCGACGCTCGCCGAGCTCGGCCTCGCCGGCGGCCCGACACGCGCGCCGCGCCACGTCGCGGTCAAGGAGGCCGTGTTCCCGTTCAGCCGTTTTCCCGGCGTCGACATCATCCTCGGGCCCGAGATGCGCTCGACCGGCGAGGTCATGGGCATCGACAGCGATTTCGGCCGCGCCTTCGCCAAGTCGCAGATCGCCTCGGGCGTGCGCCTGCCCGACGCGGGCACGGTGTTCATCTCGGTCCGCGACCGCGACAAGGCGGCGATGATTCCGATCGGCCGCCGCCTCGTCGCGCTCGGCTTCGCGATCGTCGCGACCCGCGGCACGGCACGGGTGCTCGGCGACGGAGGGATCCCGGTGGCGATTGTCAACAAGGTCCTCGAGGGCCGCCCCGACGTGGTCGACGGGATCAAGAACGGCGCGGTGCAACTCGTGTTCAATACCACCGAGGGTGCGCAGGCAATCGCCGACAGCTTCAGCCTGCGCCGCGCCGCTTTGGGCTGCCGGGTTCCCTACTGCACCACGGTCGCCGGCGCCCGGGCCGCCGTCGAGGCCATTGCGGCGCTCAGAGCCGGCCGGCTTGATGTGGCCCCGCTACAATCTTATCTTAATGGTTCGTTTTGACCCTAGTAGGCCAATCGCAGCCGACCGGCCGCGCAGCCCTGCGCGGGACGCCGGGGCGCGGTCCGTTGGACCGAACGAGCGGGTAGCTGGATCATGGAAGACATCCCGATGACGCTGGAAGGCTACAACCGGCTGGAGTCCGAGCTCCGCCGGCTGAAGACCGTCGAGCGTCCAGAGATCATCCGCGCGCTGTCCGCCGCCCGCGAGCACGGCGATCTCGCCGAGAACGCCGAGTACCAGGCCGCGCGCGAGCGCCAGGCGTTCGTCGAGGGTCGTGTGCTCGAGCTCGAGGACAAGATCCGCCGCGCCAAGGTCATCGACCCCAGCGCGCTCCGCGGCAAGGACATCAAGTTCGGGGCCACCGTGAAGGTCGTCGACGAGGATACCGACGAGCAGAAGACATTCCTCATCGTCGGCGAGGACGAGGCCGACATCAAGTCGGGCAGGCTCTCGATTACCTCGCCACTCGCGCGCGCGCTGATCGGCAAGCAGCGGGGCGACAGCGTCGAGGTGATGACGCCGAACGGCACCAAGTCCTACGAGGTCCTCAAGGTCGTCTTCAAGTAGCGCGCCGACACCGGGCGGCCCGCCCGGTTCCCTTTCAGCCCAGCACCTGTTCATCGAGGCGGATCGACGGACCGGCCGCGAGCGCCGCCGGTGCGAACCTCCGGAACGGCACGGTCGCGGCGAATCCCTTGATCGCCGCCGCCTCGGTGGTGGTCTCGAAGCGGTCGAGGATGGTCGCGACCGCCGGGTCGCGCGCGAGCTCGTCCGACATCACGACATCGCCGCCGTGGCTCTGCCCCTGCAAACGTGCGGCGAGGTTGACGGTGGTGCCGAAATAGTCGAGCCGGCCGTTGAGCGTCACCGCGATGCACGGCCCGACATGGAGGCCGAGCTTGATGACGAGCGGCGTCTCGTCGCCGTGGTTGAGCGCGGCGACGTTCTGCTGCGTCGCGATCGCGGCGCGGAGCGCCTCGGCCGGGTCGACGAAGGCCGCCATGACCGCATCGCCGATCGTCTTGACGATGGCGCCGTCATGCTCGCGCACCGCGGCCGCGAGATAGGCGAAGTGCGTGCGGACGCGACGATAGGCCTTGGCATCGCCGATCCGCGCGTAGAGTGCGGTCGAGCCGCGGAGATCGGTGAACAGGAGCGCGATGCGGGCGATCCCGACATCGTCGCCCGGCCGCAGCACCGCCTCCGAGAAGAGATCGCGGAACGCTTGGAGCGCGGTGAGACGATCGGCGGTCAGCGCATCGGCGACCCAGGCGCGCGATTCGACGACGAGGATTAGCCGGCGGGCGGACGTGTTGCGGAGGACGACGGTGCCCGGCCGCGACGGCGGACGGGCGACGACCGTCTCACCGTCGCCGATCACCGACGGAAACGCGCCGCCGGCATGGTCCACCTCGGACGCGCCGGTCGGGTGCAGCGTCCGTACCCGGTAGGGTCCGGGCATCGTATCGAACGCGACGACCCGCTCCTCGCCTGCCTCGAGCGTCTGCTGGATCACGACATGCGGCGTCGACATCGGCCCGAACAGGCAGAACTCGCCGCCATCGAGCGGTCGGATCGCAGGGTTCGGCACGAACGAGCACTCGACATTGCGCGAGAAGTCGCGGTCGTAGTCGACGTTGCAGCTCGCGCAGTGCGCGCCGTGCGGCAGCGCATCGAGGCCCGTGCTCGAGACCTTCGCCGCGCGGCAGTTGGGGCAGAGGAGATCCCAGCGCAACTCGAGGAGGCCCGACCGCACGGCCTGCAGGCAGCATTCGATCACCGCGCGCGGCGCCACGGCCCAGCGCCGCGTGAGCGCGAGCGGCCGGATGCGACGGACGTCGTTCTCCTGCGCGGTGAGGACCTCGTCGGCGAGACGCGCCGCGAGGCCGTGGCCGAAAGCGGTCGCCTCGATCGCGGCGACCGCGGCGGAGACGCGCCGTTCGGCATCGGGCGGACGCGGCGCGGGCTGCGCCGCGTACGGGCGGATCGCGGGGTCGGCGAGATGTCGGCGGACACTCTCGAATTGCGCGGCGATGGTCTTCCCCGACCCCCGCATGAACCCGAGCGCGAGCAGGGCGCGCCCGAGGAGATTGCGCGGCCGGACGTCGAGCGTGTAATCGACGCGGCAGCCGCCATCGCTGTCGGCGATGACGAGCGTCGCCGCGAGCGAGCGGAACGGACCGTTGACGAAGCGACGGACATGGGTGAAGCGCTCGGCGCTGACCCAATCGACCGGAATGTCCTCCCACCGGAGACGATAGTGTCCGATCCGGCAGTCGGCCATGTACACGACCGAGCCGTCCGGCTGCGGCTCCTCGCGGATGGCATGGCGCGGAAATCCGGCGCCTTCGTTGAACCGCGCGGTGTCTGCGAGGAGCGACCACGCATCGGCGCGCGGGGCGGCCAGTGTCCAGGTCCAGGTGCGTTCCATCCAGAAACCTACGCGGCAACCGCGCGCCCGGATGACCGCTCAGCCGTCGGCCGGCTCCAAGGTGTCGAGGAGCTCGATCGGCACGCCGGGCTTGTTCTTGGACGAACGGATCGCGAGAGCGGACTTCACCAGCCGGACATTGGGCGCGGCGGTGAGGCGGGTGGTCAGGAACCGCTGATAGGCGTCCCAGTCCTCGGCCGCGATGCGGAGGAGGAAATCCATCTCGCCCGCCAGCATGTGGCACTCGCGCACCTCCGGCCAGGTCGCGACCAGGGCCTCGAAGGCGGTCAGATCCGCCTCGGCCTGGCTGTGCAGTCCGACATGGGCGAACACCGAGACACCGAAGCCGAGCGCCTCGGCGTCGAGGTCGGCGTGGTAGCCCCGGATGCAACCGGTCTCCTCCAGCGCGCGTACCCGGCGCAGGCATGGCGGCGGCGAGATACCGGCGCGGCGGGCCAACTCGACGTTGGTCATCCGGCCGTTTTCTTGCAAATCCCGGAGGATGCGGATATCGATGCGGTCGAGCTTGACGCGCGCCATCGATCGCTTCTTCCCTTCGCGTGTGTCGCGGACGAAATGATATTACCAGAAATCGAAATTAAATTTCAATCGCCCGCCGCGGCGACGGAGGCGCGCGCATGGCGCCGGTGACCTGGGTCCTGACCGACGGCAAGATCGGCATGGAGAACCAGTGCCTCGGCCTCGCCGAAGCGCTCGGCGTCGAGCCGGTCGTCAAGCGGATCAGCCCGCTTCTGCCGTGGCGGCTCCTGCCGCCGCAGGCCTGGCTCGCGCCCCTCGCCGCGCCGGGGCCAGCGGGCGACCGGATCAAGCCGCCGTGGCCCGACCTCCTGATCGCGACCGGGCGGCAGACGGTTGCGCTCTCCATCGCGATCCGACGGGCGAGCGGCGGGCGCACCTACACGGTGCAGATCCAGGACCCGACCGTGGCGGCGCGGCATTTCGACCTGGTCGTCGCGCCGCGCCATGACGGGCTCGCCGGCGACAACGTGATCGCGACGCTGGGCGCGCTCCACCGCGTGACCCGGGCGCGGCTCGATGCGGCCGCCCTGCGCCTCGCGCCGGGCATCGCCGACATCCCGCGCCCGCGCGTCGTGGTCCTCCTCGGCGGGCCCAATCGCCACTACCGTTTCGACGCCGCGACGGTTGAGCGGCTGGCCACCGATCTCGCCCGCCTCGCCCGCGCGACGGGCGGCGGACTTCTCGTGACGCCGTCGCGGCGAACCGGCGCGTCGGCCGAGGCGATCGTCCGCACGCAGCTTCGCGACGTGCCGGCGCGAATCTGGGACGGCAACGGCGACAATCCCTATTTCGGCTATCTCGGCCTCGCCGAGGCGGTCGTCGTCACGGCCGATTCGGTCAACATGGTGACCGAGGCGTGCGCGACCGGGCGACCGGTGCTCGTCGCCCCATTGCCCGGCGGATCGGCGAAGTTCGCGCGCTTTCATGCCGCGATGGAGAGCGAAGGGCTGACGCGGCCGTTCCGCGGCGTCCTCGAGACCTGGCAGAGCCGGCCGCTCGACGAGACCGCGCGGGTCGCTGCGGCGATCCGCGACCGGGCGAAGCGATTGAATTTCGCCGGACCCGGTCCTATTAGTCGTGAAGATCGCTGAACAACGCGGGCACGGTACGGCCATGTCCCTTCTCCGGCTCGACGCCTTCCGCGACACACCGCTGGTTCGCGAGCCCTACGAACACGTGATCGTGCCCGGCTTCGTCGCGACCGCCGCGCTGACCGCGGCCGAGCGCGATTTTCCGGCGATCGAGGAGCCCGGGAGCTTCCCGCTCGACGATCTCGATTACGGCGCCGGCTTCGACGCGCTGATCGCGGCGCTTCGCGGCGAGGACGTCGCGCGCGCCTTCGCCGAGAAGTTCGCCGTCGACCTGACCGACCGGCCGACGATGGTGACGGTGCGCGGTCGCTGCCATCAGAAGGACGGACGCATCCACACCGATTCGAAGGACAAGATCATCACCGTCCTCGTCTACATGAACGGCCCTTGGGACGAGGCGGGCGGCCGGCTCCGGCTCCTCCGCTCGGCGCGCGACATCGAGGACTACGCGGTCGAGGTGCCGCCGATCGCCGGCACGCTCCTCGCCTTTCTCCGGAGCGCCCGTTCCTTCCACGGCCATCGTCCGTTCATCGGCCGACGCCGCGTGATCCAGCTCAACTGGGTCACCGGCGCCGATGTCGCGCGGCGCGAGCGCATCCGCCACGGCATCTCGGCCTGGTTCAAGCGCCGCCGGCGGTCCGCCTGATGGCGCGACACGGCCGACCCCGATAACGACGCGACCCCGATGGCGCTCCGCTTTGAGACCTTCAACAACCGGACCGGCGGCAATTGCCTGTTCAAGGCGATCGGCCATCCGCTCGCCGTGCGCCGGCTGCCGGCGCTCTGCGCGCAGCTCGTCGGCGCGCGCGCGGTCGCACTCTACGATCCCAACGGCGTCGCCGACGCGGTCGCCGAGCTGGTCGATCTGTCCGGCGTCGCCGTCCGTCACGTCTTCGTCCAGCGTATCGAGGACCTCGGGCGGAGCGTCCTCGGTCGGCTCACCCAGCCGGTCTCGGAGCTGCCCGCGGCCGATGTCGATCTCCTGTTCGTCGTCGCGTTCGACGACGCGCGCCTCGTCCGCCACATCCGTCATCTGATCCCGGACCATGTGACGGTGGTCAGCCTCGATGCGCTCCGGATCCCCGACGCGATGCTGTCGCGCGCCGAGCGCTATCTCGACCCTCTCAACTTCGCGACCAATTTCGCGTTCTTCCGCGACGACGAGCGGCTCCACACCCGGCTCGCCACCGCGAACTACTGGGCGCGCTATGGCGCCCGCGACGCCGCCTTGTGGTGCGTCCTGTTCGACGCCACAGGCAAGCCGATTGCCGAGTGGGAGACGCCGCTCGGCGACAACGAGCGCGCGATCGTGATCGACAGCCAGGCCGTGCGCCGCCGCTTCGGGCTCGGCGCGTTCGCAGGCCAGCTCTTTCTCCACGTCGTCCGCGTCACCGGCCACGACGTCGTCAAATACGCGCTCGACACTTTCTCCGATGACGGGATCGAGCTCTCCTGCACGCATGATGCGAATTCCTGGCCGGCCGACTTCTATGCCGGGCTGCCGGCGCCGGCGGCGGGCGAATCGGTCGTCCTCTGGGTGCAGAACTCGCACCCGACGCCGATACCGGCCGGCGCGTTCGGGCTCAACGTGATGGGGCGACCCGACATCGTCACCCTCGATGCCGAGATCCCGGCCTTCGGCAGCCACGCGCTCGAGATCGGCCGCGTCCTGCCCGGCGTCGCATGGCCGGCCCAGATCGAGGTCCGCGCCGGCAAGCACGCGGTGCGGCCGCGCTACGAGGTCGTCGGCCGCACCGGCCGGCGGCGGATCGCGCATGTCAACGTCGAGCGCGTCGACCTCGAGCCCGATCCGCGCCTACCCGAGCTCGCGAACCTGATGGGCAAGGGCTATATCCTGCCCGCACCGATCCTGCCGCCCGACCGGTGGCGGAGCCTCGCCTTGCCCACGCCGATGGCGACGACCCAGACGACGCTCCCGGTCGCGGCGATCGTGGTCGATGGATCGGGCCGCGAGATGGTGCGGCGGCGGCTCGGCTGCCTGCCGCGCGATCACGCGACGGCGGTCGATCTCACCGCCGCGGTCGAGGCGGCGGGCGGTCTCCCGTCCGGCTTCGGCCATGTCGAGCTCGTCTACGACTTTGCCGACGGCGGCGCCGGCGACGGCTGGCTGCACGGGCTGTTCCGCTACGAGGATCGGACGTCCGGTCACGCCGCCGATACGAGCTTCGGCGCCCACATCTTCAACACCGCGCTCACCTATCGGAACGAGCCGCAGTCCTATAACGGGCCGGCGCCCGGCCTCTCGACGCGGCTCTATCTCCGCCTCGGCGCGCTGCCGACCGAGACCCTGTGCCAGCTCATCTACCCCGCCTCGACGCCATGGCACGCGACATCGACGACCGAGATCGTGCTCCGCGACGACGTTGGCCGGGACATCGCGACGCGGCGGGTGGCGGTCCCTTGCGGCGGTTCCCATCTCTTTCTGGCGACGGAGACGTTCACCGAGGCGGAACGCCGCGCGGCCGGCAGCGAGGCCTACGTAATGATCCGCGACGCCACCTGCCGGTTGTTCGGCTATCATGGCCTCCTCAACGGGCACGGGGCGTTCAGCCTGGATCACATGTTCGGCTTCTGACCGCAGCGCGGGCCCGGCGCGCGTTCGGTCTCATTTCCAGGCATCAGACCCATGGCCCAGACCCATCACACCCGCCTCTTGATCCTCGGATCGGGCCCGGCCGGCTACACGGCCGCGATCTATGCGGCACGCGCGGCGCTGCAGCCGATGCTGGTCACCGGCATGGATGTCGGCGGCCAGATGAGCATCACCACCGACGTCGAGAACTATCCCGGCTTCGCCGATGTGATCCAGGGCCCGTGGCTGATGGAGCAGATGCGCGCCCAGGCCGCGCATGTCGGCACGCGTCTCCTCAACGACCTCGTCGTCGCGGTCGACCTGTCGGCGCGGCCGTTCCGCCTCGTCGGCGACAGCGGCGACACCTATCTCGCCGATGCGCTCATCGTCGCGACGGGCGCCCAGGCGCGCTGGCTCGGCATCGCGAGCGAACAGAGGTTCAAGGGGTTCGGCGTGTCCGCCTGCGCCACCTGCGACGGGTTCTTCTTCCGCGGCAAGGAGGTCGCCGTCGTCGGCGGCGGCAACACCGCGGTCGAGGAGGCGCTCTATCTCACCCACCACGCGACCAAGGTGACGCTGATCCACCGCCGCGACACGCTCCGCGCCGAGAAGATCATGCAGGACCGGCTGTTCCGGAACCCGAAGATCGCGCTGATGTGGGAGAGCGTCGTCGAGGAGATCACCGGCACCGATGCGCCGCCGTCGGTGACCGGGCTCCGCGTCCGCAACGTCAAGACCGGCGCGGTCGCGCCGATCGCCGTCGACGGTCTCTTCGTCGCCATCGGCCACGTGCCGGCGACCGCGATCTTCGTCGGCCAGCTCGACATGGACTCCGACGGCTATGTCCTGACCCGACCCGGCAGCACGACGACGAACATCCCGGGCGTGTTCGCCGCCGGCGACGTTCAGGACAAGATCTTCCGTCAGGCCGTCACCGCGGCGGGATCGGGCTGCATGGCGGCGCTCGAGGCCGAGAAGTTCCTCGCCGGTCACGCCGACCACGCGCTGTCCTCGGCGGCACAATAGGCGCGCGGCGAGCCGTATCACGGCCATGAATCTCGCGCACGCCAAGGCGATGGACTGGGACAAGCTGCGGGTCTTCCACGCCGTCGCCGAGGCCGGCAGCTTCACCCATGCCGGACAGGCCCTCAACCTGTCGCAATCCTCGGTCAGCCGGCAGATCAGCGCCCTCGAGCGCAGCCTCAACACCGCGCTCTTCCACCGCCACGCGCGCGGGCTCCGGCTCACCGAGCAGGGCGAGACGCTCTACCGCGCCGCCCGCGAGGTGTTCGCCAAGCTCGCCATGGTCGAGATGCTGGTCGCCGAATCACGCGACCGACCCAAAGGCCCGCTCCGCATCACGACGACCGTCGCGTTCGGCTCGATCTGGCTCACCGAGCGGATCAAGGAGTTCATCGACCGCTATCCCGACATCTCGGTCACCCTGATCGTGACCGACGAGGAGCTCGACCTGACCATGGGCCAGGCCGATGTCGGCATCCGGATGACACCGCCGCGCCAGGCGGATCTGATCCAGCGCCATCTGATCACGATGCACCACCGCGCCTTCGCCGCGCCCCAGTATCTCCGCCGCTTCGGCACGCCCAAGACGCTCGACGATCTCGACCAGCACCGCCTGATCGCCTACGACGAGACCTTCCACCCGCCCTTCACCAACATCAATTGGCTCCTCGAGGCGCGGGCCCGGACCGGCAACCCGCGACCGCCGGTGCTCCGCGTCAACAACATCTATGCGATGTTCCGGGCGGCGGCGACCGGGCTCGGCATCGCGCCGCTCCCCGACTACATGGCCAAGCTCGCGACCGATCTGGAGCCGATCCTGCCCGGGCTCGAGGGCCCCGGCTTCGACGTCTACTTCGTCTATCCGGAGGAGTTCCGTCACTCGAAGCGGATCGCGGTGTTCCGCGATTTCCTGCTCGCCAAGATCGAGGAAGACCGTCGCTGACGGCGCCCGCGGGCATGCACCGAGCGCATAACAGGGTTGCTCCGATTGGGGTGGATTACCCACGCTGCAGAGCCTATGTAATGAGACGTTGTTGCTGCAACGCAACATCATTGCAAACGCAAGTTTCGCCGGCTCGGGCCGAGGCAGCCCCGGTTGGCGTTCAGGTTCCGGACGCAAGGTCCGGAAGGGGTCTTCGGACCCTACGTCTCCCAGACGTGAAGCCTCCCTGTTGACTGGCCGGACCCCTCGGGGTCCGGCTTTTTTTGCGCCTGCTCAGGGGCCGCCGCAACGGCCGAAAGATGCCTGGGACCCTCAAGAACCTTTCGGACGGTTGCATAGGTCGGGGCGCCCAGCCATCGGGCGTCACCGCGGCGGTCCGGCTCCGTTCTTGTCCCGCCGCCGTGGCGCGGGCGGCCCTACAGGAACAGCCGCTCGCCCTTCATGTCCTTGTAGAGATGGGCGACGAACTCGGCATAGCCATTATAGAGAAGCGTCGGCGCGCGTTTATCGGAGCCGAGCGGCTTCTCGCTCGCCTGGCTCCAGCGGGGATGGGCGACCTCCGGGTTCACGTTGGCCCAGAAGCCGTACTCGCTGCCTTGAACGACCTCCCAAAAGGACTTCGGCCGCTGGTCGGTGAAGGTGAACCGGACGATCGACTTGATCGACTTGAAGCCGTATTTCCACGGCACCGCGAGGCGGAGCGGCGCGCCGTTCTGCCGCGGGATCGGCTTGCCGTAGAGACCGGTCGCTATGAAGGCGAGCTCGTTGGTCGCCTCCTCGATGGTAAGACCCTCGACATAGGGCCAGGGATACCAGAACTGCTTCTGGCCCGGGGCCACGTCGCGGTTCTGGAACGTCGTCATCGCGATGTATTTGGCGCCCGCCTTCGGTTGCGCGAGATCGACCAGCGCCTTCATCGGAAAGCCGCCCCACGGGACCGCCATCGACCACGCCTCGACGCAGCGCATCCGATAGAGCCGCTCCTCGAGCGGCATCCGCTTCAGAAGCGTGTCGATATCGATCGTCTGCTCCTTCTCGACCATGCCGTCGAGCGTGACGGTCCAGGGCCGGATCGGGAGCTTCTGCGCCGCCTTGGCGATCTGCTTGTGCGAGCCGAACTCATAGAAGTTGTTGTAGGTGGTCGCGAGGCGCTCCTCGGTGATCGGCCGGTCGAGCGTGTATTTGGGGTTGCGCTGCAACGGGTAGAGGCCCGCGCTGGGATCGGGATCGCCCTGGGCGAGTGCATCGTCGGGACCATACGTTCCGATGAGAGCGGTGCCGCCGAGCAGCATCGGGCCCGCGGCGAGCCCCTTCAGGAGGTGACGACGGTTCAACACCAGGTGCTCCGGTGTCGCCATCCGCTCCGGCAGCTCCCACCCGCGTTTCGTTCTCGTCAGCATGGATAGCCCTTTCGCTGGTCACGCGGCCGAGAATAAGGGTACCGGTCGCGATCGCGACCAATCAACTAATCGTCACCGCGCCATTCGATAACCGCCGTGCATCGTCTCGGCCCGCGCCGTCGTTAATTCAACGAGCTCGCGGCCGTGATGGTCATGGAAAGGCGCGACGGCTCTGGCAAGGACTACGCCGAGAGCATCCGCATCGGCGCGTGAAGTTAGTCGTGGCACACGCGCAACAACAGCGCGGACGCCCTGCCGGCTACGCCGCAAGCCGCGCGGAGTAGCCGGCAACGCCCCGCTCACGCGTGCGCGACCGCGGCCTTCTCCTTCTGGCTCTGGATCACCTGGTCGGCGAGCCGCCCGGTGAGCTCCTGGAGATGGTCGAACGTCGCGTGGAACGTGCCGACGCCCTGCGTCAACGACCGGAGCTCGACGATGAGATCATGGATCTCGGATTGCGGCATGTGCGCCTGCACGGTGTCCCAACCCGACCAGCCCTCACGCGGCACGTAGCCGAGGATCTGTCCGCGCCGCGTGCTGATCAGGCTGTGCACCTTGTTGGTGAAGTCGTTCGGCACGTCGATTTCGACCTTGACGATCGGCTCGAGCAGCACCGGTTCACATTTCGGCATGCCCTCGCTCATGGCGACGCGCGCCGCGAGCTTGAACGACATTTCGTTGCTGTCGACCGTGTGATATTGGCCGTCGGTCAGGGTGACGGCGACATCGACGACGGGAAATCCGAGCGGCCCGGCATCGAGGAACTCACGCACCCCCGCCTCGACCGCCGGGATGAAGTTGCGCGGCACCGACCCGCCGACGACCTTCTCGTTGAACTGGAACCCGCCGCCGCGCGGCACCGGCTTGATGTCGATGTGGACGTCACCGAACATGCCGTGACCGCCGGTCTGGCGCTTGAACCGGCCGTGCTGTGAGACCGGCTTTCGGATCGTCTCCTTGTAGGGCACCGACGGCCGCGCCGCCTTGGCCGAGACGTTGTAGCGGTTCCTCAACTTGTCGAGCGCGATCTGGAGATGGATCTCACCCTGGCCGCGGAGGAGGAGCTCGCGCGTCTCGGCGCTCTGGAGATAGGAGACCGACGGATCCTCCTCGCCGAGCCGCTGCAAGGCGCCGGTGAGCTTCACTTCGTCGGCGCGGTTCTCCGGGACGATCGCGAGCGTGAACACGGGCGTGAGTGGCGCCGGCCATGACGAGACGTCGGCCGGCGGCTTGCCCGAGGCGGTGAGGATCGCGCCGGTCTTGACCTCGTCCATGCGCCCGAGCGCGACGATATCGCCGGCGACGGTCTTGGCGAGTTTCTTGACCTGGCCGCCCAACATCGACAGAAGCGCGCCGATTCGCTTGTCGCCGAGGGTCGCGCCGTCGGCGATCGGCCCGCGCCAGACCCGCGCCACCGAGAGCTTGCCCGTGTGCGAGGCGTGAAAGGTCTTGAACACCTGGACCAGCGGCTCGCCGGTCGCGGCGATGCCGTGGCGTTCGGCTGTGACGGAGGCCGGCGGCACCTCGTGGCGGAGAAGCTTGAGAAGACGGCGGACGCCATTGTCGTGCTCGGCGGCGCCGAACATGACCGGAATGATGAGGCCCTGGGCGAGGTCCTTGCTGAGCTGTTCGTAGATCTCGGCCGGCGGCGGGACCGCCTCCTCGAGCAGCTTCTCGAGCAGCTGGTCGTCGAAGTCGGCGAGCGATTCGAGCAGTTTCTGGCGCGCCTCGCGCTCCTCGCCGGTGATCGATTCCGGTATCGAGATGAGATCGGAGGCTTGGCCCTGCTTGTAGCGATAGGCGCGCTCGCTGACGAGATCGACATAGCCGGTGAGCTTGTCGCCGTCGCGGATCGGCACCTGGCGGAGGACGAGCGGCCGCGACGAGATCGCCTGGATCGATTCGAGGACGTCGCGCACCGACTGCGCAGCGACATCCATCTTGTTGACGAAGAGAACGTAGGGGATCTCGCGATCGTCGAGATATTTGAGGAGCGGGGCCAGCGTCAGCGCGCGTTCGGTCGACGGCTCGTAGACGACGACGGCGCAATCGACGACGGCGAGCGCATTCACCGTCTCCTGGATCAGCTCGATCGAGCCCGGGCAGTCGATGAAGGTCCACTTGTCGCCGAGATACTCGGTCGTCCCGACATTGAGCTCGACGCTCATCTTGCGCGCCCGCGACTCGACCGAGGCATCGCCGACCGTATTGCCGTCCTTCATCGTCCCCTTGCGCGTCGTCGCGCCGGTGATCGAGAGGATGCTCTCGAGAAGGGTCGTCTTACCGCTCAGATAGGGCCCGACCAGTGCAGCGCACCGCGGGCCCGGATTTCCATTCCGGCTCATCGGTTCCGTCTCCCTAGTCCTCACGCGGCCCGTTGACGCGGCGCTCTGCGCTCTCGTCCGGCTCGCGCAGCGCGCGACCCGTCATCGGGCCTTCACCGAACTATTGTTCGGCGGTCGATGAGGCCATGCAAGCGGATTCGCCGGGTCGCGGACTAGGGCCGGAGCGATGCGGCCGCGCGCTGAATCCGGGTGCATGCGTCCTCGAGCAGTTCCGTCGCGGTTGCATACGAGATCCGGAAATAGGGCGACAGCCCGAACGCCTCGCCCTGGACGACCGCGACCCCCTCGGACTCGAGGAGATAGGTCACGAAATCGGTGTCGGTGCGGATCGTCTGGCCGGCGGGCGTCTTCTTGCCGATCGTGCCGGCGCAGCTCGGATAGACATAGAACGCGCCCTCCGGCGTTCGACACGAGATCCCCGTCGCCTGGTTCAGCATCGAGACGACGAGGTCGCGCCGTTCCTGGAACACCTTGTTATGGCGCGGGATGAAGTCCTGCGGCCCGTCGAGGGCGGCGATCGTCGCCACCTGGGTGATCGAGTTGGCGTGCGTCGTCGAGTGCGACTGGACATCGTTCATCGCCTTGATCAGCGCGCGCGGCCCGCCCGCGTAGCCGAGCCGCCAGCCGGTCATGCAATAGGACTTCGAGACACCGTTCATGGTGAGCGTACGGTCATAGAGCCGCGGCTCGACCTGGAGCGGTGTCACGAACGCGAAGTCGTCATAGGTGATATGCTCGTAAATGTCGTCCGACAGGAGCCACACATGGGGGTGGCGCATCAGCACGTCGGTGATCGCCTTGATGGCGCCGCGCGTGAAGGCGCCGCCGGTCGGGTTCGACGGCGAGTTGAAGATGAGCCACTTGGTCTTCGGCGTGATCGCCGCCTCGAGCACATCGGCGGTGAGCTTGAAGCCGTTCGATTCCTGGGTCGGAGCGAAGACGGGCTTGCCGTCGGCGAGCAGCACCATGTCGGGATAGGACACCCAATAGGGCGCGGGGATGATCACCTCGTCGCCTGGGTCGAGCGTCGCCAGCATGGCGTTGAAGATGACCTGCTTGCCGCCGCTGCACGTGGTGATCTGATCGAGCGCGTAGTCGATGCCGTTCTCGCGCTTGAACTTGCCGGCGATCGCCTTGCGGAGCGCGGGCGTGCCGGGGATCGGGGTGTAGCGCGTCTCGCCGTCGCGCATCGCCTTGATCGCCGCCTCGATGATATGGGGGGGCGTGTCGAAATCGGGCTCGCCCGCACCGAGGCCGAGGATGTCCCGGCCCTGCGCCCTGAGCTCGACGACCTTGCCGGTGAGCGCGTTGGTGGGCGACGGCTTGATGCGGGAAAGACGCTGGGCGATGATCGACATGGACGTGCTCGCGCGGGTTCCTGGGAAGCGGGCCTCAACCTAGAGCATCAACGGCCCGGATGGAACCACCTGCGCCGCTGACAGCGGGCCGGGCGCGCGCCATATTAGCGACCATGGCTACCCGGCTCGTCCAGCGCCCCGCCCCCGCGGGCGGCGTGCCTCATACGCTCGAATCCTCGTTCGCCCCGGCCGGCGACCAGCCGCAGGCGATCGAGGAGCTCGTCGGCGGTATCGACCGCGCCGAGCGCGACCAGGTGCTCCTCGGCGTCACCGGTTCGGGCAAGACCTTCACCATGGCGCACGTGATCCAGCGCACCGCCAAGCCGACGCTGATCCTCGCCCCCAACAAGACGCTCGCCGCGCAGCTCTACGGCGAGATGCGATCGTTCTTCCCCAACAACGCGGTCGAGTATTTCGTCTCCTACTACGACTACTACCAGCCCGAGGCCTATGTGCCGCGGACCGACACCTATATCGAGAAGGACGCCTCGATCAACGAGCAGATCGACCGCATGCGTCACGGCGCGACGCGCTCGCTCCTCGAGCGCCGCGACGTCATCATCGTCGCCAGCGTCTCGTGCATCTACGGCATCGGCTCGGTCGAGACCTATTCCAAGATGATCGTGACGCTCGCGGTCGGCGCGCGGATCGATCAGGCCGATGTGCTGCGCAAGTTCGTCGAGCTGCAATACCGGCGGAACGACCAGAGCTTCACCCGCGGCGCGTTCCGCGTGCGCGGCGATTCGATCGAGATTTTCCCCGCGCACTACGAGGATCGCGCCTGGCACGTCTCGCTGTTCGGCGACGAGATCGACCGCATCTGGGAGTTTGACCCCCTGACCGGCGAGCGGACCGCCGATCTCCAGGAGATCACCGTCTACGCCAACAGCCACTACGTGACGCCGCGACCGACGATCCAGCAGGCGATCAAGGAGATCAAGGTCGAGCTCAAGGACCGGCTCGATCTGTTCCGCACGACCGGCAAGCTCCTCGAGGCCGAGCGGCTCGAGCAGCGCACCACCTTCGACCTCGAGATGCTGGAGACGACCGGCCACTGCGCCGGGATCGAGAACTACTCGCGCTTCCTCACCGGCCGGGCGCCGGGCCAGCCGCCGCCGACGCTGTTCGAATACCTGCCCGACGATGCGCTCCTCATCGTCGACGAGAGCCACGTCACCGTGCCGCAGCTCGGCGGCATGTTCCGCGGCGACTTCAACCGCAAGTCGACGCTCGCCGAGTTCGGCTTCCGCCTGCCGTCCTGCGTCGACAACCGGCCGCTCAAGTTCGAGGAATGGGACGCGATGCGCCCGCTCTCGGTGTTCGTGTCCGCGACGCCGGGGCCGTGGGAGCTCGCGCGCACCGGCGGCGTCTTCGTCGAGCAGGTGATCCGTCCGACCGGGCTGATCGATCCCGTCTGCATCATCCGCCCGGTCGAGAACCAGGTCGACGATCTCCTCAAGGAATGCCGCGCGACCGCCACGGCCGGGTTCCGCGTCCTGGTGACGACGCTCACCAAGCGCATGGCCGAGGATCTCACCGAGTACATGCAGGAGGCCGGCGTTCGCGTCCGCTATCTTCACTCCGACATCGACACGATCGAACGCATCGAGATCATTCGCGATCTCCGCCTCGGCGCGTTCGACGTGCTGGTCGGCATCAACCTCCTGCGCGAGGGTCTCGATATCCCGGAATGCGCGCTGGTCGCTATCCTCGACGCCGACAAGGAGGGCTTCCTCCGCTCGCAGACCTCGCTCGTGCAGACGATCGGACGCGCGGCGCGCAACGTCGCCGGCCGCGTCATCCTCTACGCCGACACGATGACGGGCTCGCTTCAGGCCGCGATCGGCGAGACAAACCGCCGGCGCGAGAAGCAGGAGGCCTATAACCGCGCCCACGACATCACGCCCGAATCGGTCAAGAAGTCGATCACCGACATCCTGCAGACCGTCTACGAGGACGACTACGTCACCGTCGACACCGGCGATGAGGCGGCGCCGAACCTGATCGGACACAACCTCACCTCCTACATCGCCGATCTCGAGGAGCGGATGCGCGAGGCCGCGGCCAATCTCGAGTTCGAGGAGGCGGCGCGGCTTCGCGATGAGATCCGCCGCCTCGAGAACACCGAGCTCGGCATCCCGTCGGGGCCGCGCCGGCTCGCCGCGCGCATCCGCGCCGCCGAGACCAAGAAGAAGGCCCGGCGCCCGCCGCGGGCCGGACGAGGCCGGCCATGACGGCATCGACGCGGGGAACGGCGCTCGTCACCGGGGCGGGCCGGCGGATCGGACGGACGATCGCCGAGGCGCTCGCGGGTCTCGGCTATTCGGTCGCCATCCACTTCCAAAGATCACGCGCCGACGCTGAGGCGGTCGCGCATGCGATCGTCGCCGCGGGCGGCCGCGCCGCGGTCCTCGCCGCCGATCTCGGGCGCGAGGCCGAGACCCGCACGCTCGTCGCGCGGGCCGCGGCGGCGCTCGGGCCGCTCACCTGCCTCGTCAACAACGCATCGGTCTTCGATGCCGACAGCATCGCCTCGGCGACGCGCGAGAGCTGGGACGCGCACATGGAGGTCAATCTTCGCGCGCCCTTCGTCCTGATGCAGGATTTCGCCGCGCAGCTCCCGCACGATGCGACCGGCAACGTGATCAACCTGCTCGACGAGCGGGTGTGGAACCCGACGCCCTATTTCGTGTCCTACACCGTGAGCAAGATCGGCCTGTGGACGCTGACCCAGACCCTGGCGCTCGCGCTCGCCCCGCGCGTCCGCGTCAACGCGATCGGCCCCGGCCCGACCTTGCCGAGCGCGCGGCAGAGCCTCGCGCAGTTCGAGCGGCAATGGGCGGCGATGCCGTTGAAGCGCGGCACGACTCCGGACGAGATCGCGGCCGCCGTGCGCTTCATCCTCGATTCGCCGGCGATGACCGGCCAGATGATCGCGCTCGACGGCGGCCGACATCTCGGCTGGGCGCATCCGGGTGCGACGGTCGAGGTCTATGACGAATGAGCGCCGGCCCCCGGTGCAGAAGAGCGAGCAGCGACGACCGACCATGACACAGCCCCGCGCCCAGCCGCGCCACGATGCGCAAGCCGCGCCCCGCATTTACGCGATGATCGTGCGCGACCTCGTCCTCAACTGCCTGATCGGCGTGCACCGGCACGAACGTGACGGCGTGCAGCGCGTGCGCATCAATCTCGAGCTCGACGTCGTCGAAGACGACCGTCCCCGCGATGATCGCCTCGCCCATGTTCTCGACTACGAGGTGGTTCTCGGGCGCATCCGCGCCGCGGTCACGGCGGGTCACGTCAACCTGGTCGAGACCCTCGCCGAACGGATCGCGGCGATCTGTCTCGACTACCGCACCGTGGCCGCGGTCCGGGTCCGGGTCGAGAAGCTCGATGTGTTCGAGGATGCCGCGAGCGTCGGGGTCGAGATCCGACGGGCGCGTGGTGCACCCTGATCCGCGAACGATTCCGAGGGCTTAGGCGGGCCTTTTGCACAGTAGAGCGAAGCCACGGAGGCGCGCCCGGCGAATCGCGAAAAGACGCGTCGCGTTAACCCGGCAGCAATCCTGGTGCGCCCAAAATATTTGATATTTCAAAGATATAGAGGACGTGCACAAGAATGGATCAAGGCTCGAAAAGCCCTGGATTCCCTGAGGCATCGCCCCGATGTGGCGGCAATATCGACAGGCTTGTCCACAGAGGCGGTGGAAAATCGGCCGCTGCCGCCCCGCGCCGCGCCCGATTGACCGGGTCCGGCGCGCGAACCACCTGATCCTGAGATGACCGGAGACAGCGCCCGACCGACCGCGTCCGAGCCCCCCACCGCTCCGGACGCGCCGGGTGTCGCGGTGATCGAGGCGACGCTCCGCACCCTTCCCGGCCTCCCCGGCGTCTACCGGATGAACGGCGCCGACGGCGATGCGCTCTATGTCGGCAAGGCCAAGAATCTCAGGAAGCGCGTCGCCACCTATGCGCGCCCCGAGCGCCTGCCGCTCCGTCTCAAGCAGATGGTCGACGCGACGCTCTCGATGGAGATCGTGACGACCCACACCGAGGTCGAGGCGCTTCTTCTCGAGAGCAACCTGATCAAGCGCCTGAAGCCGCGCTACAATGTCTGCCTCCGCGACGACAAGTCGTTCCCGTTCATCCTCCTCACCGGCGACCACGATTTTCCGCAGCTTCTGAAGCACCGCGGCGCGCGCAGCCGGAAGGGCGCCTATTTCGGCCCCTTCGCCTCGGCCGGCGCCGTCAACCGCACGCTCGCGACCCTGCAGCGCGCCTTCCCGCTGCGCTCGTGCTCCGACCACGTGTTCGCGAGCCGGACGCGACCCTGCCTCCAGTTCCAGATCAAGCGTTGCACGGCGCCCTGCGTCGGACGCATCGCGGGCGCGGACTACGGCGCGATCGTCGCCGACGCGCAAGATTTCCTGTCCGGCCGGAGCCAGGAGTTGCAGCAGCGTCTCGCCGATCGCATGCAGGGGGCGAGCGATGGCCTCGAATACGAAGTCGCCGCAATCTATCGCGACCGCATCCGCGCGCTCGCCCAGATCCAGGCCCGCCAGGACATCAACATCGCGGGCCTCGGCGAGGCCGACGTGATCGCGGCCTACCAGGACGGCGGACACACCTGCATCCAGGTCTTCTTCTATCGCGCGGGCCAGAACTTCGGCAACCGCACCTATTTCCCGACGCACGCCCGTGACGTCGAGATCGCCGAGGTCCTCGAGCAGTTCATCGGCCAGTTCTATGCCGACAAGACGCCGCCGGCGCGCGTCCTGATCAGCCACGCCCTCCCCCAGCAGGCCCTTCTCGCCGAGGCACTCGCGGTGCGCGCCGGCCGCGCGGTCGAGCTCGCCGTGCCGGTGCGCGGCACCCGTCGTAAGGTCGTCGACAACGCGATCCTCAACGCGCGCGAGGCGCTCGGGCGCCGGCTCGCCGAATCAAGCGCGCAACGGCGTCTTCGCGAGGGCCTCGCCGAACTCTTCGGTCTCGATTCGGCGCCGCGCCGGATCGAGGTCTATGACAACAGCCACATCGGCGGCACCAACGCGCTCGGCGCGATGATCGTCGCCGGGCCGGACGGCTTCGACAAGGGCGCCTATCGCAAGTTCAACATCAAGGGTGCCGAGATCACGCCGGGCGACGACTATGCGATGATGCGCGAGGTGCTCGGCCGCCGCTTCGCGCGCGCGCTCAAGGAAGACCCCGATCGCGAGCGCGGCCAGTGGCCCGACCTGGTCCTGATCGACGGCGGCCTCGGTCAGCTCAACGCCGCCTGCGAGGTGCTGGCCGAGCACGGGATCGCCGATCTCGAGCTCGTCGCGATTTCGAAGGGACCCGACCGCGACGCCGGGCGCGAGCGCTTCCACGCGCCCGGGCGCGAGCCCTTCATGCTGCCGCCCAACGACCCCGTCCTCTATTTTCTGCAGCGGCTCCGCGACGAGGCGCATCGCTTCGCGATCGGCGCCCATCGCGCCCGGCGCTCGGCGGCGATCGGCCGTTCGCCCCTCGACGAGATCGCCGGCATCGGCGACCGGCGCAAGCGCGCCCTCCTGCATCGGTTCGGCTCCGCCGACGGCGTCGCCAAGGCGGGTCTCGGCGACCTCGAGACGGTCGACGGCATTTCTACGACGGTGGCACGACGCATCTATGATTACTTCCACGGCAACGGGTAGACTGTGATGGACGATCGGCCGGCCCGACCGGCGCAACGATGCGGACCGCGATGATCACGAGCCTGCCCAACCTGCTCACGCTGTTCCGTGTGGCCGTGATACCGGTCATTGTCGGCCTGTTCTTCTGGCCGAGCGATCTCGGCAGTTGGATCGTGTGCGCGCTGTTTTCGATCGCCGCGATCACCGATTTCTTCGACGGCTATCTCGCGCGACGGCGCGCGCAGCAATCATCGTTCGGGCGCTTCCTCGATCCGATCGCTGACAAGATTCTCGTCGCCGCGACGCTCCTGATGCTCGCCGGCACCGGCAAGATCGACGGCCTCGCTCTGATACCCGCCGCGGTCATCCTCTGCCGCGAGATCCTGGTCTCGGGGCTCCGCGAGTTCCTCGCCGGTCTCGCCGTCGCCGTGCCGGTCTCCCCGCTCGCCAAGTGGAAGACGACGATCCAGCTCGTCGCGATCGGGATCCTGATCGTCGGTGACGCCGGCCCGGCTGCGATCCCGGTCCGGCTGATCGGCGAGCTCGGCCTGTGGGCGGCGGCCGCGCTCACGTTCGCGACGGGCTACGACTATCTCGGCGCCGGGCTCGGCCACATGGGCGTCGGCGCCGCGACCAACACGGCGGACACCGACGAGACGACCGGGGACGAGCCGGTGGCGCACGGTCGCTAGCGATGCAGCGCGTTTTCGGCATCGCCGGCTGGAGTGGCAGCGGCAAGACGACGCTGATCACCAAGCTCATCCCCGAGCTGGTCGGCCGCGGCATGCGGGTCTCGACCATCAAGCATGCGCACCATCTCTTCGATGTCGACAAGCCGGGGAAGGACTCCCACGTCCATCGCGAGGCCGGCGCGACCGAGGTGCTGATCTCCTCGGTCCACCGCTGGGCGTTGATGCACGAGAACCGCGGCGCGCCCGAGCCGTCGCTCGCCGAGCTCGTCGCCAAGCTCGCGCCGGTCGATCTCGTGCTGATCGAGGGCTTCAAGTTCGGCGAGCACCGGAAGCTCGAGGTGCATCGTCCGTTGGTTGGCAAGCCCCTCCTCGCCGCGACCGATCCGGCCGTCGTCGCGATCGCGAGCGACGAGACCATCCCCGAGGCCCGCGTGCCGGTTCTGCCCATCGACGACATCCGTTCGATCGGCGATCTCGTCGTCGCGGCGAGCGGCCTCGCGCAGCGCGTGCCGCGCGGACGCTGAGCATGGCGCAGCTCTCCGACGACTGCTTCGCGTTCGGCGGCCGGCTCGCGACCGCGGCCGAGGCGCTCGACGAGCTCGACCGCCGGCTCGGCGTGGTTGTCGACCGCGAGACCATCGCCCTCGACGCCGCGCTCGGGCGCATCCTCGCCGAGGACGTGACATCGCCGCGCGCCGTGCCGCCGCACGACAACGCCGCCGTCGACGGGTTCGCCGTCCACCACGATGACCTCGCGCCCGATCGCGACACCCGCCTCGGGATCGTCGGACGTGCCGCGGCCGGCCATCCCTTCGCCGGGTCGCCACCGCGCGGCACGGCGGTCCGCGTCCTGACCGGCGCGCCGATGCCGCCCGGCCCCGACACCGTGTTCATGCAGGAGGACTGCCGCGTCGAGGGCGAGGACGTGATCGTTCCGCCCGGCATCAAGAAGGGCGCCAATCGTCGCCGCGCGGGCGAGGACATCGCGTCGGGCGCGACGATCCTCGGCAGCGGTCGGCGGCTCCGCGCCCAGGATCTCGGGCTCGCCGCCTCGGTCGGACGCACGACGCTCGGCGTCCACCGTCCGCTCCGGGTCGCGGTGTTCTCGACCGGCGACGAGGTGCGAGACATCGGGGCGGAGCTGCCGGCGGGCTGCATCTTCGATGCGAACCGGCACGTCCTCCTCGGCCTCCTCCGCGCACTCGGCACCGCGGTCTCCGATCTCGGCATCGTGCCCGATCGCTACGAGGCCGTGCACGCGGCGCTGGCGCGCGCCGCCGCCGGCCACGATCTCCTGGTCACGTCGGGGGGCATGTCGACCGGCGAGGAGGACCATGTCCGCGCCGCCGTCGCCGCGCAGGGCCATATCCATTTCTGGCGTCTCGCGATCCGCCCGGGCCGTCCGCTCGCCTTCGGCCAGATCGGGCGCGTGCCGTTCATCGGGCTGCCCGGCAACCCGGTCGCGATGATGGTGACGTTCCTCCGCTTCGCGAGGCCGGCCATCCTGCGGCTCGCCGGCGCGACCGTGACCCCGCCGATGCAGTTCCCGGTCCGCGCCCGCTTCGACTACAAGAAGAAGGCCGGGCGCCGCGAGTGGGTGCGGGTTCGCCTCGCCGCGGGCGAGGGCGGCATCCCGGAGGCGACCAAGTTCCCGCGCGACGGCGCCGGCATCCTCACCTCGATGGTCGAATCCGACGGGCTCGTCGAGCTGCCCGAGGAGTTGACTCGCGTGGAGCCCGGCACCATCGTCAGCTATATGCCGTTCAGTGAGGTCGCGTGATGCAGGTGCTCTATTTCGGCTGGGTGCGCAGCAAGATCGGCGTGCCGGGCGAGGACATCCGCCCGCCGGCCGATGTCGCGACCATCGCGGACCTGATCGTCTGGCTCAAAGGCCGCGGCCACGGCTATGCCGAGGCGTTCCGCGATCTGTCGATCGTGCGCGCCGCGGTGAACCAGGAGATGGCGCAGCTCGATGCGCCGATCCGCGCCGGCGACGAGGTGGCGCTGTTCCCGCCGATGACCGGCGGCTGAACCGGCGCGCGTCGCGATGATCAAGGTCCAGGCCGAGGATTTCGACATCGGCGCCGCGCTCGCCACGCTGACCGCGGGCAAGACCCATGTCGGCGCGCTCGCGAGCTTCGTCGGCCTCGTGCGCGACATCGCGGGCGAGCACCGGATCGCGTCGATGACGCTCGAGCATTATCCGGGCATGACCGAGCGCGCGCTCGCCGGTATCGAGGCCGAGGCGCGGGCGCGCTGGCCGCTCGATGACGTGCTGATCGTCCACCGCTACGGCCGGCTCGAGCCGGGCGACCGCATCGTCCTCGTCGCGACCACCTCCGCCCATCGCGACGCGGCGATGAACGCCTGTCACTTCCTGATCGACTGGCTCAAGACCAAGGCGCCGTTCTGGAAGCTTGAGGACGGCAGCGGTGGCGCCGCCTGGGTCGCCGCCCGCGACAGCGACGACGACGCCGCCGAACGCTGGCAGACGTCGCCGACGGCGCAGAAGTCGCCGACGTCGACGTAGCAGCGCGCTAGGACGGCTGGCGCACCAGCTTCTCGTAGTCGTCGCGGAGCCGTCGCGTCACCGGTCCGACCTGGTAGTGGTGCGGGCCGATCTGGCCGACGGCGGTCACCTCGGCCGCCGTTCCGGTCACGAACACCTCGTCCGTCTTGTCGAGCTCCGCCGGCATCAGCGCCCGCTCGACGACCTTGATCCCGGCCTTCTTCGCAAGACCGATCACCGATTTCCGGGTGATGCCGTCGAGGAAGCAGTCGGGCTCCGGTGTGTGCAACTCGCCGTTCTGGACCAGGAACAGGTTCGCGCCCGTCGCCTCCGCGAGCCGGCCGCGATAGTCGAGCATCAAGGCATCGTCGTAGCCGGACGCCTCGGCCTTGTGCTTCGAGAGCGTGCAGATTGTGTAGAGGCCGGCCGCCTTGGCCTTGACCGGGGCGGTGTCCGGCGCCGGGCGACGCCAGTCCGACCAGGCCAGCTTGATGCCGCGCTCGCGCGCCTCGGGCGAGAAATAGGACGGCCATTCCCAGACCGCGATCGCGAGATGGATCTTGGTCTTCTGCGCCGACACGCCGAGCTGCTCCGAGCCGCGCCAAGCGATCGGGCGCACATAGGCGTCCTTGTGGCCGCTCGCCTTGACGGTCAAGTTGGTCGCCGCGTCGATCTCGGCGACCGAATAGGGAATCTCGAAGCCCATGATCTTGGCCGAGTCGGCGAGGCGCTGCGAATGGTCGTTGAGCCGGAAGACCCGGCCCTCATAGACCCGCTCGCCCTCGAACACGCAGCTCGCGTAATGGAGGCCATGGGTCAAGACGTGAATCTTGGCGTCGCGCCACGGGATCAGCATGCCGTCGAACCAGATCTGGCCGTCCTGATCGTCGAAGTTCATCATGGGCCTACCCCTCGGTCGGGACACATTGTTTCGGAATTGGATTGCCATGCGTAACATTAATTGGCATATATGTCAATATGACTGACATAAAATCCAGCGCCAACCCTCTTTTCCTCCGCGAGGAGGAGCTGCGCCAGGGCATGGAGCTCCTGTTCTACGCCTACCGCGACTTCACCTCCGAGCCGGACGAGATCCTGACGCGCTATCGCTTCGGCCGCGCCCATCACCGGGTGATCTACTTTGTCGGCCGCAACCCGGACATGACGGTCTCCGACCTTCTCGGCATCCTCCGCATCACCAAGCAGAGCCTGTCGCGCGTCCTCGGCCAGCTCGTCCGCCAGGGCTTCGTCACCCAGACGCCCGGGCCGCGCGACCGCCGCCAGCGGCTTCTCCGCCTCACCGAGAAGGGCGAGGCGCTCGAGCGTCAGCTCTCCGAGGCGCAGCGCATCCGGATCGCCAGCGCCTATCGTGACGCCGGTGCCGACGCGGTCGAGGGCTTCCGCAAGGTCCTCCTCGGCATCGTCAATCCGCACGACCGCGCCAAGGTCGTCGAACGCGCTGCCGACCGCGCCGCCGACAGCGCCGCCGAGCGGCGCCGGCGCTGAGCGCTCAACCGAGCGCGATCGTGCCGGCGAGATAGAGGACGGCGCGACCGCCGATCCCGACGCGGTCGCCCCGGTCCTCGCAGACCAACACCCCGCCGCGCCGCGACAGCTGGCGCGCATCGAGCCGCGGCCGCCCGAGCCTTCGCGACCAATACGGGATCAGCGTCGAATGCGCCGAGCCGGTCACCGGATCCTCAGGGATACCGTAGGACGGCGCGAAATAGCGCGACACGAAATCGCAATCGGTGCCGGGCGCCGAGACGATGACGCCATAGGGATGGAGCGTCGCGAGCGCGGCCATGTCGGGCGCGAGCGCGGCGACGGTCTCCGCCGCATCGTAGAGCGCGAGATATTTCCTCGCGCGGAGGACGGCGCGGGGCGCCGCGCCAAGCGCCGCGTCGAGGCCGGCGGGTGGCGTACATGGCTCGGGCGGCAGCGCCGGGAAGTCGAGCTCGAAGAGATCGCCCTGGCGCGCCACCGCGAGCGGGCCGCTCCGCGAGGTGAAGGTCATCGTCGTGCGGCCAGGCTCGAGCACGGTCGCGATCACGAAGGCGCTCGCGAGCGTCGCGTGGCCGCACAACTCGACCTCGGCGAGCGGCGTGAACCAGCGGAGCGCGAAGCCCGCGCGCTCGCGCACGAAGAACGCCGTCTCGGACAGGTTGTTCTCCGCCGCGATCGCCTGCATCGTCGCGTCCGGCAGCCACGCATCGAGCGGACACACGGCGGCCGGATTGCCGCGGAACACGCGGTCCGCGAACGCATCGACCTGGTAGATCGGGATCTGCACGGCGCCGCTCAGCGTCCGGTGAAGGGCCGGACCGTGTGCGCGTGATCGATCGGACCGTGGCCGTGGCCGAAGCCGGGTGCCTGCCGGATCGCCGCATGCACATAGGCGAGACCGCGCGCCACCGCATCGCGGAGCGCGAGGCCCTGCGCGATCCCGGTCGCGATCGCGGAGGCGAGCGAGCAGCCGGTGCCGTGCGTGTGCTCGGTCCGAATGCGCGGCGCCTCGAAGGTCTCGATGCCGTTCCCCGTCACCAGCACGTTGTAGAGCCGCTCGCCCGCGAGATGGCCGCCCTTGAGGAGCACCGCCCGGCAACCGAGCGTCAGGAGCGATGCCCCGGCATCGCGCATGTCCTCGACCGAGCGGATGCGCATGCCCGAGAGGGCCTCCGCCTCGGGGATGTTGGGCGTCAGCAGCGTCGCGATCAGCGCGATACGCCGCTTGAGCGTCGCCGTCGCGGTCGGATCGAGGAGCGCGGCGCCGCCCTTGGCGATCATGACCGGGTCGACGACGACGGGCGTGTCGGGCGCGGCCGCCTCGATCACGTCGCACACGCCGTCGATGACCTCGGCCGAATGCAGCATGCCGGTCTTGATGCAGTCGGCGCCGATGTCGGCGAGGACGAGGCGCATCTGCTCCTGGATGAACGACACCGGCACCGCATGCACGCCATGAACGCCCTGCGTGTCCTGCGCGGTGAGCGCGGTGACCGCGGTCGCGGCATAGCCTTCGAGCGCGGTCACGGTCTTGATGTCGGCCTGGATGCCGGCACCGCCGCCGGAATCCGATCCCGCCACGATGAGAACGCGTCCCTTCACCGATCCTCCCGCCGTCTCCGCCGCCGGCGGAGCTTAGCGCGCGGCGCGCGCAATCGCATCGACGATCGTCTCGACCACATCGGCGACGAGGGCGCGATCCTGGCCCTCGGCCATGACGCGGATCAGGGGTTCGGTGCCGGACTTCCGGATCAGGACCCGTCCGGTCTTGCCGAGCCGCTTCTCGCCGTCGCGGACGGCCTTCTTGACGCTCTCGACCTCGAGCGGTTCGACCCCGTTATATTTGACATTGTCGAGCACTTGCGGATAGCGCTCGAACATCCGCCCGGCCTCGCTCACCGGGCGGTTCGACTGGAGGACGACCGCGAGAACCTCGAGCGCCGCGATCAGGCCATCGCCGGTCGTCGTGTAGTCGGACAGGATGATATGTCCGGACTGCTCGCCGCCCACATTGCAGCCGAGATGGCGCATCTTCTCGACGACATAGCGATCGCCGACCGGCGCGCGATGGAGCGCGAGCCCCCGCCGCTCGAGCTCGCGCTCGAGGCCGAGATTGGACATCACCGTGCCGACGATCGCCGCGCCGGCGAGGCGACCGGCGCCCTGCCACGAGGTCGCCACCATGGCGAGGAGCTGGTCGCCGTCGAGGATCTCGCCCTTCTCGTCGATGATGATGACGCGGTCGGCATCGCCGTCGAGCGCGATCCCGATGTCGGCGCGGTTCTCGATCACCGCGCGGCACATCGCCGCCGGGCTGGTGCTGCCGCAGTCGCGGTTGATATTGAAGCCGTCGGGCGCGACGCCGAAGCGGATGACCTCGGCGCCGAGCTCCCACAGCGCCGCCGGCGCGACCTTGTAGGCGGCACCGTGGGCGCAGTCGACGACGACCTTGAGACCGTCGAGACGGAGCCCCTTGGGGAAGGTGTTCTTGACGAACTCGATATAGCGGCCCTCGGCGTCGTTGAGCCGGCGCGCGCGGCCGAGATTGTGCGACGAGGCATAGGCGACCGAGAGGTCGCCGTCGACCAGCGCCTCGATCTCGGCCTCGGTCTCGTCGGACAGCTTGTAGCCGTCGGGGCCGAACAGCTTGATGCCATTGTCATGGAACGGGTTGTGCGAGGCGGAGATCATCACGCCGAGATCGGCGCGGAGGCTGCGCGTCAGCATCGCGACGCCCGGCGTCGGCAGCGGCCCGATCAGGATGACGTCCATCCCCATCGCGATGAAGCCCGCGGTCAGGGCCGGCTCCAGCATATAGCCCGAGAGCCGCGTGTCCTTGCCGATGACGACCGAGTGGCGGTGCGAGCCGCGCGTGAACAGCCGGCCGGCCGCCATGCCCACCCGCAAGACGGTCTCCGGGGTCATCGGCTCGGTATTGGCCCTGCCCCGGATGCCGTCGGTTCCGAACAGAGAGCGACGCATGGTACGGCTACCGTCGGCCATTGCAGTTCCCCGAGGATGATGAACGGACCCCCAGGGAAGTGCACCAAAAAAGTAAAACCCGCCTTACGGCGGCAACCCGCATCATGCGCCTTCCGGCGCGCCCTCCGGCGCGCCCTCGGGCACGATGGTCGCGCGGAGGACCGCGAGCGCCTGCGCCGCCTCGCGCACGTCGTGTACGCGATGGATGTGCGCACCCTGCGATGCCGCGCCGGCGATGGCCGCGATCGTGCCCGCCAGCCGGTCGGTCGCCGGTTCGCCGGCGGAGAGCGCGGCGATGAAGCTCTTGCGCGAGACGCCGAGGAGAACCGGGTAGCCCAAAGAGTGGAGGAGGGCGAGACGGCGGAGGAGCGTTGCGTTGTGGCCCGCGGTCTTGCCGAAGCCGATCCCCGGATCGACGGCGATGCGCCGCGCCGCGATCCCGGCCTCGATGCAGGCCTCGACCCGTGCGGCGAGGAAATGGTGCACCTCGCGCGCGACGTCGTCATAGCGCGGCGCCAACTGCATCGTCGCCGGCGTGCCTTGCATGTGCATGAGGACGACCGCGGCGTCCGACCCGGCGACTAGCGCGAGCGCCGCCGGATCGCCGGCGAGCGCGGTGATGTCGTTGACGATGCGCGCGCCGGCGGCGAGCGCCGCGGCCATGACCGACGCACGCCGCGTGTCGACGGAGACGACGATGCCGTCGGCGGCGAGCGCCTCGATGACCGGAACGACGCGGTCGCGCTCGACGTCGGGCGGCGTCGGCGCTGCGCCGGGCCGTGTCGATTCGCCGCCGACGTCGATGAACGCCGCACCGGCCTGGGCGAGTGCGCGGCCATGCGCGATCGCCGCCGCTTCCGTCGCGCGCTGCCCGCCGTCCGAGAAACTGTCCGGCGTGACGTTGACGACGCCCATGAGCCGGGCCCGGTCGAGCGCGATGCCCGCGAAGGACGAGCGCGGCGCGGCCAGCCGTTCGAGCCGTTCGGCGATCAGGGCACGCGTCGCGGCGTCGCGCCCCGCGCACCAGGACGCGAGCGCGGCGGCGGGAACGAGCGCCGTGCGCGGACCGGCCTCGAGGATGCGGCAGAGGGTGAACGCGAACCGGCCGCCGTCGATCGCGAGCGCGGCGCCTTCGGCGATCGCCTCGCGGGCATCGCCGCCCGCGATCACGCCGACCGGCTCGATCAGCGGCCCCTCGACAAGCGAAAAGCCCCGGACCGAGCCGGGGCTTTGCGTGACGTCCGACATGGGGCGCGCCTAGCGGCCGGGCTGCGGCTCCGGCTCGAGGCCGTCGGGGCCGCCGAGCCCCTCGCCGCGCCGCCGGCTGCCCGCCGTCGGAACCGACGAGCGGCGCCCGGCATCGCGGGTCGTGTCGTCGTCGGATGGCCGGTAGATCGGCTCGCCGAGCAACAGCGCCTTGACCTCGTCGCCGGAGAGCGATTCGTATTCGAGGAGCGCGGCGGCGATCTTCTCGAGCTGGTCGCGGTGCTCGGTGAGGATGCGGCGCGCGGCCTGCTCGGCCTCGTCGATCAGGCGGCGGATCTCCTCGTCGATCAAATGCGCGGTCGCGTCCGAGACGTTCTTGCGCTGCGTCACCGAATGGCCGAGGAAAACCTCCTCCTCGTTCTCGCTGTAGCGCAGACGTCCGAGACGGTCGCTGAAGCCGAACTCGGTCACCATCCGGCGCGCGAGCGAGGTCGCCTGGCGGATGTCGTCGCCGGCGCCGGTGGTCACGTTCTCGGGCCCGAACACGAGCTCCTCGGCGACGCGGCCGCCGAACATCATCGTGAGACGCGATTCGAGCTCGGTCTTGGAGAAGCCGTAGCGGTCCTTCTCGGGCAGCGACATCGTCACGCCGAGCGCGCGCCCGCGCGGGATGATCGTCACCTTGTGCAGCGGATCGTGGCGCGGCACCTTGAGCGCGACGAGCGCATGACCGGCCTCGTGATAGGCGGTGAGCCGCTTCTCGTCCTCGGTCATCACCATGGTGCGGCGCTCGGCGCCCATCAGCACCTTGTCCTTGGCTGCCTCGAAGTCGGCCATGGTGACGAGCCGCTTGTTGCGCCGCGCGGCGAGGAGCGCCGCCTCGTTGACCAGGTTGGCGAGATCGGCGCCGGAGAAGCCGGGCGTGCCGCGCGCGATGATCTTGGCATCGACGTCCGGCGCGAGCGGCACCTTCCGCATGTGGACCTTGAGGATCTGCTCGCGGCCGAGGACGTCGGGGTTGGGGACCACGACCTGGCGGTCGAAGCGGCCGGGGCGGAGAAGCGCGGGGTCGAGAACATCGGGCCGGTTGGTCGCGGCGATCAGGATCACGCCCTCGTTCGCCTCGAAGCCGTCCATCTCGACGAGGAGCTGGTTCAGCGTCTGCTCGCGCTCGTCGTTGCCGCCACCGAGCCCGGCGCCGCGATGGCGGCCGACGGCGTCGATCTCGTCGATGAAGATGATGCAGGGCGCGTTCTTCTTGCCCTGCTCGAACATGTCACGCACCCGGCTCGCGCCGACGCCGACGAACATCTCGACGAAGTCGGAGCCCGAAATCGTGAAGAAGGGCACGTTCGCCTCGCCGGCGATGGCGCGGGCGAGGAGCGTCTTGCCGGTGCCCGGCGGGCCGACCAGGAGGACACCCTTCGGGATCTTGCCGCCGAGGCGCTGGAACTTCTGCGGGTCGCGCAGGAACTCGACGACCTCCTCGAGCTCCTGCTTGGCCTCCTCGATGCCGGCGACGTCCTCGAACGTGACGCGGCCGACGCGCTCGGTCAGAAGCCGGGCCCGCGATTTGCCGAAGCCCATCACCTTGCCGCCGCCCGACTGCATCTGGCGCATGAAGAAGATCCAGACGCCGATGAGCAGCAGCATCGGGAACCAGGAGATCAGGATCTGGAACAGAGACGGTGCGCCGTCGTCCTCCGGCATCGCCTTGATGACGACGCCCTGTTTGGTCAGACGTTCCACCAGGCTGGGGTCGTTCGGCGAATAGGTCGAGAACGACCGGCCGTCCGAGTAGACGCCGTTGATGCCCTGGCCCTGGATGGTGACCTCGCGCACATTGCCCTTGCCGACCTCGTTCAGGAAGTCGGAGAACGGAATGCCGGCACTGCCCGAGCGCGAGCCGGGCTGCTGGAACAGGTTGAACAGGGCCACCAGGAGGAGGCCGATGATCACCCAGAGTGCCAGATTCCGGCCGAAATTATTCACAATCTACGTTCCCAACGGTCTAGGCCCAACGGTCGACGCCCAACGGTCGCGGGCGGCGGTGGAGGCGGGATCTGCCGCGGGCGAAGCGGACGCCATGGGGTAGTATCTAATGTGGCCCGCGCGTTAAACAACCGAAAATGCCGCGCCCGCGAGCGCGACAGGCGGTGAAAAGGCCACATCGACCGCGGGAATCGCATCCGCGCCGTTCACGATCGCGCGAAAATGCGGCACGAGCAGAAGGCGCCGGCCGTCCCATACCGCCGGCAGCGCCAAGGCCGCATCGCGCGGAAGCGGTGGCCGGGCGGCGAGCGCGGCCCAGCCCGCAGGACCGAGCGCACCGACCGTCGCGCCGGGAAATCGTGACCAGCCGGCGGCGAAGCGGAGCCGGAACCGGCCGTCCCAG
>Ga0194132_10002223_pt1 | contig 37143 bp, 31 predicted proteins | sample TA2KigOf80mmetaG_FD_148612 | JGI IMG/M metagenome (GOLD analysis project Ga0194132, IMG submission 148612) | Freshwater microbial communities from Lake Tanganyika, Tanzania - TA2015054 Kigoma Offshore 80m | ecosystem: Environmental > Aquatic > Freshwater > Lake | place: Tanzania: Lake...
TTGATAAAAGTTATTAGGTCATCGCTCGAGGAAAAAGAAAAACCCGGCGCCCCGGTTCGGCCGCTCGGCGGCGACGAACAGATACCCCTGGTCGGCCGCTCTCCGGCGATGCAAGAGGTCTACCGCCTGCTCGCGCGGGTCGTCGGCACCGATCTGCCGGTGCTGGTCACCGGCGAATCGGGAACCGGCAAGGAACTGGTCGCGCGCGCGCTTCACGACTATGGCAAACGGCGCGGCGGTCCGTTCGTGGCCATCAATATGGCGGCGATCCCGCGCGAGCTGGTCGAGAGCGAGTTGTTCGGGCACGAGCGCGGCGCCTTCACCGGCGCTGCGGCGCGTTCGATCGGCCGCTTCGTCCAGGCCAATGGCGGCACACTGTTCCTCGACGAAATCGGCGACATGCCGATCGATGCCCAAACGCGGCTGCTGCGCGTCCTGCAGCAGTCCGAAGTAACCCCGATCGGCGGGCGCAAACCGGTCAGGGTCGATGTCCGCATCATCTCGGCCTCGAACCGCGATTTGCGCCAGGCGGTCCTCGAGGGGCGCTTTCGCGAAGACTTGTTTTACCGCTTGAACGTGGTGCCGCTCCGACTGCCGGCGCTCCGCGAGCGCAAGGACGACATCCCCGACCTGGTGCGCCATTTCCTGAGCGACGCGGTGCTGCAGGGGATGCGCGGCAAGGCGTTCGAGCCCAAGGCGATCGAGCGGCTCAAGGCGCACGACTGGCCCGGCAACGTCCGCGAACTCGAGAATCTGGTCCGCCGTCTGGTGGCGGTCAGCGCCGAGGACGTCATCGGCGAACCCGTTGTCACCCGCGCCCTCACCGATGTCGCGCCCGATGCCGGGGTCGCCCGCGGGCGCGACGAGAGCCTGAGCGAGACGATCGAGCGCCACCTCCAACGCTACTTCGCGGCACACGGCGACAATCTGCCGCCGAGCGGTCTCTACGACCGCCTGATTCGCGAAGTCGAACGGCCATTGATCGCCCTGAGCCTCGCCGCGACCCGCGGCAATCAGATCAAGGCGGCGCGGCTGCTCGGGCTCAACCGCAACACCCTCCGCAAAAAAATTCGCGACCTCGACCTTGCGATCGGCCGCGACGGGCGGACCCTGTGATGCGTTTTCGCAACACATGTGATACAGTTGCCTCACTGCGGGTTCGATTGGTCGGTTGCCCTGTAGCTGCCCGCCAAAGGAGCGGTCCGCGTTGACGTCCGAGGCCCACGGATACCTGAGCGATCGCTGGTCGCAGTTTCGGAATTGGGCCCACGAATATGGCCTGAGCCGCAAGCTCGCGTTTGCGCTGGCGGTGGCGGCGGTGGTGTCGGGCATCACCACCTACGCCGCCATTACCGGCTCGGAGCCGCTGGCGCGCAACTCGCGCACGGTCGTTCTCCTGCTGCTGGTCAATCTCACGCTGTTGCTGTCGCTCGCGGCGATCGTCGTCCGCCGCTTGGTCCAACTCTGGGTCGAGCGGCGGCGCGGCTCGGCTGGCTCGCGGCTCCACACCCGCCTCGTTGCCCAGTTCAGCCTGATCGCGGTCGCGCCAGCGATCGTGGTCGGCGTGTTCTCGGCGTTGTTTCTCAATTTCGGCCTTCAGAACTGGTTCAGCGAGCGGGTTCGGACCGCGGTCACGACCTCGGTCGCCGTCGCCGAGGCTTACCTCGACGAGCATCGCAAGGTGATCCGCGCCGACACCGAGGCGATGGCCGGCGATCTCAACCGGATCGCGCCGGTCTATTACCGGTCATCGGCGCGCTTCAGTCAGTTCCTGTCGGCCCAGGCCAGGTTGCGATCGCTGTCGGAGACCGTGGTCTTCACCCGCGATCAAGGCATTCTGGCGCGCTCGCAACTTACCTTCGCGTTCGACATCGACGACATTCCGGAAGAGGCGCTGGCGCGTGCCGAAAACGGCGAACTCGTCTTCTTCAGCAGCGACGCCGACGATCGCGTGCGGGCCGTCATCCGGCTCGACCGCCTGCCCGACGCATTTCTTTATGTCGCCAAGAACGTCGATCCGCGCGTGATCGCGCATGTCGAATCGAACCGCTCCGCCGCCACCGCCTACGAAAAGCTCGAGCGCGACCGCTCCTCGATCCAGATCACGTTCCTCCTGATCTTCAGCGTGGTCGCGCTGCTGCTGCTGTTGGTGGCGGTTTGGCTCGGGCTCTCGTTCGCGACTCGGATCGTCCGGCCGGTGAGCGCCCTGGTCGGCGCCGCCGATCAGGTCCGCGCCGGCAACCTCGCCGTTCACGTGTCCGAAGACCGCAACGACGACGAGATCGGGACGCTGATTCGCGCCTTCAATCGCATGACCGGGCAGCTCGACGCCCAGCGCAGCGAGTTGATCGAGGCGAACCGCCAGCTCGACGAGCGGCGCCGTTTCACCGAGGCGGTGCTGGCCGGGGTCGGCGCCGGCGTCGTCGGTCTCGATGGCGACGGTCGCGTGACGCTGCCTAACCGGTCGGCGCTGACGTTGCTCGCGCTCGACCGCGCGGCCATGGTCGGCCACCGTTTGGGCGAGCTCGTTCCCGAGATGACGCCACTGATCGAGGAAGCCCGGCAGCGTCCGGAACGCGTCGCCCAAGGGCAGGTCACCATCGAGCGGGGCGGGGAGGGGCGCCACCTTCTGGTCCGCGTCGCGACCGAGCAGGCCGCCGGCGCGCAGGCCGGCTACGTCGTTACCTTCGACGACATCACGCAGTTGGTCGCGGCGCAGCGCACGGCCGCGTGGTCGGACATCGCGCGGCGCATCGCCCATGAGATCAAGAATCCGCTGACCCCGATCCAGTTGTCGGCCGAGCGCCTGAAGCGCAAGTACCTGAAAGAGATCAGTTCCGATCGCGACACTTTTTCGAACTGCACCGACACCATCATTCGGCACGTGCTCGATATCGGCCGCCTGGTCGATGAGTTTTCCTCGTTCGCTCGCATGCCGGCGCCGGTGTTTCGGATCGAAAACCTGGCCGATATCGTCGACCGCGCGCTGGTACTGCAGCGGATGGCACGGCCGGAGATTCACTACGTCAAGCTGTCGCCGGCCGAAACCGTCGAGGTGCGCTGCGACCATCGCCAGATCAGCCAGGTCCTCACCAACCTCCTTCAGAACGCCGCCGACTCGATCGAGGCCCGGCGCGCGACTGAGCCCGGCCGCGTCGAGGTCCGCGTCGAGCGAGGCGAGGGCAGGCATGTGACGCTTTACGTCGAGGACAACGGCAAGGGCTTCCCCAGGGGCGCGCTGCGGGCGCGCCTGACCGAGCCCTACGTCACCACCCGCGAAAAAGGCACCGGCCTCGGCCTCGCCATCGTCAAGAAGATCATGGACGACCACGGCGGCACGTTGGTGCTCGCCGACCGTCCGGGCGGCGGCGCCTCGGTCCGGATCGTTTTCGAGCGCCCGGCCGCCCTGACCAATGCCGCCGAGTAGGCAGACGCTTCCATGAGCCAGGACATCCTCATCGTCGATGACGAGAGCGGCATCCGCGAACTCGTCGCCGGCCTGCTTCAGGACGAGAGCTATACCACCCGGGTCGCCGCCAACAGCACCCAAGCGCGCGCCGAAATCGAGCGCCGGGTGCCGGCGTTGCTGGTGCTCGATATCTGGCTCCAGAGCAGCGAACTCGACGGCCTCGAGCTCCTCGACCTCGTCCGCCGCGACCACCCCGATCTTCCGGTGGTGATGATCTCGGGCCACGGCAATATCGAAACAGCGGTCGCAGCGATCAAGCGCGGCGCCTACGACTTCATCGAGAAGCCGTTCAAGGCCGAGCGCTTGTTCCTGATCGTACGCCGCGCCATCGAGGCGGCGCGGCTGCGGCGCGAGAACGCCGAACTTCGGCTTCGCGCCGGTCCCGAGAACGAGCTGGTCGGCAGTTCGGCCCCGATGAATGCGCTCCGGAGCGCGATTGAACGGGTGGCGCCGACCGGAAGCCGGGTATTGATCTCGGGCCCGGCCGGAGTCGGCAAGGAAGTGGTGGCGCGGCTGGTCCACGCCCGCTCGCGCCGCGCCGAACAGCCGTTCGTGGTCGTCAACGCCGCCACCATGGCGCCCGATCGCATGGAACGCGAGCTGTTCGGCGCCGAGAACGGCGACGGCTCGATCCGGATCGGGACCTTCGAGCGCGCCGACGGCGGCACGCTGTTCATCGACGAAGTCGCCGATATGCCGCTCGAGACCCAGGCCAAGATCCTGCGCGTCCTTCAAGAGCAGGCGTTCGAGCGGGTCGGCGGCTCGGCACGGGTTCAGGTCGACGTCCGCGTCTTGTCGGCCTCGAACCGCGATCTGGCCGGCGAAATCGAGCAAGGCCGCTTCCGCCAGGACCTCTATCATCGCCTCGCCGTGGTGCCGATCCAAGTGCCGCCGCTCAAGGACCGGCGCGAGGACGTACCCCAACTCGCGCGCTATTTTCTCCGCCGTTCGTCGGAAACGTCGGGTTTCCCGCTGCGCGAGATCGGCGAGGACGCGATTGCGGCACTGCAGTCCTACGACTGGCCGGGCAACGTTCGCGAGTTGCGCAATCTGGTCGAGCGCCTGCTGATCATGGCGCCGGGCGACGTTGCAATTCCGATCACGGCGGCAATGTTGCCGCCGGAAATGGGTTCGAAGAGCTTCGCGGCGCTTCGCACCAACGGCAGCGAGCGGGTGATGACACTGCCATTGCGCGAGGCGCGCGAGATGTTCGAACGCGAGTATTTAAGCGCACAGATCAACCGATTCAGCGGCAATATCTCGCGCACCGCGGCCTTCATCGGCATGGAGCGCTCGGCGCTCCACCGCAAGCTCAAGGCGCTCGGCGTCACCGCCGACGATCGCGGCGCCGAACCCGAAAGCGCGTGAACGCACACACGAGGAACGCGGTCTCCCTTTCATGAAAGTCATCGTCTGCGGCGCCGGTCAGGTCGGCTTCAACATCGCGCGGCAACTCGCGGCCGAGCAAAACGACGTCACCGTGATCGACACGTCGCCCGAGCTGATCGCGCGGGTCAACGAGGCGCTCGATGTCCAGGCGATGGTCGGTTATGCCTCGCACCCCGACGTGCTCGAGCGCGCCGGCGCGCGCGACACCGACATGGTCGTTGCCGTGACCTACGCCGACGAGATCAACATGATCGCGTGTCAGGTGGCGCACGCGATCTTCAACGTGCCAACCAAGATCGCGCGGATCCGTGCCCAGACCTACCTCTACCCCGAATGGCAGAAGCTGTTCGGCAGCGACCGCTTCGGCATCGACGTCGTGATCTCGCCCGAGATCGCGGTGGCGCGCGCGGTAATCCGGCGGATCGAAGTGCCGGGCGCGAGCGACGTCGCCTCGTTCGCCGACGGCTTGGTGCGCGTGATCTCGGTGTTCATCGCCGAGCACTGCCCGATCCGCGATACGCCGCTCCGCCAGTTGACCGAACTGTTCCCCGACCTCCACATCCGGGTGATGGGGATCATCCGCGCGGGCGAGACGCTGGTGCCCTCGCCGGAAGACACCATGGTCGCGGGCGATGAGGTCTATTTTGCGGTCGATGCCGCGCACGTGACGCGGGCGATGGCCTCGTTCGGCTACGAAGAGCGCGAGGCGCGTAGCGTCGTCATCGGCGGCGGCGGCAATATCGGACTCCTGATCGCCAAACAATTCGAAGCCGAGCACCCCAATGTTCGGGTCAAGCTGATCGAGTTCAAAAAGGCGCGCGCCGAGGAGATCGCCGATCAGTTGGCCAACGCGACCGTCATCAACGGCGACGTGCTCGACCGCGCCATCCTCGAGGAAGCCGGCATCAAAGACACCGAAGCGATCATCGCCGTCACCGACGACGACCAAGTCAACATTCTGGCCTCGTTGATCGCCAAGCGCGAGGGCTGCCAGTCGGCGATCACGTTGATCAACGAACTCTCCTACAGCCCGCTCATCCATTCGCTCGGCATCGACGTCGTCGTCAACCCGCGCGCGTCGACGGTCTCGACCATCCTGCAATTCATCCGCCGCGGCCGCATCCGCCGCCTCTATAGCCTGGCCGACGGCGTTGCCGAGATCATCGAGGGCGAGGTGCTGCCGACCTCGAACCTCGCCGGCACCGCGGTCCGCGAGAACAAGCTGCCGCACGTGGTGATCGGCGCGCTGGTGCGCGGCGAGGACGTCATCATTCCCAAGGGCGACACCGTGATCCAACCGAGCGACAAAGTCATCGTGTTCGCGCTCAAGGATGTCGTGAAGAAAGTCGAGCGCATGCTCTCGGTGCGACCGGACTCGTTTTGAGCTGACGCGTGTCGCGAGTCGCTTACGTCAACGGCCGCTATTGGCCGTTTCGCGACGCCCACGTTGCGATCGAGGATCGCGCGCTGCAGTTCGCCGACGGCGTCTACGAGGTATGCCTGGTTCTGGCGGGTCGCGTCATCGACTGGGACCGCCACGCCGCCCGGCTCGCGCGTTCGTTGGCGGCGCTTCGGATCGCGGCCCCGGTCGCGCCGGCGGCGCTGGCGACGATCGTCGGCGAATGCGTACGGCGCAATCGCGTCGGCGACGGTCTGCTGTACCTCCAGGTGACCCGCGGAACGGCGCGGCGCGACCATCCGTTCCCCGGCACGGCGCGGCCGACGCTGATCGTTTCGGCCCGCAACAAGCCGTTACCGGCGGCCACGATCGCGAGCGGCGTCGCCGTCGTCACCACCGCCGACCTGCGCTGGCAGCGCTGCGACATCAAGACGACGGCCTTGCTCGCCAATGTGCTGGCAAAGCAGGAGGCGCGCGAACGCGGCGCCTTCGAGGCTTGGCTGGTCGACGCCGAGGCCCACATCACCGAGGGCAGCTCGACCAATGCCTGGATCGTGACCGCGGCGGGCACCATCGTGACCCGCCCGCTCGACCGCACTGTCCTCGCCGGCGTAACCCGAGAGGTCGCGATCGAGCTGATCCGCCGCGCCGGACTCCCGTTCGAGGAGCGGTCATTTACGCTGACCGAGGCCTTTGCCGCCGCCGAGGCGTTCCTGACCAGTACGTCGTCGGTTGTCGTTCCGGTCGTTCGGATCGATGCGCGACCGGTTGGAGCGGGGGCTCCCGGACTGGTGACCCGGCGCGTCCAGAAGCTGTTCCGGGACCACCTGGGCCGCTAGACTGGCGCTGTGATCGCCGACACAGCTTGCAAGCGGGCCCCGGGCGCCCCATGTTCATGAGTGGCGCCCGAGCCTAAGCAGGCCTAAGGGAGACGACAGCGCTCGGGGCCTTCACAAAAACAAAACAGAGACCGCGATGTCCGCCACAAAGAACCAAAACCTTCAGGACGTTTTCCTCAATCACATTCGCAAAGGCAAGGTTCCGGTCACGGTATTCCTCGTGAACGGAGTCAAGCTCCAGGGCGTCATCACCTGGTTCGACAACTTCTCGGTTCTGCTCCGGCGCGATGGGCACGTGCAACTGGTCTACAAGCACGCGATCTCGACCGTCATGCCGTCCGGGCCGATCCAGTTTTTCGAAGCCGATCAGGACGCAGGCGGCGAAGGCGGCACGGCGAATGCGTAGTCGGGCGTGAGCGATCGCCCGCGCAACGGTGCTCGCGTCCTCGGGACGCGGGCTTACATCGTCCATGTCCACTTCAAGGACCGGCGCGGGTCCGACCGCGCGTCGGAGCGCGCCCCGGCGGCCCGGCTCGAAGAAGCCAAGGGCCTGGCCGCGGCGATCCGGATCGAGGTCGTTCAGGCGACGATCGCCGCGCTCGACCGACCGCACCCCGGAACGCTGCTCCGCGAAGGCAAGCTCGCCGAGATCGGCACCGAGATCGAGGCGCTGAAGCCCGACCTCGTGATCGTCGACGGTCACCTCTCGCCGGTTCAGCAGCAAAACCTCGAGAAACGGTGGAAGACTAAGGTCATCGATCGTACCGGCCTGATCCTCGAAATTTTCGGCGCGCGAGCGCGCACCAGCGAAGGCGGCCTCCAGGTCGAGTTGGCGGCGCTCACCTATCAACGGAGCCGCCTGGTACGGTCGTGGACCCATCTCGAGCGCCAGCGCGGCGGCTTCGGCTTCCTGGGCGGTCCGGGCGAATCGCAGATCGAGGCCGATCGCCGCCACATCGACACCCGGCTCGCCGGCATCCGCAAGCAACTCTCCGATGTGGTGCGGACACGCGAACTGCACCGCGCCGAGCGGCGAAAAGTCCCGTATCCGATCGTCGCCTTGGTCGGCTACACCAACGCTGGCAAGTCGACGCTGTTCAATCGCCTAACCGCGGCCCAGGTCTATGCCGAGAATCTCCTGTTCGCGACGCTCGATCCGACCATGCGCCGGGTCGAACTGCCGAGCGGGCAGATCGTCATCCTCTCCGACACGGTCGGGTTCATCTCCGACCTGCCGCACGATCTGGTGGCCGCGTTTTCGGCGACGCTCGAAGAGGTGAAACAGGCGGATCTGATCGTTCACGTCCGCGACGTCGCGCATCCCGAGAGTGCCGAGCAAAAAGCCGACGTCGCCCGCGTCCTGCACGACCTCGGGGTCGGTTACGAGGACGGGGCTGCGATCATCGATGCCCACAACAAGATCGATCTGCTCGACGCCGACGCCCGTGTCGCGGTCGCCAACCGCGCCGCGCGAGAGAGCGACACGGCCATGATTTCGGCTAAGAGCGGGGAGGGGTGCGCCGACCTGCTCGCTGCGATCGACCGGAAGCTCGCCGCCGGGCGCGCCACCTGCGATGTCCGGGTTCCGATTGCGGACGGCGCCACGCTTGCTTGGCTCTACCGCCACGGCCACGTGATCGAACGGCGCGATGATGATGATTACGCCTATGTGCGCGTCAGCCTGGCGCCGCCCGACCGCGACCGCTTGAAACAGCGCACCGGCAGCCGCGTCCGCGTCAATTAAAACGAGCTGCGTCCGCGTTGACAGGTGCTTTGTCCCGACGCTAGTCTGGCACTCGTTCCGCGCGAGTGCCAAAGCCCCCAGTCTGGAGAAAAGTCTATGAATATCAGGCCATTGCAAGATCGTGTTCTGGTCAAACGGATCGAAGAGGAAACCAAGACCAAGGGCGGGATCATCATCCCGGACACGGCCAAGGAGAAACCGTCCGAAGGCACGGTGATCGCGGTCGGCAAGGGTACGCGCGACAAGGACGGCAAACTCCATGCTCTCGACGTCAAGAAGGGCGACCGGGTGATGTTCGGGAAGTGGTCGGGCTCCGAGGTCAAGGTCGACGGCGTCGACTACTTGATCATGAAAGAGTCCGACATCATGGGGATCGTCGGTTAGAACGACCGCAGCGACGCCGAGCGCGCCCGGCGATCGCTCGATCGATGAACGCAAATGCCCGCGCCCTCCAGCGCGGGCATGACGTTTTTTCCGGACTCAACCTTGGCGGTGCACGGCGAAGGCGCCGAACGCCTGGGTCACCGGCATGATCTCGATCGTATTGACGTTGACGTGCTCGGGGAGTGTCGCGATGTAGCGGACGATCTCGGCGACATCCTCGGCCGAGACCGGCTTCATTCCCTTGTAGACGCCTTTGGCTTTTTCCTGGTCGCCCTTGAAGCGGACTTCGGAAAATTCGGTTTCGGCCATCCCGGGTTCGACCGAGGTGACGCGGATGTTGTGGCCGAGGACGTCCGAGCGCAGCGCCAGCGAGAACTGGTGCACGAACGCCTTGGTGCCGGCATAGACGTTGCCGCCGGGGTAGGGATAGGTGCCGGCGACCGAGCCCATGCTGATGACATGGCCGCGCTTTCGCTCGACCATGCCCGGCAGTACCGCCCGCGTCACGTAGACCAGCCCCTTGATGTTGGTGTCGATCATCGTCTCCCAGTCGTCCATCGACGCGGCCTGGGCCGGCTCCATGCCGAGCGCGAGCCCGGCGTTGTTGACGAGCACGGTGATCGATCCGAAACGGGCGGGCAGAGCGGCGAGCGCTTTTTTCACCGCTGCCTCGTCGCGGACGTCGAGTTCGACGGTATGAAGACGCTCGCCGAGCTCGCGCGCGAGTCCCTCGAGCCGGTCGCGGCGACGGCCGGTGGCGACGACCAGGGCGCCCGAGCGGACGAACAATCGGGCGATCGCGGCGCCGAACCCGGCGGTCGCGCCGGTGACGAGGACGGTCAGGGTGGCGGGGTCGATCATGGCGGCTCCTTAGGCGGTGGAATCGGTCTTTTCAGCGGCTTTGGCGCGATCCCACAGGGCATCCATCTCGGCCAAGGTGGCGTCTTCCGGGGTGCGGCCCTCGGCGGCGAGCGCCGCCTCGATTGTGCGAAACCGACGTTCGAACTTGGCGTTGGCGTGGCGGAGCGAGGCCTCGGGATCGACCTTGAGGTGACGGGCCAAATTGACGCAGGCGAAGAGCAGGTCGCCCAGTTCGGCCTCGACCGCGTCGGGCGCTTCGGCCCGTCCGGCGATCGCCGCCTCGAGCTCGGCGACCTCTTCGGCGATCTTGGCGAGGATCGGTCGGGCTTCCCCCCAGTCGAAGCCGACCCGCGCTGCGCGCGCCTGCAGCTTCAAGGCCCGGGTCAAGCCGGGTAGGGCGCGCGACACGCCGGCGAGCGCGCTGGTCGGCGCCTCGGCCCCGTTCATGGCCGTGACCTTCGCGGTCCGTTCATGGGCCTTGATCGTTTCCCAGTTTCGGGTTTGCGCTTCGGACGAGGCGATCTCGGCCGTGCCGAAGACGTGCGGATGCCGGCGTATCATCTTGTCGGAGACGGCCGACGCGATCGCATCGAAGGTGAAGCCGCCCGATTCGGACGCCATCTGGGCGTAGAACACGACTTGGAACAAGAGATCGCCAAGTTCGTCTTTCAGCGCCGCCAGGTCGTTGTCGCGGATCGCCTCGGCAACCTCGTAGGCTTCTTCGATCGTGTAGGGCGCAATGGTCGCGAAGGTCTGTTCGCGATCCCATGGGCAGCCGGTCGTGGGGTCGCGGAGCGCCGCCATGATCGCGAGCAGCCGGTCGATCGAGGGATGGGCGTGGGTCATGCGAAGGATCGAGAGGGCGTCGGTCTCGCCATTATCGGCAGCAACCGGGAGGTTCGCCACGGCCCCGGATTTTGACACGATAATTTCATAATGCATATTATGTTAAATAATCAATATATATTATTTTTTAACCTTTTATATTTCATATCACATCTCTATTGTTAGACCATCGTACCCGGGCTCAACCCCCTTGGGTAGGCTCTCGACCAACACCCGATAGTCGAGTTCATAGTTCATGTGCGTGAGGATCGCGCGCGCCGGCCTCACTCGCTCGATCCACTCGAGCGTACGATCGAGATGCGCGTGCGTGGGATGCGGCGTATCGCGGAGCGCATCGACGATCCAAACCTCGACCCCCGCCAAGGCGGTGAACGCCTCCGGGCCGAGTTTCACCGCATCGGTCGAGTAAGCAATCGGTCCGAATCGGAACCCGAGCGTCGACGTCGTGCCATGATCCTGTGGGAACGGTACGATCGGTATCGGACCCAACCGAAACGGCCCGTCGATCAGGTGCGGATTCAAGATCGCCGGATACGCGCCGCCGGTCTCGTCCTTGAAGACGTAGCCGAAACGCCGGGTGAGCGAAGCGAGCGTCGGCCGGTCGGCGTAAATATCGATCCGTTTACGGTTCCGGATCGCGAAAAAGCGCAAATCGTCGATGCCGTGGACGTGGTCGGCATGGTCGTGGGTGTAGAGCACGGCATCCAAGCGGTCGAACCCGGCCATCAGCGCTTGTTCGCGCAAATCGGGCGAGGAGTCGACGAGCAGACGGGTCCCCTCCTCTTCCACCAGGATCGAGGCGCGCCGGCGGCGATTGCGGGGCTCGTTGGGATCGCACCGTCCCCAATCGTTGCCGACCCGCGGAATGCCGCCGGCGGTACCGCAGCCGAGAATCGTGACCCGCATCAGGCGGCCCCGATCGCCTTTGCGAATAGCGTGTAGAAATTGCGCGTGGTCTGGGCGGCGAGCGTTTCGAGCGGCACGCCCCGCAGTTGCGCGAGAAATGCCGCCGTGTGGGCAACGAACGCCGGCTCGTTGCGCTTGCCGCGCATCGGCACCGGTGCGAGATACGGTGCATCCGTTTCGACCAACAGGCGGTCGTCCGGCACCGCGCGCGCGACCGTGCGGAGCGCCTCGGCGTTCCTGAAGGTCACGATGCCTGAGAACGAGATGTAGAGCCCGAGCGCCAGCGCGCATTCGGCGAGCGCGGCCGAGGCGGTAAAACAGTGGATGACGCCCGAAAACGGCCCCTTCGTCGCCTCGTCCCTCAGGATCGCCGCCATGTCGTCGTCGGCGTCGCGGCTGTGGATGACGACCGGGAGCCCGAGCGCCCGCGCGGCGGCGATGTGGAAGCGAAAATTCCGCTGCTGCCGGTCGCGCGGGCTCTTCTCGTAGTAATAGTCGAGGCCGGTCTCGCCGACCCCGATCACCTTGGGGTGCGCGGCCCGCGCGATGAGCACGGCGCTCCCGTCGAGCGAATCGCTCGCGGCTTCATGCGGGTGGATGCCGACGGTGCACCACAACGCCGGCTCCGCTTCGGCCAGGCGCACGACCGCGTCCCATTTCGCGAACTTGGTGCCGATCGTCAGCATGCGCTCGACCCCGGCGCCGCGGGCGCGTTCGAGCACGCCGGCAAAATCGCCGGCAAACTCGTCGAAATCGAGGTGGCAGTGGCTGTCGATCAGCATGGCGTGGCGGCGGCGCCCGCGGTCTTAGGCGGCGGCTTCGACGTAACGCGGGAACACGCCCTCGGGTTGGGGGAGCGCGGTACCGGGCACGAGCTTGGGCGCTCCGCCCATGGCTTCGAGCTGTCGCGCCGCGCCGGTCGGAACCGCGAGCTGGTCGAGAATCCGCCCGGCCGCCGTCGGCATGAACGGCTGCAGTACGATCGCGACCCGGCGGATCGCGTCGGTCAGCGCATAGAGCACCGTCGCCATGCGGGCGGGATCGGTCTTGCGCAACGTCCACGGCGCCTGCGCATCGACGTAACGGTTGGCATCGCCGATCACGCGCCAGATTTCCTCGAGCGCGGTGTGGAGTTCCTGGCGATCGATTCGCGCCCGCGTCGTCGCGTGCAGGGCCGCGCTCGCCGCGAGCAGTTTCTCGTCCTCCGGGGCGAGCTCACTCGGGTTCGGCACCTGGCCGCTGCCGTTCTTAGCGATGAACGACAGCACGCGCTGCACTAAGTTGCCGAGATCGTTGGCGAGATCGCCGTTCAAACGGTTGACAACGGCGCGGTGCGAGAAGTCGCCGTCGGCTCCGAACGGCAGTTCGCGCAGCACGAAATAGCGCACCGGATCGAGGCCGTACTTTGCGACCAAGTCGTGCGGCGGGATGAAATTGCCGAGCGACTTCGACATCTTTTGGCCTTCGACCGTCCACCAGCCGTGGGCAAAAACGCGTGCCGGTGGCGCAACGCCCGCCGCCATCAGGAACGCCGGCCAATAGACGGCGTGGAACCGGAGGATGTCTTTGCCGACGATGTGGGTCGCCGGCCAGAAGGTCGAGAACGCGGCGCCCGCCATATCGGGATAGCCGACCGCCGTGATGTAGTTGGTGAGCGCGTCGAACCACACATACATGATGTGGCTCGGCGCGTCCGGAACCGGAATCCCCCACCTGAAGCTCGTGCGCGAGATCGAAAGATCGCGCAAGCCGCTCTTCACGAAACTCACCACCTCGTTCCGCCGCGCCGGCGGCAGAATGAAATCGGGATTGGCGTCGTAGAACGCGAGCAGGCGATCCTGCCACGCCGACAAGCGGAAAAAGTAACTCGGCTCCTCGACCCACTCGACCGGCGCGCCCGACGGCGCGCGTTTGCCGGCCGGCGAATCGACCAGCTCGTCCTCGCCGTAGAACGCTTCGTCGCGGACCGAGTACCAGCCGGCGTACTTACCGAGATAGATGTCGTCATTGCCGGCGGCGACCACCGCGCGCCACAACGCCTGGCAGGCGCGCACGTGGCGGTCCTCGGTGGTGCGGATGAAGTCGTCGTTCGAGTACCCCATCAGGCCCGAGAGATCGCGAAAATTCTGACTCACCCGATCGCAGAACGCCTGCGGGTCCATGCCCGCGGCTTGCGCCGACTTCTCGACTTTTTGGCCGTGCTCGTCGGTGCCGGTCAGAAACATCACGCGCTTGCCGTCGAGCCGGTGGAAACGCGCCATCACGTCGCACGCGAGCGAGGTATAGGCGTGGCCGATGTGGGGGACATCGTTCACGTAATAGATCGGGGTCGTGATGTAGAACGCGCCCGGCGCGGCCATCGATACCTACCTTCGCGGCCGACCGGCGCCGCGCCTACTCGGGTAGGTCGGGGCGCTGGCCCGACGCCGTCTGTGCAAGAGCGGCGAACACCAATACTATCGCGTGCCGGCGATCGAGACTGAGCGCATCGGCCCGCGCGAGAAACGCGGCCACCTTCTCCCATACCTCAACCCAGCGATCAAGTTTGGCCGCCGCGAGAAGCCGCGCGATCAAGGCCGGCTCGGTGGCCGCGAGCGCCGGCTCGGCCGGATCGCCCGCCCCTGCCCGCACCAGCCGCGCCAACCACCAGACCAGCAGCTCGGCGAAGGTGCGAAACTGCGCGGCCGCCTGCGGGCGGCCCAGGCGCTCGCCGAGCGCCTGGACTTGCGCGATGTCGAACCGCGGCAGCGTCGCGAACAGCGCGAGCAGCGCACGGAAGGCGTCGCCGCCACCCAGATGCGCGAGCTCGAGCGCGTGCCCGGCGCTCCCTTCGGCCAAGCGGGCGAGTACATCGGTATCGTCGGCGCCGAGCGCCGGGTAGTAGCGGCTCAAGATTCCCGCCACCGTCGCCTCGGCGAGCGGCTGCAGCGCGAGCCGCTGGCAGCGCGAGCGGATCGTCGGCAACAGGCGACCGGGCGCATGGCTCACCAGGAACAAGAGCCCGCGCGGCGGCGGTTCCTCGAGCACCTTGAGGAGCGCGTTGGCGGCATTGCGGTTCAAGTCGTCGGCGGCATCGACGATCGCGATCCGCCACCCGCCTTCGGCCGCGGTCAGGGCGAAAAACTCGGGCACGGCGCGGACGTCGTCGACCACGATTTCCTCGCGCATACGCTTGCGCTTGTCGTCGTAACCGCATTCGATCGTGAGCAGGTCCGCGTGCGATCCGGCCGCGACGCGGTGGAACACCGGGTGGCTGGGGTCGAGCGAAAGCGATTCGGGAGCAGGCGGCGCGAGATCGGCGAACAGGCCGCCGCTCGGCGCGGCCCCGGCGCCGGCCAGGACGAAGCGGGCGAAGCGATAAGCGAGCGTCGCTTTGCCGACGCCGCGCGGTCCGGACAACAGGAAGGCATGGGCGAGCCGGCCCGACCGCCAGGCGCGGAGGAGTTGGGCTTCCGCGGCTTCCTGGCCGAAAAGATCCGGGTTGGCGTGCGGCACCAGCACCGGCGGCGCCGTCGCTTCTTCGGCGGCGCTCAGCGCCCGCGCCATTAGGCCCGACCGCCGGCGAAGCGCCGGCCGAACTTACGTCGCATCGCGCGTTCGATCGCGGCGGCCACGGCATCGGCCGGCTGCGTCGCATCGATCACGCTGCAGCGCTTCGGTTCGTGGGCCGCGATCGCGAGGAATCCGGCGCGCACCCGCTCGTGAAAAGCGCGCCGACGTCGCTCGAAACGGTCGCTCGCGCCGGCGCGGCGTTTCAGGCGCCGTCGCGCCACCGCGAGCGGCAGGTCGAGAATCAGCGTGAGGTCGGGCTTGATCGCACCGACCACGAGATCGTAAAGCGCGGCGATCGGCTCCGGCCCGAGTTCGGCGCCGTACCCCTGATAGGCCATGGTCGAATCGGCAAAGCGATCGCACACGACCCAGCGCCCCGCCGCCAGCGCTGGCAGGATCACGCGATCCAAGTGCTCGCGGCGCGCGGCAAAGAACAGCAGGGTTTCGGTCAGCGGATGCCACGCCTCCGGGCCGCGGTGCATGACGATTTCCCGGATCTGCTCCCCGGTCGGCGTGCCGCCGGGTTCGCGCGTCGCGACCGCCCGCAGCCCCTGTCGTTCCAGCCATACGACCAGCCGTCGGGCTTGGGTCGACTTTCCCGCCCCCTCGCCGCCTTCGATCGTGATGAACGCCCCTCGCGCCACGCTCCCTCCGTTGCGGCCGGCGCGCCGGCTCCGTCAGCGCGCGGCGGCCCCCCACAGCAGATAGTTCACTGCGGCACTGATTCGCCCGGTCGCGCTCAACCGATCGACCGCGGCCGCGGTGTGCAGCGGTATTTCTAGGTTGACGGAGTCGGGGGCGCTGACGCTGAGCTTGGCGACCGGCTTCCCCTTTTCGATCGGCGACGCGAGCGGGCCGTCGTACACGACCGCGACCTTGAGCCCGCGGCGCGCATTCTTGGCGAGCGTAATGACGAGTTCGTCCTTGATCTGAAGCGGCACTTTGGGCGCGACGCCGAGCCAGACGTCGGCATCGGTCACGACTTCGTTGGCGGCGAACAGCTTGTAATTATCGAACTCGCGGAAGCCCCACTCGAGCAACCGTTCGGCCTCGCGCGAGCGCTCATTGACGTTGCGAAAGCCGCTCACCACGAGGATCAGGCGCCGGCCGCCGCGCGCCGCCGAAGCGACTAGGCCGTAGCCCGATTCGTCGATGTGGCCGGTCTTGAGCCCGTCGGCGCCGAGCGCCTTGTAAAGCAGCGGGTTGCGGTTGCCTTGGCGAATGTTGTTGTAAGTGAAGTCTTTCTCCGCAAAGTACCCGTAGTACTGCGGAAAGTCCTTGATCAGCCGGAGCGCAAGCGTCGCCAAGTCGCGCACCGACATGAGGTGCCCCTCTTCCGGCCAACCCGACGCGTTTTTGAGCGTCGAATTGGTCATACCAAGCTGACGCGCCTTGCGCGTCATCTCTTCGCTAAAAGCCGCTTCGGAACTGGCGAGCCCTTCGGCCACGACCACGCAAGCATCGTTCCCCGATTGCACAACGATGCCGCGAATCAAATCCTCGACCGAGACCCGGCTGTTGACGGCGACGAACATTTTGGAGCCACCCGTGCGCCACGCCCTCTGACTCACCGGCAGCGCATCGGTGAGCGCGAGCCGTCCGTCGGCCAGCTTCTCGAACAGCATGTAGAGCGTCATCAGCTTGCTCATCGACGCCGGCGGAATCGCCTGGTCGGCGTCCTTCGCGAGCAACACCGCCCCGGTTTGCGCGTCTATGAGGATCGCGTACGCGGCCGACGTTTTGGCCGGCTGCGCCGATGGCGCACCGGCCGACCACGCCAGCGAAGCGGCAACGGCGAGCGCGGCGACGAAACGGCGGGTGTGAATCATGATCGGGAATCCTTGTCGATGCGGGCGACGCCGGAACCGCGCCTGTGGTGCCAGAGCTTCATGTCATTTGCAAGGCGGGGCCGTGACGCGGCCGCGGCACGGCCTCAGTCGACGACGATGCGGGCGCCGGCGTGGCCGCTGCCGATCACCTTGGCAAGCAGGACATCGGCCTCCTCCACGCTGGCGAGCGGACCGATCCGGACGCGGTGGAAATCCTGACCGCGAACGCTGGTCTTGGAGACGCTGGCGGGGCCGAGGCCGCGCAACGAATCACTGAGCCGGGCGGCACGGTCGGCGGCCGAGAACGCGCCGGCTTGAATGAAGATGCGGGTCGCCTTGACCGGCTCGAGCTTGACCGCGGGATCGAGGCCGGCTGACGGCCTGGGCGGCGCCTGCAGCGTACCGCTCGGGGGCGCCAGTTCCTGCGCGACCACGGCGTCCCGCGGCGCCGCCGCCGCGAGCACGCTTTCTTCGGTGGTGGTCTGCGGTTTGTCAGCGACGAAGCGCCCGGACTCGGACTGCTCGACCGCCACCCGCACCCGCGCCGTCCCTTTCTCGAAGAAGCCCAGCAGCTGAGCGCCGCGGCGCGACACGTCGATGATGCGGCCGTTCACGAACGGGCCGCGGTCGTTGACGCGGAGCAGGATCGAACGGCCGTTCTCGAGATTGGTCACGCGCACCATCGAGGGCATCGGCAATGTCTGATGCGCCGCCGTGAGATCGTTCATATCGTAGGTCTCGCCGTTCGCGGTGGCCTTGCCGTGAAAATCGGGACCGTACCAGGAGGCGATGCCGGTTTCGTCGTAGTCGGGCTGTTCTTTGGGGTAGTACCAGACGCCGGCCACTTGATAGGGCTCGCCGACTTTGTAAATGCCGCCGGGACGACCCGAGGATTTCTTGGGTGGAACCACGACCGCAGTAGGCGGCGGCGAGACGTGGTTCGCGATCCGCTTCGCGGTGTGGGACCCCAACGTCACTTCGGCACATCCGCCGAGCGCAACCGCGACCGCGATGGCCGTAACGCCAAGTATGGACCGGAGAGCCCCCATTAGTTGCGCCGCCCGGAGCAGTTACCCCTCAATCTTGAATCAATCTACTCGCCGCCGATGCGGTCGGCAAGCTGTCCCGCCGAGAGGGCGAAAAAGGTCGAGCGGTTCCACTTCATGATGACGCGATAGTTATCGTAGACGAGGAAGGTCGGTCCGTTGGCCTCGGCCTCGACCAACGAGGCGTTGATCGGTCGCGCTGGCAGCGGCCCGCCCTCGCGTCGGCTGACGCCCATCGCCTGCCATTCGGCGAGCGGCTTGCTGACGCCGAGCCCGTAGTTCGCGCGGTCGACCGCGGCTGGCACCTGCACCGCACGGCCCCATGTCAGGTCATCGCGCCAGCCCGACTTCGCCAGGTAGTTCGCGGCCGAGGCGAACACGTCGACCGGCGTCGTCCAGATGTCGGCGCGGCCATCGCCATTGTAGTCGACGGCGAAGCCCAAGAACGTCGAGGGCATGAACTGCGGCTGACCCATGGCGCCGGCCCACGATCCGCGCATGTCGCGGGCGGCGATGTGGCCCTTGTCGACGATCGCCAAGGCCGCAAACAGCTCGCCGCGGAAAAAATTCGAGCGGCGACCGTCATAAGCGAGCGTCGCCAGCGCCGGAATGACGTTGAAGCCGCCGGTGATGCGACCGAAATCGGTCTCGATCCCCCACAGGGCGACGATGAAACGTGGCTGCACGCCGTATTTCTGCCCGATCTCGGCGAGCAATGTTTTGTGGGTCTTGAGCAACTCGCGGCCGCGCAACACGCGTTGATCGTTGACGACGCGCGCGAAGTACTTGGCGTAGGTGAGCGTGAATTCGGGTTGGGCGCGGTCGAGTTCGAGCACGCGCGGGATCGGCGCGACGTTCGCGAAGGACTGATCGAGCGTGCTCTGACTGATGCCGCGGCCGAGCGCCTCGGTGCGAAGCCCGGCCAACCAGGTGGCGAAATCGGTTTCGGCGGCACGGGTCGAGGCCGCGCCAAGGTTGACGATGCCCGCGAGAGTAAGCAGCGCCGGAACGACTCGGTGAACCCAGGGACGCATCGAACGGCGCCGCTTTTGCCACATCGCGTCCCGGTCGCGCAAGCGGCCGCCGTTTACGGTGCCGGAAATAACGCGTCGGTGCGCCGCATGATCCGATAGGCGATGAGCCCGGCCCATTCGTGGACCGCGTCATCGAGCGCGCGCAGCCGCGACCCGAGCGCTCCCAAGCCGACGCCGAGGCGGGCCGACCCGAAGGTGCGGAAATCGACGGCGTAAGGGATGATATCGCTCCAGCCGGCGCCGCGGAAACAGCCGACCGCGCGCGGCATGTGGAAGGCCGACGTGACCAGCAACCACCGCTCGCCGGGGGCCGGCTTGACGAGCGCATGAACGAACCGGGCGTTCTCGACCGTGTTGCGCGCTTCGCGGTCGAAGATGACGCGCGCCGGATCGAAGCCGAGTTCGTTCAAGACCAGGCGGACATCATCGGCTTCGCGCCACGCCGACGCGGTCAGGCTCGAGCTGCCGCCGCTGAAAACGAGCTTGGCGTTCGGGTAACGGCGCGCCAGCGCGACCAACGCGGTAATCCGTTCGGCGCCCTCGTTGAGCGCCGGCTGGCGCCAATGGACCGTGAGCTCGGGCGTGGTCGCGCCGCCGAGGACGACGATGCCATCGACCGCTGCGGGCAACGGGTCGAGCGGCGGAAAACGGCGTTCGAGCGTCGCGATCAACCAGCCCCCAACCGGGACGAACGCGACCGCGACCAAGGCGACAACGACGAGCGTCACCAGCCAGCGCCCGGCCCGCCGCCAGCGGGTCCAGAGCAAGACCGCGCCGAGGACAAGCGTGAGCAACAGAAGGTTCGAGGGCTGCAGCAAGCCGCCCAACACCTTCGAGGTGATGAAGGTCATAGTCGGGTCTTAGCGCCGCGGCGCGCAGCGCTCAACGTTAATCGCTTCAGCCGTCTATCCCGGCTCGGATCAGCTTGGCGATCAACTGCAGGTCGTCGCGCGTCATCTGCCCGGAGACCGCGTAGCTCAAGCGCTCGTCGGTCCAGTAAAAAACCCCAATGTCGCCCTGGTAGGAGTGGCGGAGCGCGGTCTTTCTTTCGTTCGCGTAGCGGGCGCGAGCGTAGAGCGTGATACGACTGCCGCTCTCGTTCTCGTACATGAAAAACGCCGCCGGGGCCGAGGTGCCCGGCACCAGTCGGCCTCCGACCAATCGATACCCAGCCTCGACCAACTTGGGCGTCTTGAGCGGCTCGCCGACGCGCCGGGACAACCAGTCGACCAGATGCTCCTCGTTCTCGCCGTCGACCTCGACCGGCCGGCTGTCCTCGGGCGTATAGACCGCGTGCGCGACCGCGGCGCGCGAGGCGATGTTGGGACGCTGAGCGACATCGCCGTCTACGGCCGACTTGCTCGCCCAGCCTCCGGCGGCGCCAGCGAAGAGCAAGGCGACAGCGGCCGCGGCCCGCGCCGCCCAGGCGTGCCACGACGCCGCCCGTGGCCGCGCCATGCCGATCGGCAGCGGTTCGTCGAGCACGCGATCGTAAACCTGATGCAGCGCGCGGTTGTAGGACACGAAGTCGCGGACCCGCTCGGCCGCCTCCGGGTGATCGGCGAGATAGCGTTCGACCGCTTGCCGGCGCTCGGAATCGAGTTCGCCGTCCACGAACGCGTGGAGGTCGTCTTCGCTTACCGGGTACGTCATTACCGCTTCAATCGCCTACTTGCCTGACGCCGGCGATCAGCGGCCGCTGCGTCAGTATCGCTCTCAACTTCTCGCGTCCGCGCGACAGCCGCGACATCACGGTACCGAGCGGGATGCCGAGGACCTTGGCCGCCTCGGCGTACGTCAATTCCTCGAGTCCGACCAGCAACAGCACTTCCCGCTGCTCGGCCGGCAATTGCCGGATTGCGGCGACCACGTCGCGCAACTCGGCCGCGTTCTCCTGGTTCGGCGCGACCTGCGCGTCTCCCCCCCAGTCTTCGATCGTCACCAAGCTCGGTTGGTGCTTGTTCTTGCGCACGAAATTGGCGTAGCAGTTGTGCATGATCGTAAACATCCACGCCCGGATGTTGCTGCCCGGCTGCCACAGGTGAAATCGGCTCCATGCGCGTTCCAAACAGTCCTGAACGAGGTCGTCGGCGAGCGCGGCGTTCCCGGTCAAGGCCCGGGCGTACCGCCTGAGCTTCGGAATCTGCTCGATGATGAGCTGCTGCTTGTCCACCGCGGGCGCTCCCTGCGCGTCACTTCTCCGGTGCGGGGTGCGACGGTAGCTTCAGGAACAGCTCTTACTTTCGCATCGCCTTTGCGAGCGTGTCCAGTCCTCCAGCCTATGCATCCAACTACCAGATAAACACGCCCGAGCCGGCTTTATTCCAAGGCCTTAGCGGTCGATGCTAAAGTCGAAATAATGTCTCAACAAAGTTTCGTAATGCATTGATAAATATGTGGATATCATGAACAAGATTCTGAGCGGTTTGCGCGTGGTCGAAGGTTCGGCGTTCGTGGCGGCGCCCCTGGCCGGCATGACGCTCGCACAGCAAGGTGCCGACGTAATCCGGTTCGACCCGCTCGGAGGCGGGCTCGACTACACGCGCTGGCCGGTCGCGAACAACGGCCGGAGCCTCTACTGGGCCGGGCTCAACAAGGGCAAGCGGTCGATCGCGATCGATATCCGCAAACCGGAAGGCCGCGAACTGGTCGCCGCCTTGATCACCGCGCCGGGCCCCGATGCCGGCATCTTCCTCACCAACTTCCCGGCGACCGGGTGGCTCGCTTACGACGCGCTCAAAGCGCGCCGCGCCGACCTGATCATGCTCAACATCCTCGGCAACCGCGACGGCTCGTCCGAGGTCGATTACACCGTCAACCCATCGACCGGCCTCCCCTACATGACCGGAACGGGCGGCCGTGCTACGCCGGTCAACCACGTGTTGCCGGCCTGGGATCTGATCGCCGGCAGCCATGCCGTGATCGCGCTGCTGGCGGCCGAGCGGCATCGCCGCCGCACCGGCGAAGGGCAATTGATTCGGCTCGCGCTCTCCGACGTCGCGTTCGCGGCCATGGGGCATTTGGGCTTTATCGCCGAGGCCGAGGTGAACGGCGATCGCCGTGCCGCCTACGGCAACGATCTGTTCGGGGCGTTCGGTGCCGATTTCACGACCGCCGACGGCGAGCGAATCATGGTGGTCGCGATCACCAATCGCATGTGGGACTCGCTCGTCGCCGCCACCGCAATCGGTGCCGCCGCGGCCGCGCTCGAAACCGCACGCGGCGTCGATCTCGCCCGCGAGGGCGACCGTTTCAAGGTGCGGGACGAGCTGCGCGGCTTGATCACGCCGTGGTGCGCCGCCCGATCGCTCGCCGCGATCAAGGCCGCGCTCGATGGCGCCGGCGTCCTCTGGAGCCGTTATCAGAGCCTCGACCAGGCGCTCGCCGAGGATCCGCGTTGGTCGACCGCGAATCCGATGTTCCACGTGATCGAGCAGCCCGGGATCGGGCGTTTCCGGGTCCCCGGCTCGCCGCTCGACTTCGGCGCGGCCGAGCGTGAACCGCCACGGCGCGCGCCTCTGCTCGGCGAGCATACCGACGAGGTCTTGAGCGGCGTCCTCGGGCTGCCGGGCACTGCCATCGCCAAGCTCCACGACCAGCGCGTGGTCGCCGGACCGACCTAACCCCCGACCGCGCGCGGCGGTTGGCTGGCGATGATCCCAGGGAGCAGCGCAGCCACCAGCGGCACCACCACCGCGGCCATCAGGTAAAGCACGTTTTCGATCCCCAGTGCGGCGATCGCCGAACCGAGCGAGGGCGTCGCGATCGCGGCCGCGACCGTCGCCACGAAATAGCCGAGCGCCAGTGCCGAAGCGCGGTGCGCGCTGCTGGCATGGCTATTGATCCAGCCCAACACGATCGGGGCCGAAAGTCCGCGCGCCGCAGAAAACGAAACCAGGCCCACGGCTGCGATGGCGATGCCGGCACTGCCGCCCAGGCCGACGCCGATGGCGGCCAGGAGCGGAAACCCGGCGGTCAGGGCGCCGAGAACGAGCGACGTCGGCAGCCGCCGCCAGCGCGCGACCGATCCGGTCAGCAACGCCGCCGCCGCCGCGACCAGATGCGCGAATGCCGCGGCGGCTCCGAACCAGAACACGTCGAGGTCGAGCGAGAGCAGCACCGTCTGCTGGACGAACAGCATGGTCAGGAGGTAGGCGCCGGTCAGCGCGAGAAAGCCCGAGGTGACGCGGAGCGGCCGGTTCCTGACGAACTCGCGGACCGCGCCCATGAGGCGGGGCGTTCCGGTGGCGGCGCGCGCCTGCTCGGGCGGAAAGAGCCTGAGCGCGAACAGCCCGCCCACGCACGTCACTGCACTCGCCAGGATGGCCCACGGGATTCCCAGCACCTGGGCGATACCGCCGCCCACGGTCGGCGCGCCCGCACCGATGACGTGCCGGACGCTCGAATTGCGGCCGGTGATGTCGCGGAAATTGCGGTCGCGGTCGGGCGCTTCGAGCCGATCGTAGAGGTAGGCACTGTCGGGCCCCGTCAGGCCGCCTTCGGCGATCCCGATCGCAACGTTGCTGGCCGCGTAGATGAGCCACACCGTCGCCAGGTCGAAATCGAACAGCGTGACGGTCCCGAACAGCGCGAAATAGCCGATCGCCCGGAGCGCCATGCCGAGCGCCAGGATCGGCACCCGTCCCAACCGGTCGGCGATGGCGCCGGCCGGTACCCCGGCCGCGGCCCAGGCGAACATCTGAATGCCGAAGAACACCGCTGCGTCCTGCAGCGAAAGACCGATCGCCAGATAGAACGGCACCATGATGCCGCCGCCGAAGTGGGCGTAACGGAACATGGCGAAGCTCAGGAACGCCCGCCGCACGCGGGCGTCAGCAGGCGAGAGCTTCGGCGGCGGCACCGGGGTCGGCACCTCCGGCCCCTATTTCGTCCCGAACAGCCGATCGCCGGCATCGCCGATGCCGGGGACGATGTAGCCGTGGTCGTTCAAGTGCTCATCGACCGCGGCCGCATAGACCGGAACCTCGGGATGTTCGGTGTGAAACGTCGCGACGCCTTCGGGCGCGGCGAGCAGGCACACGAACTTGATCGCTTTGGCCCCGTCCTGTTTGAGCCGCGCTACCGCGGCCGACGCCGAATTACCGGTCGCGAGCATCGGATCGACGACGATGACGCGGCGGTCTTCGAGGTCGGAAGGTACCTTGTAATAGTACTCGACCGGCTCGAGCGTGCGTGGGTCGCGGTAGAGCCCGATATGGCCGATCCGCGCCGAAGGAATGAGCTCGATCATGCCGTCGAGGATGCCGGTGCCGGCGCGAAGGATTGAGACCAGGCAGAGCTTCTTGCCTTCGATCACCGGCGAGCGCATCGGGGCGAGCGGCGTCTCGATCTCGATGTAGGTGAGCGGCAAATCGCGCGTCACCTCATAGGCGAGGAGGGTGCCGATTTCGCGCAACAGCCGCCGGAAGCCGGCGGTCGGCTCTTCCTTGCGGCGCATCAGCGTGAGCTTGTGTTTGACCAGCGGATGGTCGACGACGATCAGGTTGGCGGGCATGGCGCTCCGAGGTGTTCCGAGGAAAGGTCGAGCTTAAAACACGGTGCCGTCGCTCGCGATGCGGATCAGCGGCGCGCCGCCGGGGCGCCGCGCCGCGGCAATCCGCCGCCCGGCCCGCCAAGTGCCGCCTTCGAGCACCTTGGCGAGCGGAAACTCCGCGGCCGTGCGGCCAAGCTTTGCGCGCACGCGATTTGCGACACGGTCGAGGCAGGCGACCGTGAGCGCGCGCCATTCGACCACGATTTCCGAGCCGACCGCGTGGACTTCTTGCAGCGCCGCCGGGGCTTGCGGCACCAGGACGCCGAGGTCGATGAAGAGCCCGCCGTTCCGATACTCCGCGAGGCCGGTCAGTCCATTCAGGTCGGAAACGGCGATACCGCCGGCTTCGAGCGGCTCGATCAAAGAATAGGCGAGCCATTGCGCGAGCTTATGAAACGGAACCAGCCCGCGGGTCGCATCGGCGGTGACGATTGCGGGATGCTCCCAAACGTCGCCCAGGGCAACGCCGTTGCGGACCGTCTGCGAGGGCCACACCCCGGCGAGCGCATTGAGGAGGACGATCAGGATCGTCGCCGCGGGCAGGACGCCGCTGGGGGCCATCACTCGGAAGAAGTCGAACAGGTTGCCGACGCGCGGTTCGGTCCCGAAAAAGGTCGGTGCCGCGGCGATCGCTCGGCCGACGCGGTTGAGGAGTTGCGCCCGCCCCTCGAGCCCGACCAGCGGGTTTTCGGCACTCACTTGAAAGGCGCGACCGAGCGTGTCTGCGTTGATGTCGTCGAGCGCGACCCGGTCGGCGCGGGCGCCGAATGCTTGGCTCTCGAACAGCCGCAGACTGGCGACGCCGAGCCCTTCGGAGCGCGAGATCAGATGGCCGCTCTCCGCCTCGCGGTAGCGCCAGGCCGGGCCGGCGCCGGCATCGAGCAGGACGCTTACGACTGCGAGGTCGAACCCGGTGCGGGCGATCTCGTCGCGCGGCAACCGACCCAGGCCGGCGCGGAGCCGAGCCCAGCGGTCGATGCCGCCGACCTCGAAATGGCGCCAACGGCTATGAAGCGGGATCTCGAGCGACGGATAGGCCGAGCGCATGGTCTCGATGACGTAGTCGGCAACCGCATCGAGGCGCGCTTCGTTGATCGAAAAATGCGCGAGGGCACCGGCGCGGCCGGCGGCGTAGATGCGTTCGCAGCGCTCGCGGACGGCGGACGCCGTCCACAGCACCGCGAAATCCTCGCTGGCGTCGGTTTCGTCCGCGTCCAACACCGGCCCTACTCGCCGAGCGGGCGGCCTTTGGCCGCCTTAAGCGCCTGGGCGTCCGGCACCTTGCCGCGCGTGAAGTAGCCGGCGCCTTTTTTCGCATCCATTTCGACCTGGGCGTCGGCCGGGATGCGGTCGGCCGGAAGCTCGATTCGCTCGCCGACCGCGATACCGGCGCGCGTGATCGCCTCGTACTTGTCGCTGCTCATCGACACCAGCCGGTCGATCCGCGCGATGCCGAGCCAATGCAATACATCCGGCATCAGCTCCTGGAAGCGGAGGTCCTGGACGCCGGCGACGCATTCGGTACGCTCGAAATAGGCGTCGGCGCGGTCGCCGCCTGGCTGACGTTTGCGGGCGTTGTAAACCAGGAACTTGGTGACTTCGCCCAAGCCGCGACCCTCTTTTCGGTTGTAGACGACGACCCCTGCCCCGCCCGCTTGCGCGGTGGCGATGCAAACCTCGATGCCGTGCGCGAGATAAGGCCGGCAGGTACAGATATCCGAGCCGAATACGTCCGAGCCGTTGCACTCGTCGTGGATGCGGCAGGCGACCGGGCGCGCCGGATCGGCGAGCGCGGCGGAATCGCCGAAGCAATAGACCGTGGCGCCGCCGATCGGCGGCAGGAACACCTCGAGGTCGGGCCGCGTCACCAGCTCCGGGAACATGCCGCCGGTCTGCTCGAACAACGACCGGCGCAGTTCGACTTCATCGACTCCGCAGCGCTTGGCGACGCCCGGCAAATGCCAGACCGGCTCGATCGCCGCTTTGGTGACCCGGACTTCGCCGCCCGGGCTCAGAATCGCGCCGTCGGCGGTGAGCCGCCCGGCTTCGATCGCGTCGGCGATCTCGGGCAGAAAAATGCGCGCGGTGGTGACGGCGATGGTCGGGCGGATATCCCACCCTTCCGCGATGCGCTCGGCGAAGGCCTCGGCCACCATGTGACCGTAGGGATCGAGCGAGACGATCGTGCCGGGATCGTGCCACTGCGGATAAGGGCCGATCTTGGCGGCCGGGGCAGTATCGGTGAGGTCGGGCTTGTGGACCGGGTTCAGGCTCCCGGCCGCGATCGCGAGCGCGCGGTAGAGCGAGTAAGCGCCGGCGTGAACGCCGATCGCGTTCCGGCGCGCGGGCTCCTGCAGCGTCGCGACGATCGGGCCGCGCTGGATCGCACTCGTCGCGCCCCATTTGATCGGCGGCGCAGCCTTGCCGGCGCGCGGATGCGAGGTGAGCGAGATGTGCCGACGCGGCGGACGGTTGGTCTTGGCGGTCACGGACCCTCGCGAAAAAGCGCGGACTGTATCGAGCAAGCCTGGCCGGGGCAAGGAAAGTAGCGCGGTATCGCCGGTGACTGCCCGTGGGCCATTGAGGATCGCAGTTATGCGGTCGGTTGGCACATCGAGGCGCCGCCCCAATTCAGCACCGTCCTTTGCGCAAAAGCGCGGACGTATCGACCCGGCTGACCGCGGTTGGTCAGGCCGTGCGTCGGCGGGAGGATCGCTTCGCCCGCTTTCGCGTCTTGGGCAGCGGCATCGGCTTCGGCCGCGCGTGACGCGGCTCGTAGACCCCGAGCTTGCCGCCGCCCGGGAGACGTAGGTGCACGAGCTTGCCCCAGGGCATGGTCTGCACGGTGCCGCAGCGGACACGCTTGCGTTTCATCGTCCGCACGAGCTGGGCAATGTCCGCGCACAGGAAATAGAACTCATGGAGGTCGTTGCGCCGGTGCGGGTGCACGGCAATTTCCGCCGGCGGCAAGCCGAAGATTAACCATCCGCCGCCGACGTCGACGTGGCTCAACTTGAATACGTCGCGGAGGAACGCGCGGTCGGCTTCGGGCTTCTTGCTGAAGACGACTGCATGCAGACCTGTGATCATGGGATGCTCCTGACGATCGGCGACGATACGTTTCCGAACAAGTGCTACTAACTCCGATACCGCCCGACGTAGCGGTCCATGCCGAGGTCGTCCGACCAGCTCCGCCGGTGGGCCTCGAGCAGGTGGGGCAGGATCTTGGCGTTGCGGGCGGCGACTTGCGCGGCGTCGCGCCTCAAGACCGGCATCACGGCCTTGAGCTCGGCTTTGAGCGCCGCTTCGTCGATGGTGGTGAGCTTCCGCTTCCACATCACGAACTCGCCGTCGACCATGACGCTCTCGACCGAGCCGCCGCCCTCGGTGAAGACGAGCTGTCGTGCGGCGCTGTTCAAGGGCAGGAACGACGACGCCGACAAGTCGAGGATCGAGAGGTCGGCCTTCATCCCGGGCTTGAGCGCGCCGATCGTATGGTCGAGCCCGGCGGTCGCGGCGCCGCCCAGCGTCGCATAACGGAGCGCATCGGCCGCCGACGGCGGCCCCGGCTCGGGATCGCTCACCGCCGCCATGCTGGCGAGGAGCTTCATCTGCTGAAACATGTTCTGGGCGTCCGAGCAGGCCGAGTTGTCGGAGCCGAGCGCGATTCGGGTGCCGGCCGCGACATACTCGCGGATCGGCGGAATGCCGCCCTTCGACTTCATGTTGGAGGCGATGTTGAGAACGACCCCGGCGCCGGCGTTGGTGATTTCGTTGATCTCATCGGGCGCAACCCAGATCGAATGGGCGAGCGTGAGCCGGCGGTTCAGGAGCCCGACTGATTTCAAGAACGCGGCGAGCGAGCCCTCGCTCTTGGTCATGAGGCGGCGCGCCGCCACCGCCTCGGCGCGCGACTGATAGAAGTGGGTGTAGACGGGAAGTCCGTGCTCGTCCGAAAAGGCGGCCACGCGCGCGAGCGAGGCCGGCGAGCACATCGCCGGGTTGGTGGGGCCGAGCGCCCAATGGAGCCGCGGATGGCGGTCCTTGTTGGCGCGGTAGGCGGCCTCGACGTTCCCCATCGGGTCGACCTTGACGCCGGACGTGTCGGCGGCGGCAACCAGCTTGTCCTGGAACTTCTTGGGGACGCATTCGCGCCAGTAGGGTACGCGGTCGAGCGCGCGCAAGTCGGCGAACTGGAGCGCGAACACGACGCGCAATCCGACCTCCGCATAGGTGTCGAGGACGAGATCGAGATGCTCCGGATCGAACGGGAGGATCGTCAGCATGTCCTGGAGCGTGGTGATCCCGTTCCGGATCGCTTCGGCCGCGGCCAGCAGCGTCCGCGCCCGCACCTCGCGCTTCGAGCGCTTCGGGTAGGACGGCGGCAGCGCATACATGAACCAGATTTCGGTCGGCAGGTTCTCGAACGAACCCCGCAGCAACACGTCGTGCGAGTGATAGTGGGCGTTGACGAAGCCCGGAATCACGAGCTTCCCCGCGGCATCGACGATCCGCGCGCCGGCCGCGCGCCGCGCCAAGCCCTTGCCGATCCGGGCGATCTTGTCGCCCTCGATCAGGATATCGGCAACCGCCGGCTGATCGGTGTCACCGTCGTGGTCGTAGACCTGCCCGCCGGCGATGACCGTTCGCTTGAGCGTCGCACGTGCCATGCGCCCCCCTCCCCGCTTCGGCCGCGACGCTAGCATACTCGCGCGGCGGGCGGGCTCCCCACCTTCGACAAAGCGGGGCCAGGACGATAGAAATGGAGCCGGGAGAACGAGCGCCTTGTACCATATCGGCATCGACGTCGGCGGCACTTTCACCGATATCGTCGTCCAGGACGCAGCCGGCCGGCTCGCCCAGGGCAAGGCTCCGTCGACCCCGGGCGATGAATTCGAGGGCGTCATCGCCGCGATCCGGCTGATGGCCGAGCGAGCCGGCGAGCCGCTCGGGCGATTTCTCGCCGACACCGCGGTCATCAATTTCGGCACCACCGTCGCTACCAACGCGATGCTCCAGCACAAGGGCGTCGCGGTGGCGATGTTGACGACCAAGGGATTCCGCGACCTGATCGAATTGCGCCGCGGCTACAAGGAAGTGCTGTTCGACATCCGACTCGAGCCGCCGCCGCCGATCGTGGCGCGCGAATGGCGGCTTCCGGTCGCGGAGCGAATCGGACGCGACGGCGAGGTCGTGTTGGCGCTCGACGAAGCCCAGGTCCGCGCCGCGCTCGCCAAAGCGAAGGCCGCTGGCATTCGCTCGGTCGCGGTCTGTTTCCTCTCGTCCTACTTGAATCCGGCGCACGAGCGGCGCGTCCGCGCGATCGCCGCCGAGGTCTATCCCGAGGCGACGGTCCATCTTTCGTCCGACGTGCTGCCCAAGGTGCGCGAGTACGAGCGCTTCTCGACCACGCTCGTCAACGCGTTCTTGAGTCCGTTACTCAAGACCTACCTCGACAAGCTGATGGCCGAGCTCCGCCGCCACGGCTTCACGCGCGAACTCTACGTCATGCAATCGAACGGCGGCGCCGCGGCGCCGGACGCGGCCGGCAATCTGGCGTGCGCAGCGCTGCTCTCGGGCCCGGCTGCAGGCGTTGCCGCCGCGAGTCGCTTGGGTCCGGCGTGCGGCCATGCCAACGTCATCGGCGTCGACATGGGCGGCACCAGCTACGACGTCGCGCTGATCCGCGACGCGACGCCCCGGACGCGGAGCGCGTCGTGGTTCAGCCGCTGGCACATCGGTCTACCGATGCTCGACATCCACACCATCGGTGCCGGCGGCGGCTCGCTCGCCTGGGTCGATCCGGGCGGCGCCCTCCGGGTCGGGCCGCAGAGCGCCGGCGCCAAGCCGGGGCCGGCGTGTTACGGCCAGGGCGGCATCGAGGCCGCGGTTACCGACGCGTTCCTGCACTTGGGTTACATCAACCCCGACTTCTTCCTCGGCGGGCGGATGAAGCTCGATCCGGCCTCGGCGCGTGCCGCGATCGAACGCGCGGTTGCGGTACCGCTCGGCATGACCATGGACGAAGCCGCGTTCTCGATCTTCCGTATCGTCAACAACAACATGTCGAACGGCATCCGCTACGTCTCGGTCGCGCAGGGCCACGACCCGCGCGACTTCGCCCTGATGTCGTTCGGCGGCGCCGGCTCGGTCACCGCCGGCATTCAGGCGCGCGATCTCGGGATAACGAAGATCCTGGTACCGCGCATGGCCGCAGTGTTGTGCGCGGCGGGCGAACTGTGGGCCGACCTGCGTCTGACCCAGATGCTCTCGACCACAGGCCGCATCGACCGGCTCGATGCCGAAGCGATCGGACGGACGCTCGACGTATTGGCCGCGCCCGAGCGCGCGCGCCTCGCCGCGCTTCCTGGTATCGCCCGTATCGATGTCGAGCGCCACGCCGAGATGCGTTACGCCGGACAGGTGCACGAGCTCTCGACGCCGATTCCGTTGCCGAACGGCGGCGGCATGGCGGCGGCGTTGACATCGACCGCCAACGCGTTCCATGACCTTCATCATCAGCTCTACGCCTTCGCCATGCGCGAGAAGCCGCTCGAAATGATCGCGGTACGTCAGGACTTGGTCGGCCGACGCACGGTCGCAATCCCGTTCGCCGACGGTACCGCGGACGGCACCGCCGAGGCGGCGGTCAAGGGCCGGCGGCGGGTGTGTTTCCCGGCCGGGACCGGGTTCCGGTGGCAGGACACGCCGATCTACGACGGCGCCGAGCTCGCGCCCGGTCACGCGATCCAAGGACCGGCCGTGATCGAGGAGGTCGACACCACGATCGTGCTCTACCCGGGCGATCGCGCGCGGCTCAACGGCTATCACGTGTTCGAGGTCGACGTCGGTGAGTGATCCCCGCGCCCTCGAGACGTCGCTCCGCGCCGCGCTCGGCGCCGCCATCACCGGCTACGAGCGCGCGCTTGGGCTGCCGTGGAGCGTGCATGCCAAGGCGGGATTGTTCACCGCGAACGGCCGTACGCTCGCGACCACCGCCGCATCGGTGGCGAGCCTTGGGACCACGGTTCGGGCGATCGCCGGTTTCTTCGCCGACGAGTGGGCGCCCGGCGATGCGGCAATCACCAACGATCAGGATAGCGGCGCGACCCACGTCGCCGAGATGACGCTGGTCCGACCGCTATGGCCGGCGGGCGGTACGAGCGGCAAGCCGGCAGTGTTCGCGGCCATCCGCGCCCACATCCCCGATTTCGGCGGCTGGCATCTGGGTGGCTACAGCCCCGAGGCGATCGATCGTTGGGCCGAGGGCGGACGGATCGTCCCGGTCAAGGTCGCCCTCGCCGGCGCCGAGCGGCGCGAGGCGGTCGAGACCTTGATGCTGAACAGTCGCACGCCCGCGCTGACGACCGCGAGCGTCCGCGCCCTGATCGCGACCGCGGCCAATCTGGCCGGCATGGCGGCACCGCTGCTCGCCGCGCCCGGATTCGCCGCCGCCCATACCGCGCTTACCGCCGGCGAGAGCGACGCGATCGCCCGCGCGCTGGCGGCGCTCAGTTTGGCCCCGCATCGCGCTAGCATCCCGATCGGGCCGCTCTGGAACGGCGCCGGCGCCGGGGCGGTCGACGCGATCGTCGAGCGCCGCAACCGGCTCCACGTCGCCCTCGCCGGCCCGCCGGTGCATGCGCTTCCGATCAACCTGACGCGACCGATGGTGGAAGATCTGGTGTTGGCCGCGATCGAGGCGGCGCTTGCGCTCCCGCCGTTCCTGACCGGCGCGCTTCGCGCCGGCGTCGATATCGCCGAGCCGGGGCCCTGCCTCCTCGATGCCGCGGTACCGACGCCGGTCGGGTTGGGCCGCGAGACGACGGGACGGGCTTTGTTCGCGGCCTTGGTGCAGGCTCTCGCCGCCGGCGGCATCGCGGCCGATGCCGATGCGCTCTGGCGTGCCTATCAGGGCCGCGCGATCGCCGCTAAGGTCGACGCTACGACCGGCCGCGTCGGCACCCGCCACGCCGGCATCATCGCCGCCACCGAAGCCGAACGCGCCCGCGCGCCATGAACGTCGTCCTGCCCCCGCTCGCCAAAGCCGATCTCATCACCGCCGAGATCGTCCGGAACTACGTCGAGACCGTGTGCGGCGAGATGAGCCGGGTGGTCGAGAACACGTCGATTTCGCCGATCTTCTCCGAGACCCACGATTATTCGGTCGGCGTCTTCTATTTCGACGGCAAGGACGTGAGCCTCCTTGCCCGCGCCCAGTCGGTGCCGACCCATATCTTTGCCGCGTACACCTCGGTCGAGGCGGTGCTCAAGGCCTACGCCGGCGACGTCAACGACGGCGACATCTTTTTTGCCTCCGACCCCTATTACGGCGGCAGCCACATTCCCGACTGGACCATCGTCTACCCGGTGTTTGTCCACGGCGTGCCTGCGTTTTTCACGTCGGTGCGTGGCCACGTCAACGATGTCGGCGGCTGCGCGCCGGGCGGCTACAACACGATCGCGCGCGACGTCTGGCAGGAAGGATTTCGCGTGCCGCCGGTGCGCCTCACCGAGCGCGGCCGCCCGGTCAAAGACCTCTGGAACCTGATCCTCTCCAACACGCGGACCAAGGACGACATAACCGGCGATCTGAACGCGATGATCGGCGGCTGCACCATCGGCGCGCGCCGGATGCAGGAATTGGCGGCGAAGTACGGGCTCGCTTTGGTCCGGCGCTGCGTCGCCTACGTGTTCGACTATAGCGAGAGCCGCCTGCGCGCCGAGATCGCGACCTGGCCGGCCGGCACCTATGTCGGCGAGGCGTTTCTCGACCATGACTACGCCGGCGGCGGCCCGGTCAAGGTGCGGGCCGCGGTCACGGTCGAAGGCGGCGATGTCCGGATCGACATGGCAGGTTCTGCGCCGCAAGTCGCGGGGTTCGTCAACTCGGTCGCGCCCAACACCATCTCCAACATTTATTCGACGCTGGTGTCGCTGTGGCCCGACGTCCCGGTCAATTCGGGCTATTTCCGCCCGTTCAAGATCGCGCTGCCGCCGCATTCGGTCGTCAATTGCGACCCGCCGGCGCCGGTCGGCCACTCGACCGTCTGCATCGGCTCCGACATCATGGAGGCGGTGATGAAGGCGTTCGAGCAGATCGTGCCCGAGCGCGTCGGCGCCGCCGACATCGATCTCTGCAACGTCCGCGTCTACGGCACCAACACGCGCACCGGCCGCTTCTTCGTCGGCTCCGACATCAACGCGACGGCGATGAGCGCGGGCGGCGCCAAGGGGGTCGATGGCTGGGGCGGCAACGCGGCGCCGTTCTGTGCGCTCCGGCTTCCCTCGCTCGAGATGTTCGAGCAGCAGTATCCTTACCGCTATTGGCAGGTCGAGTACGCGCCCGACACGGCCGCCCCCGGCGAATTCCGCGGCGCGCCCGCCCTCCACTATCGGCGCGAGATGCTGGATGACGTCGCCGCCATCGTCTATAGCCAAGGCTACGCCCACCCGATGCAGGGCTATGTCGGCGGCAAACCCGGAGCGGGAAACTTCTTCGTCTTGAACGAGGGCGACCCCCAGCGCGAAGTCAAGGTTACCGACTATTGCTACGGCGTTGCCGTGCCCAAAGGCGGGCGCATCTTCGTCCAATCGGGCGCTGGCGGCGGCTGGGGCGATCCGTTGCGGCGGAATCCCGACCGCGTCGCCGCCGACGTGCGGAGCGAATTGGTCTCGGTCGCCGCCGCCCGGCGCGACTACGGCGTCGTGATCGACGTCAGGTTAGGCGCGGTCGACCGCGCCACGACCGAGGCCGAGCGCGCCCGCCGGCGCGCGGGCGCGGCCAAGGCTGCCGAATAGCGATGCCGGCGGCGCCCGGTCGCGACCCGATCGATCTCCTGATTGCGGGCGGCGTCGTCGCCACCATGGACGAACGCCGCCGCCTGATCCGCGATGGCGCGATCGCCATCAAGGACGGGCGCATCCTCGCGATCGGCAAGGCGGCCGAGCTCGAGCCCCGTTTTGCCGCGGCCGAACGGATCGACTCGAGCGGCAAGCTGGTGCTGCCAGGCTTGATCGACGGCCACAACCACCCGGTCCATTTCCTGTCCAAGGGCATGATCGACGACATGCCGTTCCCGGCGCGCTGGCAGAACCGGGTGTGGCCCTACGAAGCCGGGCTTTCGGCCGAGGAAACCGAGGTCGCGGCGATCGGGACCATGATCGAGATGATCCGCCACGGCACTACCTGCTTCGCCGATCCCGGCACGTTCCGACCCGAGGCGGTGGCGGCGGCGGCGGCCCAGGTCGGGATTCGCGCGGTGGTCTCGCGGCTGACCTGGGACGTCCACGATCCGAGCGCGCCGGCCGAATACAACGACACCACCGAGTCGGCACTTGCCAAGGGCGAGGACTTGATCGCCCGTGTCGGCGGCAGCGCCGGCGGACGGGTGCGGGCGTGGTTCTCGCTGGTGCGCGGGGCCCACGTCACCGACGAGCTCTGCCGCCGCGTTAAAACGCGCGCCGACGGCTTGGGCGTGGGCATCCATGCCCATCTCTGCACGACCCCTGGCGAGATCGCGGCGGCGCGCGAGCGTTGGGGGGTGGCTCCGGTCGAGCGCTATCGGCGCCTCGGCGTCTTGGGTCCCAACGCCTACCTCGTGCACATGGGCTGGATCGAGGACGGCGACGTCGCCCTGCTAAAGGACGCCGACGCGTCGGTGGTTCACTGCCCGTCGGCGTCGATGTTCGGCGGTTTCGGCTGCGTTGCGCACGGCAAGTTCCCCGAGTTGGTCGAAGCCGGCGTGCGGGTCGTCCTCGGTACCGACGCGGCCGCGGTCAGCCGTTTTCTCGACATGGTTCGGGTGATGTACCTGACCGCCTGCGCTCATAAGGACGTCAAGATCGACCCGACCGTCATCGGCGCCCACAAGGCGCTCGAGATGGCGACCGTCGACGCGGCGCGGGCGCTGCTCTGGGACGGCCCCGACGGCATCGGCGTGCTGGCGCCGGGCAAGCGCGCCGATGCGATCGTCCTCGATACCGACGGCATCGAGTGGCAGCCCAACCCGCTCGCCAATCCGATCGGCAACCTGGTCTACAGCTCGAGCGGGCGGGCGGTCCGCACCGTCGTGATCGACGGACGCGTGGTGCTCCGCGATCGCCGGTTGACCACGATGGACCAGGCCGCCTATCTCGGCCGCGCCCGCGCGTTGTCTGAACGACTGATGACGCGGATCGGCGCCACCCTCGCGCCGCGCTGGCCTGTTCAATAGCTCAATATAATCAATCGGTTATGATGTGACCAAGATTCGTTCGTGGATGAATACATATTATACTAATACGTATACTACTTAGTATACGTACACTTAATCGTGCGAGACCATCTCGGGCCCGTGGACCGCCGCTATGCCGTTCGCTTGCGGAAGTAGGCGTTGAGCCGGTCGAGCGCGCCGGCGAGCACCGCCTGTTTCTTGCAGAAAGAAAACCGCGCCAAATGATTGACCTCGGCGCTGGTGTAGAACGCGCTCACCGGGACCGGCGTAACGCCCGCTTCGACCGTCAACCGCCGGCAGAGGTCGACATCACTCTCGTTGCTGCCGAGTGGGCGGAAATCGGCGTTCACGAAATAAGTACCCGCGCTCGTCAACACCTCGCACCCGAGCCGGCGCAGGCCGTCGGCGAAATAGTCGCGCTTGGCCTGCAATTCGCCGGCGAGACCGCGGTACCACGGCTCTTCGTTGTCGAGCCCGAAAGCGACCGCGCGCTGCAGGTTGGGCGGCGTCGTGAAGACGAGGAACTGGTGAGCTTTGGCGATCTTGGCCGCGAGATCGGGCGCCGCGGTGATATAGCCGACCTTCCACCCGGTCATCGAAAAGGTCTTGCCGGCCGAGCCGATGCGGGCGACGCGCTCGCGCATGCCGGGAAGCGTCAAGAGCGGTACGTGGGGGCGTTTGTCGAACACCAAGTGCTCATAGACCTCATCGCACACCGCATAAGTATCGTGACGTGCGACCAGCCTCGCGATGCGCTCGAGTTCGGCGCGGGTAAAGACCTTGCCGGTCGGGTTCATCGGCGTATTGAGCAAGAGGAGCTTGGTCTTGGCCGTAAACGCCGCTTCGAGCGCCGGCCACGGCACCTCCCACGCCGGCGGCATCAGGCGCACGAGTTTGGTCACTGCACCGGCGCGCTGGAGCATCGGCAGATAGCTGTCGTAGAGCGGCTCGAACAGCACGACTTCATCGCCCGGCTCGACCAGGCTCAAGATGCAGGCGGCCAGCGCTTCGGTCGCGCCCGAGGTCACGATCACTTCGCACGTGCCATCGACGTCGAGGCCGTAGAAGCGCTTGG
>Ga0194132_10002224_pt1 | contig 37137 bp, 32 predicted proteins | sample TA2KigOf80mmetaG_FD_148612 | JGI IMG/M metagenome (GOLD analysis project Ga0194132, IMG submission 148612) | Freshwater microbial communities from Lake Tanganyika, Tanzania - TA2015054 Kigoma Offshore 80m | ecosystem: Environmental > Aquatic > Freshwater > Lake | place: Tanzania: Lake...
ATACAATGTGTTCTCTGGTCGAGGTCGATTGAGACCAGCCACGCGTTGTACCCCGAGCGGTACCGCGCGCAGGCGATTTTGCAAGAATGGGAAAAACGAGCGCATCTTCTCGGCCAGAAACACTGAGATCGTTTGCCAATTCACTCGTTGTTCCTCAAGCCAACTCTTGGCCTTTTCGAGTTCGCCGATCCAGGTTTTCTGTTCTTGAATAATAAGATCACGGTCATTTGCCGCCCGCTGCCAATTCTCACGTTGTTGCTCCAACCATTCTTTTCCCTGCTCAAGAGTCGCCGTCCATTGGCGCAGTACACCAAGAGAATCAATCACCTCAGCAAGAATCTGCTGCTCCTCCTGACGCCCGGATATCGTTTCGTCGTACCGCAAGGCACGACGCGCCGCGAGTTGTAATTCCTCAATCCCACGCGAAAATCGGTACTGATGCGAAGCATTTTTCTCATGCCAGCGATACTGCAAGAGCGGTTGATTTAGAAAGGCGACTTTCCCTTTGACACACAACTTCAGCCACATTTCGTAATCAGGCGCGTATCCCAGCTCTTCGTCAAACATCCCCACCTCTGCGAGGCACTGTCGCCGCGCTACGACACTGGGAGCACAAATCAGATTACCTTGTAACAAGAGCTTACGGAAATAACGACGTCCATCCATGACAAAATCATCTACCGTCGGTTCAATCCAACTCCCCGGGGGCTGCAGCATCGTCCCTTCAACAAGAAATTCGACAGCCGAATGGATAAAACCAATATCGGGATCCGCTTTCAATACATCGACTTTTCGCTCCAGGTTTTTCGGCAACATCACATCATCTTGATGGAAGATACAAACGTACTCACCCTTCGCTAACGTCAAACAGCGATTCCAATTGCCAGGAATGCCAAGTTGTTTCTCGTTGCGATGGATGACAATACGGGGATCAGCAAACGAGCGGGCAATGTCGAGGGTCGCGTCAGTGGAACCATCATCAACGATCAGCAATTCAAAATCAGCAAAGCTCTGCGCCAGTACACTTTGCACGGCTTCGGCGAGAAAAGCACTTCCGTTATAGGTCGGAATACAAACACTGACTTTTACCGTAGGGCTATCTCCACTTCTCGCTTGCGACAGTTCTGATCGTGCCTCACTTCCACCGCCACCGAGATTGCTTCGCTGCGCTCGCAATGACTCACTCAGGTTATTGAGATCCCCTGTTGTCTGAGGCGTAGTATGCTTCTCTTCCATAATTTTTTGTGTCCGCACCCGACGTATTTCCGTATAGATCGTTTCAATATCGTGGGCATATTCCTCTACTGTCTTCACCTGAGGTTCAGCTTGGCGAAGACGCGAGAGGAGAGTAGGATCGTCAATCAACCGTTGCAAACAACGTCGCAGGTCACTTGCATTCTCAGGTTCAAAGAAGAGACCATTCACCCCGCCCTCTAGTGCTTCAACCAGTGCCCCTCGTCGCGCCGCAATCACCGGCACTCCCGCGAGTAGCGCTTCACGCGTGAGAAGAGAAAAGGTCTCCTCCCAAATCATCGGCATCACCAACACGTCATGACAGGCCAGAATCTCTCCGAACTGCTCGTGCTGATACGTTCCGCAAAATTTCACCGGGAGTTCTTTTGCCGTTTCGCGAAGTTGTTCAGCGTACGCGTGCCATTGATTCCATTCGGTACCGTAGAGCGACACGGAAAACGACTGGGCAGGAAGTTCCCGTACCGCTTCGAGCAGCACATGTGCACCTTTGTGAGGTGCTAAAACTCCGACATAAAGAATCCGTAGCGGAAGATACAATGTGTTCTCTGGTCGAGGTCGATTGAGACCAGCCACGCGTTGTACCCCGAGCGGTACCGCGCGCAGGCGATTTTGCAAGAATGGGAAAAACGAGCGCATCTTCTCGGCCAGAAACACTGAGGGAGTCAACACAAGATCAGGAGCATGAAGTACCCGCTCCATATCAGTGAATCGCCGTCGTGCGTCGTCTCCACTCGCGACATCCGCTAAGCACGATACGCAACGAGCACCATATTCGGGGCCGACACAGAGTTGCTGTTGCGCATCGAGCAAATGAATACGATGACAAGCGAAGAAGAAGTCGTGCAGGCTCAAGACCGTCGGGTACCCGAGTGCCGGCGTGAGTCGTAGCAAACTGACCGAGAGGTTATAGAGATGCTGAAAATGGACAACATCAGGCTTGAGTCGTTCCACGAGTTGCTGAAAGGGCCGATTGAACCGCGGGTTGTCATAGAGCAAACGAAAGGCCGTGTTCATGGTGTAGTTATTGACCAGCTGGAACACAGGCAGCTCTTCGTAGCTCGTTTCGTGCATGCTCCCTTCTGCACGTTGTGGATCGTAGATACGCGTCAATACAGATACCTCGTGACCACGTACACGCAACGCTTGCGAGAGGTGCAGCGTGACGAGTTCGGTCCCTGCCCATTCATTGGGAGGAAAGCCGTGGACAACTTGGAGAATGTGCATAGGTCAATTATCTCCGTTTCACCTGTTCCTGAAAAGAGAGACGGCGCACTAACCATCCTGGCAATCGCTCAACCTGTTCACCCAACCAATACCCAACATTCCCGGCCAGATGCCAGCTCACCGCTGGTACTGCCCATTGCTTCACGATCGCTTCTTTACTGTGGCCATTCTGCTGCCGCCAGAAAATTAAATCCAGCTTGGCTACGCGAAAAGCACCAGCAATGCAACCGCGCAAACTCTGCTGCGGTGCATCACCAAACAATTTGTGCATAGCGGCCGCGTGCTCAAAGTGACGGCAAAAATTCGCCCACGGCCCATAGCTATGGGAATGGATCACCACTGAGTCGGCAGCGTACGCGGTTTTGTATCCTGCCTTCAGTACCTGCTCGGCCCAGGCTTGGTCCTCAGCAAAATCCACTTCGGGAAAGGGAAAACGTTCCCAGAAAGAACGCCGCAGCACGGAGCTCGTGTTGGCAAAAAAACGATACAAATATCGATTGCGCTCATAGTCGGGATTATCAAGCATCGCATGAACACGCGACTCTACCTTTCCCTGCAACTCATACTCAGCGATGCGGTGCCATTCCATTGGGTGACAATCAGGTCGCGGAATGTGGCGGCTATAGACGCCAGCAACGTGTGGGTCGGTTCGGAGCGGAGATAACAGGTTGTGCAACCACTTTTCATTCGCCGGTGTTGCATCTTGCGTAAGAAAGACCAGCATCTCGCCATGTGCATGTGAGGCCAAGAGATTGCGAGTGCGCCCGTGACCAAATTCTTGCGGTGGAATCTGTACGACAGTGACACCATATTGCTGTAAGATCTGCAGGGTTCCGTCTCGTGAGCCAGAATCGGCGGCAATGATCTCGTGGAGCTGAAAGTCTCCCTGTTGTTTACGAATAGCATCGAGTACTTCAGCCAAATATCGTACGCCGTTCTTGGTAGGAATCAGGACGGACACGGTGGGGACGGTAACCATGACGTGCGCTGCAGGGTTGGAGGAAAACGAAAGGGCGAAGGGACGAAAGGACGAAGGGGCGACTTTTTCGTCCTTTTCCCCTTCGTCCCTTTTCTTCACTTTCCCTTCCCCACAGACTTCTCGGTACACTCCTTCCATCTCCGCCGCATACTCACTTACGGTTTTGAACTGTTGCCGCACCGAGCGCAAACGCTCAATCAGGTGCGGTTCATGCACTAACCGCAACAAACACCGCCGCAGATCAGCAGGGTTCTCAGGTTCAAATAGCAACCCGTTCACACCATCTTCGATCACTGCGGGTAATGCACCACGACGCGCAGCGACAACAGGCAGTCCTGCGGCAAGGGCTTCCCGAGTAACGAGAGAAAATGTTTCTTCACAAATCATGGGCATTACTAACACATCATGTTCTGCCAAAATCTCGGAAAACTGCGTATGGCGATAGGGTTCATGAAAGCGAATCGGCAGACCAGCAGCTTGCGCATGTAGTTGGTCAACATACGGCTGCCAATAGGGCAGCGTTGCGCCATAGAGCGAGGCGGCAACAGAGCCAGGCGGCATCCCTTGCAGAGCTTCGATCAGAATGTAGGCACCTTTGGGTGGGAAAAGCAGCCCACTATAGAGGAGACGTAAGGGTCTTGGGCACAGAGACGATCGAGGCACGGCAGTCACTGGCTTGATACCCAACGGAACGGTGTGTAACGTGTCCCGCACGGCAGGAAAGTAGTCGGCAATGCGCTCCTGCAAAAACGTAGAAGGCGTAATAATTCGTTGCGCAGCAAGCAGCGCCCGCTCCATCGTCGCCAGGCGATGAGAAACATCTTCCGCGGATGCGATGTCCCGCAGACACGCAACACAGCGGTTCCCACGTTCAGGACCAGCACATAGTCGTCCTTCCTTATCGATCAGATGAATACGGTGACAAGGGAAAAAGAAGTCATGCAAGCTCAGGATCGTCGGGTATCCATGCGCCCGTGCAAGACCGATGAGATTCGCTGAGAAATGTGCGATATGTTGGAAGTGGACAACCTCAGGCTGTACCCGTTTCAACAATTGGAGAAAGAGCTGATCGTAGAGGGAATTGTCGTAAAACGCGCGAAAGGTGGTAGTGTGGCCGTGATTGTTGACGACACGAAGAACCGGAACAGTCTCGTATTGTTCTTCGCGCATCGAGAATTCTGCGGCATGGGAATCTTCTGTTCGTGTCAATACGGTGACCGCATGGCCACGGGCTTGTAATTCTTGCGCAAGGTGGAGTGTGACGATTTCGGTCCCGGCCCAGGCGTCTGGCGGAAAGCCGTGGACAATTTGCAGAATGCGCATGCGTGTCATCGAATGGTAGTGACGTGCAGGGGTGTATCCTATACGAAAGTCGGTATGCAGAAAAGATGTGCGATTCTCACTTCCTTCGACCCGTACGCGTTCAAAGGAGGGATTGAGACCTATACTCAGCAGATGGTCGATCTCCTGCAGCGCTCCAGCTACGAAGTCGACATCTATCACACCCAGTGTCTGCCTGAGGGAACAGACACTAACCTCATAGGACCGTCGTTTCACAGTCCTTTTTTGAACAGCCTGTCACGGGTTGGGCAAGCCTTCTATCGTGTCGACCATTTGTACAACTTCGTCATTGCCCATGCTTTCTTTGGATTCGCGTACTCACCTCCGCGCATTCCCACGTTTACTATCTTTCATTCCACCCATGCTCAGTACGCAGAAGCGAACCGCGAGCTGTTTTCCCAGGAATGGTATTATGAAGTGAAATACCTCTTCGGGTTGGGCGCAGAATACGCATCCACTATAGGAAAGAGAGTCATTGCGGTAAGTGACGCTGTTGCACGTGAAGCGACCGCGCACTACGGTGCTATCGATGTCGTCTCGGTTGTCACGGGTGTTGACCAGACTCTCTTCTCTCCTCGCCCCGACAAGAAAGGACTCCGTGACCAGTTCGCTATTCCCCGAGACGCTTTTGTCGGCGTTTTTCTTGCGCGTTGGGGAGTCGATAAAGCTATCGACGTTCTACAAGAGGTTATGAAAACAACACCAGATGTCTTCTGGGTACTCATCCTCGGCACTGGCGAACCATGCCCGTTGCACGAACGACCAAACACCAAAATTATCGAGAACGTCGAACGTAATGAAGTCGCTACCATCCTTTCGTGCGCAGATTTTCTCTTCCATCCTTCACGATACGAAGGATTTGGCTTAGCGGTGGCCGAAGCACTGTCGTGCGGTCTGCCCGTTATTGCACCACCGGTAGGAATCGCGCAGTCGCTCCTGGCGCTGCCACCACTGCACGCACTTCAGCTTCCCTCCTACGAAACGGGAACACAACAAGTGATAAATGCAGCGGTGGAGACAATCACTCGCTTGCACCGCGATAGAGATTTCCGTCACGCTTGCGCTCACCACGGACAGCGTGTTGCGGCGCAAACCCTGAGCCTTCCCCAATGGGAGCATAACTTCTTGGCAGCGCTGGGTATAGCGTCACGAGAAGAGAACCCAGAACACCTATCGCTGCACCAAGACGGAGCTGTGGCGTGAACACCGATCTCCCCCCCGCAAAGCGAGTTGTGGTGATCGCTCCACATCCTGATGACGAGAGTCTGGGGTGCGGTGGGACGATTGCTCGTTTCGCAAAGAACGGCGCTGAGGTCCGTCTCCTGGTGGTCTCCGACGGTGCCGCAATCGAAGAGCCAGATGGACGACATGAGGACATTGTTGCCGTGCGTACGCAAGAACTGGAAGCGGCAACGAAAATTTTAGGCATTCAACATCTTCGCACGCTTCAATTACCGGACGGTCGGCTTACACATCACGAAGCACAGATTCATACAGCACTGAGTGACTACCTCACAACTGTGCAACCTGACCTGGTATTGGCTCCGTCCCTCATCGATGGTCATCAAGATCATGTCATCGTTGGTCGTATTGCTTTACAACTGTTGCGCACGACTCCTGGTTGGACACTTGCCTTCTATGAAGTTCTCGCACCGCTACGCTTCAATACCTTGGTAGATATTACCGACGTCGCCTCGATCAAGGAAACCGCCATTCGCTGTTATCAACGCAGCCTTTTTCAACAGCCCCAGCTCTTCTGGGACGCTTTTCGTGCTCTCAATGTGGCGAAGTCGGCCTTTGTTCACCACTCCGGCCTGTTTGAGGCATTTTGGGTGCTTCATGCGCCACCTTCAGATCACGAGATCATCGCGTGGGCAACCTACGGGTTCCAGCCGTCTCACAACGGGCAGGGTCCCCTGCAACGAGTGAAAGATGTTGATGATCTCGTTTTTGCGGTACAAGAAAAGATGCAGCAGCTTGCCAATACCGACCAACAGATCCACACGCTACGGAGCGAACTCACGGCAGCAACACAAAAGCTCCAACATCAAGAAACACTCATTGCAGCGCTGCAACTCGCGTCCAACAAGAGCGCCACCCCTGCGCAAGATTCGCGGGCAGAGTGCTTGACGAAGGAAACTTCTCTGTTCCGTCAGTGCCTTGAGTACGTTTTCCCTCCGGGCTCATCACGCCGGTCGGCACTGAGCGTGGTCAAACGTCGCCTCACTCAGTACACATCAAAATCGCCAAATGAATAGTAGAAGTTTCCACGTAACCACCCCGCGCTGACCCGTTGATCGAATATGCGACATTCAAGCCAGTGCTCAGTATCTTCTGCTCGGTATTGTGCATCTGAACAGAGAAACTGGCATTCCCAGGAAAACGTCGGAAACCACCCTTCCAAGCTCGCTGCCCCCTCTTCTCGTGCCACGCATTCAGCTCCACGCAGTACCTGCCGTGCCAGGCGCTTGTCCTCCGACGGCACGAGAAATTCCATCAGGCGCGCAACGCCATCCCGTACTCCCACTATCGCCAATGCAGGCATCGCGGGGATCGTCACGAGTCGATACCGACGATTCGGGCGAGCGAGATAACGCCAGGCCAGGTAGGCACGATCACGAAGAGTGAGCATACCAAAGCGATCCTGCATGAGGGGCCAGTGCGCGTCCCAATTGAGGGGCAACACATCATACACAACGTCCATCAGCATGGCTTTTGCAGGAGTGTCCGGAAGCAGCGTGCTCACTTTATGCACCCGAGCAACCGGCTCGTAGCCAACTAAGAGCTCGCCTAAACGCTTATGGCGTTCAGTCGGAAAGCCATAGAGAAAAAGTCCGTAACCCTCGCACACCTCACGCATGAACGCCTGGATGGTATGACGAAATAATCCGCGCCCTTGCTTATGCGGATGCGCCATGACATCAATTGCATCCCACGCAGCGTGTTCCTGTCCTTGCCAGGCAATACGCTGACGAATCGTGCCATAATGACAGACAATCTCACCATCCTCTTCAGCCACGAACGCGGGTATAGGATATTCGTCACGCAGGTATTTCCACCGCCACACTTCTGGTGACATGTCACTGTGAAAAACCGTTGAGAAGAGTCGTAAGATTCCGGCTTCATCCTCAGCGCGCACCGGACGGATTATTGCCATACTGTCTGTCACTTCGTGCGCTCTGCGCATGCTCCGCTCCCTATTTCTCTGCCTTAACTTCTTATGGGTTTCCGCAACAAAAACACATCTTGGTTGGCGTCTTTTGCGCCACCAGGAACAAAATCGATCACCTGTAAATCCTTCGCGAGCACCTCACGGACATACGCTTCTGGATGATAGATCGTACAGTGATTACTCCCAGACAACTCAGGCCGATACTCAACCAGTTGCCCAGCCATGAACTGCTGTTGCTGAAGCACTGGTAGTGACTGAATATGCATTGCGCCGTGAACAGTCAGGTAGAGCATACCGCCAGGGCGCAAGAGCCTCGTCAGCTCGGTCATCCACGTTGACTGTAACGTCGCTTCTAAATGAGTGAAGATAGAAATCGTATAAATCAGGTCGAATTGCTCATCCGCATACACGAGCGGCGGTGAGAGATCATTGGTGGAAACGTGTGCAAAAGGGAATGCCTGCTGACACCAACGGATCAGATAGGGATTATAATCGGTCCCAAAAAGTCGAGACCCATGCAGGGTTTTCCAGTGGCGCAGCACGCGACCACAGCCACAACCAAAATCAAGAATCGCGTGACAGTGATTGATATCAATACCGTTCTTCTTCAGCAGCCCCTTAATACATCGCGCGCCAAGGACGCCACTCCAGTAAAAAGGCTGTATCTGGGGCAGGCCGGTAACAAGCGCAACGAGTTCCGGTGGGGGAAGTAATAATCCATCCGGTGCACCACGGTCGCGCCATTCAACATCTGGCGGAGGTTGCAACGCAAAGATGATGCCCGTATCTTCCTCACTACATGTCATACGATACCGTTGCTCGACATAATACTGAAACTGCGGCTGTGACACGAACCATTCCCACGCAGACCGCGCAATCAGAAGAAACGCTCCGCCCTTGGCTCGCAAGTCCTCCAATTGTGCGATGACAACCGCAGCATCAGGAGAAACGAGGTCACTCGCACTCTGCCCTAATGGCCAGACCGTATGCCCTTCTCCCCGTAAATGAGCTGGCGTCTCCCGTGCCAGCAGGATGATAGGCGCATTGTGGGGGATGGAGAATCGGACGAGCCGTCGTAATCGCTCAATGTCAGCGCGGTTTTCTGTCGCAGGTTCAGCTCTGGTTCCCGAGATGCCTGGGTATACGGCCCTCTCTTCTTCGTGTGGCATCGCAAAATTGCCCCTTTTACTCAGGAGAAGACGTTTTCTGCCATCGCCAATACTGTACAGGTTGTATGGTGGGCAACGAGAAAAGGCCAGCGTAGAACGCGCCATTGCTGAGCAGGTTCCACATGTGCTGCGGAAGCCGCAGCTCCTCCTCCTTCGTCACAAAGCGTGCGATGGCTGGGACACACGATGGAAATGGAGAAAGTTGCCACAGATATTCACCCTGCAGCGGCATTGATAGGGAAAAATGCGGCGGCTGCTGACACGTACCACAGTCGACGTGCGCGCGCGACTGCCACTTTTCATCCTCATTCATGCGCCACGGCGTCACCAATCGGTCGAGCCTCGTCCCGATCCAAGCACCATAATATTTCTGAAAGTAACGGGTTTCTGACTCAGCGCCCATTAGCTGAGCCGTTTCCCGTTCTTGTCGAGCACTCTGGTTATGCAGATGCACAACATCTGCGGTCGGTACACAGTACAGTCGATAGCCCTTTTGTCGTACTCGACGACACCAGTCGGTATCTTCGTAGTACAAGCGAAATCGTTCGTCAAAACCACCACAGGCTGCCAAGACTTCCCGCTTCGTCAGTAAGCAGGCACCGGAAAGCAGCGCCTGAGACAGTGGCCGCTGGGTACGCCAATAGTCGAGCGCTCGTTTCCGCCACGAGCGCTGAAGCCACCGCTGCCCTTCGCTGCGCTTCCCGAGTATCGCTTCACAGCATCGGCTCGATAACGTCACGGGATCGCTCGGTGGCAACAAGAAGTTACGCTCCCGATCCCACCAAATTCGTGGACCGATCGCGCCCCAGCGTGGCAAGGAGCGGGCTTCGTCGATCAATGCTTGTAACGCGCCAGGGCAATACCAGGTATCCGCATTCGAAAACAAAACGTATTCACTATCAGTGCACGCAACTGCTTGATTGAGCGCAGCCCCATACCCCCGATTGTCGTCGTTATATATCACCTGGGCGGCGATGCCCAGGAGCGCCTGACGTTCCTCAGTACGCGAAGCATTATCAAAGACAACAATCTGCGGGGCTCCATTCGTACCATCGGGGCTACGGATTGTCTGCGCATGCAGTGACGCCACACAACTACGAGTGAGGGCCGTCGTGTTGTAATTGACAATCAGAACTGCAAGGAGAGAGCGAGGCGGCATGAGGTAAGCTGTCCGCTATCAGTTTTCAGTTATCAGCACCCTTACTCAATGCTAACAACATAAGAAATCGTAACTCTCACGACTCTTTTGGTGGTCATACTGACTGTAGGACCTGCTCAATGCGTTCTGCCACTCGGGCAAAGGTATACTGACGTGCAACCGCTAACCCACGCGAACGCTGGCGTTGGCGCAATTCGTCATCAGTCAACAGGCGACGCAACGCCAAGCGCATGCCAGCAATATCACGTTCGGCGAAGAACAGCGCCCAATCCTGGGTTTCGGCAAAGGCACGAAACGCTGGAATATCACTTATCGCCACCGGCACTCCACATGCCATCGCTTCTAGTGTTGGAAGCCCAAAGCCTTCTTGTGTCCACGATGGAGAGAGCATCACGTCACAGGAGCGGTAGATCGCAGGCATGTTCTCGGCAGGTAAGTGGCAATGATATTCATCCGTCACTTGTAGAGCGGCTTCTTCAGGATGGCAAGCAAATTGAGAGACCCGCACGAGCTGGAACGAAAGTTCCTCCTTGAGCTTTTTGAGAGCCACGAGCCCGTCTTGCACTCCTTTCCAATCGATCTCGCAGGGCCCCACGAGCAATACCCGAGGCATTGTACCGTACGCTGCTTGTCGAGCAGGAAAGAACTGCCAGCGATTAATCCCTTGGCCAACCGTATGTGCTCTTCTACCGAACCGCTGCGCAATCAATTGCGTGAGGGGTTCGTGCACCGTGAGGAGCAGGGTGGGAAGACGGTAGGCAGCTTCAATTGCCGGTCGGTCAATTGCAAATGCAGCAGTATCCCCTTCGTAGCCTTGACAAAGGTGGACGGGTCGACCTTTCCCTGACTGGACGGCGTCGTATACGGTTGTCCAAAATGTCCCAACAATCACATCGCACTCGGGAAGTGTTGCAGGTAGAAAATCACGCACTTGTCGAAAAGGAACACGCGGCGGATACCAACTAGGACGCTCTCCTTTCGAAAGCACCTCAACCTGATGGCCACGCTCTTGGAGTGCTTCGGCTTGTTCAAAGGTGACTTTCACCCCACCACACAGCGGCGTTCCTTCTGACAGATAGCAAATACGCATGATGGTTCCGATCTTGTCGACTAGTGCTACATCTCTAGGATCTTGAGGGGGGCGGAGACGTCATTCCGGGCGAGCAACGCGAGATCCGGAATCCAGGAGGAATAACCAGAGGCCGGTGCCGTATGCTCCTGGATTCCCGCTTTCGCGGGAATGACGCTACCTCTACCTCCAATTATCAACGTGACTGACCACTGGCCACCGCTTCGGCTCTCTCCTCCGCCTCTTTCTGCCAGATATGATCAAGATAAAAAATCCCCCACTCTTTTTCCGTCGTTGCAATCGTAAACGTCTGCTCTGCCACCTTTTGATAATAGAGATGGACCCCGTGTTCATCGAATAAGAACACCACAACGCGAAACGATCCATTATTCAGCAGGAGATGCGGAAAACAAACAGTGACCTCATACGACACCTGGCCGCTAAACGGCGTGTGACCATCTTTCAATGTTGTCGTGGCAAAGCACGTGAGATTGTCAATCCGATCGATGGCAATACCCACATGAAACAAGCGCTCGGGGTGGTCACTCTTCCAGCGGATGTGCACGCGGAGAGCATCGCCCTTTTGCAGCAACCTTCCTGAGTCATGTAGGCCCCCCCCTTCAAGGGAAATCTCCTCTATTTCCCCGCCTAGGCGTAATTCCCGCCAATGTTGTTCTGGTACATGATCACTTTTGCTATGGAGGTATGTCTCGTACGCATTCACCACTTGCACCGTTGGCCCATAGGCCTCAACCTGCCCGTTCCGCAACCAGATTGCTTCCTGACAGAGCATGTTGACGCTATAGAGCGCATGCGAACAGAGCAATACACTGCCACCATTTTCCTGGAACGTGCGAATACGATCAATACATTTTTTCTGGAAATATCCATCACCCACAGCTAAGGCTTCATCGACAATCAACACATCGGGATCAACGCTCACTGCGAGTGAAAACGACAAGCGCATCCCCATTCCCGTTGAATAACTCCGCAAGGGCTGACGAAGAAATTCTCCCAATTCTGAGAAGGCAACAATTTCTGGCAGCTTCTCTTCCATCTCTTTGCGGGAGAAGCCAAGCAGTGCACCACCGACAAAGAGATTTTCCATGCCACTGAAGTCAGGGTGAAACCCTGTTCCCAGTTCAAGAATCGAAGCAACACGTCCGTCAATGCTGACGGTTCCAGACGTTGGCGTCAAAACGCCGGTAATAAGCTTCAACAGTGTCGACTTACCCGCACCATTCTCACCCAGGACTCCGAGTGAAACTCCTTTGGGAAGGGTAAAACTGACATCTTTCAACGCCCAAAACTCTTTGTGATATATACGATGAGAAAAAATTTCCTTAAAACGGTCAATGGGGCGAGGATAGACACGATAGCACTTACTCAGGGCGTTCACACTCAGTAAGGAAGACGGCACGATATTTCTCGAACTCAGTAGGTGACAAAAAAAAGGGCGGGGAAAATCCCCGCCCTCGGTTATGGCACACTAACTACGCGATGCACTTATTCAGAAATGTTCGTGTAGTTCGTGTATTGCCGGTGTGCTGGGAAGATCGCATCCCAACGAAGGGTTGCGGCCGAAGCTGTGCCACCGCCCGCGCTGTCAGCAAACTGTACTGAGTATGCAACAGCCTGGATCGGCGGGGTAGTCGTCGCCGGTGCACTATAGTTATACGCGCATGAAGTGAACTGAAGGCAAGGGAAGCTGATGCGGAACCACCCACCAGCCACTCCAGGGGTGATGATATCAGCAACCGCCTTGAAGTTGACTTCATCTGCCAGTGTGAAAGTCACTGAGTGCACGTTTTCAGCTTCGTCATACACGGCAGTGTTCACTACACGAGCGGCACCAGCCGTCACACGATCTTTCCACAACCATATTTCAGATTTGCCATTCAGCTCTTTCTGAGAGAAGTACCGCACGATAAGGCTGAGTGGGGAATCGATGGCTACTCCTGCGCTATATCCACCTGCGCTACCGGTCTGAGCCAAATCACCATTCGGACCGTCAATACGTTCGGTTAAGTCACCATAGGCGGTAGATCCTGCAGCGTTACATGCAACGGTGGCTGGTGGAGTGCACGCAGCGGCACCACCTTGCTCTTCGATGCAACGCGTACGATAGAAGCCAAACGTATTGGCTGCGGCTTGGGCTGCATCCGGCACTGCGCGATGACCATAGCATGGGTTTGCAGTCTCGATGCTCGTCGCATTCACGCCAGACGACGAACCGGCGGGAAGGTTAACGAGGTATTGCTGACCAACAAGAACGTTGCCATAGCCAAAGGGATAATTCAGTTGGCCTGGGAACAGTGAGGTCGCTGAGTACACAACGTCAGCAGTAACATAACCAGCGATCAGACCTGTGACTGACCCTGCAGGGGCTAGAAGCTGAGCTGCCACGCCAGTGGGGGCAGGTTGGATCGTTGCCGATCCGTTAGAACAACCAGTGAGACCAATTAAAAGATCGTACAAGCTGCATGTAAACACGTCGTGCGGGGTCAAGATAACGGTGAAGTCATAAATGTGCTGAGAAGTGATTGACCAAATCGTCACGTGCACCGCTACGTTCGGAGCAGCAGCACTGACCGCGGCACTTGTTGCTCCTGCCGTGTTAGTGACAACGACTAGCGTATCTTGGTTGTCTGTAGCCGTACGTTGGGTTTGAACCTTAAAGAATGGATACAACAGTGTGGAACCAGGCACATCGTCCGGAACGCCGACCACAGCCTGCGCGTTGCCTCCCACACCAAGAAAGAAAAATGCTGCTATAAGAGCTGCAAGTCCTTTTCTCATCCTAGACATCTTCTCTCCTCCTTCGCTTCTAAAACTTTCCTTTTACCAGGAACTACCGTACCTGTTTGTGATGAATACTGCAAGCCTTACTACCGTCACTCTAGCCGCCTATTGCCTTCCTATCCACCTTCATCCCATCCGGGGTTCTTTCCCATTTCCCAGATCACCTCCTTTCCTCCGGGCTCGCGCCGTCTTCACCCGCTGGCGGTAGCATATGATACCACCGGCCTCTAACCTTGACCCATTTGTCCAACATAGAGGAGGACGCTGAGCGGGAAAGTCCCGGCAAAAGAAACTCTACTCGTAATTCTACCTCCGCCTCATCTCCACTCTCGTTATGCTTTATTGATTGAACTGTGGCTGCGGTAAAAGCGACCGGGGATGCGAGGATCTTTTTCAGGTAGGTAGGTTTGTCCATTCCCCCTGGCGCTTCAAATTCGTATGCTTGCTCTGCTTGCCCCTTTATCCGAACCTCCCAGTATTCCTTTACCCGTTCTTCCAAACTTGCAGGCTTCCCACGACAGGCAGATGCTAACATGCATACCAGGGCTAGTGCAAATAAGACCACCACTTTTTTTTGGCATGCCAGTGGGTCCCCCCATGCTTCATTATTCTGGCTAGCTTTTTTTGTCAAGAGGAAAGTTGTCATACACCTACTGCCACAACCACGCGGTAATTGTTCCGAAAGCTTCACCAGCATAGTTAGCAACGATAAAATCCTCACCACTCTTTGTCCGGAACGACCGCACCTTATAGTTTCGGACCTGACTGAATTTCTCTTCTTTTATCTCTTGTCGCTCTTCCCATTTCCCGTCAGGTTGCTGACCATAGACTTTCACAATCCCGGTATACATCTCAGCAGTAACAATCTCTTTGCGCCCATCCTGATCAAAGTCAACCGCCGTCGCTCCACACACCCACAAGACCTGAGGGAGCCCTTGCGAGAGATCCTGCCATCGAGTCCCATCCCAACGATACACGCGTGGGCCGCCATTTTTGTATATCGGCGCTCCGCCAACCCCAAGCAGCAGTTCATCTTTGCCATCGTTATCAAAATCGATGAGGTGCACACTCCACGCGATCATGTTGCTCGGGAGGCCTTCCGCGCTCGCCGCACGCCATTCACCGTTCCCATTGCTCAACCATAAGAACTCGGGTCGAATATCGCTCAGACTCCCCACCGCAATGTCAGGCACCCCATCGCCATTCACTTCACCGATCGAAAGATCATCTCCAAAAAGCCCTTCACTTCCTGTAATCGTTTGGACTCGCCATCCTGATGTCTCATTCCAGAGAATACCAATACCGCCGGTCGCATCCGTATTGGCGTTCATCGGCGGGGCTTCGGACAAAAACACGATATCGAAGCGCCCATCACGATTCATATCGGCACTGACGAGAGAACGAGAGCGGAACTGCGTCACACCATCAGGCAGATTCGCCTGTTCTTCCCAAGGTCCACACGGCCCAGTGCCGACGTTGAAAAAGAGCCGCAGACCGATCTCATGCATAGCTAGGGCGATGTCAGGCTTTCCGTCTCCTGAGAAGTCGGCAACCGCTACTCCACCATAGTTATAGTCTTTCGCTGGAAAGCCATTGCGAGAACCTCCAGGACACGTAATCGCTTCCCAGCCATTTTGCTTGCGGAGAAAGATCCGTGGCCACGCGTCTTTGCTCTTGCGCGGCGGAGCGGTAATCAGATCACGTTCCCCATCGCCATCCATATCGGCAAACGTGAAGTCTTGGCGCCATTCTTCTCCGAACGGCAACCCGTCGGCGGCAACAACCAGCCTGGTTCCCTTTTGCCCTTTCGGTGCAGACGGCTCCGGTGTACATGCGGACAGCAACCCACAGGCACTCAGGCAGACAACTAACCGCATCGTTCTCCATAGCCACTTCGTCATCCCACACTCCATATAACTCTCTGTGATCACTAGAGTAGATCAGCAAACCCAGGCTCAAGACGAGAAAAGAGCCAACAGCCTGACAGTAACACCACCAGTGTCCACACGCAGGGCGACCCAAGGTCGGTCAGTGTCGGGTAGTGTCCCTCCAGGAGAATTGCACGGTACGCCGACACAAGCGGGGTAAACGGATTCCACTGCCATAACGCCACAAACTGCGACGGTACGTATGACAAGGGGTAAATAATCGGCGTCAAATAGAACCACACCATAAACATCATCTGCAACATTTGTACGGTATCACGTAAGACGGTCTGCACACTCGCAACGATCAACCCACACCCAAACGCCAGCCCCGTTTGCAAACATAGCAAAGCCGGCACCAGCGGCACGCTCGCCCAGGTCAGCCGACCTGTCACAAAAAGTGCGAATAACAAGAGACTGAAACTCAAGAGAAAGGTCACCAAGCTCGCCAAGATGCTGCTCGCCACTAACACGGCCGCCGGGAAACGTACCGCTTTCACTAAGCTCGCATTATCGACGATGGCCGTCGCAGCTTTGATCACCCCCTCTTGAAAACCCAGCCACGGGAGCAGGCCCGCTAAGAGATAGAACGCAAACGCCCCTGTCCCATCTTCAGCGGTGAATTTCACCTGCAAGATCGTCGACAACACGAACATATAGACAAGGAACAGCAACAATGGTTGGAGAACCGTCCACGCGAGGCCGAGGACCGATCCCGCATAGCGTGCGCGTACATCACGGCGGACAAGCCCGGCGATCATCACTCGATGTGTCCACAGATGCGCGATCATAAACGTCGCCCCCACGGCGAGAGGCCGCACTGTACAGTGCTTCACGCGCGAGGTCAACCCATTTGCCCGCTGAGAGCTTCGAGCGCACGTCGTTTCTCCGCCCAGTGCGCTTCCGCCTCTTTATCACCCCGCTCCTTTGCTACAGCCTCTAGCCCAGCGTATACGCCTGGAGAGTTAGGCATCAAGAGCGCAGCTTGCTGAAACAATTCCTCCGCAGCCTGGACATCCTTCACCGCAAGCTTGACCCAACTGAGGAGATAGATCGCCCGTGGATTCTGTGGCGCGATCTGCCGGGCTTGTACGGCGTACCCTAATGCATGGCCATACTGTTTATTTTCAAAGGCAAGTTCCCCGAGCCCAACGATAGCGTCCGCATGCCGAGGGGCGATGGCAATCGTTGACGTGAATTCTCGCGCCGCTTCTCGTGCCCGTCCTTGGCGTTTATATACACCAGCAAGGTTATAACGCGCGCGTGCGCTTTGTGGTGCAGTTCGCGTTGTGGCCGACCAGAAGGTCTCCTCATCCTTCCAGTCGCGATTTCGCGCGACCGTCCGCATGACGGCTGCGGTCAGCACACACAACAGCAGTCCATAGACAGCGGCTTCCCGCAGACGGACGTTGACGAATCCTCGCGACGGCGCCTCTCCACACACCGCGTCGAGCAAAACTGCGACAATCAGGCAAAACCCGAAGAGGGGAACGTAAAGATAATGTTCAGCGACAATCTCCTTGATCGGGATAATATGCGAGAGCGGTAAGATGCTCACCAGCATCCATAATCCACCGTACCCACACAGTGGGAACTTGCGCGCGAGCAGCGTCACGGCGATGGTGACGGCAATAAGCACCCCAAGCGCCAACAACACTTCAGTTTCAGCAAATGAAGTCGAGGCCGGAAACGCGTGATACGAGTAATCACCAATCAACGTGTGCGGAAAGACCATTAGACTCAGATCGTGCACCCAGATGCGAGCAACGGTGGCAAAGTTTCCGGCCAGGCTGCCGCCATACCACGTTGAGTTCTTGAAGGTCTGCCAAAAGATCGGACCGGCAAAGTGCCACAAAACCGCTGCCCCGAGAGACAACACCAGAAAATAGAGCGCCCAACGACGACGAAGCGAAGCCGCAAACCCCTCTTGTTGGACATCAGCAAGCCAGCAGAGGAGCGGCAAGACGATCGCACTCTCTTTACTGAGGATGCCTAGTCCATACGCAAGACACGAAAGGAAGAGCCAGCCGTACTGTAATCCGTTACGCCACGTCGATGCACGAAACCGCAGATAGGCCCACAGACCGAAAAAGAGACAAAGCCCACCGAGAATATCGCGACGCCCGGAAATGTAGGTCACGGCATCCGTCAACACCGGATGCAGCGCCCATAACGCCGTTGCGAAGATGGCAGGCCGCCATCGCCAGTCAGGCTCAGGAGTTGTTCCTGCCATGTGCGACGACGATTCCGATCGCACGTTGGTCAAACGTAGAGCGACAAAAAAGACGAAACATGCGCAGAGCCAGTGGTACACCAGGTTGCTCACGTGAAAGACCCACGGATGCATCCCGCCCAATCGCACGTCGATAATATAGGACAGGTTCCGAAACGGACGATACCCGAGTGAAGTCGGAGAAAAGAAAAAATCCACCAGCGGCCACGAACTACGCACCAGTGGACTCTCTGCCACTAACAGATAGTCATCAAAAACGAAGTCGTTCTCTAACGCATTGTAATACGCACCCGCAATTGCTCCGGCAAGAACGAGACAAAACAACAACTTCTTCATCCACCACCTCTCGTGAACACGCAATGCGGTCAGCGTGCTTGAGACTTATCGAGCGGAGACGGGTCAGGAAGACGCTCAATAGATGGCGCCTCTGGAGGATCAGCGTGCAGTCGCACTTTCGGTGGTCGGACCCGCCCCAACATACCCTTGAGCCCACGGATTCGTTCTTCAAATTCATCCGTCACGGACCGCGCTTCAGTACGATTACGGATCACGTGCGGGGTAATCAAAATAATCAATTCCGTGCGATCGATCAAGTCAGTCTCGGTACGAAACGCTCGACCGAGCACCGGCACGTCCATTAAGAATGGGACCCCCCGGCGCACACGTTGTACTTGATCGTCAATAATGCCGCCAATGAGCACCGACTCGCCGTCCTGTACGACCACTGTGGTCTCGGTTTCACGTGAGGTGAAGCTTGGTGAGTTCGTGTTGCCGAACACACTCGCTCCCACGGCGCTGACTTCTTGACGAATCTCCATGTTGACGAGACCAGCAGAGTTAATCTGCGGAACGATAGTCAAGATCTTTCCGGTATCGCGATATTGAATGCTATTTACGACCGGGGCTGTTCCGGTTAGCACAGATACTGCCGAAGAACTCAGTATGGGTACTTGCTCACCAATCAAGATGTGGGCCTCGCGGTTGTCAGCCGCGATTATATGCGGGGTCGCCAGACTCCGTACTTGAGAGCGTGTCACCAGCGCGTTGATCAGCACTAAGAAATTATCCCGATCTGTAATAAAAGAAAAAATGCCACCGCCACCAATCTTAACGCCGCGATTCGCAGCGTTGAGCAAAGCATTGTTTGAGATGGTCGTCGACGTAGCGCCACCGCCGGTAGTTGACCCGGTCGTCCCTCCCGTCGTTCCACTTGTTGTTCCCCCTGAGGTTGTCGTTCCGAAAAGCCGCTCAATCCCTCCATTCGCAAAAGCCCATTCAACGCCGAATTGGAGGTCATTAGTGAGGCCGATCTCAGCAATAATCGTTTCGATCAACACTTGACGTGGCACCACGTCGATCTGGCGCAACACCGTCTTGATCATGTCGTAGTCACGCGCGGTTGCCAGAACAATGAGTGAGTTGGTACTCTCATCCGCGACGATACGAACTTCTTCCTTAAAGATCGGCTTTTCTCCTTCTTTGGGGGCAATCAAAATCGTTTGGGTCCCACCACTGAACGACCCTCCCCCAAGTCCTCCACCTCGGCTCCCACCACGACCACCTCTCCCACCACCAAAGCCACCGCCTCCAGCCCCACCGAATCCACCACTACTGCTACTCGATCCCCCGCGGCTACTGCCACCACGAGCACCGACTCCGCCTGACCCGCCACGTCCACCGCCGGCGGCCCCACTCAATCCAGTCTCGCCTAAACCTCCACCAAAATTGCCACCGAAACCTCCTCCGGCTGCCCCCTGTTGAGAACCACGTCGTCCACCGCCGCTGCTGCTACCACCACCACCCTCAGCGCCGTAGAGTTGGCCTAAGACACCTGCCAAATCTACCGCTTTTGCGTTCTCCACCGCATAGACATGCACAGTGCGACCGCCGCCCTTTTCAGGTGGGACGTCAAGCACTTTGATCCATTTCCGTACTTCTGCCAGCACTTCTTTGTTGAATGCGATAACGACAATCGAATTGAGTCGGTTAAGAGGAACCACGAACACCCCTCGTTCAGTCAGTGATTTGGGGGTTACACCGTACGGTTCGAGAACCCCTTTTAACTCATCACCTAAATCTTCTACATTGGCATTCTCAACGCGGAACACTTCAGCATGTAAGTTGCGAAAAGTATCGACATCGAAGGTGCGGACGAGGTCTTTGAGGCGTTCCACGTTCGAGGCCAGATCGGAAATAATCACTAAGTTCGCTCGTGGATACGCGATGACATCACCGCCGGGAGAGACGAAGGGTTGCAGGACCTTCGCCATCTCTTCAGCCGCGAGGTGTTCAATTTTCACGAGTTCGATAATAAAACGATCCTCAGCATTGGCCGCTCGCAGTTCACTAGCACTGTCAGTGATCTCAGCCCGGGTCTTCCCTTCCCCCACAGGAGCAATCTGATAGAGATTGCCGACTTTGATTGCCGCAATACCATTGGCTCGTAAAATCTGATGGAAAATTGGAAAGAGGTCACGTCCAGCGATACGTCCACTCGTCCGGATCGTCACTTGACCTTGGACGCGGGGATCGATGGTGTAGCTGATCCCGAGGGCCGTCGCGAGGCTGTGGATTACTTCACGAATATCTGCCCCTTCAAAGTTGAGAACGACCGCTTCTTCGGCGCTCGCCGCTTCACGCGCGACTGACGGTGGAGTTGGCGACGGAGACGGTGGAACGGCAGTCTCTTCTTCTTGCGCTATCCCGAGTGATCCCGGCACAAACCACAGTATGATAGCAGCAATCAGCGCTCTCAGCCTCTTCCCCATCATGTGAGTATTCCCCTCTCCGCGCTTTCGCTCTTACTCTTCGTCATCTTGTTCCTCTTCTTCTTCATTTCCTGCATCAGGAGTCTCGCCTCGCGCCGCCGCCTCTTCTCGTGCCGCCCGGCGGCGAATACGACGGAGCCGTTGTTGCATACGCTGGATATTCTCGCGTAACGCTTGCGCCTCCTCTGGTGCGGGAGCTGGCGTAGCTGCGGCCGGTTGGTTGGGATCCATATGCGGTGCTTGCTGCGATGTGGCACTATCAAGGATATTCAATCGTAACGGCGCAACCTCACCATTCGCACCGAGTGACAATTTCACTTCGGACGCCGCCACTTGCAACAATTGATATTGGCCAATGCTATCTCCTTGTTTCACCCGGACAACTTTATTGCCTTGCGAAGAATCTGCGAGAAAGGCTTCGGCACGCGCACGGGTGAGCACGACGCCGACCAACTTCAAGTGCGATGGCGGCGGAACAGTCTCAGGCGCCTTGTCTGGTGGCGGGGGTGGCGCTTCACCTCGGTCAGGGGAAAACAAATCGTTCTGTGCAATCGCTGTCACAAATGCATTGGACGCTTCCGGGGTCAGCGTCGTAGAGGATCCGCTCTCGTCTGCAGTCGGCGGAGGTGGCGCCACAGGTCCTTCAGTTATCGCCGGAGCGGGCCGTCGCAAAGTCGCAACGATCTGACCACTTACCAGCAGGATAACCAGCGCTAACAGTGCGTGCAGTAATGTACGAAGACGCATAGCCACTCTCCGCTTATGAGGGAGTCCCTCCCTGCATCAAACCGCTGACTTCGAGGGTCACCGTGAGCGGATTCTGTTTCAGCGCCCCAGCTTGCTGGATTCCAGCGATGCGCACGTTGTATGCTCCACGCACTTCCAAAGATGACACTGCCAGCCGCCAATCTCCATACTCAACGGCAGCAACAAGCCGTGCCAATTCTGCCAACCCACCGCGGAGTGTCATTTGTACGGTGGTGTTGCGAAACTCTCCTGCCGGTTCGTCACGGAGAGATACGGTGGTCAGCACATCGAGCCCACTCGCACTTGCCAGGCTTTGTAGCCGGTCCTGCAGTTGTGACGCAGCCAATGCTGGGGTCGCACCAGGCACAAGATGTTGTCGAACATATTGCATCCGCTGACGCAATTGTGTCACTTGCTGTTCAATTTGCGGACCACGGTCACGCTGCCGTGTCATCTTTGCCACAAACGTTGCGTGCTCATCAATCTTCTCTTCCAAGCTTTTCGTATAGGCACGATACGGTTTGATGATGCCATATTCGACAATCACCAAGAGCAGGGCAATCCCAGCAACCGCGAGTAATACTTGCTCACGGGGAGCGCGGCTCCGCCATATTTGCATTATTCTGTGCATGGCTCTGTCTTTGCCCCCAACGTAAAAGTCTCGCCTTGCGGAGTTTTCGTAAACGGCGCCTTTGCTACCACATCGCGAAAGCAGGGCGAGTTCTCAAGATTCGCCAAGAGGTCCGCAGCAGATTGGGACCCGAGCCCGCTCATTTCAACATCCCCATCTTTGTAGCGTAGATGGTTCAAATAATACTCTTTGGGAAACAGCTCGGAGAGATTCTTGACCACCGGAATCACTTTTTGCCGCGCGGTACTGTCCAACAGTTGCAACTGTTTCTGTAACTGCGCCAGCTCTTCTTCTTGCTTTTGCACTTGTTGTACTGGCGCTTCTAGAGCTGCGCGCTGCTGAGCGAGAGTGCGTAACACCCGGTGCTGTTGCACGATAGAGACAACAGCCCAGAGCAGACCGAGAACCCCTATCGTCCCCACAAGCGCAAGTGTCACCGGCGAGAGCGCCTTTTCCCGTTGGGCGCGGCGCTCCTCAGGAAGCAGGTTGATTCCGCCATCATTCTCCCCTATCGACTGCAGTGCAGCACCGAGCGCTGGGAGCGCCGGTGGAGGCAAGACTTCCCCATCAACTAACGCAAATCGAGTCGTGACTAGAGCTTGCACATCATGAGTTGCATCTACGGCAATAGATCCATAGGCGGTTGCCGATGCAGCAAAGAGCGGTGTTTCCGCCACTGCAGTTCCAGGGAAACTACGAGTGACAACCTGCGCGACCACCTCGTCGAGTTCTTCCTTGGTCGCCTCAGCGGGAAGAGGAACAACTTGACTGGCGAGGAGCCGTGAGCCGGCAATGCTATCCACCTCAACCCAACCATCGTCCGGAACGAGCAAGAGGCGAGGTCCATGTGCGGGGGCACTACAAAACGCCAACGTGTTGGCCAACGCCGAGCAACTCAGGGTTACCATTTGAGGGCGCAACTGCGCTTGCAACAAAATACCGAGATACTCATCGACTTCACGGCGAGAGAAGCCAAAGACCGTCACCTCGATGCGTTTTTCTTCTTTGCCAACGTCGACAGTCAGATAATCGTAATAGAGATCTTCTTTCGGAAAAGGGAGGAGCTGATCAGCCTGATACCCGATGACCTCTGGAATAACATCGCGGGCACTCTCTGGCACAACGATACGACTGACATAGGCCGTATGTCGAGGCAAAGAGAGAACCACATGGTCGGGAGGAGTCTCTACATCCTCCAAGAAACCGTGTAAGGCGTGGTCGAATTCATCAAGCCGCTCACGACCAGCCTCGGGCAGTGACACGGTCCGGGCGTGACGTAAAGACACATCCACGAGTCGCTTCCGCACGTGGACGAAACTGACATCACGTGCTCCAACCGCAATGCCGACGCCATCGAGAAAGTCAGCTTTCCTCAGTCGTTGGAGAGTTACGCTCAACTCCATACTGGATCACTCGCGGCTGTACGATTGGTAATTCTGGCGTAGATTAGAACACATCAGCCTTCAGCCCATCACCACCGGCAGTACCATCCTCTCCATACGAAAACAGATCAAAAGCCCCCCTTTCCCCCGGACTTCGATACACATAGGGGTTTTGCCAGGGGTCCTTGGGAACGCCTTTTCCTTCGCGCAGATATGGTCCATCCCAACGTTCAACACCTGCAGGCCGCTCAAGCAACGCCTGCAACCCCTCCTGAGAGTTCGGATAACGACCAACATCGAGACGGAAGGAGTCCAGAGCAGTCCGTAACATCTCGATTTGCGTCTTGGCAATTTTCGGATTCTGTTTCGTCCCAGCACCAATCAAGTTTGGTGCGACCAATGCCGCCAACAATCCCAAGATGAAAACCACGACCAACAGTTCGACCAGTGTAAATCCCGACTGTAACGTTCCTCTTTTCATAACAGCCCTCATAACAATGACAGGGGTTAGACTCCCCCTTGGCTAATACTAAAGATTCCTTGTAGCAGGCCAATCACGACAAAGCCAACGATTAACCCCATGAAGAGAATTAAGCCTGGTTCGACTAAGGAAACCAGTTGTTTGAGCTTGGCGTTGGTTTCTTTTTCATAATACTCTGCGGTCCGCATCAACATCTCATCCAATCGCCCGGTTTCTTCTCCGACACTCACCATTTGTAACGCCAAGGTCGGAAAGACTCCGCTGCGCCCTAACGGTCCACTGATCCCCTGCCCTTCACGCACGCCAACCCGAACCTCTTTCAGCGCACTGCTGATCACTCGATTCCCAACAACTGCTTCGACTACCTCAAGGGCCTGGATCAGTGGCACCCCGCTCTTCAGCAACGTTCCCAGCGTACGCGAAAAGTTTGCCACTTCGCGCTTACGAATAAGGTCCCCCAACAACGCCACCCGTAAACGCCATCGATCCCAGGCAAACCGACCATGCGGAGTGGCAATGTATCGCTGCAACGCTAAGCCAGCCCCAACAACAAGCAGCATCAACACCCACCAGTACGCCTGAAACCATGCGCCCAAGGCGAGAATCATGCGCGTCAGCACTGGCAGTGCTGGCCCCATATCTTTGAAAATTCCTGAGAATTTTGGCAGGACGTAGGTAAACATGAAGAGGACCGACAGCCCGCCGACAGCAACCAACATCGCAGGGTACGCTAGTGATGCTTTAATCTGGTCTGCCACCTCCTGAGAGCGCTCAAGATATTCCGCAAGTCGCTGGAGGACAGAGTCCAAGAAACCCCCAATTTCTCCAGCCTTCACCATATTGACGTACAAAGGGGGAAAAATCTTCGGATATTCTTCAAGAGATTCTGACAGCGACTTTCCTTGCTGCACGGTGCGCAAGATTTGCGCCGTCGCTTGTTTCAGTTCCTCTTTCTCGGTGAGGCCAATCAATACGGACAAAGCTCGATCCAGGGGCAGTCCTGAAGAAATGAGGGTTGCGAGTTCCCGCGTATAAATTTGTAAATCTTTTTGCCGAACTCTTCCTCCCCAAGGAAGCTGTAATTGCGGAAGTGAGAGTTGACGCTGTCCAGCCGTGGTCTTTGCTGGCACCTCTCCAGGTGGACGGATACGAAGCGGCAAATAACCTTGATCACGCAAGCGCAGGACCACTGCCCGCTCTTCTCCTGCTTCCATGACACCTTCAATCATTTTTCCTTGGGGCGTGGTCGCTTGATAATGAAATTGCGCCATATCTTTCGTCTTTTTGCGTGCGTTCAGCCGTACCCGCAGACTCCACACTTGTCAATGCGCAATCTGCACCAAAAGTGAGAGTCGCGCAGAGACACACGCCTGTGTGCCCCTATGCACGTTTATAGCGCGGCAACACCTGCGCACCGAATATCTCAAGTTGTTTTCGCAGCTCTGCTCGTGGCAATAATCCTTGATCAAACAGCCAGGCAAACCATTCAGGATTCGCTGCTTCTACTAAGGCATCGATTCCCTCTATCACGGTACTTACAGGGCCAGCATACAAGTACTGCGTTTGTTTCATGCGCCCAACTGTCCACTCGTGCGAGGGGAGACGTGTGGTAGCAGCGGGATATTCAAGTTCGTCTTCTGGAAAACGGAACGCTTCCCAAAAACCGAAATGGCCCCAAAAGCGCTTGTAACCAACACCGACAAGCCCCTGTTCGGCCAGCCGGTCTGCAGCACGCGCAGAATCGGCAAAGTAGATTTGTCGTAGCACACCGATCCGTTCACCAACGGCCAGCCAGCGACCGGCACGGCCGGCTTCTTCCGCATAAACTTGTGCGATTTGCCGCACTTGCGCAGGGCGTGAGAGCAGAATCATCGGGGCAATCTCTTCGCGCGCACACCAACGAATCGTTTTCTCGCTGGTAGAAAATGCTTGAAACAGCGGTGGGTGAGGCTTCCGATATGGTTTGGGAACAACGTACAGTTCTCGTACGTGGCCGTTCTCATCCACTTCTCCAGGAGCCCCATACTCTCGCGTCCACGGGTGAGCAGGCCACGGGGTACCAGTTTCGTACGGATAGGGGTATTGGTAGAACTCCCCACGAAAACGGAACGGCTGGTCTGCCCACGCCAGCTTGAGAACCCGATACACTTCCTCAAACGCACGACGATTGGCATCATCTAGTGAGGCAGGATCACTCATCGTTGCAGTCAACAACACTTTTTGTGCCATTTGTTCAAGCCAGCGAGACTGATACCCGCGGGCTAACCCGACAAAAGAGCGTCCTTTGGTCAGTTGGTCGAGCCATGCCGTCGTCATCGCCAGTCGTAAGGGGTCCCATCCTGGAAGTACGTAGCCAATTGGGCCAATCTGGATACGCTTGGTCTGCATAGCCACGTACAGCAGAAATTCTGGAGGACCACCGATCTCAAACCCCTCGGTATGCAAATGATGCTCGGGGAAGGCGATAGCGTCAAAACCTACCTCTTCCGCCAGTTGGGCAAGCTCGACGACCTCATCAAACATCGCCTGCCAGCGGTCAGTGTGACTCGCAAGTGGCCGGAGGCGTTTCCGTTCCGCTAGAGAGCCAGGTAAAGTTGGCAGCAAAAAGAGAATGAATTTCATGTCTCAACAGCGCACGCCGAGAATAGCAGGATTGTACATGATTCTGCGCTGGCGTCACGCCTGGACAGAGAGTTGTTCCAACACCGCAGCGCAAAGCAGCGGAAAGAGGAGTTCATGATGGCCGGTCAGATGGAAGCCACGTCCACCCTTCTGCGTGGGACGTGAGACGACATTGACCGACGGTCGATACTGACGAATGAAATCTAGATCAACCGTTGTAAACGTATCCACCTCGTGGCCTAAGTTGCGCACCAGAGACAAGGCTTTCAAAAACACTTCTGGAATGATCACCGCAGATCCCAGATTGATGAACACTCCACCTTCAAGCTGCGCGACAACCGATGCTAACAAATGAAAATCGCGTAAACTGCCCTCGCCAAGCGCAGCACCATCAACCTGCGGATGCATGTGGATAATGTCGGTCCCGACAGCAACATGGACACAGGCAGGGATGTCGAGCCACGCACTGGCCGCAAGAACACTCAAGTGTTCATAGGGAAGCTTAGCGACACGAATCTGCTCACCGACCGCACGTCCGATCCCAACCTTATCACGCACCACTCGCAAGCGGATGACCTCATTGAGAAACTCTCCAGTCTCCCGTGCCATACCAAAACTGCCGTCGTCGAGTGCTGCACTCACATCCTCAGAGGTTGCGCCTTGATAGGCCAATTCAAAGTCATGGATGATGCCCGCACCGTTCATGGCAATGGCAGAAACAACCCCACGCTCCAGCAAGTCGATAATCAATGGGGAAAGTCCGACTTTCAACGCATGCGCCCCCATACCTAGCACGACTGGTCGTTCGGCGCGCACGGCAGCGACGATACGTTCGACAATTTCTTGAAAGTCTCCACCAGCGAGCGCTCGTGGAAGCTTCTGCAAAAATTCCTGGACAGTTCCCCCTGGTCGCCAGGGTTGCCCAAGCTGAGCATTGGCAACTTTATTGTTCCGTTCAGCAAGTGGATAGGTCGTCACTTGAGAAAAATCGAGCGGCGAAAACTTCACAACGTGTCCCTCTTGTGACTGAAGAGCGCAAGATCGACAAGCTCACAGATCGTATGACCAATGAGAATATGTACCTCTTGCACACGCGGCGTCACACGCGTCGCGGACACACAGAGCAAATGATCGACCTTCTCAGCCATTGCCCCCCCCGTGCCACCGGTCAAGCCAATCGTCCGAATGCCTAATTCTCGACACACATCAAGCGCCCGAAGGATGTTGGGTGAATTACCGCTCGTCGATAATGCAATGGCAACATCTCCTGGTCGGCCCAGTGCACGAAGCTGCTTAGCAAAAAGATCAGCAACTCCATAATCATTGGCAATCGAGGTTAGCGCAGAGGTATCTGTCGTCAGTGCAATCGCCGGTAAGGGGGGACGGTCGATCAGATAGCGATTGACGAATTCCGCTGCGATGTGCTGGGCATCAGCAGCACTACCACCATTACCAAACAAGAGAAGTTTCCCGCCGGATTGGAGGGTTTGGATAACTGCTTCAACCACACCGACGAGAGCATCACTATAGTCGTGGAGGAACTGCTGCTTAGCGGCAATGCTATCAGCGAAAATGGCACGGATGGTGTGTTTCATCGTTGGTGGACTCGATCTTAGGGGGCAGTAGAAACACCGTCAAGCGAAGAGTCACTTGACAACTTCGCACGTGCTCATTACAGTACGCCGCACTGAGAATTCACCCCGGTCTTAATGGCGGAGAGGCCACACCCGTTCCCATCCCGAACACGGCCGTTAAGCTCTCCAGCGCCGATGGTACTACGGTGTATGCCGTGGGAGAGTAGGACGAGGCCGGGGTTTCTCTTCTTTGGTAAGCGGGCGTAATTCAGTGGTAGAATGCCAGCTTCCCAAGCTGGACGTCGCCGGTTCAAGTCCGGTCGCCCGCTTCTGTAACGTCAGCGCGGCGCTTTATGCGTACCACAGTCAAATGTCCCACCTGTCGCAAAGAAACCCAGTGGCAAGATAATCCCTATCGCCCTTTTTGCTCTGCGCGTTGCCGCACGACGGACCTTGGCGCGTGGGCAGATGAATCGTATCGAGTTCCAGGTGATAAGATTGCATCCGAAGAAAGTAACGAGCATGAGGCTGCAGAGAGTAAGCCACGGCTTCCTAAAACGTAAAACGTAAAACGTAACCTCATCCCCTCCCCTTTACGGTTTACATATTTACGTTTTACGTTTCTCCTATGCCCATCCATCCCACTGCCATCATCGATTCTCGCGCAGAACTTCATCCACAAGCGGACATTGGCCCCTACGTCGTTATCGATGGCGTCGTACAAGTAGGTCGTGGTACACGGGTGCTAGCGCATGCCGTGCTAACAGGTTGGACCGAGATTGGTGAAGATAATGTCATTCATATGGGCGCGATAATTGGGCATGAGCCACAAGATCTCTCCTACAAAGGTGCTCAAACTTTTCTGAAAATCGGCCATCGCAATACGTTTCGTGAACACAGCCAGATTCATCGTGGTACCGTCGAAGGAAGTGCGACTGTCATCGGCAATGACAACTACTTCATGCAAAATGCCCATGCCGCGCATAACTGTCAGATTGGCAACAGCACTATTATTGCTGGGGGTGCATTATTAGCCGGCCATGTCCATGTAGAAGACCGCGCCTTTGTTTCCGGTAACTGTGTCGTACACCAGTTTGTTCGTATTGGCACGCTCGCCATTCTCCGCGGACTCTCACGCACCAGCCGCGATGTTCCACCGTTCTGCATTATGGACGGCACTCATACGGTGCGAGGAATCAATCTCGTCGGATTACGCCGCACTGGATTCAGTCGCGAGCGTATCCGCGCACTGCGCAACGCATTTACGCGCCTCTTTCGCAAACGAGTAAACATGAAGCAAGCTGTCGCCGAACTGCGCACCGAAACCAACACGGAAGACGTGCAGTATCTGCTCGACTTCATCGAGCAATCGAAACGCGGTGTGTGCTTTGGTCCGAAGAGTAATCAGGCAGAAGAGTCAGGCGAAGAGTAACAAGGCGGCGACCGGATTCGAACCGGTGAATGGAGGTTTTGCAGACCAAGAACAGATTGTGATATAGAAAAATACAGAGTGTGACAAAGAACGAAAGGCCCGGACCGTCCGGGCTTTTTCATGTCTGTTGTCTACGCGGTATCTCTCCATATTTGTGAGTCCTCCATCTGAACAGCTACCCGAATAGCTACCCGACAGAGTGAGCTACCGTTTTCTGTACACTTCACGACCAGAAGCGCGAGATCTTCCAGAGGAATGAGGGCGGCAACGGCCTTTCCTCGCCGGCGTACAACAACGCGTTCGTTCTTGGTGACCACACGGGCAAGGGAGCGGGAAAAAGTCTCTGGGCGTTTTTGCGTAGCAGCACGAGCCATAGCGGTATCTCTCGATATTCTTCGGTATTACGGCAACGTACCACGGAAGGGGAGCGAGTGGGAAGAGAGAAATGCAGGATTTCCTTTGGCTGTGTAGATATGAGCTACTTTTTCTTTCTTGAAGACTTGCGGTCCTTCTGGGCCTGGGCTGCTTGTAACGTTTCCCGGCGTGTGCGTAGCGAAGCCCTAACCCGGCAATCCGGACTGCAGTAGAGCTTTCCCCTCGGGTGACTCCGCGCAGTGAAGTGCCCACATTCGGAACATCGTACGATCGCAGCGAGATTGATTCCTTGTAAAAGCACATCTACCAGACGAAGTATGAGCATGTCGCTGAGGCGTTCATCATTAGGGGGTTCTTTATCGTTCAGAACGTAACCACGATGTAAAAATCTCCCTTCTGTTTCTGTGCCGGTACCAACAAAACCGCGATACGGAGCCCCTAAGGATGGAGGCAACAGCAGAAGCGATGGGGTATCGAACCCTGCGAGAGCATTGTCTACCCAACCTCTGACTCTCCGCTGTAAGTTCTGTCGCCATACGAAGTCCTGAGCACCGAGATACGTCGTGAGTTGTTCGCTGCTCCATGTCGTTCCCGTACTCATTTCGAGTGCGCTCAGGACTCCGAAAAAATCGTAATCAAAAGCATCCCGACTCCCGTACTCTCGATAGAGCCATGTAAAGAAATCTTCCAGCCGTTGAATTCGTTCCCGATCAGGTGGACTTTCAGCGTAAGGGCGAAATCTTTTCGCTTTTGTCGCATGCTTCTCCACTTTTGCCATTCCTACCTCCTCTGCTGGGAACTGGGGGACTTCTAAGAGCTTTACCATACTGAGAATTATACGCAACTATTGAATAGTTGCGAAATATTATATACTGTAAGCAGTAACTTGAAGTGAGAGGAGACAAGGTCATGCAAGTTAGCGAAGTTCTCACAGCTATGGAGGTCAAAGACTGGACCAAGCTTTCGTTAGCATACATTCGCGTGTTGACAGCCAGGAATGAGATTCCGCACATCCGGATAGGTCGCCGAGTCCTCTATCGTGCTGAAGAAATCGAACAGTGGATGAAGAGCAAGCGGAGTGGAGGTGGCGAGAATGAGAATAACCAGTGACCCACTAGCACTCTGCTCCTGTATGAGGATCGATCAGTTCATAGCCCCTACCCACCCGGTAAGGCGGGAGGTGTATGGGTAAGAAAACGCAACAGGAAATCGCGGAGACTTTTGGGCAGATGCAGGAGACCGCAAAAGCTCAGAGTTCCGAGACGCCACCTAGCAAAGATGAGCCCAAACAAAGCACGGGTCCAGCGAAAATACGAACGCCGACGAAGCAACAGGCCACGGAAGAGCGCCGACGTAAAGCACGCTTGAAGGCGGTGAAATTGACTTGCCTCGCTGATGTTGAACCAAGACCTTTGCGGTGGTTGTGGCGTGATCGTATCCCGCTGGGCAAGCTCACCATGCTGGATGGTGACCCTGGACTCGGCAAGAGTTTGATTACTATTGATGTAGCGGCGCGAGTATCGACTCACCGTCCAATGCCAGATGAAACGTTGAGTGACCTTGGTGAACCGGCGAGCGTTGTGTTGCTCTCTGCTGAAGATGATACCGCCGACACTATTCAGCCTCGTCTCGCGGCTGCCGGTGCGGACATGGCCCGTATCAGAAAGATGGATGCAATTATCCACGGTGATGATGAAAGCCTGCCAAGTTTGGGCGATTGCAGCCTCATCCCTGATGCATTGCAAGAATACGGCGCGAAGCTGCTGATCATCGACCCCCTCATGGCCTACCTTCCCAGCGAGGTGAACTCTTTTCGTGACCAAGATATCCGGCGCATTCTTGCCCCACTCGCAAAGATTGCCGCAGAGACTGGGGCTGCCGTCGTCATCATTCGACACCTGAATAAGAGCCCCGGAGGAAACGCGTTATATCGTGGAGGGGGTAGCATCGGCATCATTGGAGCTGCTCGGAGCGGATTACTTGTTGCCCCAGACCCTGATGACAGCGAACGAAAAATCCTTGCCGTCACGAAATCAAACCTGGCAAAGATTCCCGCTGCATTGGCGTATCGAATCCAGGAAAACTCAGACAAGGTTTCTTTTCTCACCTGGGAAGGTCCAACGAACCACACGGCAACGTCTCTGCTTGCTACACCTTTCGATGGTGAAGGGCATTCTTCCCTTGAAGAGGCCAAGCATTTCTTACGTGAGGTCCTGGCAGATGGCCCAGTCGCTGCAAAGGAAGTCGAAAAGCAAGCAAACCAGGCCAGTATTAGCTACGCGACACTTCGACGGGCCAAAGCTGCTTTGCAGATTAAAGCTGAGAAACGCGGTGGATTCTTCGGGGGAAAAAAAGAGAGCCAGCAATGGTGTTGGGTATTGCCTCCTGAAGATGCTCAATCTCCTCCTGAAGATGCTCAATCTCCCAAGGATGAGCACCTTCAGCAAAGTAGCGAGAAAAACACAAGAAATTTCAACGGTGTTCCTGAAGATGCTCAATCCTCTAAGGATGAACGCCTTAAGGGTAACGATGAGCACCTTCAGCAGAGCTGGGAGGAAGAGGTATGAGTGACATCAACACCTTCATAGAAACCTCTTCAACTCCCTGGCTCTGCCCGTACTGTGGCGAGCCCGTCACAATCAATGACGTTTGCCGTTCGTACGACGGCTTAAGAATCCTGACCCTGTGGCGCTGTGACTCGTGTGAGGTGGTCGCAGCAACCCCTGCAGAAATCCGGCAACCCCCAAGCAGCTGGGTGCCGAGGACAGAGCAATGAGTGAACACGTTATGGCCGTGCACGATTGGGGGATTCCTCAGCTCAGAGCTGATCGACTCGGACAACTTCTTCTCTCCACTGTGTATGCGGGTGGTGTCGTTACTGATCCGGCTAGCACCTTCTTTGTCTGGCGTACCAGCCGTTTTCCTACGTCTGTACGAGGTGGAGTGCTGGGGTTCTATGTCGACGACTACCGGCTTGAAGCGTTGTGGAACCGACAGATCTTCTATGCTGAACAGTTTCACCGCTTTGGCTGGGGTGCACTGATCGAACCGGACTTCTCGTTGTGGAGAGAGGCTGCGCTCGTTGTGCAAGTCTACAATGTCTACCGTACGCGCTGGCTCGGACGCCTTTGGCAAGAGCACGGCCTTGCGGTAATTCCATCACTGAACTGGAGCGATCCGCGCTCTTTCACGTTCTGCTTCAAAGGTATCCCCATAGGAGCGTCAGTCGTTGCCTGCGAATGTCGAACGGCTGGCAAGAACGCCGGAGATCGCGGTCGATTCCTGGCAGGCTTAGCCGAAGGTGTCAGACAGGTACAACCCCAGCACGTCCTCATCTACGGAGGCAAGGCTCATGCATCCTGGCTCACACCTGGGCTTCCTTCTGGGCCTCACTATCTTTTGCTCGATTGCTGGTCGAATCAACGCAACCACTGGCGACAACGCGTCGCTCAACACCAGCGACAGCGGCAACAACGATCCTTATTCAGTAACACAGGAGGTGATCAATCATGGGAGGACGAGGCTCAAGTAGTAGCGGGTCTGGAAGTCCGAAGAAACGTCGAGGCGGAAAGAACAAAGGCCGAACCAAAGGAGATCCAGGGAATCCGACCGGCGACCCGAGACCACAAGAACCCGGCGAAGACAATAGCGATACGTAACGAGCTGTAAGGAGGAATCATGGCGTTTAAGAAAATCGAGGTACCCCAAGCTGCCTTCCTTAAGGCGGGCTTGTTTGGCTTCCAAGGATCAGGCAAGACCTGGACCGCGTCACGGCTGGCCATCGGCTTGCACCAGCATATCAAGTCAAAGAAACCCATCGGGTTCATCGACACCGAAACCGGGAGTGATTTTGTCTATCCACTCTTTAAGGAAGCCGAGATAGAACTCCAGGTTGATAAATCCATTGCGTTCAAAACTCTGATCGAGGATCTCGATGCTGCTGTGGGGTCCTTCGACATCCTCATCATCGATTCCATAACGCACTTCTGGCGGGAGATGCTCCGCGCGTACAAGGTGGCAAAACGACGAACCTTCATCTCGATCAAGGATTGGGGGCCGCTCAAAGATGAGTGGCACACCTTCACCAGCCGCTACGTCAATTCCAAGCTGCACATTCTGATGTGTGGGCGGGCCGCCAACATCTTCGACGATGTCGAGGATGATGACGACAACGGTAAGAAAGAGTTCAAGACCGTCAAGGTTGGAACGAAGATGAGTGCCGAGACCGACACGGGCTATGAACCCTCACTGCTTGTCGAGATGCAAAAAGTCTTCGTCGGAGAAGGAGGCAGCTATGTACGACGTGCCTCCGTGATCAAAGAACGGTTTGGCGTGATCGATAGCCGGGACTTCGATTTCTCGCCGAACGACGCTAAGGATTTTGTCTTTCAGTGCTTCCATCCTCACATCAAACTACTAAACATTGGCGGGGATCACGTTGGCGTTGACACATCGCAATCAAGCACTGGACTGTTCGAAAATGGCGGCACTGGCGTAAGCGAAGTACGCCGCCAACAAACCGTACTGACCGAAGAAGTCGAAGGCCTCATCGTGTCGCTCTTTCCTGGCCAGAGTGCTGATGAAAAGAAGTGTAAGGCAGACGTCATGCAGGTAGCGTTTGGGACGCGCTCATGGTCGGCAATCAAAGACTTGTTGCCAGAAAAACTCCGAGATGGAAAAGCGATCGTTGAACACTTAGGCTTCAGGATCGCGAAGGCCAGGGAAGAGCAAATCGACATTCCCAAGGGAACAGATTTCGTCCGCTGGCTTGAGAAGGAGGCGGTCCGATGAGCACCGCATGGAAACAAGCAGAACGTCAAACAGCCAAGGCTCTGGGAGGGGTACGCACTAAACGTGGCAGTGACTTCAGTCAGTCCATGCCAGACGTAGAGCATCCCCTATTCAGCGTGGAGTGTAAATATCGAAAGGCGCTTCCTCGACTCTTGCGACTCGGGTTAGCGCAAGCCAGGGCGTATGACTCCAGCAAACCGCCTTTGCTGGTCGTGAAGGAACGTTACCAACAAGGGGCGCTGGTCGTTCTTCATCTCTCCGACTTCGTTGACCTCTTTGGTTCCCTCACAGGCGGAGCAACTGACGAGAGGGAGGGGGCGTCAAATCTCTGAGGCTCCTAGGAACAGGACCGTTGTCCCTAGCCAAATTTTCACATTGGCGAAATCGAATTTATTTTCCCCAAAAGGTCAACTCTTGTTTGAGTAAGCGGATCTGGTATCGCTGTTTACGACGATGGCCCCGGCAGCATCGTCAGGAATGGCGTGAGGATCCACGACAGAACACGCTAGCTCATCCCTCACCTCGAGCTTCATCACCGTAGCTGGCGAGTGCGGCAGCCACTGCCTGTTGTTCTGCCGCAAATGAAGAGGAAAAACACGCAACCGTACACCAGAGGACTCTTTTCCTCAGCCAGCACAATCGTCAGATTTGACGGGGTTCACGTCTGCAAAATGGCACGGTGAAAGAGCTGATCGAACCTTCCACTTTGCGTTTTTCAGTTTTGACATCATACCCGTGTGTCAAATACCTACGGTCCTATTGGGTGGGCTAGGAGAAATTAACGCCCCCTCTTCTCTGTCGAGCAACATGAAGCCGCAGTCATACTGCCCGTAGTCTCCGTGGACGTCGTTGAACCTGGCGTCCACGGCTTTTCCTGACTTGCTGCTGCTTGGCCAAGAACCCCTCAATGGCATTACGGTGAATACGCCAGCCTTTACCCGCTCGCTGAGCAACCAGGTCGCCTGCCTTAATCCACCGCCATACCGTCTTTTCGCTACATTGCAGCTCGTCCGCCACCTGCCTGATGGTCAGGCGTGTCCGCGAAGGATCAGCGGCCTTCACAACGCGCGACTTTCGTCGACCGTCACCAAACACATGAAACGCTTGCATTGGATTCGCCCACGCCAGCATGATGCACCTCCATATTTCTCCTTATGATATGAGGACTCTCTTCAGTGAGGAACATTCCCGCCCTCGATAGCGTACCTCTTTACCTGAACACTGTTCAGTCTTGCTTCCTGTCCTCTCAGGGAGTCCATCAGTGAGGGGAACTCCTGCCCTTACTCAGAAGGCCTCTGTTTTCTGTTTCTCACTTGCTGAATAGTGTTCAGTCGGACTTACTTTCCCCCTCATAGGTCTTCCCTTGAGGGTAACGCTGGCTCCCCTCACTGAAGGGCCTTGAGGATGAGGCAACGAAATCAGTCACGAAAAGTGATCTATTCTCGAAGAGACGGTGTTCCTCCCCTCACCTGGTGAATTCGATGCCCCAGCCTGGGAGCCCCTCCACCAGGTCAGAGGACAAATGTCATAACGTAAACAACGATCACAAAAAGTGATCGATCTTCAGGAAGCAGGAGGGAACCTCCTCAGTGAGGGGGGATAATTTCGGAGTCTTCTTCTGACTGGACCCCGTTCAGCACGTAGGCTTTCTTCATCCCTGAACATCTCGTTGAGGGGTAAGGCCGTGCCCCTCACAGAAACATCACGACCTCTGGTGCCTCTCGTCACTGAACAGGGTTCAGGACCTTGCCCTTACCAAGAGGCAAGCCTTCCAGTGAGGAGAATCCAGGTTGCCCTTACTGAGATCTCGTGAGGGAGGTTTAAGAAGATGATTCACAAAAAGTGCTTAACTCTTTGAAAGTGGCACCCTGACCTTTCCGTAAGAGAGTGTTTTGAAAAAGGGATTGGTAAGCTTGAGGGATGAATACACTGCCGCGAGTTTATCCAACGGACCTGACCATGACCGAATGGACACAATTGAAGAGCTTCTTTCCCCCGGCCTCTCGC
>Ga0194132_10002226_pt1 | contig 37122 bp, 29 predicted proteins | sample TA2KigOf80mmetaG_FD_148612 | JGI IMG/M metagenome (GOLD analysis project Ga0194132, IMG submission 148612) | Freshwater microbial communities from Lake Tanganyika, Tanzania - TA2015054 Kigoma Offshore 80m | ecosystem: Environmental > Aquatic > Freshwater > Lake | place: Tanzania: Lake...
CACCCGTCAGCGCGCCGCCAAATCCTGACACCCTGTCAAAAACCTGGAAATCCCCATCAGGCCGCCAAACCCGCGTCAACATTGGCGATTACGCCCCAAATTGTCCAAAATCGCCACGACCTATGATATATCCGGGCTAGGTGGATGCCTTTACCCTGGCAGCACCCTTGCCCGTTGAACCTGCCATGCCCCTTTGAAGACACGCTCTGAAGTGGCGTGAACGCCGAGCTCCGGCGCTCCCGCGCGCATCACCGACAATCTGTGGATGCACCGCCCCCCTTACTCACCCGCCACCCGGCACGGCGGTCATGCCCCGCCGATGCTCATTTCCCTCAGGGCTTGCCCCCGGGTGGCACCGGCGGACGGAATCCGAGTCGTTGCCGGATTTCTTGTTCCGCCGCGCTCAATGTCTTGCCGGGTTCCGCGGCCAAACCCGCCGCCAAACCCGTCACGTAGGCCGTCGAATAGGAAGTCCCGGTCCCAAGATAGGACCGATTGTTGAACTGAACCACTCCCGCGCCAGGCGCGAGAACATCCACAAAATCACCCCGATTGGCATAACCCGCGAGCCGTCCTGATCGATCACCCGCCGTGACAGCCACCACTTCGGGGTACGCTGCCGGGTAAGTCGGAAGTGTGACCGGCTCGTTGCCGGCTGCACCGAAGAAAAGAACCCCCTGGCGATGCCCCTGTTGGACGATCTGCCTCAACAAAGCGCTGTCGGTGTAGCTGCCCAAACTCATGTTCACCAGGGTGGCGCCTTCCTTGATCGCCGTGTACACGCCGCGCGCCACATCAAAGGTCGAAGTTTCTTCTTTTGCCCCATAGACATCGATGGGAAGAATGCGAACCGGAGTACCTTTTCCCGATTCATCCACCATGGAAACGCCCCTGAGAATGGTCTCGGCCATGGAAGTTCCGTGGCTGGGTTCACGCGACAACCCCGCTGGCTCGGAGGCGACCGTCATGCCCGGCAAAAGGAAATCCTTCAAGGCGGTCCCTTGGCTTTGCACGGACGTATCGACAAGACCAATAATAATTTTGGACCCGTCGGGATTGACCCTGGGCTTGAGGTTGAGAGGGGGCGTGGAACTGGAACTGAGAAGTTCCGGTTTGCGCGGGTTGGGAATGCTATAGTTCGACTCCACGGAAGCTACGCTTTCATCTGCTTCCAACTTGGATCTCGCTTCGAGCGCCGCCTTCTCATCTTCGAATCGAAGTCGGTAAGCGTCGAGCCCTTCGATTTTGCCCGCGACTTTGGCACCCAGCAACTTCGCCCATTCCTCGATCCGGCCGCCCTGTCCCGGCTTCAGCGCCACCACCAGTTCATTGGGAATTCGACCCCGGTTCTTTTCGTCCGGCTTTTCGGCCTGGATTTCGACCGGAGCCAGCCGGGCGGTGGCTTCTTGCACCGTGGTCCGATACACATACAGCGTGGCGGAATGGCCCGACTGCGGCGTGAGGGCGTAATTGAGACTCGAGGTCAGGCGCGGCAACGCTTCACTGGGAATCAAGCGTTGAAATCGGGTGCTGACTGGAATCTCCGCTCCAGGCTCAAAGAACACCTCCCAGCCCGTGGCATTGGCCAAGAGCTGCAACGTCTCCCGAAGTGGCAACTTATCCACATCTGCGGAAAGCCGCTCAGTCACGCGGTCGAAATCAACGCGGGCCCCAGCCTTGGTGCTTGAGGTGCGGGCCATCTTGGAACGATCAGGAATTGGGAACGGTTCAGCAGACTGCCCGTGGAGACTTAAAGCCGTTCCCAAGGCAAGCCACCCTCCCATCAGGAGCACTCGGAGGCGGCGCCATTCTGGCATGAAAAGGTAAACCCCGTCATAACGCGTTGGTTGCGTCATGGTTTCGCCTTGCGAGCAGCGCCGTCCCTGGTTTAGCATGCGCGAACACTATGGCAGCGATTGGCCGATTTCAAAAGGGCGATGACATATTTTACGCCAAAGTCGTGGATGGCGAACTCTTCAAACTGCACGGGGACGTGTTTGGATCTCCGTCCTACGATCGCAAACCGGTCGCCATCAAAGGGGTAAAGACGCTCACTCCGGTCGCCCCCTCAAAAGTGATCGCGGTGGGGCTCAATTACGCCGATCACGCTCGCGAGAGCGGCAAACCCCTGCCGAAAGAACCCCTCTTCTGGTTGAAAGCCCCGACCAGTCTGATCCCGGATGGCGCGAAAATCGAAGTTCCGTTTCCTGCTCATCGCACGGATTATGAAGCCGAATTGGCGGTGGTGATTGGACGCCGGATGCGCAACGTGACGGCAGCGGCGGCGGCTCGATACATTTTCGGATACACCTCGGCCCAGGATGTCAGCGACCGGACGATCCAAGCCTCGGAAAGTCAATGGGCCAGAGCCAAGTCCTTCGACACTTTCACTCCCTTGGGCCCGTACGTGGAGACCAAAATCGACCCGCACGATCTGACCATTCAGCTGTTCCAAAATGGCCAGCTCCGCCAGAACTCCAATACGAGCCAGCTCATTTTCAACTGTTTTGAGTTGGTCAGTTTTGTCTCCACCAACATGACCCTCCTGCCGGGGGACGTCATTCTGACCGGCACACCCAGCGGCGTGGGACCGATCGAATCAGGGGACCGACTCGAAGTCCGCATCCAGGGATTGGCTCCCCTGGTGAATACGGTGAAGTAAGCGGAGATTCGGTCGGCGGCGGAACTCGAACTATTTCGCATCGATCGCCAGCTTTCGCCGTTCCAGAGTCGTCGACTCTGACCGGGCCAGCTGGGACACGGCTTTGTTATAAGAGGCGAGCGCGTTGATCTCCAGGGAGCGGGAACGGGTCAGATCGCGTTGGTAAAGCAGGACCTGGTAGGAGGTGGTTTTGCCATTTTCAAGTTTCTTCTGTTCGGCATCCAAGGCAGCCTCGGCGAAGGCGCGCGCTTGCTTGCGAGCTTCCACGGCTTCCAGATTGGCCTGCGCCTGTTTGATCGCATCGTCGATCTCCACCATGATGTTTTGTTCCAGGCTCTTGAGCCGAAGCAGCAATTGCTCCATTTCAGCTTTGGATGAGCGATAAGCGTTGCGGGCGGCGCGATTGCCAAGCGGCACGCTCAACACCGCTCCATAACTGGAGATCGGCGCGGAACGATTCGCAATGTCACTGAAAGCACCGCTGTATTCCGGTTTGGATCCGTTGTAGCCATAGGTGCCGAACAAATCCAACGAGGGAAAGAGCTGGTTCTTTTGGTATTTGATCGTGATGCCTTGATTCTCCACATCCAGCTTGGACTGCAAAAGCTCGGGGCGATTCGCCAGACCCTTTTGCCAGCTGTCCAGGCGGTTGAATGGCTCGGGGACGGCCTTCAAGGCCTCAGTCGGTTCGAGGGTGGCATCCTGCCACTTCGAAAAATCGTCGCTCAGCAGTTGCTTGAGGGTATTCTGCGCGAAAGAGAGCCGGTTCCGCGCGTCCACCAAGCTCGCTTTCGACGCCGCCACGTCGGATTCCGCGGCCTTTTCATCCAACGGCGCCAACGCCCCGACCTCGACCCGTTTCTTATTTTCGGCCAGGAGCCTCTCGGCGAGTTTCAACGCCTGATCCTGCACTTTGACCTCCTCGAAGGCGGCGATCAAATCGTAATACGCCAATTCCACGGAGGTGACGGTGTTGATGATCTGTTGCCGCACCTGCTGCTGCGATCGTCGCACATTCCGCTTGCCGATCTGAATATTGAGCCGGGTCCGGTCGATCCAGAAGTTCCTCAGCAAGGGTTGGCGCATTTGGATCGAAACCACACCATTGGCATTCTCGAAAGGAAACCCCGCGCCCGTTAGGCCTTCGGTCTCCTGCATGCGGCCCTGCAGCGTATAGCTGAATCCGGTGGGGAGAATTCCGCCGAGCGTCGCATTGAACGCCTCCGTCCCTGACGAAGTGCCGGGGACGACCCGGTTTTGCGCGTCCAGGGTCGTGGGTGACGTGTTGTCGCTGTGCGACCCGCTTAGCGACAGATCGGGCTCGTAGTCGGCGTACAAGGCGTCCAGGTTGTATTGCGCGATGCTCGGGTTGACCTTGACGATGCGAATGTCGAGGTTGTGTTGCAGCGCGAGTTGAATGCACTGATCGAGCGTCACCTGGCGGGAGCTTTCGGCCCCGCTCACCTCCCGAGCGAGCCCCAAGATCAAGGTCGTGAAGAATAGAATCGTCCGGCTGCGTTGCATAAGTGTTTTGATGCTGATGGATGCCCCCCCGCCACGTCAAACGGAAGCGCTCAGGGAAATGACACGGATGCCATGGCACGGGTTACAAAGGTGAATGGCATGGACGAACCCAAAGCGCCGGGCATTCACCCCGAGTCTTCGCGCTCTCCGATCTCGACCTCACCGGGGGGGAGGGAGCAAGCGGTTCCAAATCCGAGCCGCCGCGGAGTTCTCTTTCAACCATGAATCAATTTTCCAGGCCCGCCAGTTTTCGGATGCGTCCGCCGAGTTTCAAAAAGCGCGCCAGCACGGGCGTAGGCCAGGCGCGAATCTGGGCGTACCAACCCGAGGTGGTTTCAAAAAAATCCGTCAGTTCCCGCAGTTTTTCACGGGTGTGGGCTGAGCCCGCCTTGTCGGCTTCGGCTTCGGCGAGGCATTCCCGGAGCGTCGCGAGCGTGGGATCGATCTCGCGCTTCTTGCGCTCGTCCAGCACGGTTCGGAACAGCTCCCAGACGTCCTTGAGGCTTTCGTAGTGGTCGCGGGAGTCGCCCAGAATATGAACGCGCTTGATGATGCCCCAGCCGAGCAGTTCCTTCAGGCTGTTGCTCACGTTCGATCGGGCCACGCCGAGGGTATCCGCAATGATCTCTGCGGGCTGAGGCTGGGCGGACAGGAACAGCAACGCGTGGATTTGGGCCACCGTTCGATTGACGCCCCAGCGGGTGCCCATCTCGCCCCAATGCAAGATGAACTTCTGTTGAACAGGAGAAAGCGGAGTCATATTGCGTTCGACATTTCTGTCTGTACAGAAACTACAAAAAGAAACGTCGGGGCGCAAGTTTTGGCCTTCCCGGCGTCACCTCTCCAACACGATCCCGACGGGGCAATGGTCGCTGCCGGTCACTTCCTTGAGAATGGACGCCCGGCGGAGCCCGGGCCGCAGGGCCGCGCTCAGCAGGAAGTAATCGATGCGCCACCCCACGTTCCGGGCCCGCACTCCCGGCATCTGGCTCCACCAGGTGTAATGCCCGCCCCCTTTCTCGAGTTCCCGAAAAGTGTCCACAAATCCCGCCTGCACAAACGCGTCAAAGCCCGCCCTTTCTTCGGGCGTAAAACCGTGATTCTTCACGTTTGCCTTGGGGTTCGCCAAATCCAGCTCGGTATGGGCCACATTCAAATCCCCGCACCACACCACCGGCTTCTTTTTCTCAAGTTTTTTGAGAAATCTCAAAAAATCCCGATCCCAAATCTGGCGGTAAGCGAGCCTCGTCAGCTCCCGCTTCGAGTTCGGCACATAGACGTTGACCAGAATGAAATCATCGAACTCCGCCGTCAAAACACGGCCCTCGCGATCGTGCTCGGAAATCCCCATGCCCCGGGTCACGCGCAAGGGCCGGGCGCGGGTGAAAATCGCGGTCCCGGAATAACCTTTCTTTTCCGCCGTATTCCAATAAGTTAGGTATTCTGAAGTCCACAACGGTTCCACGTCGTCCGGTGCGCACTTGGTTTCCTGGAGGCAGAGCACGTCCGGACGTTCCGCGTCCAAAAACTCGAGGAAGTTCTTCCGCAACACCGCCCGCAGGCCATTGACGTTCCAGGAGAGGAGTTTCACGGCGAGGAACCCGCAAGCACGGCCCTGAGGGGGGCTTCCACGTCGTCGTGACGAGATAGGAACAAGCCCTCCCTCAGCGCGGGTTGCAGGCGCCCCGCCTGCCATCGCCTCAATCGATAAAGCGTCGCATAGGCGAAATCGGGCGGCGCCGCGCCCTGTTTCCCCACCAGTTCTCCTCCGCGCCGCACGTTGTCGATCATCCAGGCGGCCGTGCGCAAGTGGTAAGGATTGCGCCGCACTTCGCCCTCGTGAAAAGAAAGTGCGCTCAGCAGAACCCCCAAGTCCCCGGGCGAAACCTCGAGCATCACGTTCGGCGTGTCCATGGCGCCCCAGAATTCCGTTTCGATGACGGCGCAAGAAAAGGTGTCCTCCATCCGTTGCAAGGCATCCATCAGGAGAAAATGCACCCCGACATGGGTCGTGTTCCGATCGGTTTCATGGGGGAACAACACCGCGCTTGGACCATACCTCTTCAACACCGCCAGGATTTCCGAAACGGCGGCATTCCAGTGGGCCGGGTTCCCCGCCCGGTTGCCCAGATGCAAACCCTCCAAGCCGGACGATCCCAGCGTGGCAAGCTCGAACCCCGCGTAGCGACAGCATGCCCTCAACTCCTCCAACCGGGCGGCTTGGCGGTCTTTGCGGCTCCCTTGGGTCACCGCCACGTTCACCACCCGCCAACCCCGCTCGCGGGCGAGCCGAAACGGCCAGGCCCCGATGATCACTTCGTCGTCCGGATGCGGCGAAAAGATCAAGACCACCGGAGCCCCTTCCGCCGGAGCGGAATAGTCCGGGAAAGGCAGGTTTCCGAGCGGAAAGTCTCGTCCGGATTCCAGCAACGCGGCGAAATCGCGGGCCAGTTGTGGATAAGGATTGAGTGGGGGCATGATGGGGACGAGAGGTTACAACGAAGCCGGCAGGCTGGCGGCGGCCATGGCTTGCCCGTGGCGTTTCTGTTTTTCGTCGGGCATATGGAGCCGCGCGCCGATTTCAGGAAACTCCAACGCGAGCACACGTCGAGCTTGTTCCAACAACAAGTCGCCGCCAACCCCGGTGGTAACCCGCCCGAGAAGCAGCAAGTGATCAAAGTCGTAAAACTCGCGATACTGGGCCGCGGCGTAACCCAAACACACTCCAAGGGTCCGATAGATCCGCGCGGCGCGTTCGTCGCCTTCCTTCATGGCCGTCTGGACCGCGAGAAGTCGATCCGGCAGCGCCCACTCTGACGAAATCGGCAGTCCCGACGCCGGAATCAACCTCGCCACGGCTTGTTGGGAAAAAAACTGCACCCCGCAGCCGCGATCGCCGGACCACTCGTCGAACGGAGCATCGTTTCGAACATCCACCGGGGCGAACGCCAACTCATTCAACCAAGGCGTGATGTTTCCTTCCCGGCTCACAAAACCCGCGGCCAGACTCGAGCCCATGGCGATGCCCAGCACGGCCGGGGATTCCAAACTCATCGAGCCCGCCAGCGCCGTCACTTCGCCATCATTGACGACCTCGAAAGGAACATCGCCCCAGGACTTTTGGATTTCCCGGAAAAGGAGTCGCACCCGGGTTTCAAAGAGCGCGTCAGGCACGCCGCGAAAAAGAGAAGCCACGCGCACCTCGTTCCCGACAATCACTCCGGCAGAACTTCCGCCGATCGTATCCACGCGAGGCAAATGCGAGGCGGCGGCACGCAACGCCGCCTGAATCTGTTCGAAATGCCATTGCGGATCCTGCTGGGGCCGCGGATCCCATCGAAACTCGTCGCTGTACAGCACCGTGCCGTCACGCACGGCCGCGACCTTGATGTCACTGGCCCCCAGGTCGAATCCGACGCGGCATCCCTGCCAATGACCTCCCAAGCGCTGGGTTCGCTCGGACTCGGCGGGTAGATCCCCAAGCTCGACCGCGCGAACTTCAAAAGGCCGGGCGTAGATCTTTTCCCCCATCAGGGCCGCGTCGAAACCGCCGGTCGGGGTGTCTCGATAGTAAGCTCGCAACTGTTCCCCGATGAAGGAGGACCCTGCGACCCAGATTCTCCACCCCCCTCGTGCCCAGAGCAAAAACTTCAGGGTCCGTTCAGCGAGGCGGAAGTTGCCCGCGCTCGACGGATGGTCGCCTGGAAAAAGCGAGATCTGGCATCGCGTCACCGACTCGGGTGAACGCTCGACGGCCAGATCCAGGGTGACCGAGCGGCCGGTGGCGCGGGCCGCCTCTTGAAATTGGCGGCTCGCCAGCACCATCGGTCTGAATCCCGGATCCAACTCCGGGGTAACGCGTGGCAGGACCTCGGACTCGGCCTTCATGGATGGATCAACTGCATGAGCTTTTGGAATCGTTCACAACCAGCGACTTCCGCCACCGTCGTTTGACACGCGCGAGAGAATTTGTGACCCTCACGCGCGGATCAAGTTCAATCGAAAGAACCTGTGGACATCAATCGAGCCGTCATCACCGCGGCGGGCCGGGAACAACGCTCGCTCCCGCTGCAAACCCTCGTGGATCAGGACGGCACCACGAAAGCGGCTCTGCAAATCGTTCTCGAAGAAGCGATCGAGGCGGGCATCCATGAAATTGCCGTGGTCGTCCAAGAAGGCGATCAACCCGCCTACACCGCCGCGGCGGGACCCCACGCCTCCCGGATTGCATTTGTGGTGCAAAAGGAGCAGCGAGGCTATGGGCATGCGATCCATTGCGCCAAGTCGTTCTGCGGGGACCAGCCCTTCTTGCTCCTGGTCGGTGACCACCTTTACGTTTCGCGCTCGCAGCGTCGGTGCTCGCAACAATTGCTCCAACTGGCGAAAACGCAACATTGCTCCATCTCAGCCGTCAATCCCACCCACGAGAGCAAGCTCCCTTACTACGGGGCGGTCGGAGGGCGGCTCGTGCCCAACAGCAAGGAACTCTACGAAGTCTCGACCGTGGCCGAGAAGCCCACGCCCACCGAGGCCGAGCAGCGACTCATGGTGCCGGGGTTGCGAGCGGGTTATTATCTTTGTTTCTTCGGCATGCACGTGCTCACGCCCATGGTGCATGAGCTGATTGAGGAGCAAATCGCCGCCTCCCCTCAGGGCTTCGCGCACCTCAGCCCTGCCCTGGATCAATTGGCGGCGCGCGAACGCTATCTCGCCGCCGTCATTCAGGGCCATCGCGTGGACGTGGGACGCCGATTCGGCCTGTTGACTGCTCAACTGGCGCTGGGACTCGCGGGTCCTTACCACGTTGAAGTCCTGGCCGCCATGCTCGACGCCACCGGGCGCCGACTGCAAGACCACTGGACCGAGGGCCGCTGATCCGCTCCCGATTTCCATGATCGATCTCATCCGGATCATCGAATCTTCCGAAGATTCCCTCCGGAATACCGCCGTGGATCCCTTGGCGGACGCAGGTTCATCCGTGCAACTGCTCGACCAGTGCCGGCAACTGGACCAATTCCGGCGCAAGAGCGGGAATCTTTACCATCGTGTTCGAGCCCTGCTGTTCCTCTACACGATCCATCGCTACCACCTTCCCTCGCGTCCAGAGATCCAAACCGTTGGCAAGATCCCTTTCCGCGGTTATCAATTGTTGCTGGAGCGCCGCTTCGCGGAAGCCATCGATCATTTCCTCAGCTGCGCCAACCGCCAAGGCTGGAGCGACGGCATCTGTTCCGCACTCGCCGCCGCCTACCATCGCCTCGCCTTTCAGACCCTCGCCGATCAAGTCCGCCGCAGCGTGCGCTCCGTCCTCGGCAATCAATGGATGTTCCGCATGGGACACCCCCAGGATCAGCCCCTGCGAATCCGGGCGGAATTGAGGGAGCCCGGCGAGGACGGCACCTACCCACTCCTCTCGGAATCCACGCCGGTCCGCATGGACCTCTCCCATTCGGCCTGGAGCGACATTTTTTTCCTCGGCATGGATTTTCCCGAGGGTGCCCGAGTCTTGAACGCGTCCGTGGACCTCGGTGTGCACGGGCGCGACGCGCATCCCTTGCCTCCCTTATCCGCCGCGTTCAGAACCATCGACGAGCCGGTGCTCAGATTGACCTCCTGCGATCTGGGCGTCACCGACGACCTGCGTTCCCTCGCGGAGGTCTTCGATTTCGGCAAGGACCACCTCGGTTTGCTGAAGGCCGCGGTCATTGCCGCCGGCATCGTTCCCCCCGGGTTGGAGGGAAGCGGACAGCAGCTTTCGGATTTGCTGGCCGGCATGGCCGGACGCGGCAAAGGCATCGAGGTGGTCTCGCAGGTGCGCGATATTCCCAAGGGCTCCCGTTTAGCGGTTTCGACGAATCTCCTGGGCTCCCTCATCTCCGTCTGCATGCGCGCCACGGGACAAACCCGCGCCTTGGAAGGCCCTTTGGAAGAACCTGAGCGACGGGTGGTTCTGGCGCGCGCGCTCCTGGGAGAATGGCTCGGGGGTTCCGGCGGGGGCTGGCAGGATTCCGGCGGCATTTGGCCGGGAATCAAGTTGATCGAGGGAGCTCCCGCCGCCAGAAACGACCCCGAATTCGGCATCAGCCAGGGCCGGCTCATGCCGACCCACCGGGTGCTCGATCGCCACGAAGTTTCCAACGCCGCCCGCGCCGGCCTGCAAGAATCTCTCATCCTGGTTCACGGCGGCATGGCCCAAAATGTCGGCCCCATCCTCGAGATGGTGACGGAAAAATATTTGCTCCGCTCTCCTCGCGAATGGGCCGGCCGCCTCCAAGCACTCGACCTGCTGAAGGAGATCCTGAACGCATGCCGCCAGGGCGACCTGAAAGCGCTCGGCCGCGCCACCACCGCCAACTTCAAGGGACCCATTCAGTCCATCATTCCCTGGGCCACGAACGCCTACACCGAAAGCATCATCGCGGGCGCTCAAGAATCGTTTGGGGAAGACTTCTGGGGATTCTGCATGCTGGGAGGCATGTCCGGAGGAGGCATGGGATTTTTCGTCGCGCCCCATCGCCAGCAGGAAGCCAAGTCAAAGCTGCTCGACCTCATGCAAACGGCCCGCCACCATTTCCGGGCCGCTCTTCCCTTCGCCATGGAGCCCGTGGTCTTCGATTATGCGGTCAATGAGACGGGCACGACGGCAAGACTGCTGACCGGGAACAAGTCTCTTCTTCCCCTGGGTTACTACGCCGTGCGCTTGCCCAAACTGCTCCGCCAAGACCAAGCTGCCCTGCCCCGAACCCAACGGATGGAACTGGACAAACTGGGTGCGACCGCGCGCACGCGGCCCGAAATGGCCGGCCTCGTCCAGTCCCTGTTCGATTCCCTCATTCCCCGCGGAAACCAGGAGTCCGGATCCGAGGACAACCTTGCCGAATCCCTTGGCCGCAACGGATTTGATCCTGAGCAGCACGAGATGATCCGCAAGCAACTCAAGGAGGGCCTGATCGGGCTCGCTCAGAATCGTCTGCGCGCGGACACCGAAATCGTGGATGTGGAAGCGCCTGATGTTTCCCAGGCCGAATCTCTCGACCTTACCCACAGCTCCAGCCCGACGGGGCGAACGCTCGCCAGCCGTGGCTGGGACTCCCTGGCCCGGGGGGAGGTCGCCATCGTCAGCCTGGCCGCCGGAGCCGGCTCTCGTTGGACGCAGGGAGCGGGCATTTGCAAAGCCTTGCATCCGTTTTGCAAGCTCGGCGGAAAGCATCGAACCTTCCTGGACGTTCATCTGGCGAAGAGCCGCCGCTTGAGCCGGCTGTCCGGCGCGAATCTTCCGCATGTATTCACCACGAGTTACTTGACGCATGAACCCATTGAGTCCTATTTCGCGAGCCGCCTGACCGAAGCGGACCGGGACCGTGTTCTCCTCTCACCCGGACGGAGCGTGGGCCAGCGATTCGTGCCCACCGAGCGGGACCTGCACTTTCTGTGGGAAGAAACGGCCCAGCAGATCCTTGACGAACAGCAGCAAAAAGTCCGCGAAAGCGTGCGGGCAGCGCTGGTGAATTGGGCCAAGTCACGCGGGGAAGCCAGCGATTACACCGAAAATGTGCCCCTCCAGTGCATGCACCCCGTGGGCCATTTCTTTGAAATGCCGAACTTGTTCCGTAACGGGGTGCTCGCGAAACTTTTGCAGCGTCATCCCGCCCTCCGCTGCCTGCTCCTTCACAACATCGACACCACCGGAGTGAACGCGGATCCGCGTCTCCTCGAAGAGCATCTGGCACAGGGCGCCTGCCTTACCTTCGAAGTCATCGCCCGGAGGCTGGAAGATCGGGGCGGAGGCCTGGCGAAAGTGAACGGACGCACCCGCATCCTCGAGGGCTTGGCGCTCCCGCGGGAAGAGGACGAGTTCGAGCTTAGCTATTACAATTCCATGAGCACGTGGATCGACCTGGACCGTTTGCTGGAAGTTTTTTCCCTCGATCGCGGGGTCATCCTGGAGGCCGGTCGGGGCCACAAGACGGCTCAGGACAAGATCGTGACTTCCATCCGTGAAGTCGCCGCGAAATTGCCCACCTACGTGGCAATCAAGGAAGTCAAACGTCGGTGGGGACATGGCCAGGAAGATATTTTCCCCGTGGCGCAGTTCGAAAAACTTTGGAGCGATCTGACCATGCTGCCGGAAGTGTCCTGCCGCTACATCGTGGTTCCGAGAAGTCGAGGCCAGCAGCTTAAAGACCAAGCCCAACTCGATGGCTGGCTCAGGGATGGCAGCGCGGCCTACGTCGAATCCCTTTGCGACTGGGATTGACCCCGGCCGAGTGCCGGATTCGACCATCGCCCCGCATCGCGCAGCGTCGAGCTGCGCAAAAGCACGAACGGCAAAGGCCTGCCGAAATCTGAGGTGGATCCGCAGGGGGATCCATCGAAACTTGAGCAAAGGCTTCGAATCTCAGATCTTGCGAGAGACCGATGCGGAGGTTGGTGGTCTCAAGGTGACCCGGCGGTATCGTCGCTGCGCTTCTCAACCACCGACTCCAAGCTGGCAAGCCTCGGGCTTGCGACTGAGCCGCTTCACGTCACTCTGATCTCACATCCCTTCTGCATCCGTCCCGCATCCCCCGCTTGGGGTCAGCATGTCTGAGTTTATGGAGCCCGGAGCAGTTTGGTAGCGCGTACGGGAATCGCACCCGTCTTTCAGCCTTGAGAGGGCCGTGTCCTAACTGATAGACGAACGCGCCGCCCGAGAGCATCGAATTTTACGGAGCCCCCCCCGGCTGTCAATGCACCAATGCAACTCCTGACCTTCCGACGCCTCTGTGCGAGCGCCAGAAATGCGGATTGCCATGGATGGATCACGGTCGTCGAAGCCGGTAAAACCACGAGCCGTCACTAGGCTCAGACAACCTGACCTCGAAGCGGAGGGAAAGGCAGGAGCGAGGGTGTGATCCTGATCTTGATTCGTGACCGGGATTCCGTGCCTCAGTGTCTCTGTGCCTCCGTGAGAACCATCGCAACCGGCGCGCGAGCTTCAGCCCGCTTCGACGTGGAACAACACCAAGCACGGGGTATGACCCGGCATTCTCGATCTTCCACGCTGAAGCGGCGTGAACGCCGCGGTCCGAGCCGCAATGGGTCAGTGCCGAGCGACTGGGAAAGCAAGGGATCTCACGGAGACCGAAAAACATGGATGCGGAATCCGTGATCTCATGCGTGGAGAAGTTCTTCCTTCATCTTTCGTTTCTTTCGGCCCATGCCACTTGTTGAGAACCTTCAAGCCCGCCGACGTTGCCGCACCATTCCTCCCTTTCAAGGTTGAATGGACCGTCTTCCGCCTCGCATCATCGGCGCCATGCGGTTTGCATCCGTCGTGGAGAAGGACCTGATCCTGGCTGGAGGGGGCCATGCCCATGTCGCCGTGCTCAAGTCGTTCGCGATGCGTCCTGTGCCCGGGCTTCGCATCACCTTGGTTTCCAAGGAATCGACCACAGCCTACTCGGGCATGCTGCCCGGACTAATTGCAGGCCATTACAGCCTTGATGAGATTCATCTCGATTTGCGTTCGCTCTGCCGGCAGGCCGGCGCTCAATTCTATCAGGCCGAAATCGCAGGACTCGATCCTTCCGCTCACCACCTGCTCCTCCGAGAACGACCGCCCGCGGCTTACGATCTGATTTCCATCAACACCGGATCCACGCCGTCCATGCAGTCGGTGCCGGGCGCCGTGGAGCACGCCATCCCCGCCAAACCGGTCAGAGAATTCCTGCACCGTTGGGAGCGACTCCAATCGGACTGGACCCAAGGTCCGGAATCCCCCAGGACCCTCACCGTGGTGGGAGGCGGAGCCGGCGGTGTTGAACTCTTGCTCTCCATGCGGCACCGGCTGTTGTCGAGGTCTGCGGAATTGGGACGCTCCACAGCCCCCCTTCATTTTCAATTGATCACGGCATCCGCGTCCCTCCTGCCCACCCACAACCGGCGGGTCCAAACCCGGTTCGAACGGTGGTTCAACAACCTCGGGATCACTTGGTTCGCCGGGCATCGTGTCCTCGAGGTCACGCCGCAGTTCCTGCTTTGCGAGGGTGGACGCCGCGTGGAAACGAATGCCACCATCTGGGTAACCCAGGCCTCGGCGCCGGATTGGATCCGCGATTCGGGGTTGGCCACCGACGAGCAAGGCTTCATCGCCGTCAACCCCTTCCTCCAATCCACGTCGCACCCCGACGTGTTTGCGGCGGGTGATGTCGCCGCGATGATGGGGTCCCCCCGGCCCAAGTCCGGGGTGTTTGCGGTGCGCCAGGGACGTCCCCTGGCGGCCAACTTGCGGCGGGCTTTGGATCAGCTCCCGCTGCGGCCTTACGTTCCTCAGCAGCAGTTTCTCAGTCTCATCAGCACCGGTGACCGCCAGGCCGTCGGTTCGCGAGGTCCTTGGTCGTTCGAAGGGGAGTGGGTCTGGAAACTCAAGGACCACATCGACCGCGCATGGATGGCGCAATACGAACCCGTCGAATCCATGAACGCGGCGCCGCCCGCCCTCCAATCCGGCAGCGCGCCTTCGATGCGTTGTGGTGGATGCGGCGCCAAGATCGGCCCCCAAATACTCGATCGGGTTTTGGCACGACTCCGCGCCTCAGCCGCGCCCGGTGCGATGCCGGGACTCGATGAACCGGACGATGCGGCGGTGATCCTTTGGCCGTCCTCCTCGGCACTCGTGCAAACGGTGGATTATTTCCGGAACTTTTTGGATGACCCCTACCTGTTCGGACGCATCGCGGCTCTCCACGCGCTCGGTGACATTTTTGCCATGGGCGCGGAACCCCGCTCGGTGCTGGCCATCATTACCCTCCCTCCTGGCCGAACGCGACCCGTGGAGGAGCAGCTTTACCAAGTCTTGGCAGGCGCCCTCGCAACCCTCGGGCAAAACAGCACCAAGCTCCTCGGCGGCCACACTTCCGAGGGAATCGAACTGTCCTTCGGTCTGGCCGTCAATGGCGAGGCTTCTCCCCACCGGTTGTTGAAGAAGGGAGGCATGCGCCCAGGAGATCGGTTGATCCTCACCAAGCCGATTGGCACGGGCGTAGTGATGGCTGCGTCCATGCGGGGCAAGGCCCATCCGCATTGGATCGACGCGGCGATTGCGGTGATGTTGGTTTCTAATCGGGACGCTTCCCGCATTTTTCTCGAACACAGCGCAACCGCCTGCACGGACATCACGGGATTCGGGCTCGCAGGACATCTGCGCGAGATGGCAGTCGCGTCCCGAGTGACATTGGAGATCCACCTGCAAAGTATTCCTTTGCTCTTGGGGGCATTGGACAGCTCGCGGAGGGGAATCGCCAGCACACTGTTCCCGGAAAACCTGCGGCAAGCCGAGGTGATTCAAAACCTCGAAGCGGTCAGGCAGGAACCCATGTTTCCCCTTCTGTTCGACCCGCAAACCTCGGGGGGGCTCATCGCTTCAGTGCCGCCCTTGAACGCTCAGGCCTGCCTGGATCAACTCCAACGCGAAGGCTACCGGGAGGCTCGGGACATCGGCGAGGTCGCCAGCGAGGGTGCGTCTGGAATCGGAAGGCTGGTGGTGCGATGACGCTCGACCTTCGGGCAGGAACCCGCTTCAGCGATCCGACCCAAACACCCCGGCGAGGACGATCTCCTTGATTTTCCACACCATGGTCATCGTCAACGCCACCGGAAGCAACACGAGGAAAAGAGCAAGCCATTCGCGCACTCGATCGATCGCGGCCAGCAGGACCGGCCAGGATCCGCTCGCGGACAGCAACGCGTAGAGGGCCATCATCACGGTCAGAACACCGAGCAAATACGAGTTCAGCGTCGCGAAAAATTGCGTTTCGATGCGGAGGGTCTCGTCGGGAAGCAACCCCGCCAGCCTGGCCATGGCGTGGTTGAGGGTGACGAGAAAAAGAAGTCCGCAAACCAGCAGCAGGAGGACCGAATAACCGAAGAATTCATTTTGCGGGACGCGGCTCCACCAATGCAGGAACGGGCTCAAACCCAGATTGACGAATGCGAGCACTTTGGCCCGCGCCAGCAACAGACCCCACCCTCGGTCCTGAGACTGAAATTTGCCCAGGCGGATGAGCGCGAACCAGAGCCACGCCGCCGCGAGCACCGAGGGCACCATGCCGAGCGGGCGCAGCCAGTCGCTCAACGTGGTGCGCGCTCCCAGCAGGATCGCGATCGGCAGCCCCCAGAAAAGCCCGGAGAGTCCGCGGACGAGTTCGCGGAGGGACTGCATCACGGCCTCGCGGGGGGCGGCCGGGAATTCCAGGCGATCGGTTTGAGACATGCAGGCGGTTCGCGGACTCGCGCGGGCCGGTCGCGAATCGCTAAATGGCGAGGTAAGTGTATTCCTTCAGTCCGCGCTCATACTCATCGAGCAAGCGCATGCCATCGGAGGGTTTGAGCTTGTCCGCTTTGATGGCGGCGTCGAACTGCAATTTCATGCGGCGCTTCAATTCGTTTTCATCGTATTGCACCGCCGCCAGGGCTTGCGCGATCGTGTTTCCCTCGATGATTTCCTCGATGTAATATCCGGCCGGTTCGTCCGGATCGAGAAACACGTGGACCTCGTTCACGCGTCCGAACAAGTTGTGCAGGTCACCCATGATGTCCTGGTAGGCTCCCATCAGGAAGAAACCGAGATGATAAGGCTCCGTCGCCGCGCCTCCTGGGGTGCCGTTTTCCCCCGCACCGTTGGAGGCTGAAGGAGGCAGAGGATGGAGCGGCAGCGTGCTGCGCACGTCGCGAAGGTCGATGAATTTGTTGATCTGTCCGTCCGAATCGCAGGTGATATCGACCAGGGTGCCCTCGCGCGTGGGGCGCTGGTCGAGCTGGTTGATCGGCATGATCGGGAACAACTGCCCGAGCGCCCAGTGATCCAGGAGGGACTGAAAGACCGAGAAATTGCACAAGTATTGATCTCCCAGGCTCTCCTCCAGCTTGCGGATTTCCTGGGGCACATAGGCCTGCCCCTTGAAGCTGCGCACCACGTCGCATCCGATGCGCCAGTAGAGATCCTCGATCTTGGCTTTCTCAGGCAAATCCATGAGGCCCAGCGTGAACATGTTGTGGGCGTCTTCTTTCCGCTCCAACGCGTCGTGGTAAGCCTCGAGCTTGTTGAGCTTGCCAAGGTTCTTGAGAATATCCAACAACTCCCGGACGAGTGGATGCTCGTTTTCCCCGTAGGTCAGGAGCTCGACGGGCCGGGACTTCTCGATGGCGCCGAAGACTTCCACGATCAACACACTGTGATGCGCCACGATGGCCCGGCCGCTCTCGCTGATGATGTCGGGATGCGGCACCTTCTCGGCGTTGCAGATGTCTCCGATGTAATAGACGATGTCGTTGGTGTATTCCTGCAGGGAATAATTCGTGGAACTGTCAAACGCGGAGCGGCTGCCGTCATAATCCACCCCCAGCCCCCCGCCCACGTCCACATACTCGATGGGAAACCCCATCTTGTGGAGTTTGGCGTAAAACCGGGAGGCCTCCTGCACGGCCTTCTTGACCGTCAAGATGTCCGGCACCTGCGAGCCGATGTGGAAATGGACGAGCTTGAAACAGTGGGTCAGCTCTTCCTTCTTGAGAAGATCGGTGGCGGCCAGAAGCTCGACCGTACTGAGTCCAAATTTTGCGTTCTCGCCGCCGCTTTCGGCCCATTTCCCGGCGCCTTTGCTGGCCAGGCGCGCCCGAATGCCGATGAGCGGTTCCACACCCATCTGACGGGAAACCCCGATGATCTGGCGCAATTCCTCCAACTTCTCCACCACCATGATCACCTTCTTCCCCAGCTTGATCCCCATCAACGCCATGCGGACGAACGCGGCGTCCTTGTAGCCGTTGCAAATGATCAGGCCGCCCGGCTGGTCTTGCAGTGCCAGACCGGCAAACAATTCCGGCTTGCTGCCCACCTCGAGTCCGAATTGAAACGGCTTTCCGGCGTCCAGAATTTCCTCCACCACCTCCCGCAGTTGATTGACTTTGATCGGGAACACACCGCGGTATTGCCCTTGATAATTGAACTCCGCGATGGACGTGCGAAAGGCTTGGTTCAACGATTCCACCCGGTGCCGCAGAATGTCCTGAAACCGGATGAGCACCGGAAACTTGAGCCCGCGGGCGCGCGCTTCCTCCACGACGTCGGTCAGATCGACTTGAGTGCCCGCGTCCTGCAGGGGCAGGGCCACCACATGGCCCTCGTCATTGATGTCGAAATACTTCGCGCCCCAACGGTCGATGTTATAGGTGGCGCGAGCCGCCGCAAGATCCCACGGCGGAGTGTTCTCGGAGGCATCACTCATGTCGATTTCTGCATGGCGAGTTGGGCGTGTCCGGCCCTCAACGTTCGGCTCCCAGATTTCTGGCCCCGTTCACTGCCGAATTCACCCGCAACCGGAGCCCGTTCAACCGGATGAAGCCGGTGGCGTCGTCCTGATTGTAGGCCTTGCCAGGGTCCGCCTCCATGGTGGCGATGTGCGGGTTGTAAAGGCTGACCTTCGAACGGCGACCCGCCACGTAAAGACCTCCCTTGTAAAGCTTCACCCGGACCGTGCCCGAAACATTTTTTTGCGATTCCTCAACGAGGGCTTGCAAGGCAAGCCGTTCCGGCGCGTACCAGAATCCGTAGTAAACCAACTCGGCGTAGCGCGGGATCAGCGAGTCGCGCAAATGCATCACCTCGCGGTCCATGGTCAGGGATTCCACCTGGCGATGGGCAAAATGGAGGATGGCCCCGCCCGGCGTTTCATACACACCCCGGCTCTTCATCCCCACGAACCGGTTCTCAACCATGTCCACCCGCCCCACGCCGTGCTTGCCACCCAGGGCGTTGAGGACCTTCATCACTCCGAGGGGGTTCCATTTCCGCCCATTGACGGCCACGCAGTCACCGCGCTCGAAATCAAGCGTGACATACTCGGGTTTCTCAGGCGCTTCCTCCGGGGAAACCGAGAGCTTGAACATGTCCTTGTTGGCCGGCGCGAAAGCATCCATCCAAGGATCCTCCAGCACACCCGCCTCGAATGAAATGTGGAGGAGGTTGCGGTCCATGGAGTAGGGCTTCTTCGCGCTGGCCTGGACCGGGATTTTTTTCTCCTCGCAGTAGCGGATCATCTCGGTGCGTCCCGGGAATTGCTTCCGAAACCGCTCCTCGCGCCAGGGAGCGATGATCTGAAGATCAGGCGCCAGCGCGGCCGCCGTCAGTTCGAATCGCACTTGATCGTTTCCCTTGCCGGTCGCCCCGTGGCCGATCGCCTGAGCTTTCTCCTTCCGGGCAATTTCAATCATGCGCTTGGCGATCAAAGGCCGGGCGATGGACGTGCCGAGAAAATACTGGCCCTCGTAAATGGCGCCCGCGCGAATCATCGGGAAAATGAAATCCTTCGCAAATTCCTCCTGCAAATCGTCCACATAAATCTTGGAAGCGCCCGTCTTGCGAGCTTTGGCGTTCAATCCCTTCAATTCGTCCTCCTGTCCGATGTTCGCGCAGAAGGCGATCATTTCCGCGTCGTAGGTTTCTTTGATCCAGGAGAGGAGAACGGAGGTGTCGAGTCCGCCGGAATACGCGAGAACGATTTTCATGAATGCGATGCGAATGCCCTTTGGGCGGGGGCGACTAAACGACAACCAAGGCGGCGTGGGAAGAAGATTTTACGACGCCCCGTCGCCCCAACCCCGGCTGGTTCAACGTGCGCCGCCGGCCCCAAGCGGGCCGGAGAACGGAACCTCGTTCGGGCGCCACGCCCGCCCGTGTATCCCGATGTTGTTGGTAGGGCGGGCCTGTCCCAGCCCGCCGCCCACGGGATGCAAAACATCATGCTCCGGCGGCGCGCCGGGACGGACGCGCCCTACCTGCATCACCGGCAACATCGGGATGCACCGCACGCCCGCAGCCCCTTCGAAGGTGGATTGCCTTCTTCCACGGGTCGTGCCTACATTCCGCTCGTTCCGCATGCAAGCCCATCGAATTTCTATGCACCCATCCGAAACGAATCGCCGGAAATTTTTCAAAGCCTGTTCCACCGCCACGCTGGGGGGCGCCCTGGCTTGGTCTTCGGGTTGCTCGACCTCGATGGCCAAGCGGACTCCTCACGGAAATCAGCCCATGAAAATCGATGAAGCAGTCTTCGGCCAACTTCCGGACAACACAACCGCCCGTCTTTACACCCTGCGCAACTCCAACGGCATGGTGGTTAAAGTGACCGATTACGGCTTGATCATCACCGAGATTCATGTGCCGGACCGCCAGGGCCGTCTTGGCAACGTGGCCTTGGGATTTGGAACCCTCGGCCCCTACCTCGCCGGGCACCCGTATTTCGGGTGCATCGCCGGGCGCGTCGCCAATCGAATCGCCAAGGGCGCCTTCACGCTGGACGGCAAGTCCTACCAACTCGCCGTCAACAACGGGCCGAATCATCTTCACGGCGGCCTCAAGGGCTTCGATAAAAAGCTCTGGAAATCCTCCGGCATCCTCATCGCGCATGGCCGCGCTTCCGTCCGCTTCAGCTACACCAGCCCCGATGGTGACGAAGGCTACCCCGGCAATCTCTCCATGAAGGTGACTTATGCCCTGACGGACGACCAGGAGATCCGCATGGACTACGAGGCCACGACCGACAAGGCCACTCCGGTCAACCTCACCAACCACAGTTACTTCAACCTTGCGGAACGAGGCGACGTCCTGGGCCACGAACTGCAATTGATGGCCGACCGTTACACGCCCACGGATGACACCCTCATTCCCACCGGCACGCTGGCATCGGTCCGAGGCACTCCCATCGACTTTACCCGACGCGCCTCGCTGGGCGCCCGGCACACCCAAACGGGCCTCACTCCTCCCGGATACGATCACAATTTCGTGCTCAATCACGGGGGCAAATCCCTCGGGAAAGCAGCGGTGGTCACCGAGCCCAAGACCGGCCGCGTCCTGGAGGTCCTGACCACCGAACCGGGCATTCAACTCTACACCGGCAATCACCTCGACGGTTCGCTCACCGGCACCGGCGGAATCGTTTACGGACGTCATGGCGGATTCTGCCTTGAAACTCAGCACTTTCCGGATTCCATCAACAAGCCCTCGTTTCCATCGGTCGTGCTCCGGCCAGGGCAAACTTATCGCACCACGACGATTTACAAATTCTCGACGGTGTCGTGAAGTTCAACCCGCCTCCGGCGACCTCTGGCCCATGAAGCTTGTTGCAGGAATCACCCTCTGGACTGCGGCCGCGTTGTCCCCGCTTGCGCAGACTCCGGGTCCGGATGGTGTTCAAAAGGATCATGCCTTTACCACCACGGTCTCCCAGACTCATGCTTACCGGTACTTGCAGTTCTTGCCCAAGGGCTACACGGAAGATCCAGCCAGGCGCTGGCCTTTGATCTTGTTCCTCCACGGCGCCGGGGAACACGGAACCAACGTCTGGCTCGCCAGCGTTCATGGACCGCCGAAAATCGTCCGAACCAAGCCCGAGTTTCCGTTCATCGTGGTTTCCCCTCAGTGCCCGCCCGGCAGCCGATGGGATGCGGAGCCTTTGCGGCAGTTGCTCAATCATGTGGAGGCGTCGCTGCGTGTGGACAAGTCCCGCGTCTATCTCACCGGATTGAGCATGGGGGGCTATGGCACCTGGAGCCTCGGTCTGCGTCACCCGGACCGCTTCGCGGCAATCGCCCCGATTTGCGGAGGCGGCGAACGCATCGATGTCATGCTTGGGTCCCGCTCCCGCACCGAGCCGTTCAAGTCGCTGCCGATTTGGGTTTTTCATGGCGCCAAAGATACCGTGGTGCCTCTCTCCGAGTCGGAGCGCATGGTCGAAGCCGTCCGCCAAGCGGGGAACACCCGCGTGAAACTGACGGTCTATCCCGAAGCGCAGCATGATTCCTGGACCGAGACTTACGACAATCCGGCCCTTTACGAATGGTTCTTTTCCCACCGCAGGTGACAAATCACCCGAAACAGGCAAGATTGCGTCCGTATGCCTGACACGCACGGCCTGGCAGTGGCGCCGGAAGAAACCCAGGAAAAGGATCCTCAGGCCAAGTCGGAGCTGGATCCCGGATACTTGGTCATTTGCTGGAATGATCCCGTGAACTTCATGGAATATGTCACCCATGTTTTTCAGGAGATTTTTGGCTGGCCGAAACAGAAGGCGCAGTTCCACATGCTGCAAGTGCATCGGGAAGGTCGCAGCGTTTTGACGCGCGAAACCCAGGAACGCGCCGAGCACTACGTCCATCAGTTGCACCGCTACCGGCTGCACGCCACCATGGAACGCGACCGTCCTTGATTCCTGTGAAGCTGAGTCGAAAGGCGTCGGGTGGCTGCTCCTGGGAACTGGATCCGCGCGAGGCGAGTCTTTTCCTCCGGCTCTTGCGCAGCTACCCTGTGGTGGGCAGTCCCCCGACGCTTCCGGGCTCCGGACACACCGCCGATTCCGAGGGAGCCGAAGCGCTCCTGCGCCAAAGCTTCGCCCAGCAGTCCGAGGAATCCCGTCAAGAATTGCGGGCCTGGCTCGAGGGTGCCTGGCCGGCCAAGCCGACGAAGAAGAACGTAACCCTCGATCTCAGCGAGAAACGCCTCGAATGGCTGTTGCACGTATTCAACGATATCCGGGTGGGCCATTGGAAAAAGCTGGGGTCGCCCGATCATCTCGATCTTCCCCTCAAAGGTTGGAGCCTCGATCAACTGGGTTCCTGGCGCGACATGCAAGCCTCCGGCTTTTTTGAGACGGCGATCCTCACCGCCTTGAACTCGAATTGAGAAAGGGAAACCCGCCATGGTACCCTGGCTCGGCGAGAAGCTTTGGTTTCCCGATCCGCGAAATGCCTCGCGCAGCGGCTTCCAAGACGGCCTCGTCGCGCTCGGGGGCGATTTCCGCCCGGAACGCTTGCTCCTCGCGTACCGTTCCGGAATTTTCCCGTGGTCGGAGGACCCCATTTCCTGGTGGTCGCCGAATCCCCGCGGCGTCCTGCCGTTTTCGAAACTCCACATCTCCCGCAGCCTGGCGCGCACGCTGCGCCGCCAGCCGTATGAAATCACCGTGGATCGCGCCTTTCGGAGAGTGATGGAGGCTTGCGCCGGTCCGCGCGCAAGCGGCGGAGGAACCTGGATTTCTGAGGGATTCATCGAAGCCTACAGCCACCTCCATGAACTGGGCCGCGCCCATAGCGTGGAATGCTGGAAAGATGGCGGGCTGGTCGGAGGCATTTATGGAGTCAGTTTTGGCTCGGTGTTCGCGGGTGAATCCATGTTCCATCGCGCCGACAACGCGTCTAAAGTTGCGTTGGTCAAACTCGTGGAGATTCTGCAAGAGAAGAACTTCGACCTTTTTGACGTGCAAGTGGTCAATCACGCCACCCTCGCCCTCGGAGCCACCTCGATTCCGCGAGAAACCTACCTCCGCCTGCTCGCCCCAGCCGCCGCACGTTCTGACCGTTGGTAGCGCCAGGCTTCAGTCAGGAAAGGGCAATGGATCCGCATCGGTCTCTCGCGAGATCTCAGCCGCAAAGGCCTTTCTCAAGATTCGATGGATCACCCTGCGGATCCATCTCAACTTTCGTCGGACTTTTGACGCTCAAGCTTTGGCGCATCTCGACGCCGCTGAACTGCTGGCTTCAGGTTGAATTTCGGAAAGAATCCCGGCACGCGTCCCGCATACTCGGCGTAATCCGCAAATCGCTCCCGCAGATGCGCTTCTTCCAGCATGGATTTGCGCTTCAAAACCGCCGCCAAAACCAACGCCGCGCCCAACGCGCATCGGCTTTCCCAAAAAATGGACCAACCCAGCGTGGACAGCATTAAGCCGCCGTAAAGGGGATGCCTCACCCGTGCATAGTTTCCACGCGTCACCAGGATGGCTCCGGGAGGGAGCGCCGGGCCGGTGGTTCGCTGAGACCCGAGGGATCGAACTCCCGCCAACCCGAGCAACCCGCCGACGCCAATCAAAGCTAAGCCCGCCAGCGTCGCCACCAGAACTTGGCCCGGACTTCCCCACCCCACCCCCGCCACCACGACCCACAAGCTCAAAACGTTCTGAACCCAAGTCCAAGCCGATCCGAACCGCGCTCGAAATCGCGCCGACATGAATGCTCAGTAAGGCAGCGCCTCCTGAATCCGGCGGTTGAGCTCCTCCGCTTTGGCCAACGCCTCGGGCAAGGGGATTCCCCGCTTCATCCCAGGCCGCAAGTGCCGCGCATGGCTCAACCAAGAGTCCTTCATCCACCGCTGCTTCTCTTGGACCAACGCCAACACTTCAGCGCCACGCGAGTAAGCCCCAAGGACATCCATGGGGCGCTCCACCTCGAGAATTCTGTCCGCCGCCCCAAAAAACTGAAGCAATGGCTGGGCAATGACCCAGTGCCCGGCTTCCGTCGGATGAACTCCATCGGGAGCCAGGCGATACGAGGGATTGGACTTTCGCCGTTCCTCCAAATGCCGGCCCATGTGGCGGTGCAGGTCGATAACCTCCCAGCCATGGGTCCGCTGCCCCACGAGCCATTCGGCATAGCGATCCAAAACGCGATCATAGTTGAACGGCTTGTTGGAGCCTGCAGGCGGATCAAAGGTCGGCGGCGTCACATGGATCATCCGGGCGCCGCGGCTTCGAACCTGTTCGCGCAACTTCTCGATGCCCGCGCGAAACCGCTGAAACCGCTGTTCATCCCAATCCAGGTAAATGCCATCGTTCATCCCGTAGCAAGCCACCACGCAATCCGGACGCACGGCGTCCAACACCCTGGTCAATCGCTCGTGAAGATCAGGCCGGGGAAACTGGCCTCCCGCGTGGCCGTCCTCGGATAACCCCGAAACCGTTTCGCTGGGCAGTCCTGCATTGGCCACCTCACCTCGCCAGTCAGGATACCGGAGGCGAAGCCACGCTTCGAAGATTTCAACGAAATGGCCGGCGTAAGTGATGCTGTCCCCGAGAAACAGCAGCCGCTGGGCAGACGGCGCCGCAGACGGGGCGGCCAGGGCGGTTGCGGACCAAACGGCAGTCCAAGCGCAACACAGAAAAACCAGACGGACACTCGTGATCATGGGGAGCAACAGGGGTTCAAACGGCGGAGCATCGATACCATCGGCGCGGGCGAATGTCGAAGAGAACTGCCGATCCACGGTCCCGAGCTCGTGACGCAAGGAAGCCACCCTTCGCGCTAAAGTTTGAATTGTTCGGGTGCCACAGCGCGTCTACTCTTCTATCGAAGATTCCCAACTCCCACTCCTCTTATGAATTCCACCCTCAACCGGCGCCGCTTCCTCCGGCGGGCCGTTCACTCCGGCGCCGGGCTCCTCCTTTTGCGAAACAGCAAGCTGGCCTTCGCCTACGAGGCCAACAGTAAACTCAACATCGCGGGCATCGGAGTCGGCGGACAAGGCCGCGGCATTCTCGACGCATTCCATCGTTTTGGACACAACATCGTGGCGCTTTGCGACGTCGATGAGCAGCGCGCGGGTGACATTTTTTCCAAACATCCTTTCGCCAGGCGCTACCAGGATTTTCGAAAAATGTTCGACGAGATGGAGAGAGGCATCGACGCGGTTCTCGTCGCCACACCGGATCACACCCATGCCGTCGCCGCCATGGCCGCGATGCGGCGCGGCAAACATGTCTACTGCGAAAAACCCCTCACCCGCACCGTCCATGAATCTCGCGTGATGCGGGAAGCCGCCCTGCGCCACAAGGTCGTCACGCAGATGGGAAATCAGGGTTCGGCGGAATCGCGCTTGCGCCGGGCCGTCGAGCTGGTCTGGGGCGGCGTGATCGGCGAGGTGCGGGAAGCGCACATCTGGTTCGGCGGAGGCAACGGCCCGATGAAGCGTCCCGCGGAATCCCCGGCGGCACCCGCCGGATTGAACTGGGATCTTTGGCTCGGCCCCGCACCGTGGCGGCCTTATCACTCCGCCTACGCCCCGGCGAGCTGGCGCGCCTGGCGGGACTTTGGCAGCGGCATCGTCGGCGACTTCGCCTGCCATACGGCCAACATCATGTTCAGAGCGCTGCGGTTGGAGGAACTCTGGGATCCCGCCCAAGCGGGCGCCCGCTCCATCATCCGCGTTCAATCCTGGCCCTCGGAGGTGGATCGAGAAGGGTATCCAACCAGCTCCAAGACGCTCATCGAGATTCCCGCTCGCGGAGCCCTTCCCCCGGTCAAGATGACCTGGTACGCGAAGGAAAAACCCTCCGAAGACCTGATGCTGGGCCACAAAAGAGGCGATTGGGGAGATTTGCTCGTGGGATCCAAAGGCTCGCTCTATTCGGACAACCCTTGGAACGCGCATTACGTGTTGCTGCCCGAAAAGAAGTTCGAGGATTTCAAAGGAGGGCCCGCGGAATCCCTGCCCAGAAGCAAAGGCCATCAGTGGGAATGGGTGGAAGCCTGCAAAGGCAATGGCAAGACCTTCTCGCCGTTCGAAATCGGAGGGCCCCTCACCGAACTCGCCCAACTCGCCAATCTCGCCACCCTGGTCGAGGGACCGTTGGAATTCGACGCTTTGAGCGGAAAGATCCTCAATTCCACCGCCGCGAGCGCTCTTCTGCACCGCGAGTATCGCGCCGGATGGACCCTGTAATATGCCCGGCCATCTCCCACCATCAACGCTCGAATCCACCCACCGCCGCGCTCCAATTTCTGCATTGACCTGAGAACCCTCCTGCCCCGAAATCATAGCATGAATCCATCCCAATCCCCAACCCCATCCCCGTCCCGACGCGAGTTCATCAAGACGTCCGGCAAATTCGTCGCGGCCTCCGCCCTCGCGGGGGTGGCCCTCCCCCATGTTCATCCTGCGGGAAGCAGCCTCGTGCAAGCGGCTCTCGTGGGCTGCGGTGGACGCGGCACCGGCGCGGCTTCAGACGCGTTGGGCACCAGCCAGCTCGGCCCCGTGAAACTCGTCGCCATGGCGGACGTTTTCAACAGCAAGCTCAAGACCAGCTACGACGCCATCCAACGCCGGCATCCCAATCAAGTCGATGTGTCCGATGACCGGAAACACATCGGCTTCGACGGCTACCGCCATGCCATGGATCAATTGAAGCCTGGTGACGTGGTGATCCTGACCACCCCGCTCGCGTTCCGCTGGGTTCAATTGGATTACGCGATCAAGAAGGGCTTGAATGTGTTCATGGAGAAGCCGCTGACCGCGGATGGTCCGACGTCGCGCCGCATGCTCAAGCTCTCCGAGGAAGCGGACAAAAAGAACCTCAAGGTGGGTGTCGGCCTGATGTCCCGCCACAGCCGCGCCCTGCAGGAACTCGAGAAACGCATCCGTGGCGGCGAGATCGGCGACATCATCAACTTGCGCGGATACCGCATGCACGGCCCCGTGGGATCGGCCTATTCAGACAAATGGCCGGGCCAGCCAAATGAACTGCTCTGGCAGATTCAGCGGTTTCACAGCTTTCTCTGGGCCAGCGGCGGCTGCTACAGCGATTTCTACATTCACCATGTGGACCACCTTTGCATGATGAAAGGCGCCTGGCCCGTGAAAGCGATGGGCATCGGCGGACGCCACTACCGCGAAAACAAGATCGATCAGAATTTCGACAGCTACTCCGTCGAGTACACCTTCGCGGATGGCACGAAGATGTACATGGACGGCCGTCACGTTCTCGGCTGCAAGAACATCTATTCGAGCTACGCACACGGGAGCAAAGGCTTCGCCGTGATTTCCAAGCAGGGGGATTGTGGTGGTCCCTCGAGCACTTACCGTGGCCAGAACATCGACCGCTCCAAGATGATCTGGCAGTCCAACGACAACACCAGTCCCTACGCGAACGAATGGGAAGACCTCATGGCGGCAATTCGCAACGACAAGCCTTACAACGAGTGCAAGCGCGGCGTGGAAGCCAGCGTTGTGACCAGCATGGGCCGCATGTCCGCGCACACCGGCGAGGAAGTGACCTACGACGATTTCCTGAACTCCGAGCATGAGTATGCTCCGGGCGCGGATAAGTTCACCATGGACAGTCCGGCTCCTTTGCAGGCCGACAAGGATGGAAAGTATCCCATCCCCCTCCCCGGCATCTGCACCAAGACCGAATATCCGGTGAAGGCCTGAGCCCGCCCTTCGTCCATCCACCGCAGCGAGGCCAACGGGTGCGCCCGGTTGGCCTTTTGCTTGCCTTCCGGAAGTCAAGGGCAGCGAACACCGTTGAAGGCTCCGCGTTCGGATCGTGGATTGCTCCGAAGAATCGGCCGCAGCAGTTTCTCGATCCATGAATCCGCGGCGTTTCCATTCCGGGTCGCATCGCTTCCAAGCTCAGACCCTCACCGTGCTTCGCACCCATGCCATCGCCCCTCGGAAGCGCTGGGCCATGGAGCGGGAGGAGATCGCCGCGGCCGATGGGCGCGAGCGGAAGCGCCGTGAACGGCGCGCCCCGACCCCTTGCGGATGCACCGCTCTCAAAATGGATGGGAGTTCCCGCTTGAATTGAAAGAAACGTTCAGGCGAGATTCCCACCCCTGTAACCGAACTATGACGCTCGCGGACATCGTTCAACGAGAGCACATCATCGACGACCTGAAGGCTTCCAGTCGCTGGGAAGCCATCGACGAACTCATCGACCGTCTGGTCGAGTGCGGTCGCATCAAGCTGGAGCACCGCGAGGCCATCGCCTCCGTCGTTAAAAAAAGGGAAATCTCGATGAGCACGGGTATTGGCTTCGGCATCGGCATCCCGCACGCCTCCACCGAACTGGTCACCGAAGTCATGGGCGCGTTCGGCCGATCCAAGAAAGGCGTCAATTTCGACGCACTCGACAATCAGCCCGTCCACCTGGTGGTGCTGTTCCTCGTCCCCCACGGCCAGTTCCAAAAGCATCTCCACACTTTGGCCAACATCGCCAAAATGCTTCATCATCGCGACTTCCGCCAAGCCCTCGAGGAAAGCCCGGGCGCCGATGAAATCCTGGGGCTGATTCATTCCCAATCCACGCGGAAATGACCGGTTCTTCCGCCGGATTCCGCCCCGCCTCTTTCCACCGTCCCGTCCTGTGCTCCCCCATCGCGCCATTGAGGAACGCTTGCAAGCCTCCGCATCGCGTCTTTTTGCGGAGGCTGATCCCGCCCTGTTTTCCGTCCGGCCTTGCCCGGACGCACGACACGGCGACTACCAAGTTTCCGCCATCATGGCGCTGGCCAAAGCCCGAAAAACGGCCCCCCGCCCTTTGGCCGAGCAACTGAAGAATTCCCTGGACCTTTCGGACCTTTGCGAAGCGGTGGAAGTTGCGGGCGCCGGATTCATCAACTTTCGACTCCGCAAGGAAACCTTCACGAGCGCCCTGCAAACGGAAGGATCCGGCCCGCGCCCCCTCCTGGAGGCGGCTCGCCATCCGCAGACTCTGGTCATCGACTTCAGCTCGCCCAACGTCGCCAAACCCATGCATGTCGGGCACATTCGCTCCACCGTGCTTGGCGATTGTTTGGCGCGCCTCAACCGACTTATCGGCCACCGCGTCATCACCGACAATCATCTCGGAGATTGGGGCACCCAGTTTGGAAAACTCCTGGTGGGTTGGAAACAATACCTCGACCCCTCCGCACTCAAGACGAACCCAATCGCCGAATTGGAGCGGCTCTACAAACTCGTCAACCAGGCGTCGGAATCTCAGCCCGAAGTTCTGGAGGCAGCCCGCCGCGAACTCGTGGCCCTCCAACAGGGCCAGCCCGAAAATCTGGCCATTTGGCGCGAAATGATCCGGCTTTCCCAGGACCAGTTCGATCGAGTTTATGGAAGGCTGGGCATTCAATTCGATCATACCCTGGGCGAAAGTTTCTACAATCCCCAACTCCAGGGCGTCGTGAACCAAATGCTCGAACGCGGCGTCGCCCGCCAAAGCGATGGCGCCGTTTGCGTGTTCTCCGACGGAACGTGTCCTCCCAAAGACGACCCCTTCCTCATTCAACGAGACGGAGAATGGCTTCCCAACCCCTTTCTCGTCCGTAAGAGCGATGGCGCCTCCAATTACGCCACCACCGATCTGGCCACCCTGGATTATCGCCAGAGAACCTGGTCGCCCCATCGAATTCTCTATGTCACGGATGGCCGCCAGCAACTCCACTTTCGCCAACTCTTCGCCGCGTTTCGCAGGTGGCAACCCGCTCATCGAACCCGGCTGGAACACATCTGGTTCGGCTCCATTTTAGCCGAGGATGGTAAACCCTTCAAAACTCGGTCGGGTGAAACCGTCCGGCTCGAGGACTTGCTCGACGAAGCGGAGGAACGAGCGCTCGCCGTCGTCACCGCCAAGAACCCGGAATGGACGGAATCCGACCGCCGCCATATCGCCCGCGTGGTCGCCATCGGCGCCATCAAGTACGCTGACCTGCTGCCAAACCGCCAGAGCGATTACCTCTTTAGCTGGGACAAAATGCTCGCCCTCAACGGCAATACGGCGGTTTACCTCCTCTACGCCTGCGCCCGCATCCACAGCCTCCTGCGCAAATCAGGCGCCACGCCTGGAGCGGAAGCCAGCCTCGAAGCGTTGCGTCTCGAGGCTCCGGAGGAAATCGCTCTCGCCAGACTTCTCCTCAATTACGGGCTGGTGCTGGAGGCCGCTGCCGAGGAATGCCGCCCCAATTACCTCTGCAATTACCTCTACGAACTGGCCGGACTCCTGGCTCGATTCTGGGAGAACTGCCCGGTCCTCAAGGCCGCCGAGACGGAACGTCATTCGCGTCTCGCCCTCAGCCGCCTCTCAGGCCAAGTGTTGAAGCAGGGCCTTGAAACCCTCGGCATCAGCACGCTCGATCACATGTGAGGGCCGCCCGTCCCCCGGGTGAGAGTTGAACGCCACTCGTCGGAGATCTCCGAGATTCAACTCGCGCTCGGAATCCTGGCGGACCGTCACTTCAATTCCGGGGCGAGGTTCCCATAAGACCACGGTGCGCGAAAAGGAGGCGCCGGCGGGGGAATCGGAACCGGGCCGGGCGTCATTTCACGAGCCAGGGCAATGCCCGCTTCGGCCATCTTTCTTCCAGCCGAAACCTCCAGGTTGCTGTAGGCCGTCAAGCGCGTCTCATAACCGCCACCCTGAGCCCCAAAAGCTTCCTCGGTCGGAACATAGCCCACGATTCCATTGGCCAGCTCCACCGGAAACGTGAAGGGAAACTTGCTCCCCTTCTTGATGTCCAAGCCGTATTGCACAAAATACTCAGCGGGGTTCGTGACCAAAACGACTGGACCGATCTGCATCGCTTGCACTTCCACCTCCACTTCGGGCCGCGCCTTCGCCATGGCATCCAGGAGCACAGTTTCCTTGGCAAAGGTCCATTCCGTTTCACCGACCTCCTTTGGATCCCTCTTCACCAGTTCCACCGCCTTCTTCACCTTCTCCGCCGTGGGCAGCCGTCGGGGTGACTTCCAGACCTTGCTCCGCGCGTCGAGGGGTATGACTCGACCGGCGCCGCGACGGATGAGCAGCAGCGTTTTGTAGGCCTCCGCGCCCACCCGCCCGCCGACGATGCTCCACCACTCCTCCGCATCGGGATTCTGGAAACGAGTCAAATTGTCCACCTGGGTGATGTCGCCCGATGCGCCCTGCAAGAACACCACCGGCAATGCCCCATCCCCCGTGGCCTTCCGCAGGGTTTCCTCCATCGAACCGATCCAACTGGCGGAGATGCCCCCGGGGCTTGTGGTGGCGTGACAGGCAAAATTCACGACCACACCCAGGCATCGACCTTTCAAGTCCCACACCCCGATCACGCCCACTTCAGGATCGATCGGTCCCGCGTAACCGATCACTTCGGGATTGCCCGCGCCCGGATGCGAAAACGTCAACCCCCCTTTCATGCGCAACCGCCGGTTGAAGGAAACTTTATCCTCGTGCCCCACCCCAGCCGCCACTTTCGCGTCCACACGATGGTCGTGAGCCTCGACCACGGCGTCCGCGATTTGCCGCAGTAATCGCTGGTCGTACCCCGGATTGGAGATGATGGTCTTGTTTTCCGCCAATTCCCGCACCCAGGGCTCGGCTTGATCAAAATCGCCCGGCTCGCTCATCCCCATGGGCCCCGAGGAATGGGAATGCGAAGCGCCGATAAGGACGTGATCACCAGGAATGCCGCAACGCCTTTGGATCTCGTTCCGGGCCAGCTTCGTGAGATGCCGGGTGATGAAGAGCAGATCAATTCCAACCACGGCCACCTTCTTCCGCCCGTCATCGAACACCGCGGCCCGCACCTTGCAGGCATCGTGAAAACTTCGATGATAGCTCTTGCCGTAACCGCCCGGCGCCTCCATGCCAAGATCCGGTGTGATGTCTCGCTCCGAGAATCCCGCCTTGATCGGCTGAGACGTCTCCTGCGCTCGCGCGGAGAAAATCCCTATCGCAGCCAAAACCAGCCCGCAGAAATATCCCACTCCAGATCGACGATTCATAAGAAATTACTGGTTCATGAAGGCGAGCAAGTCCGCCATGTCTTGGGTCGAAAGGCCCGACTCCAGACCTTCCGGCATGATGGAACGTTCCTGCCGCGATTGCCGCCGAATCGAACTCCGTGCCAAGACCAACTCGGCGCCGAAGGCCTGCCGCAACGTGATCGCCGACGCCGTTTCATGGATCACCACCCCCGAGTGGCTTTCACCATCCTGCGTCTCGAGGGAGACGGACGAGAACTGGGGCGCCACTTCGCGATTCGGATCGAGGATGTTGACCAGCAACTTCTCGGATCCCGCGTTACGCAGCGTTTCGAAGTCGGGCCCCAACGCAAACCCCTTCCCCTGCGCTCGATGGCATGAGGCACATCGTTCCGCATAGATTTTCTCGCCGCGGCCCGCCACGCCCGGCAACCCCAACGCCGGCCGCCAACGGTCCACTTCCGCGCTCCGAGGTCCCTGCTTTTCGGCTCCGAAAAGGACGGCGGCCCGGCTCCGTATCGAAACCACCGAGTGTTGGAGCAAGTTCTCGACATCCGAACGGTTCAGGTCGGCGACTTTCACTTGTCCCCCTTCGATGGCCGCGAGGAGCCCCTGGGCTCGCTCGGGACGCGCCAGCATCGATTTCATGGCTTCCGATTTGGCGCGCGCAGTCAAGTTTCCCCACGATTTCAAAAATCCTCGCGTCGCTTCCAGGCCGGGATATCGACCCAAAGCTTGCGCGGAAGCCCACTGCACCGCTTCCGGAACCCCGGGGCGAAGCAGCGCCAACAACCCCTCCCCGGATTTTTCAAACGCGCGCGTTCCCAGCAACTGCACCGCCTGAACCCGAGCCGCCTCAAGCGCATGAACATCTCCAGCGATTTCGGCCGCCTTCGCAAACATTCCGGACAACACCCCCTTCGAATCCGCTTCATCCAAGGTTCGCCCGGACTTCTTCAATCCCGCGCCCAGCGCACTCACCCAGGCCACGCGAGGCCAGGCGTCGTCCAGGGTTGAAATCGTCTCCAGGACCGACTCGACCTCCGAACGGTCGTTCAATTGTCCCACCATCCGCAGCGCCTCGCCCAGCACCGAACCGAGGCCGGATTTCAGGGCGGACGCAGAGGACCCGCGCGCGTCCTGGAACAGTTGAAAACCGCGTTTGCCCGTGGATTGAAGGACCGCCGCCTGGATCCAACGGTCTTCAGGGCTGCGTTGAAGGATGTTCACCAAGGCCTGGATCTGGCCTTCGCCATTCCAACGACCGAGCGCCAGCGCCACTCGAAAGCGCACGCCGAGGTCAGGATCTCCAGCCAGGCGCGAGAGGAGTGCGGCCCCTCGATGCGGCTCCGAATCCCGGTTCGAGAGGCGAAGCCCGGCAAGCTTTACCGCGTGCTCCCGAACTCCGGCGTCTCCATCCCCGGCCGCCGTCTCCAGATGTCCCCAGCCAAGCTCCCCCATGCCTTCCAAGGCATGGAGCGCATAAAACCGCCCGATGGAATTGGAAGCCTTGGTCAGGAAAATTTCCAGCGCCGCTTTCGCCGCAGGATCTTGGCGTTCGTAAAGCAGTCGCGATGCGGTGTCGCGATGCCACCCGTTGGGATGTCCCAGCAGGGACACCAATTCCGGCGTGGTCAACCGCGCCAACCGGGCGGGCTCCCGCCGAAATCCCTTCTCAGGCGCCACGCGATAAATTCTTCCCCGATCGTTCCCGCTGTTAAGATCCAAATGTTGTTTGATGTTCTCCGGCAAGGACCAGGGATGCTCAATGACCTCCCGGTACATGTCGCAAATGTAAAGACATCCGTCCGGCGCGTTCGCAAATTGCACCGGACGAAACCAGATGTCCCGCGAGGCGATGAACTCCGATTGCTGCTCATCGTCTGGACGTCGCGCGGTCGGTTCCAGCCCGGTCAATTCGACCCGCTTGCGATGCACCAGATTTCCGCCGGCATCTCCGATGAACGCATTATCCGCAAAGTCCGGCCCATAGGCGTCTCCCCGGTAGATCGTGCCTCCGGTCGCGCCCGTGAAATAACCCGAAACTCGGCCCCCGCCTTCGACCATGCCCGGCACCACTCCGGTAACCCGCCACCGCGTGCGCAACACGCGCCACGGTTCATCCGGGCTGATCCGGTACACTTCCGCCGCCGGCCCATCGACCGCAATGCTGACCCGGGGGGAGGGCATGGCAAAGGAGCCGTGCTCCACCACTTCAAGCGGATCATAAACCATCGCTTGAAGATGGTCGCTATTGCTGCACACGTATTTCCGGCCCCCGCTGTCGAAACTGAAACCGTATTGTCCTCCTCCGGCTTCAGCCCGCAACTGAAGGGTGCGAGGATCAAAGGAAAAGTCCCTGCCCTGGCAAGAAACCACCGCATGGCCTTGCACCATCAGGTTCGACAGGATCGCTCCGTTGGGTCCCGTCGCCCCGTGAATGCGCTGGTCGATCCCCCAATTAAGGCTGTTCGGAAGAGCCTGCACATTCAATCGGTCCCGCCCCGCCCCGAAGCCGGTGAACACGACGTTTCGCACATCCGCTTTGCCATCCCCATCGGAATCCTTGAGGTAAAGCAAATCGGGCGACGCCAAAACATAAACGCCTCCCGCGTAGCAAATCACCCCCGTGGGCCAGGGCAAATCCGACGCGAAGGTTGTCGCGCGGTCGTAAACGCCGTCCGCGTTCAAGTCCTCCAGCAGTTGGATTCGGCCCAAGTGCGGTTGCTCTTCCCGTCGCTCCGAATAGTCGATCATGTCGACGACGTAGAGGCGGCTGTTTTCGTCGAACGCGATGGCAATCGGGTCTGCGACCAACGGTTCCGCCGCGGCCAATTCGAGCCGAAAACCCTTCTTCACGGAGAAAGTCTCGAGGGCTCGGTCCGCCGCCACCGGAGGAATCCGGGGCAATTCGGACGCATCCACTTTCGGCTGTTCCCCGGTCTTGCCATAAGCCGCCGTGTAGGTCTGGCTCGAACGCGGAGGCTGGGCTGCCGTTGCGGGCGCCCCAGCGCCCCAACTCACACCCATCGACCAAACCATCAGGAACCAAACCAAAGCCCAGGGAAGATGCACCCTCCGAGAATACCAACCCGCGACCGGTTTGCCAACCACGGGTCGAATCAAGTCGAGGGCAGAACGGCCGGTGTGCAGGCCCATTTCTCCACTAATCCTTGCACGGCTCCCAACAGGGCGTTCACCCTCGCGGCCAGCTCAAAATCAGACGGAGCTTCCAGGGTGTAGCAAAGCGAAGTCTTTCGCGAAAACAGGTAGAAGGCCTCCGGCCATTGCGGACGCGACAACGGATCCGTGCTCGGACGGATGATGCCCCTGCTCGCCGGACGCCCCTCGATTTCCTCCGCCAGATCGATCGGCACATGACATCCAGCCCGTTCAATCAAGTGCTCCGCCCAGCCCTCCGCAAGGGTCTCCGCCAATTCGTAGAGATAGAAGCCGTTCGCTTCCCAGTCCTCGTGGAGGCATACGGCCAGATCAAATCGCGGCTGCCGATCCAACCAGTCAATGTGCGCCCGGGTCTCCGGTGCCTCGCGATGCAGATACTGCCGGTTTAAATCCAATCCATGGCTGGCCTCACGCCGGTTCAATGGAAAGCCCGACGGATTCAAACAAGGACAGAGCCAGACTCCGACCTCCTCCGGCCAAAAATCGGCGTCCACCAGCCGAGCGGCGGCCAACAATCCCGCGGGTTCGTCACCATGGATCCCCGCCGAGATATAGATCTTGCGCGGCGCGCTCTCGGTGCCTCTCACCAAGGCCCACAAGCCGGGCGCAGGTTCGGGCGCGATCGTTTCGACCCTCCAGCCGCGATCGGAGGCTCGCTCCCGCAGCAAACCAAGGAGTTGATGCACATCCACCCGCTCACCGAAATACCCGCCCCGATTGAGGCCGACCCGTTTCATCGCCCGCCCGAACAGGCTTCCGCGCCCTCCCCACACCCGCAGCCGCCTCCCTGTTCCTGCTGGTCGAATCCACGCGGATCCCAGTCTGGATCCAGCCCCAAATCCTGCAGCATCTTGAGGTCTTTCTCCACCGACTGGTTCAGAGTCGTCAGATAGTTGCCCACCATCAACGCGCTGGCGCCGGCCATGAACACCATGCTCTGCATGTCTCGCAGGTTCACGGTGCGGCCGCCGGCGATCATGATTTCCTGCCGGGGAAGCAGGAATCGAAAGACGGCAATGGTCTTCAGAATCTCCATCGGTTCCAGCGGCGGCAGATCCGCGAAAGGCGTCCCCGGGATTCGATTCAGGATGTTGATGGGCACCACGTGAGCACCCGCTTCCCGCAAGGCCAGCGCCAAATCCACCCGATCCTCGCGCGTTTCCCCCATGCCCAGGATCCCGCCGGAACAAATCTTGATCCCCGCCTGTTTCAACAAGCGAAGGGTTTCGAGCCGCTCGTCGTAGGTATGCGTCGAACATTGTTCGGGGAAAAAGCGCCGGGAACTCTCCAAATTATGCCCGTAGCATTCCAGTCCAGCGGCCTTCAAGCGATTCGCCACGTTCGCACTCTTGATCAATCCCAGCGAAGCGTCCGGACGAACCGCCCCCTGCCGGCGCAGATCCTCGATGCGGGCGCAGACTTCGTCGAGCATCGG